>Ga0164292_10000741_pt1 | contig 25914 bp, 30 predicted proteins | sample GEODES117metaG_FD_111486 | JGI IMG/M metagenome (GOLD analysis project Ga0164292, IMG submission 111486) | Eutrophic lake water microbial communities from Lake Mendota, Wisconsin, USA - GEODES117 metaG | ecosystem: Environmental > Aquatic > Freshwater > Lake | place: USA: Lake Mendota...
AACTGGAGGCGCCGGTCAGCCGGGAAAGTGGGCAAAAAAGGGGGCGGCACTTCCATTGGAAGCACCGCCCATCTGAGTTGAGGAACTCATTGCATTGCTGCTCCGAGCCCTTCGGGTCGCAAGGAGGCTATAGGCAGCGAATCGGGCCATTGATTGTATGCGAGCGACAAGCGGAAACCCTTATGATGCCGCGCGGCGGCTAAGCGTTTGTCTCAAATAATTAACATAGCGCGCCGGGGGCTAACCGCCACCTCCACGCTCGACAGCGGGGGCGGCCTGCCATAGGCGCGCGAATCATGCTGTTCCGCTTGCTCAAGCCCGCCCTGTTTGCGCTCGATTCGGAGACCGGTCACCGCCTTGCGATCCGCGGATTGCGCGCGCTGCCGCTGCGCGGGCCCCAAAACACTCTGGCCCCGCACCCAAATGCGCTGGCGACCACGGTGGCAGGGCTCGCCTTCCCCAACCCGGTGGGCGTGGCCGCAGGCTTCGACAAGGACGCCGAAGTGCCCGACGCGCTGCTCGGCCTCGGCTTCGGCTTTACCGAGGTGGGCTCGATCACCCCGCTCCCGCAGGCGGGCAACCCCAAGCCGCGCCTGTTCCGGCTGGTCGAGGACGAAGCGGTGATCAACCGCATGGGGTTCAACAATGGCGGGGCCGAAGCCGCGCTCGCACGGCTCAAAGCCCGCGCCGGGCGGTCGGGAATCGTCGGGGTCAATATCGGCGCCAACAAGGATTCGCCCGATCGCATCGCCGATTACGCGGTCATGGCGCGGGTGATGGCGCCGATCTCCAGCTATCTGTGCGTCAATATCTCCAGCCCCAACACCCCGGGCCTGCGCGCCTTGCAGGATGAAAGCGCGCTCACCGGCCTGATCGATGCGGTGATCGCCGCGCGCGACGAAGCCGGCTGCACCGCGCCGCCGCCGATCTTCCTCAAGGTCGCGCCCGATCTCGAACCTGCCGATATCGACGCGATTGCCCGGATCGCGCTGGACAAGGGGCTGGCCGCGCTGGTGGTCTCCAACACCACCATCAGCCGCCCTGCCTTGCGCTCGCACCATGCGGGCGAGACCGGCGGGCTTTCAGGCGCACCCTTGCGCGACCTTGCGACCCAGCGCCTGCGCGATTTCCGCAAGGCCACCGGCGGCGCAATTCCGCTGGTGGGCGTCGGCGGCATCGCCACCGCCGAGCACGCGTGGGAACGTATCCGCGCAGGCGCCTCGCTGGTGCAGCTCTATTCCGCGATGGTCTATGAAGGCCCCGGCCTCGGCGCGCGGATCGTGCGCGGGCTCGATGCCCTGATGAAGCGCGGTGGCTTTGCGAGCATTGCCGAAGCGGTGGGAAGCGAATAGCGTCGCCTGCGATGCGTATTTTCCCGAAACTGATCGCCCCGCTGGCGCTGGCCCTCTCGGGCTGCGCCACCACCCAGACCATCACCGCCGTCGATGCCGCCCCCGTCACCGCAGGCGCCGTCAGCAGCGCCGATCCGCGCGCGACCGCTGCGGGCGAAGCGATTCTGGCGCAGGGCGGCTCGGCCACCGATGCCGCGATTGCGGTAATGCTGGCGCTGACCGTGGTCGAACCGCAAAGCTCCGGTATCGGCGGGGGCGGGTTTCTGGTGCAGGCGGACGGCAAAAGCGGCGCGCTGATGACGATCGACGGGCGCGAGACGGCACCCGCCGCCGCCACGCCGACGCGCTTCCTTGACGCGCAAGGCGAGCTGCTCGGGCGTGATGCGCGGGTGTTTTCGGGCCTGAGCGTCGGGGTGCCGGGCAATATCGCGCTCGCGGCCAAGGCCCATGCGAAAGACGGTAAACTGCCCTGGGCGGCGCTGTTCCAGCCCGCCATCGCGCTGGCCCGCGACGGGTTCACAATGAACCGGCGGCTCTACGAATCGCTCAGCGGCAACAAGGGGCGCGCTGACAAGTCCGCTGCCGCCAAGGCGGTGTTCTTCGGCGCGGATGGCGAGCCGCTGCCGGTCGGGGCGACGGTCAAGGTCCCCGCACTCGCCGCCACCTTCGAAGCGCTCGCCAAGGACGGGCCCAAGGCCATCTACGGCGCCGATGCCGCCGCCGCGCTCGCCGCCTATGTCGCCGCCGAAACCCCGCAGGACGGGCGCATGAAGGCAGGTGATGTGACGACCTACATGGCCAAAGACCGCGATGCCGTCTGCACGCCTTACCGTGCCTACCGTATCTGCGGGATGGGTCCGCCGTCCTCGGGCGGAATCGCGGTGGCGCAGATGCTCGGCCAGCTCGAACGCTTCGATCTGGCCGCGCTCGGGCCGAATAGTCCCGCCTTCTGGCACCTGTTCGTCGAGAGCCAGCGCCTCGCCTATGCCGACCGCGAGCTCTATGCGGGCGATGCCGATTTCGTTTCGGTGCCGGTCGCCGGGCTCGTGGACCGCGCCTATCTCGCCAGTCGCTCCGCGCTGATTTCGCCCGAAACAACCCTCGCCAAGGTCGAGGCCGGGGTGCCGCCCGGCGCACCGCTCGCGCGCGGTGACGGGCCGGAAGAACCCGAGCATGGCACCACCCATTTCTCGGTCGTCGACAGCGCGGGCAATGCGGTGAGCTACACCTCGACCATCGAAGGCGCCTTCGGATCGGGACTGCACTGGGGCGGGTTCTACCTCAACAATGAGCTTACCGACTTCGCCCTCACGCCGGAAGCGGACGGCAAGCCGGTCGCCAACCGGGTCGAAGGGGGCAAGCGCCCGCGGTCCTCGATGGCGCCAACCGTCGTGTTTGATGCAAATGGCAAGGTGGTGCTGGTGATTGGCGCCGCAGGTGGTCCGACCATCCCAGTCACCGTCGCGCGCGCAATCATCGGCGTGCTCGATTTCGGGATGGGCGCGCAGGACGCACTCGCCATGCCCTTTGCCATGGCTTTCGGCGACGCCTTGCTGATCGAGGATGGCAGCGCGCTGGTGGGGATGAAGGGCGATCTGGAAGCGCTTGGCCACAAGGGTATCCGCGCCGGCGCCGCACCGATCAAGGCCAATGCCCTTGGCCGCCGCGCCGACGGGACATGGGAAGTGGCGACCGAGCCGCGCCTCGTCAGCGTCGTGACGCCCTGTCGCTTGCTGCTACGGCGCTGAGCCTCTAATCAGAGCTGCTCCCGCGGGTCGCATCTGGCCTCGCGAAGGATAAGCTCGAAGGGATCAGGAGCCGTTGCCAGTGCATGCCCCCAACTTGACTCATGCTGCCCACGCCGTCGTCAATCCGGCCGATGATCAGCTGCTGCAGGATATCGATGGCGCGCCGAACCTTGTCGCGCTGTTCCTGAAGCGTGCGGACCAGAAGGGCGGTGCCCCCTTCCTTGGCCACAAGGCCGGCGGCAAGTGGGTGACGCAAAGCTGGCGTTCGGCCGCCGAGCACGTGGTCCTGCTCGCCGAAGCCTTGCGCGCCATGGGGCTGGAGGATGGCGACCGGGTCGCGCTGGTTTCGGAAAACCGGCCCGAATGGTGCATCGCCGACCTCGCGATCATGGCCGCCGGGTGCATCACCGTGCCGACCTACACCACCAATACCCGCCGCGATCACGCGCATATCCTCGACAATTCGGGCGCGCGCGCGGTGTTCGTCTCGAACGAGAAGCTGCTGGTGCCGCTGGTCGGTGCGATCACGCAGACCGGTCTGGTCGAGCATGTGATCGGCATCGACACATTGAAGACCCGGCAGACCGGCAGCTTCGAATATCACGGCTGGGCAGGCTTGCTCACCGGCGATGCGGCGGCAGCGCGCGCGGCGGTCGATGCCCGCATCGCCGGGATCACCCGCGACGACACCGCCTGCCTGATCTACACCAGCGGCACCGGCGGCGCGCCGCGCGGCGTGATGCAGCACCACGGCGCGATCTTGTGCAACGCGGCGGGCGCCGCCGAGGTGCTGATCAACGATTTCGGGCTGACCGAGGAACGCTTTCTCTCGTTCCTGCCGCTCAGCCACGCCTATGAACACAGCGGCGGGCAGTTTCTGCCGATCGGCGTCGGCGCGGAGATCTACTATTCCGAAGGCCTCGAAAAGCTCGCCAGCAATATCGAGGAAACCCGCCCGACAATCATGGTCGTCGTCCCGCGCCTGTTCGAGGTGCTGCGCACGCGCATCATCAAGCAGGTCGAAAAGCAGGGCAAAGTCGCCAATTTCATGATGGATAGCGCGCTCAAGATCACCGAGCACTCCAAGGAGGGCAAGAAGCGCCTGCGCGACCGCCCCTTGGACTTCCTCGTCGAGAAAGCCCTGCGCCCCAAGATCCGCGCCAAATTCGGCGGGCGGGTCAAGGCGATGGTCTCAGGCGGCGCGCCGCTCAACCCCGAAGTTGGCAATTTCTTCGACGCGATGGGTCTCACCGTGCTGCAAGGCTACGGCCAGACCGAGGCCGGACCGGTGATCAGCTGCAACCGCCCCAAGGCCGGGCTCAAGATGGACACGGTCGGCCCGCCCTTGCGCAATGTCGAGGTGCGGATTGCCGAGGATGGCGAGATCCTCGTGCGCGGCGAGCTGGTGATGCACGGCTACTGGCGCAACGAAGCCGAGACCGCGCGCACGCTGAAAGACGGCTGGCTCCACACCGGCGACATCGGCCATTTCGACCACAAGGGCCGGATCAAGATCACCGACCGCAAGAAGGACATGATCGTCAACGACAAGGGCGACAATATCGCCCCGCAGAAGGTCGAAGGGATGCTGACGCTCCAGCCCGAGATCGCGCAGGCGATGGTGAGCGGGGACAAGCGGCCTTATGTGGTCGGCCTGATCGTGCCCGATGCCGAATGGGCGCTGGAATGGGCACGCGCCAACGGCGAGAAATTCGATCTCAAGGCGCTGCAGGAGCTGCCCGCCTTCAAGAACGCAGTGCGCGCCGCGGTCGACCGCACCAATACTGACCTGTCGGTGATCGAAAAGGTCCGCCAGTTCGCCTTCGCGGACGAGGCCTTCACCATCGAGAACGAGGAAATGACCCCGAGCATGAAGATCCGCCGCCACAAGATCCGTGAGCGGTATCAGGAGCGGGTCGACGGGCTGTATCGGGGTTAGGGCGGCGCCCTAGGGCACGATCGTCGTGAACAGATAGGTCGCGAAGATCACCAGGTGAACCACGCCCTGCACGATGGTGGTGCGGCCCTGCCCGAGCGTCAGGTTCGCGACCAACAGGGAGAGCTCCAGCAGTCTATCGCATTTGCGCGGCGCTGCAAGCGGGGAGGGGTCAGGGGGTGAGGGGTTTGGCGGCGGGGGCTAGGGCACGGATGTGCCCAAGTTGCTGGTGCATCAGTCGCTGGGCCTGTTCGATTTCTGCCAGCGCCTTAAGCATGTTCATCTGGCTTATATGTTTGGGCGGCATGCGCTTTTCCGTTTTCCTATCGAAGGTCAGCAGATCGATGACAATTCCGTCGGGCCGTGCCCTGGTCTGGCCATGGGCGAGGTAGGCGCGTGTCTCGTAGATGCGCTCCCATGCATCGAGCCGACGTTCGGCCACCTTGTCGTGGCCGCCAAAATCCTAGCGATGAAGAATGTCTCTCAGCCCGCGAAGCCGTGTAACCGCTGCCTGACTGCGCGCATCCTTGCCAAGCACAATTCCGGCTTGGCCAAGGTGCCTCAGACAATCCGCAACCGAATGTTCGGCGCGCGCGAACACATCGATACAGCACCCCCGCCACGCGCAGACCGTGACCGGCCATTGTTCGAGCGAAAAGAAGCTGATCTCGTTGACATTGAAGTGCGCGGTCATGGGTTCGGCATAAGGGACAGGCCCTTAAGCCTTCGTCACCTGCTCACGCCGCCTCGAAATCATCGACATATTCGGGATAAAAACCCGGCTCGCGTTCGGACCATGCGGGCGCGGTGGCGGCGGCTTCGCTCAAGCTCTGCAGCAGCAGCTTGCGGCGCTCGGGGCGAATTGCCGGCAGCGCGCTGGCGGCGCAGAAGGCCGCCGGCAGATAGGCGCGCGCCTTGGCGCCGAGCAGGCGTTCATAGAGGAAGCGGAAGGCCGAAAAGCTCGCCAGCCGCTCCTGTTCGAGATCATGCGCGGCGAGGCGCACCAGCTTGCCCAGGAAGCGCTCGACCTCGTTCGGCGTGCCTTCGACCGGGATCAGCGCACGCAGGGCCTTGAGGTCCTGATAGGCGACATATTGGCGGCGGATCGCGGTGTTCTCGCTTTCGCTGCGGCCCCAGCGCCGGAACGCATCGGTGCGCGCAAGGCCGATATCCAAGCTGCGCTTGATATAACGCTGCTCGGCCGGAGCAAACCCCGCAAATTCGCGCATTTCGGCAATCGGCATCATCATGGCGCAGGTCTCCTTCGGACAAGGAGAACTGTCGCAGAGCATGGTTAATTAAGGGTTAGGCGGTTTTAACCTAGATCAACCCCGCCAGCGGCGAGCTTGGATCCGCATACATCCGCCGCGCCATCCTGCCCGCCAGATAGGCTTCGCGCCCGGCTTCGACGGCGAGCTTCATCGCGCGGGCCATGCGGACCGGGTCTTTGGCTTCGGCGATGGCGGTGTTCATCAGGATGCCGTCGCAGCCCAGCTCCATGCCCACCGCTGCATCCGATGCCGTGCCAACGCCCGCATCGACCAGCACCGGCACCTTCGCGCCCTCGACGATCAACCGGATCATCACGCGGTTCTGGATGCCTAGTCCTGAGCCGATCGGCGCGCCCAGCGGCATGATCGCCACCGCGCCCGCCTCTTCCAGCTGCTTGGCCGCAATCGGATCATCGGCGCAGTAGACCATGGGGAGAAAGCCTTCCTTGGCCAGCACCTCGGTCGCCTTCAGCGTCTCGCGCATATCGGGATAAAGCGTGCGCGCCTCGCCCAACACCTCGAGCTTGACCAGATCCCATCCCCCCGCCTCGCGCGCCAAACGCAATGTGCGCACCGCATCCTCGCCGGTGAAGCAGCCTGCCGTGTTGGGGAGGTAGGTGATCTTTTTGGGATCGATAAAGTCGGTCAGCATCTGCGCCTTGGGATCACTGACATTCACGCGCCGCACCGCCACAGTGACGATCTCCGCGCCCGAAGCAGCGACCGCGGCGGCGTTCTGCTCGAAGCTCTTGTACTTGCCCGTGCCGACGATCAGCCGCGAGGTGAAGGTGCGACCCGCGACGGTCCACGTATCGGCCGCATGGTCCCCCCCGCCAACGAAGTGCACGATCTCGAGCTTGTCGCCCTCGGCCAGCGGGGCGTCCTCCAGCGTCGAGCGCGGGACGATTGCGCCATTGCGTTCGACCGCGACCTTGGTGGGCGCAAGTTCAAGCTCGCGCACCAAATCGGCGATGGTGGCAGCGCTGCTGCGATGCGGCGCGCCGTTCAGGGTAATGCTCTTGGGAGTGCTCATGGCGCGAGACATAGGCACTTGGCGCTAGGCTGCAACCGCGAGTTTGGGGGGGGCTGCGTTCAGTTGGCCGCGCGCAGGTTGAGGAAATGGCCGAAGGACACCAGCGCAACGCCGAGCAGGGTCAGCACGAATTCGTTCGCGCCGTGCGGCACTGCCAGCGCCCAGGCCATCAGGCCGATCCCTGTCGCCGCGATGGCGAAGGGCAGCGGACGGCGATGGCGCCACAGCCCCCAGCCGATCGCGACCACCGCCACCACCAGCGCCAGCGCCAGGCCGACCCGGTGGATGTTCTGGTCCAGCAGGAAATGCCCGCCCAGCCCCAGCGTCGAGACAATGACCAGCGTGGCCAGGCAATGCACCGCGCACAGGCCGGCGAGCCCGATCCCGAGTTGATCGAGCCGGCGTCGCAACGCCGGACGACTCGCAAACAAGGGGTCGGGACTATCCATCTGAGCCGCACATATGTTACATTGTATCATATTGCAAGGGGCGAGGGGCGAGCGCGGTGGTTGCATCGCCCGCACGGGTGCTTGCGCGCAAAGCGGCTTGCACATCGCGCGGGGCGGGCACAAAGAATGCCGCGTCATGGCAACCTCCGCCTCTGTCTCGAACCTGTTCGCAGCATCACCGCGCGGGAAGGCGCGTCCGCTGGCGATTGCCCGCTGGCTGGAGATCGTTGCGGCGATGGTGGTCGGCATCGTGGTGGTCGGCGGGATCACCCGGCTGACCGAGAGCGGCTTGTCGATCACCGAATGGAATGTCGTCACCGGCATCCTCCCCCCGCTCACCGAGGCGGCATGGCAGGCGGAGTTCGCCAAGTATCGGGCGACCCCCGAATACCGGCTCGAAGCGGCGCTAGGGGGGATGGGCCTTGCGGATTTCCAGTTCATCTTCTTTTGGGAATGGGTCCACCGCCTGATCGCGCGCGTGATCGGCCTTGTTTACGCCCTGCCGCTGGCGTGGTTCTGGCTGCGCGGCGCGATTCCGCAAGGGTTCAAGTTGCGGCTGCTCGGCCTGCTCGCGCTAGGCGGATTGCAGGGCCTGTTCGGCTGGCTGATGGTGCAATCGGGGCTGGTCGGCGACATGACCGATGTGAGCCACTTCCGCCTCTCGCTCCACCTGTTGACCGCGCTGCTGCTGCTGGCCGGGCTGGTTTGGACCGCGCGCGACATGCGGCTGGTGGCGCGCGATCCGGCAGCGCGTCCTGCACCCTTGACCGGTTTTGCGGCGCTGGTGGCGGGGGCATTGTTCATCCAATTGCTGCTTGGTGCATGGGTTGCGGGGCTTAATGCCGGCCATGCCGCCTATGATTGGCCGCTGATGAACGGGCGGTTCTTCCCCGAAGTCGACTGGTCGCGCGGGTTCGTCTGGGCGCTGACGCATGATCCCTTCCTGCTGCAATTCCTCCATCGCTGGTGGGCTTTCGTCGCGGCGGCGGCGCTGGTGTGGCTCGCGCGGCGGGTGCGCCCGAGCGACCGGTTCGCCGCGATTGCCGTCAACGCCGCCTTCGGGACAATGGTGCTGCTCGGCGTCGCCACGGTGCTGAGCGGGGTGTCCTTGTGGATCGCCGCCGCGCACCAGCTGGTCGGCGCGCTGACCGTGGCGGCGACCGCGCGGGCGATGCACAGCGACGGACTGGCACGGCGGCGCCTGGCCGACGCATGACGAACGAGGCCGCAGGCTCTGCCGGGGGGGCGGCGCTCATCTGGTGCCCCTTCCCCGACCGCGAAACCGCCCGTGCCATTGCGGGGCAGATGCTCGAGGCCAAGCTGGTCGCCTGCGCCAATATCCTCGGCGCAATCGAATCCCACTTCCTGTGGCAAGGCGAGCCCGGCAGCGCTTCCGAAACCGGCGTATTGTTCAAAACCACCGCCGCTCTGCTTTCCGATGCCGTCGAGCGGTTGGGCAAGCTGCACCCCTATAATACACCGGCCATTGCCGGGTGGCGCGTTGATGCGGCTTTCCCGGCGACAATCGCGTGGCTGGCGGGGGCCACGCGGCCGGACGGGTGAAGCGCGGGGGGAAAGAAACCATGGCCGGGACGACCCGCAGGAGGCTGTTGGCCCGGCTGCTTGCAGCCGGCGGCACGCTCGTGTTCGCGCCGCCGCTCCGGGCTTTGGCGAGCGCCGCACTGACGCTACCCGAGAGGCCGATGCGGCTTGCGCGGGTGCTGGTGCGCGAATAGGGCGTCGGTGCGGCGATCACCGTGCAGCGCGCGTGGGATGTGCGTTTCGTCCAGCAGGCGCGCGGGATTGTCATTTCCGGCACGCAGGTGAGCGCGAGCGTCGATGCCCCCCTGAGCCTCGCCGAGCTCGCCCGGATCGAACAGCAGCGCGACACGCAGGCGATGTTCCCGATCATGCTGTCCGACACCGGCCTGGTGGTGGCGAGCGGCTCGGCCCCGGCTGATCTTGGCGCGGCGCTCCGGGCTGCCGAGAATATGATCGCCGCCCGCCCGCAGAGCGAAACGCTGCGCGATAATCTGCGGCGCTATCGTGCGGAGATCCACCGCGCCGGTTCGGGCCAGTTTGAGACCCTGCCGCCCGATCTGTTTGTACCCGCCGGGACGCCGCAGCGCCGCGTCGAGGAAGTGAGCCTTCCGGGTGGGCTGACAGGCGCCTTCGAGCTGCTGTGGGAAGCCCGCGCCGCGCCCGACAGCGGCTGGCTGATCGAAGGCCAGCGGCAGATCATGACCCGCATCGAGGCGCTCGAACGGCGCTCGCGCGAGGTGTGGACGCTCGGTCCGGCCTGACAGGGTAAAGCCCCACCCGAAGCATGCGGTATTATTTTACCGTATCGCAAAACGGCGCTTTTGCTTGACTTTCGCGCCCCCGGACGACATTTGCGGTCCCTCTTGCCCGCCTGGTCGCTTGATCGGAGGGCGATACTTCCCGGCTTTGTTGCCGGACAGCCTGCAAAGAACCAAGGACACCACAGCCATGAAGGCGCTCAGCAAGCAGACCCGGTCGATCAAGCCGGCCGAGGTCGAAAAGAACTGGCACATCATCGATGCCGATGGCCTCGTCGTCGGCCGTCTCGCCGCGATCGTCGCCAACATCCTGCGCGGCAAGCACAAGCCGAGCTTTACCCCGCACGTCGATTGCGGCGATCACGTCATCATCATCAATGTTGAGAAGGTGAAGTTCACCGGCAACAAGATGGGCGACAAGGTCTATTACAAGCACACCGGCCACCCCGGCGGCATCAAGGAAACCACCCCGGCCAAGGTGCTGGGCGGCCGTTTCCCCGAGCGCGTGCTCGAAAAGGCCGTGGAACGCATGATTCCGCGCGGTCCGCTGGGCCGTCAGCAGATGAAGGCGCTGCACCTCTACGTCGGCACCGAGCATCCCCATGACGGCCAGCAGCCGCAGGTGCTCGACGTCGCTTCCATGAACCGCAAGAACAAGGTCACCGCATAATGACCGATGAGACCACTACCGTGTCCGATCTCGCCGATCTGAAGGACATCGCCGGCAACGCACCGCAGGGTGATGCTGTCGAAATCGCCCGCGTCTCGGCCCCGCTGCGTCAGCAGGAGCTCGACAAGCAGGGCCGCGCCTACGCCACCGGTCGCCGCAAGGATGCGGTTGCCCGCGTGTGGGTCAAGCCCGGCACCGGCAAGATCACCATCAACGGCCGCGATCAGGAAACCTACTTCGCGCGTCCGACCCTGCGTCTGGTGATCAACCAGCCCTTCACCATCACCGACCGTTCGGGCCAGTATGACGTTGTTGCCACCGTGCGCGGCGGCGGGCTGTCGGGTCAGGCCGGTGCCGTGAAGCACGGAATCGCCCAGGCCCTGTCGAAGTACGAGCCGGAGCTGCGGACCACCGTCAAGGCGGCCGGCTTCCTCACCCGCGACAGCCGCGTGGTCGAGCGCAAGAAGTACGGCAAGGCCAAAGCCCGCCGCAGCTTCCAGTTCTCGAAGCGCTAATCGCTCTTCCGGCGGCAGTTCTCGAAGCGCTAATCGCATCGTCCCTCCGAACAGACAAAGGGCGGCCCCGCAAGGGAGCCGCCCTTTTTCGTTGCCGGGTGCCGGGCGGCGTCAGCGCTGAAGCAGCATCAGCCCCCAGGCAAGGCCGCTGCCCGACAGAAAAACCGGCCACGACCAGTAGAACTTGACATCGGCTAGCGACACCAGCTGGATCGCCAGCGGCCCGGCAGCAGTGCCTTGCGAGCCGATCACCAGGCCGATCGTCACCGACAGGACTGCACCGAGCGTGAATGCTTTCAACAAATCCATCCTCGTACCTCCGGACCAAGAGAGAGTAGCGAAAAGGGGTGCAGTTTTGCGCTGGCCCAGACGGATCAACCTGCCTGTGCAGTTTCACCAATAAGGTCTTAACAGTCGCCCTCGGGAAAGGGTTAAGGTTCGCGGGCCTCAGGTTACCGGCGCGCTTGCGGTGACAAGCCGCAGCTCGCTTTCGATCACCCCGCCCGGCTCGCAGCTGATCACCCGCCACGAGGCCGGCGCGCCGTGGCGCAGCCGCGTGGAAAGCGTGCCCGCCCCAATCATCCGCGCCGCATGGCCGCCGCGGGTGCGGACCTCATCGAACGGCACGTGGACATGGCCCGACATGGTCGCATGGGCTCCCGCCGCTGCCAGCGCCGCAAAGGCCGCATCACCGCCGATGGTCGGGTTATGGCCATCATCATGCGGGCCGAGCAGCGGGTGGTGCGCGGTGACGATGATCGTGCGCGGATCGCCCTTGAGCGCGGCCAGCTGCGCCAGAGTATCGGCCAGCGCAGCAGGCTTGATCACCCCGTCCGACCACGGAAAGCGGGTCTGCGCCCGCACCGTCGTGAGCAGCGGCACCAGCACCACATCTGCCGATGTGAAGCTGCCCGGCACCGCGCTGCGCAGCCGGTTGTAGCGCCGGAAGGGATCGGTGAAGCGTTCCCACGGGTTGTAATAGGGCATGTCGTGATTGCCCGGCTCGAGCACCACCGGCACGCCCAATGCAGCGAACCATTCGGCCGCGCGGGCATATTCGGAATGCTTGGCGCGCTGGGTGAGATCGCCGGTGCACACCACCGCATCGGGGCGCTCCTCCGCCACCGCGCGCGCCACGGCATCAAGCGCGGCGTGATCCTCGACCCCGAAATGCACGTCGCTGATATGGAACAGGCGGGTGGTCATGCGCGGCTCACACCTTGCCTGCGAGGATCAGCCAGGCCGCAAGGCCGTTGAAGGCGGTATAGCCGCAATAGGCCCACATGAACCCCGGCCAGCCATTGGCCGCCAGCATCAGTGCAGCCAGCAGCATCGCGAATTCGGTCACAAGGGCGGCGCGACTACCGAGCAGGCGGCTCGCGTTCGGCAAGCGCGCCAGCAAGGGGTGGCGACTGCCGAACACGGCCCGGTTGAGCGCGAAATTGATCACGCCCGCTATGAAGATCACGATCGTCGGCCATCCCATCAGCGCCACTATGGCGCTACGCCGGTCGATTGGAAACCGCCATTTGTCGCCCGCTTCGCGCTGTCCGTCAGGAGTGTGCAGCGCCGGTCGAGGGGTTGGCACGGGTTGATCGACCTCCGGCTGAAGCGCGGCGCGAATCGGCCTATTCCTCAATTCGGCAGCACGCCTGGCTACCCCCGATCGGCATTCCCCGACCGATCACAGGCCTCCTGCCAATGGAGGATGACCATGAGAACTCTTGCTATCGCCGCCGCGGCGCTGGGCCTTGCCTGTAGCACCGCCACCCCCGTTCTGGCCGGGAACGACGACGGAATGTCGGTCAAAGTGCTACTCGCCGACATCAACCTCGCCAGCCCCTCGGGCCAGAAGTTGCTCGACCGGCGGATCGAATATGCCGCCCGCACCGTGTGCCGCGCCGACGTACCGACCACCGGCTCGCGCATTCTGACGCAGGACAAGCGTGATTGCCTCGCCAAGGTCCGCTCCGACGCGCGCCAGCAGGTTGCGGCGTTTACCTCAGACCAGCAGCGCGGCGGCTGAACCGCGCAGCTTCGGGCGCGCACCAACCCCGCGGTGCAGCCCATCCGGCCCGAACCCTCCAGTCCCTGGGGTTCGGGCCGTTTTTTGTTTTTGATCGCGCTGGCGCGCGATGCAGACCTCCCGCCCCACCGTCAGGTGGCCGCAAAACAAGCGAATCTTACCTTCCCGCCATCGCCTTGACGCGGGCGAGATAGGTGCGGCCGATGCGCAGCGCCTCGCCGTTCTGCAATTCCACCGACCACACGCCGAGCCCGTCGTGGCGCAGCCCGCGGATATTGTCGCGCCGCAGGATGGTCGAACGGTGGATGCGGATGAACTGTTCGGGATCGAGCCGCGATTCGAGGCCCGCGATGGTCTGTAGCAGCAGGTAAGAACGCTGCGCGTCCTCCCCGCCGACGTGCAAGCGCACATAATCGCGCTCGGCATCGATCTGGTGCACCTCGTTCACCGCGATGCGCAGCAGTTCGGAGCGGTGCGGCACCCACAACTCATCGAGGAAGCGGCTGGTTTTCTGGCGGCGTTGCCCGCGGCGGGCGAGCGCGCGTTCGATCGCGCGTTCGAGCCGGTCAGCGGCGACCGGCTTGAGAACATAATCGACCGCATCGCAATCGAACGCCTCGACCGCGAAATGATCATGCGCGGTGACGAAGATCACCACCGGCGCCTGTTCCTGTTCAGCCAGCTTGCGCGCCACGCCGAGCCCATCGATCTCGGGCATGGTCATGTCGAGCAGCACCAGATCGGGTTCGAGCTTTTCAGCCAGCCGGAGCGCAGCGGCGCCGTCACTTGCGGTGCCGACCACCTGCACGCTGGGGATTTCGGCGCAGATCACCTGCACCCGCTCGACCGCCAGCGGTTCGTCATCGACGATGAGCGTGCGCAGGGCGGTGGTTTCGGTGTCGCTATCCATCATGGCGGCTCGTCGATCTTGTGAGAGGAATGCGGATTTCGGTGCGGTAACCACCCGGCACCGGGGCCGAGGTGAAGCCGATATCGGGGCCGAAGCGTGCCTCCAGCCGGTCGCGGACATTGGCAAGCCCGATGCCGAAACCGTGGCGGGCGCCCTGTGGCACGCCCGGCCCATCATCGCCGACGGTGATCACCAGCCGGTCAAACTCCTCGCGCGCGGCGAGCGTGATCGTCACCGTGCGGGCGACCGGCGAGATCGCGTATTTGACCGAGTTTTCAACCAGCGGCTGGAGGATCATCCCCGGCACGCGGGCTTCCTCGAGATCGGCGGGCAGATCAAACACGCACACCAGCCGCTTGGGAAAGCGCACCGCCTCGATATCGAGATAGAGCTGCTGGAGATCGAATTCATCGCGCAAGCTCACGTCCGCCGTCGGCTCGTTGGCGAGGCTGTGGCGGTAAAAGCGGCTGATGGTCTGGATCATCCGCTCGGCCCGCTCGGCCTTGCCCGTCATCACCAGCGCGGACAGCGAGTTCAGGGTGTTGAACAGGAAATGCGGGTTCACCTGATAGCGTAAGCTCCGCAATTCGGCGGCCTTGGCGGCGGAGCGGAACTGCTGTTCGCGCCGCTCGGCCCCGCGCGCCTGCACGCCGGCCACCAGCGCGAAATAGGTCGAGGCCCAGGCGAGCAGCAGGAAATAGCGCCCGAGCGCCACATCGAGCAGCTTGCGCCAGAAATCGGCGTAGGTTTCCGCAGGCGCGATGATCACCGCTTCGGATTCGAGCACTTCTTCTTCGGGCTTGCCGGCGGCATCCGCACCAGCGGGCGGCGGCTCGCCCTCGGCGCCTTGCCCGGCCGGGCTGACGCGGCGCACCGGCACATCGACCAGCAGGTTCCCGCTTTCGTCGCGGCGCAGGTTGATCTTGTATTTCTGCGCATAGGCCTGTTCCTGCGCCAGCTCCATGTCCTTGAACACCAGCGAATTGACCTGTCCGATGGCCAGCGCGACCGGCATCGCCAGTACGATCGCGGCGCAAATCTTGATCCATAGCGCGCGGTTGTCGAACAGGCGCAGCAGCAACCACAGCACGATCGTCAGCGCCACGCCGACTGCCGTCACCAGCAGCCGCCGCCAGCCCAGTTCGAATTGCAGGTCGAAATCCATTACCAGCGCGCGGATCGTGGTGAGCGCGAAATAGGTCGCCCACAGCACGGCCATCGAGAACAGGACGGTGCGGAACGGCACGGTCGCTTCAGGCCCGGCAGAGGCCGGATCACGGGTGAGGTTGATCTCCATTATGCCAAAAAGCGATAACGCCCCGCGCCAGCGATTGCCACCATGCAGGGCGCTTGTCGTCGGGCAGACTCGGGTATTGGTCGAATGATGAACAGATGTTCAGGCTCGACGAAGGGTGTGTTTGCTTTCGATCGCGCTGGCACGCGATGCAGACCTCCCGCCCCGCCTACCCGCCCGGCAGCCAATGATACCATCATGCTATGGTGGCCGGGCGGGGAGGCGGGGCGGGAGGTCTGCGCCACCGTCAGGTGGCCGAAAAAACAAATCAATCCCGCGGTTTGATCATGTCCGCCGGCACCACCCACTGCGCAAACTGCTCTTCGGTCAGCAGGCCGAGTGCCAGCGCCGATTCCTTCAGCGTCGTGCCCTCGGCATGGGCCTTCTTGGCGATCTTGGCGGCGTTGTCGTAGCCGATATGCGGATTGAGCGCGGTTACCAGCATCAGGCTGTCATTGAGCAGCTGGTTGATGCGGTCCTCGTTGGCTTCGATCCCGATCACGCAATTGTCGGTGAAGGCGTGGCTCGCATCGCCCAGCAGTTTGATCGACTGGAGCACGTTGTAGATGATCACCGGCTTGAACACGTTGAGCTCAAGGTGGCCATGCGATCCGGCGACCGTGACCGCCATGTTGTTGCCCATCACCTGCGCGCAGACCATCGTCATCGCCTCGCACTGGGTCGGATTGACCTTGCCCGGCATGATCGAGGAGCCCGGTTCGTTGGCGGGCAGGCTGAGTTCGCCCAGGCCCGAACGCGGGCCGGAGCCGAGCAGGCGAATGTCGTTGGCGATCTTCATCAGGCTCACGGCGAGCACATTGAGCGCGCCCGAAATCTCGACCATCGCATCATGCGCGGCGAGCGCTTCAAACTTGTTGGGCGCGGTGACGAAGGCATGGCCGGTCTCGGCGGCAACTTCGGCAGCGAACGCCGTGTCGAACCCGACCTTGGCGTTGATCCCGGTGCCCACGGCCGTCCCGCCCTGCGCCAGTTCGAGCACGCGCGGCAGCGTCGCTTCCACCCGGGCGATGCCATATTCAATCTGCTTGGCGTAGCCGGAAAATTCCTGCCCCAGCGTCATCGGGGTCGCGTCCTGCAGGTGGGTGCGGCCGATCTTGACGATGCCGGCAAAGGCGCGCGCCTTGTCGTCGAGCGCGCCGTGGAGCTTTGCCAGCGCCGGGATCAGATGCGCGATGGCCTCGTGCGCGGCGGCGATATGCATCGCGGTGGGGAACGTGTCGTTCGACGACTGGCCCATGTTGCAGTGATCATTAGGGTGGACCGGCGACTTGCCGCCCTTGTGGCCGGTGAGGATCTCGTTGGCGCGGCTGGCGATCACTTCGTTGGCGTTCATGTTCGACTGGGTGCCGGAGCCCGTCTGCCACACCACCAGCGGGAACTGGTCGGCGAGCGTCCCGTCGATCACCTCGCGCGCGGCGGCGACAATCGCCTCGCCGAGTTTGGCATCGAGCACGCCGAGCTTCATGTTGGCCTTGGCCGCCGCCAGCTTCTGGATACCGAGCGCGCGCACGAGTGCAGGCGGCATACGCTCCCCGCCGATCGGGAAATTGACGATCGAACGCTGGGTCTGCGCGCCCCAATGGACGTTCGCCGGAACCGCAACCTCACCCAGCGAATCGGTCTCGATCCGCACGTCACCGCCGTTTGCCGTCATGTCACTCATCGAACCCATCCCTGCCTGTGTCGAAAACGAATCCGCTTGATCGTGCGCTTCCCTAAGCACTGGTCCCTAAGCACTGGCAGCGGGCGAGGTCAAAGCCCGAAATTGTCACCGCCGCACCACCCTCACATCACCACAGCGTAAGGGTGCGCCAAAAGCCGCAAAGACCTTGGAACACGGCCCCGCCGCGTCTAAGGAAGAGTTGACGGGCTGTGTTATGCACTTAATACAGCCTCCGGAGCATCCATGACCGACCTGACCATGACACCTGAACGCCAAACCGACACCAGCACAGCCCGCCGGGCGATGATCGACAGCCAGCTGCGCACCAGCGGCGTCAACGAGGAATATGTGCTCGCCCGCATGATCGCGGTGCCGCGGGAGGATTTCCTGCCCGCAGCCAAGGCGTCGGTCGCCTATATTGATCGCGCCGTTTCGCTGGGCACGGATGGCCATCTCGCCGCGCCGCTGTTCTACGGCAAGCTGCTGATGGAGGCCGCGCCCGCCCGCGATGACCGGGTGCTGGTGGTAGAAGGTGGCACCGGCTACCTTGCCGAGCTGCTGCGCCCGCTGGTCGGCGAACTTGCCACTGTCAGCGCGAGCGATGCAGCGACCAAGGCAGGCGGCAGCGACTATTCGCTGATCGTGATTGACGGCGCCATCGCGCAGCTGCCCGAAGCGCTCGAAGCGCGCCTTGCCGATCAGGGCCGGATCGTCTGCGGCGTGGTGCTGCGGCAGGTGACCCGGCTGGCCGCGGGCCGCAAGGTCGGCGGCAATGTAGTGCTCCGGCCGGTCGAGGATCTCGGCATCCCGGTGCTCCATGCCTTCGATGTGCCCAAGAGCTGGACCTTCGCGTGAACCGCACACCCGCTGCAATGCTGCTGGCCGGATCGGCGAGCCTGCTGGCGCTCGGCGCGCCGGCGGCGGCCGACAACCTGCGCGAGGCGCTGGCGCAGGCCTACAACACCAACCCGACGCTCGAATCCGCCCGCGCCAGCCAGCGCGCGACCGATGAAGGCGTGGCGATCCAGCGTGCGCAGGGGCTGCCCTCGGCCGCGATTACCGCGACCCACATCGAATTCATCCAGCAGTCGGCCAACGCCTTCACCGCGCCAGAACGCAACCTCGGTGTGAATGCCCAGCTCCTGGTGCCAGTCTATTCGGGCGGCGCGGTCCGCAACGGCGTGCGCGCCGCGCGCGAGCGGGTCGAGGCTGGCGAGGCCGATCTGCGCAACACCGAAAGCGCGATCTTCAGCCAGGTTGTCGCTGCCTATATGGACGTGCTGCGCACCGAAGCCTTGACGGCGCTGGCGACCAACAATGTCGCCGTGCTGCGCACCAATCTCGAAGCCACCAGCGACCGTTTCCAGATCGGCGATCTGACCATCACCGACGTCGCCCAGTCGCGCTCGCGTCTGGCGCTGGCCGAGGGTGAGTTGCAGCAGGTCGAGGCCAGCCTCATCGCCGCGCGCGAGACCTATATCCGGCTGGTCGGCGCAGCGCCGGGCCAGCTCGACGCTCCGCCGCCGCTGCCGGGACTGCCCGAGAACGTGAACGAGGCGATCGTCAGCGCGCTCGAGAACAACCCCAATCTCATCGCCTCCAAGCAGCGCGCCGAGGCCGCCGGGTTCGACACCAAGGTCGCCGGAAGCGGCCGCCTGCCGACGATCGGCGTGTTCGTGAACGGCGACTACAGCGATTTCTTCGGCACGCTGGGCGGCCCGGTCGCGGCCAATTTCGCGCAGAGCGAGAAGACCGCCAATGCCGGGGTGCGGCTCACCATCCCGCTGTTCCAGGGCGGCGAACCCGCTGCACGCCAGCGTCAGGCCGGCGCACGCGAGAGTGCCGCGCTCGAAGACGTCATCGCCGCCGAGCGCAGCGTGATTGCCGAAACCCGCTCGACCTATTCGAACTGGCAGGCCGCCAATGCCGTGATCAAGAGCGCGCAGGCCGCGGTCGAAGCCGCCGAACTCAGCCTCGAAGGCGTGCGCGCGGAAAACTCGATCGGCAACCGCCAGATTCTCGACGTTCTCAATGCCGAGCAGGAATTGGTGCAGGCCCGCGCCCAATTGGTGACCGCGCGGCGCAATGCCTATGTCGCCGGGTTCAACCTGCTGGCGCTGATGGGCCGCGCCGAAGCACGCGATCTCAACCTTGATGAAGGCGTGGTGATCTACGATCCGGCGGTCAATTTCGAGCGCGTCCACGACAAGATCTGGGACTGGGACCGCGATCCGCAAGCCGAAGCCCGATCCACCAGAACCGTTGACATTCCGGCGCCCGACGCAACAATCGGCCCGCAATTGCTGCCCGGCGAGAAGTGACGTCCCGATTCGGGACTATTGGGCAGCGCGAAGAGGGCTGATCATGGGGCACGACAACGAAGCGTCGGTCGAGGAAATTCTCGAGTCGATCAAGAAAGTGATCGCGCGCGACAACCGCGCCGTTGCGCTCGAAAACCGCCGCCGCCGCGACGTCGCACCCGAGCGGCCGGTCGAGATCACCCCCATGCTCGCACCCGAGGCCCCGCGCGCGCATCATGTGCGCGATGAGGACGAAGTGCTCGATCTTTCCGACATGGAATTCGTCTCCGAGACCGAGGTCCCGGCGCTTCCGCTCGCCAATGACGACGAGACACCGCTGATCGACGATACGGTGCGCAGCGCGATGCAGGACAATCTCGCCGCGCTCGCGATGCTGGCAGAACCGGGCGCCAAGCCGCAGATCGTGCGCTCGGGCGAAACATCGCTCGAAGGCCTGACCCGCGAATTGCTGCGCCCGATGCTGGCCGAATGGCTCGAAGCCAACCTGCCCGCGATGGTCGAGCAGATGGTGCAGGCCGAAATCGCGCGGATCGTCGGCAAGAAGGTCTGACGACTGGCGCAGCGCGGCGCGGCAGGCTAGTCCTGCGCGCCATGCGTAACCTTGCTGCTTCCAGCGCGCTTGTCGCCGCCCTCGCCCTGATTGCCACCCCGCTCGCAGCCGAGACTGCGCCGCCGATGAGCGCGAAGGATCTGGTCACCCTCCCGCGCCTCGGAGCGCCGGTGGTGAACGCCGCCGGGACGCTGGCGGTTTACGGCGTGACCACCACCGATCCCGAGAGCCTCGCGCGCAGCACGGGTTACTATCTGCTCGATCTGGCGACACCGGGGGCCGCGCCGATCCTGCTCACCTTCGGGATCAAAGCCTCCTCGCCCGCCTTCGGAGCCGACGGCCAGCTCTATTTCCTCAGCAGCGCGCATCCCGAAGCCGGCACCGAGCCGCGCGGGCGGGTGTGGCGGGTCAGCCTCGCCAAGGATGGCAAGACCGGCACCCCGCAGCTGGTCGCCGGCTATCCCGATGCGTCGATCGCCGGGTTCAAGCTCGCCCCCAATGGCACAAAGATCGCGCTCTGGGCCGAAGTGCCGCGCGATTGTCCGAAGCTGGGCTGCGGCGAGGCCAAGCCCGCGCACTTGCCCGGCCCCGGCACCGGACGGCTCTATGACGGCTCGGGCGGATTTGTCCGCCACTGGGACCGCTGGGCGACGCCGGGCACGCCGAACCGCGTGTTCGTCTTTCCGCTGGCCAATGGTCAGGCGCAGGGTGATGGCGTGCCGGTCGACGGCAGCGATCCGGCCACCGGGCTTGTCGCCGACACCCCGACGATGCCCTTCGGCGGGGGCGAGGAGATCGCCTTCTCGCCCGATGGCGCGCAGGCCTATTTCGCCGCACGGCTGTCCGACGGGGCGGAACCCGGCTCAACCAATCTCGACATCTACGTCTCCGACCTCACCGGCGCCGCGCCCAAGCTGCTGACCGGTAGCAACGCCGCCACCGACACCATGCCTGCCCCCTCGCCCGATGGCCGCTATCTCGCCTGGCTGGCGATGGACCGGCCGACCTACGAGGCCGACCGCCTACAGGTGCGGCTGCTCGATCTCGCGAAGGGGACTGTGCGCAATCTGACCGCGGACACCGATCTCAGTTTCGGCAGCCTCGCATGGAGCGCCGATGGCAAGCACCTGATCGCCGCGGCGGAAGCCGTGCTCGATACGCCCGCTTTCCGGATCGATTCGGTGAGCGGCAAGGTCGAGCGGCTCGATCTGATGGCCGGCAACGAAGCGCATATCGCCAATCTCACGCCGCTGCCCGGCGGGCGGATGCTGTTCACGCGGGATTCGCTCGGCAATCCTGCCGAACTCTACCTGTCGGACACGATGGGACAGGCGCGCCCGCTGACCGATATCGCCACCACGAAGATGGGCCAGATGGCGAGTATCGTCACCCGCCGCTTCAGCTTTACCGGTGCCAATGGCGATACGGTATGGGGCCAGATCACGCGGCTGGCCGACCAGACCGGCCCGATCCCCGCGCTGCTCTACATCCATGGCGGGCCGCAAGGGTCCTTCAACGACAGCTGGTCAAACCGCTGGAACCCGCGCGTCACGGCCTCGCAGGGCTATGCGGTGATCTCGGTCGATTTTCGCGGCAGCACCGGATACGGGCAGGCCTTCACCGATGCGATCCAGCGCGACTGGGGCGGCAAGCCCTTGGAAGACCTGCAGAAAGGCTTCGAGGCCGCACTCAAGCTCGACAGCCAGATCGACGGCACCCGCGCCTGCGCGATGGGGGCGAGCTATGGCGGCTACATGGTCAACTGGATCGCGGGCCAGTGGGCTGACCGGTTCGATTGCCTTGTCCAGCACGACGGGATCTTCGACACCCGCAGCTTCTACTATGCGACCGAGGAATTGTGGTTTCCGCGCTGGGATTTCGGCGGATCGTACACCCAGGCGCGCGAGATCTACGAGAAGTGGAACCCCGCCAACCACGTCGATAAGTGGAAAACGCCGATGCTGGTGGTGACCGGCGAGCTCGATTACCGCGTGCCCTATACGCAAGGCCTGCAAAGCTTCACCGCCTTGCAGGAACGCGGCATCCCCTCGCAACTGCTGGTGTTCCCCGACGAGAATCACTGGGTGCTGGGCGCGAAGAACTCGCTGCAATGGCACGAGACGGTGTTCGCGTGGCTGGATCGCTGGCTGAAGAAGGACGGCGAGTGAGCAAGCAGGAACTCGCCTCGGCGCAGCATTCGCTCGCCAAGCATTACGGCGATCCGGCGGCGGGCACCGCGATCACGCGCCACATCATGATCTGCGCGGTCTCGGACAAGCAGAAGTGCTGCTCGCGCGAGGAGGGCGAGGAGGCCTGGGGGTTTCTGAAGTCGCGCCTGAAGGAGCTCGGCCTGGTCGGCCCGCAGCGTGACGAGAGCAGCCCGCGCGGGCCGGGCGGCGGCGTCCAGCGGACCAAGGCCGGTTGCCTGCAGATCTGCGCGGCAGGCCCGGTCGCGGTCGTGTGGCCCGACGGGGTTTGGTATCACTCGTGCAGCCCCGAGGTGCTCGAGCGGATCATTCAGGAGCATCTGATCGGCGGCGTGCCGGTGGAAGATTTCCGCCTCACCGCTGTTTAGGCGCAGACCACCCGCCCCCGTCTCGCGTCAGCGAGACCGAATAAAGCGCCTAATCATCCTTCGGCGACCAGAATTCGTCGCGGCCGGGCATCTGGTTATCGACCGATTCGTCGTGGCCCGTCCCGTGGGACAGGAACACCAGCCCCATCAGCCCGCCGCCGAGCAGCATGGTCAGGCTGATGCCGAGCGCCACGGCGATGTAGAAATGCACGGAAATCATGCCGTTATAGGCAAATAGCAGCCCCATCGCCACCGCCACCGTCAACACCGTTGCGGCCAGCAGCAACTTCATGATCTGGCGATAGCGCGCCCAGGCGTGGGCGGCGTTCACGGGATCATCGAGCGGGGATTTGCGGGTCATGCCAGCGACATGGCGCGCGCGTCTGCGCTTGGCAACGCGCAAAGGCTGCAAGGGTGCATTCGTCCGATGCAACCCCTCGTGCTTCCGCGGATTCGCGTTTTATCCGCAAACATGGCATTTTGATCGCGAGAGAGAGGGAGTCGGCCATGACTATCGCCAGAATCATCGCTCAGCGCGGCACTGCAGACATCATCGCCTGCGACGTCGCGACCCCGGTTTCGCAGGTTGTCGGCATCCTTGCCAGCAAACGCATCGGCGCGCTGCCGGTGTTGCGCGATGGCAGCGTGGTCGGCATCGTGTCGGAACGCGACGTAATCTACCGCTTGGCCGATCATGGCGGGGCTTGCCTCGATCTGCCGGTCGAGCAGGTCATGACCTCGCCTGCCGTCACGGTCGAGCCCGGCACCCATGTCGATGATGCGCTGGCGCTGATGACCCGCCGCCGGTTCCGCCACTTTCCGGTGGTGGAAGACGGCAAGCTGGTCGCCTTCATCTCGATCGGTGATCTGGTGAAGCACAAGATCGACGATGTGCAGCACGAGGCCAATGCGCTGCGGGATTATATTCAGGCAGTCTGATCGCTTGAGGAACGCGCCTGCGCGCACTAGATTGAGCAGATGAGCCCCGCGCCCCTGATCCTCACCCCGTCTGCCGCCCGGCGGATAGCGTTGATCGCGTCCAAGCAGTCGCGCCCGGCGATCCTGCGCCTTGCGGTCGAAGGGGGCGGGTGCTCGGGCTTCCAATACAAGTTCGATCTCGCCGACGCGCCCGAGGGTGACGACATGGTCAGCGAGACCGACGGGGTGCGATTGGTGGTCGATCCCGTGAGCCTCGATCTGATCGCGGGCAGCACGGTCGATTTCGTTGAATCGCTGGGCGGCGCGGCGTTCAAGGTCGAAAACCCGCAGGCCGCCGCCGGCTGCGGCTGCGGGGCGAGCTTCGGGATTTGAGTTAGACCCGCGCGGCGCTTTGAGGCATCAGGGGCGCATGAAAATCGCCACCTTCAACATCAACGGCATCAAGGCGCGCCTGCCGCGTCTGCTTGAATGGCTCGCCGAAACCCGGCCCACGGTCGCCTGTCTGCAGGAGATCAAATCGCAGGACGAGGGCTTCCCAGCCGCCGAGATCGAGGCGCTGGGATATTCTGCGATCTGGCACGGGCAGAAGAGCTTCAATGGTGTCGCGATCCTGGTCGATTCGGCCGCGGGCTACACCCTCACCGAAGTGCGGCGCGGGCTCGGCATCGACGGGCCCAATGAAGGCGACGAGGAACAGGCGCGCTATCTCGAGGCGGATGTTTCGGGCGTACGGATCGCCTGCCTCTACCTGCCCAACGGCAACCCGCATCCGGGGCCGAAATTCACCTACAAGCTGGCGTGGATGGAGCGGCTGCGGGCGCGCATGGCGGAGATCTGGGCCGAGGAAGTGCCTGCGGTGGTGCTCGGCGACTTCAACGTCATCCCCGAAGATGACGACGTGTGGTCGGTCAAGGCGATGGCGGACGACGCGCTGATGCAGCCTGAATCGCGCGCCTCCTATGCGCGGATGCTCGCTGACGGTTGGGGCGACGCTCTGCGCACCCTCAATCCGCGCGGCGGGGTGTGGACCTATTGGGACTATCAGGCCGGCGCCTGGCAGCGCGACCACGGCTTCCGCATCGATCACATCCTGCTCTCGCCCGAATGCGCCGACCGGCTCGAAGCCGTGGGCGTCGACAAGGCCCATCGCGGCCGCGAAAAGGCCAGCGATCACGCGCCTGTCTGGGCGAGGCTTTCTCGCTAATCCTCGCGGCTATTGTGGGGGCAAGCCCCCACAATAGCCGCGAGGATCACCTATAAAAAATATGCGTGTCGATCTGGGCGAGACGCGTCTTGGTGCGGCTCCAGCCGGGGCGGACATAGCGGGCGTGGAAGAACACCGCCTCGCCCGCTTCGGATTCCCACAGGCCGTGATGCGCGATCTGCGCGATCGCGACTGCGCGCTCCCAGGCCGCGGAGCGGTCACGGATCTGCGGCATCTCCAGTCCGCGCATGAAGGAGAACTGCCCCTTCTGGCGCACCACGCCGCAATAGCTGCGCGGGAAGCGGCCATCCTCGGTGCGGTTGACGATCACTTGTGCCACAGCGAGCTGGCCAGCGAGCGGCTCGCCGCGCGCTTCGAAATAGACCGCGCCGGCAAGGCAGCGCAGCTCGTCGCTCATCGGGGCGTCGCTATCGACCATGCCGACCAGTTCGGTGAGCGAACCGGCTTCGGTGAGAATTGGGGCTACGGCGGGCGGCTCGGGCGCGGCGGGAAGCAGCTGCACCACGGGCTCGGAGACATATAGGGGGGTTTCGGGAACCAGCTCCGCTGCCGGGGCCGGATCGGCCGCTTCGGTCGGGGTCAACTGGTCACTGGCCGCTTGGGCCAGCACTGCGGCGCCATCGACGCCGGGGATCGTTACCGTTGCCATCGCCACTGCGGCGATCGCGGAAATCGAGAAAGTCTTGCGACTCATGAACACTACAAATCGGGCGGTGAGCGCGCTCCGACGCAGGCGGGAACCTTATCCAAATCATTGCCGATTGTGGGGAGGGGTTCACAAAGCCTGCCGGCGGCTCCCCGTCTGCGTGCTGATCAGACGACCGAAATGTCGCCCCGTCAGCCTGCGCCAGGAACTGGGCGGGCCATTAGCCGGGGTGACGCGAGGGTCAAGTTAAGGCGGCGATTTGCGCGACGAAGCGTTCAGGTTCCGCGATATCCACCTCGATCAGCCAGATATCGCTGTCCTGGCGCCGGCGGCGTGCCAGATATTCGGAAAATTCCTCCCTGTTTTCACGTTCTTCTGATTTCGTCGCAACAAAAGAACGCGATCCGTCGAGCGCAGGCATTCTTTCGTAAAGCCGCGCACCCTCGCCGCGATACAGGGTTACCAGCAGG
>Ga0164292_10000743_pt1 | contig 25901 bp, 36 predicted proteins | sample GEODES117metaG_FD_111486 | JGI IMG/M metagenome (GOLD analysis project Ga0164292, IMG submission 111486) | Eutrophic lake water microbial communities from Lake Mendota, Wisconsin, USA - GEODES117 metaG | ecosystem: Environmental > Aquatic > Freshwater > Lake | place: USA: Lake Mendota...
CGGAAATGATTGGAGGTGTGATAACGCAAGTGGTTGCATTGGTCACGCTCACAACACGGAAAGTCTTGGAGAATCCAGTACCTTGTTTGGTGATGTGATGGACAGCCTCAACGCCTTCGATCTCGATGGGTGTTCCTGCTGGCAAGTCGGTAGTGCTGGACACGGTAATCGTTTGGAAACGATTGTCCACGTTGGCAGTTTCACCAGTTACCGCAGTTGAGGTGGCAACAGGCACATAGTAGTTATTTGCCGAAGCCAAAGTGCTCATCGTTGGGTCAGAACCAGTTGCCGCTGCAATGCGGTTTGCGTAGTCCAGTTTGTAGGTCTCAAAACCTGCGACCATACCAACGTAAGAACGCTCAAACGCATTGTTTGACTTGTTACCAGCAAAACTGCGAGATGCAGTTCCTGACAAAGCAGTACCACCAGCAATATTGCCAGCGATGCCGTTGTAGTCACGGCTGGACAATGCCAAGTAACGGTCAAAGGCTTGTACGCCTTGCTCGTTCATGATGCTGTCGCACAAAGCGATATCGTCATAGTCACCAGCGGCTGTGCTGACAGTGACCACCAACGAACCGAGGTTTGCGGCAGTGTTCATGATGGCGATGTTGATGTCGGATGCCAATTTCTGCTTTGCGGCTTCGCCCAAGCGACCCTCTTGCAGTGCATCACGCAATTCCAAAGCGTCCAGAATGAACGGCACAGACTTTTGAAAGCCGAGTGTCGCTGGGACTGAAAGCTGGGTGTATGCGCCAAAGTTGCCAGTCTGGTCCATGCCATCATACGACTGTGCGATGTAAGGCTGTGGACGATAGATGACGTTGTTAGTGCGTTCCATCATCGAGCCATCTGTGTTGTAGATGGACACGTTGCGGGACAGCACTAAAGCATCGTTAAAGCCTTCGAGGATGTCCTCGAACGCTACGCGCTCTTCTTTACTGAATGAATTGCTCATGGAAAACTCCTAATTGGTTTATTTAGTAGCTGATCGTTTTTGCGCTTTGTAGGCAATGACTTTCGTCATGTTGCCAGTACGAGCCGCATCTTCTCTCAGCCGTTCAAGTGTTGAGTCCACCGCACCAGAGGAACGCCCAGTTCCTGTAACGATTCTTTCGGGTGCGGGTGCTTGCCTGCGATTTGTAACTTTCAAGTCTTTCTCCAGTTTTGCTACCGCAAAGGCAAACTTTACGGGGTCTTTGATTTCAGCCAACTCTTTAGCCTTTGCCGGGTTCTTTCCGAGTGCGTAAACAACGAGTGCAGGGTTATCTGCACCTTGCAGCAAAACGCCTTGCTGGGTGATAGAAAAAACTTGTTGAGCAACTTCTTCAGCATCTTCAAAGTCTTTCACTCTTAGCTCGGCTTTCGCCTTGCCGTAACCATCCAACTTGGCTTGCCATGCTTTCTGCTGGTTCATAACTTCAGCTTCTTGCTTGGCGTTAGCATCATCAGCCTGTCGCTTGCGCTCAAACCAATTTGCCAATGCTTCCTCGTACTTGTCAGCGTCATAGTCGTGATCTTCTAGCTTGGGCTTATTACCTATCACCACTGGCTTGGTCTCAGGTGGTGCGGCTTGTAGCCTGCCTTGCAATTCACGATTCTGCCGTTGCAGTTCTCGGTTCGTCTTACGCAACTCTTTTACCCATTCAGGCGCAGGAGTATGTTCTTCGGGAGGTGGCGCTTCCTCACCAATGCTGACAACAACTTCTTCGGTATCTTCTGGTTCAATCTCTTCAACGGGTTCGTTGACTTCGATTTCCTCTTCTTCTACTTCTGGTTCATTATCTTCAATTACTGCCTTTTGATTCATCTTTGACCCCATTCAACTCACCCACTTTGAACGGCTGGGTGGTAACCGTTGTTTTGATTGTCGTACTTTTTTTCTTACCTGACAACAGGCTGAACAATCTGCCCTTGCAGAATTTGCTGAACAGCCTCGGTATTTGTCAATGCCATGTTTTGTGCGTTCTCTTGGACTTTGCCCAAAGTTTCCAGCGTCTGAGCACGTTTAAGCTCTGCCGCCGCCACAGTTTCCACAGTATCCGCTCTGGCTTTGGCTGCTTTGGCGATTGCTTCTTCAGCCGCCGCTTGCAAGAATACAGCGTTCGGGTCTTGGGTCTGCCCTTGCATCTCGGCCATCATTTCCTGTGCTTCTTGTTCGGTTGCCTGAACAACACCCATACGCAGTAACTTCTTGCGGAAATAAGCATTTGCATCTCCAACGCCCTCGCCTTCCATGTTCATCATGGCCATTGCAGTCAGAACTTGCTGGGTCTCAGGGTCTTGGGTGATTTGCAGCATCCCAGTCAACGCCCTGACCGTGGCCGCACGTTTGCTACTGGATGATGGTCCAACCTCGGCAACCACATCAAATGTGGCACTGGAAAGGTCATTTGCCATCACCACAGCACCAGTCTCGGTGTCAATCGTGGGTTGCATCAGCTCGACCATGCCAGCCTCACCAGTAGGCGCGATGGTTTTCATCTTGCGCTTGTCCTCGGTGTAGATTTCCTTTGCCATGCCAAGCCATATCTCGCCGCATCGCTTCATACCCTTGGCAAAGTTGCTCATGTAAATGAACGTCTGCATATCTACACGGGTTTGAATCATCTCTACGGCTTTGCCTGATACGCCTGAAACCATCTTGTCAGCCCCTTGTGGGTTGCCCAAAATGTCCTGCATATCCTGCTCGGTAATCTGCAACAGTGCCGCCATTGCAGGCGGGATTGCTGCCGACTTGGTGTAAGCCAATGGCCCAGTCACCTGCGTATTACCATCAGGCCCAGTAATCGGATTGACCAGCAGATAAGGGTAATCCCGCAGATTGTCTTCAGCCCACATCACTTGATGCCCTGCTACTTGCTCAGGGGTCATGATGGGCTTTTCGATACTCGACAGTGCGCTGATCTCGCCCAGCTTGGACAGTTGCATATTCTTGAGGCGTTGAGCATCTTTAGCCAGGCGCACAGCACCCATGCAACGCTCGATGTTGTCCACAAACCACCGCTTGCCGTAGACCACCACGATAGGGATGTTTCGGCCTGCAATGTAGCCTGCATCTTCCAGCACTTTGCCGCCCGACATGATGTATTTGCGAACCCGCATCCGCTTGATACGCTTTTGGCGCACCTCACGAGTGCCGACTGCCATCAGGGTTTCCTCTAGCGTCTCATCGTTCGCAAAGTCCGTTTGGGTGTAGCGTTCCTCAGTTCCATCAATGGCTTCAAATATGCGGATAACCTCGGTCTTTTCCTCGACCTTGTAATACTCAGCCACAAACACAATATCAGGAGTTGCCCAGTCAAACTCGTACTGGTGAATGATCTTCGGCCAGTCCGTTGGGTCATCGTTGTAGGTTTCTTTGTAGCTTTCACGGGTCATGCTGGTGACCACAAAGGCATACTTGGCATCCGACTTATCTTGCCGCTTGGCATTCAAGTCAAAGAACACGCTGGAGTCAGCATCAAAGATTGGCTCAAATCTGATGCGCTGACGTTCGTTCTCTGGGTCTTCCTCGTCCTCGTAGACAGTACGCAAACGCCATGCGCCAATACCACCGCCCACAGCTTCCTCAAAGGCGTTGTCGTAAGCCTCATCAGCCACCGATGCTTGTTCATCAGCACGATACAGACCATCGCAGACTTCTGCCAGCTTGTCGTTCTCAGTCCCGTCTTTGCTTACATAATCAACGGTGATGCGGTTATTGCGGTATTCGTTAACGATGCGAATAACCGCCAACATGATTTTGTTGACCTCAAACTTGGGCTTGTTTTCGTACTGATCCCATAATGGGCCTTCCCACTGTGCGCCGCAGAGAGAATAAAACCGTCTGTCTTGCAGGCATTGCAGGCGTTCATCCCGCAGCGCAGTTTGTATGTCGTTGAACTGCCGCAGTGCTTCAGCGTGCAGATTGGCAAGGCGTTGGTCATTGGGTATTCGTGCCATATTTGTCCTTTTGGGGCGATTATCTACCAGCGTTTGACATTGGGCAATGGCGTAAATGTAGCTGATTTTGTGACCGCTGACCGCCTGATGCCCTCACACGCATATCGCAAAGCATCAATAACATGGTTCTTTTTATCCTCAAGCTGGGGCAGGATTCGCCCCGTCAATGGGTCTGATTTGTAACTGTACAGGCTCAATTCGTCAATGGTGTGAATACAGCGAGGGTGAACCACGATGTCGTAATTCTTCAAGAATTCGATGCCTTCCTCAACAGACTTTGGCCCTTTGACAGCTGTCATGATCTTGGGAAAGCCGTTGCGCTTCATGTGGCTGATGGTCTCTGGTCGGGCTGAGTCGGCAACGATCGGCCACTTCTCGGCCTCTGGCACTTGCATGAACAGTTCAGGCGTATTGACAATCTCACAGCCCACCATATACGCCTCATAGTCAATGTAAAGGATTCGCCCGATTATGTGGCATCGCACCAAAACTGTCGGGTCAACCGAGAATCCCCAGTCCGCACCCAGTCGGTGAATGGCCTCTGCTGGCGCTTCGAAATCGTCAATCTTCCAGTTTCTGAATACCCTGCTGTTACTGTTTCGCAGGTATTGACCCATCCAAACGTGCTGATATTTGTCAGGGTCACGCCGTTTGTCGTACTCCATCTCTTCCCGTAGGACATCAGGAAACCACGGGTTTTCCCCAAAGTTCACCTTGATGACTGTTGCGCTGGCTGGAGGTTCTGGCCCACGCAGTAGAAAATCTACTGGGTCGGATTCTTGGCGAGGATTCCATGTAAACCACAGTTCGCTGTTGGGCTTGCGGATTGTTGGCCTAAGTAGGTCAAGGCTGGTCTGGCTTAATGACTGGGCTTCTTCTACCCAAGCGCAGTCGTACCCTTCCAGCGACTTAATCGAGTCGGCGGTGTGGTTCTGCATCCCTTGGAAAATAATCGCCCCATCGCCCTTTTTGGACTTGATGACCGAATCTTGGACTTCAAAGTACGCCCCTGCATTCATGGCCTCAATCTTGGTCTCTAGCAGGCGTTTGACCGATTGGTTAAGGGACTTCTGTATTTCACGGACGCAAACGCTACGATGCTTTTGGTTCATTATGTGGGCTTCGATCATCATCTCAGCAAATAGATGTGACTTTCCTGAACCTCGACCACCCCATGCGCCTTTGTAACGAGACGGTTGCAACAATGGCAAAGCCCATTCAGGTGTGGCAATGCTTAAGGTTTTACCCATGCTTTACAACAACACGCTCAATCTTGGCAAATTCAAGTGGCTGACCATCCGCGCCAGTCAGTTCATGGCGTTGGGTTTCTCTCCAACCCATTTGTGATTTTGACCACCAAATTTGTGCAGTCGTATCACCAGCCATGGCTTTTTGGAAAATACCTTTGCCAACTTGTGCATTTGCTTTGGCTTTGCCGTTAATTAGTTCGGATTTAAAGTGCTTTCTCAGTGTGTCAATGTCAATGCCGTCACGGGTTAATGCGGCTATTTGGTCAAAAGGCACACCATAACCCGACATTGCTTCAACTTGTCTGCGTTCAGCATCAGTAGGTACAAAGGGTTTTCTGCCAGCACCTTCACGTGCCCCACCGTTCTGTTTTGGCTTATCTGCCTCTTTTTTAGGCAGTTGGGTGGAAATTTCAGTGGTTTTTTTCATAAGTAACCTCCGCGAAAGGTTGGTTTGCTGCGTGTTTTGTCATTACAACTTACATTGTGCCTTATTTCACAGTGCTTGTAATGCGTGATAGAACTCTTGGTTTACGATGTGATTCGTCAAGTATTTTTGGCACTGCATATTTCCACATGACCTGATGATGTATCCGCCTATCAGTAGTACCAACTTCTGATATTTTTACGCATGATGGTGCATACATGACCGTATAGAATGATTTTGTATATGTGCCAAGGTCAAGATAGATTTCAGTCAATCCACCAGAATTTTGTTGTGTTACCACTTGCTGTAATCTCAACTGAGGTGAAGTCATAAACAATATGCCTCTGCGACCCCATTCAACATACATATTCACATCTTCATTGATTCGTCCCATAAACTGCACAGGACGATCAACACGGAACAAAAACGAATTCATTACTTTGCGATAGATTTCATCTTTACGCATTCTGCTTAACAGTGTGCAACCTTCACCGCCTATGAAGTCACCGCCTTGTGCAAATGCGATGGAGTGAAATGGTGTTGTATCCATAAAATCCATCATTGCTTCAAGCAAATCATCCAATTTGCCGATTTTGTTGTTGGATGTTGTGTACTGCATTTCCGCATTAAGTGAATAATCAAAGCGTGTGTAATCGTCATCCAGTTGCCAAAAATGGGTCAAACCCATATCGCTTGCTATTTCGAAGTTCCAGTTTCGTGCAAATACAACACTATTGCGCTTTTTGAAGTTATCCCCGCTATCAGTAATGTCTATCGCATCCTGTTTCTTGAAAACGATGACAGTATCTTCTCCGTACAGATTTTTGTACTTGGCAATTTGCTTGTCTTCGTCATCGCACAGCAAATAAATTTTTCCTGTATATCCTTGCTGTCGTAGAGTTTTGAACGTATAGACTGAATCAGCTCTGCCATGGGTCAAAATGAATACGGCAAAATTGCGATCGGTCATTGTTCAGTACCTTTTTCGCTGGTATAAATATTGCCAATGACTTGCGAAAGCTTTACATATCCACCAGCAATAGCTTTTTCAAAGTCCACAATTACCAAAGCACTGTCTTCCATCAGTTGCTGTATGTCTGGCGGTGCATGAGCATAAAACTCAGCAATTTGCTCAAAATCAAAGCGGATATGTCTTGCCGCCGCCGCAAGCAAAAAGTCTTTTATCTCTGAGTCAATACTATCCTCTTGGTATATTTTTGCTGTAAGTTCTTCGTATTTGGTTTTATCGTAAAGCTCTAAAATTGGCGGGCAATCCCCAGTTGGTTCATAAACAGGGGCATCAATTTTTTTACTGTATTTGCTATCGTCCTCATCATCTTCAGGCGAAAGCAATTCTGCAATTTCATCAGCCGCAAAACCAGTTATATCAAGATCAAAACCCATGTCCCCAAGTTCAGCAAGTTCAAGTGCCAATATTTCATTGTCCCAATCAGCATTTAATGCCAATTTATTGTCAGCAATGATGTATGCCTTACGCTGAGTCTCGGTCAAGTCTTTTAGTTCAATGGTTGGTACTTCGATATACCCTAGTTTCCGAGCCGCCATCAGCCGACCATGGCCTGCAATGATGCCGTTCTCTCCGTCAACCAATATTGGGTTTGTCCACCCGAATTCCTTAATGCTTGCGGCAATCTGCGCCACCTGTGAATCACTGTGGGTGCGACTATTATTGATGTAGGGTATCAATGTATCCACAGGTTTTTGCACAATTTTCATGGTATCGGCACTCCCACTGGCCATTGGTCTTGCAGTGCTATTACTGTCTTTTGATGCGCCTTTTGCCATAAGTCTTGCCTTTCCTGTTTGCTAAGTGTTTTCCCTTGGTCAATCTCGTAATGGCATTTCAGGCATAAAGCCGCCACCAGATTGTCATCCGCTTTGATTCCTCTGCCCTTGCCGCCGCCCCAATTTGTGTGTGCGGCTTGGACCATGTGACCCGACCCGCAGGCTTGGCAGTCAAGGCTTGCCACCATCTTCAGCAGTTTTTTGCTTCTGACGTATTGGTGTTTTTCTATCAACGATTGTCTCCAGTGTTGTAAACCTGTGCTCATTTGCACATTCCATGCGCCTGCGCCTTGTGTTACCTGTTGATGTTCGGGTCTCTTTTACGATTGTCCATGTCCCGCAAACTGGGCATTTCACTGGTGCGCCCTGTCTTGGTTTCTGTTGGTTGCTTCCCGTGAACGCCAAATCTCAATGTCCAGCCGTGCCGCCTCAATCTCCCATTTCAGCGTTTCCTCTTTTTCAATCGCTTCAGCCAAACCACGAATAAGCTGTTGATAACTTGGGTGTGCATACGCTTCTCGTTCCTGTGCGTTTGCCGCTTCAATGCCCAATGTTAAGGCATCTTTCATCAGCAAGGCTTTTTTGGATTTGCGGAATTCCTCAAGATAAACACGTTGGGCTTTGGCTTCCCCAAATGCTGGAGCTTTATCTCTGATGGCTTGCGCCGCATCTTCTGGTCTCATCTTGCCTCCATGATTGCCACATCCACCCCAGCCACCGCTGAGTAGACCTTTTTGATGTTCAGTTCTACCACTTGGGTATCGTCAAGGTAAACCGTTCCGTTCATTGCATCCAAAAATGCCTTTGCCACATTGTCAATGTCTGGCTTCTTTGCTGGTCGTTCAGAACCGCTTAAACAAGTCTCTGTGCGCTTTTTTGAGTACGACTGGGGAATTGATACCCTGATGTACAAATAAACGCTCACAGGCGTTTCTAGGGGTTTGCTTGCCCCCATTGCTTTGCTGGCATACAGTTGGATTGCAGTTTCGTAATCAAGTGTTGCTTGGTCGGTGTAAACCTTGGTGAACTTCCCATGTCGGGAAAACCTCGGCCTGCCTTTGCCCTTGGGTTCAAGTGGCACATCAAAAACGATTGACATCACGTTGTCTCTCCATTTCTGCAATCAAGGTATCGAGACCATCCTGGCCACGCCGCTTCTTTAGGCTCATCTTTACATCCAGCCACCATAACTGTGTCTGTTGTTGCCCGAGTTCTTTTGCTTTCAATCTGTATCGGCGAATCCAGTCTCTCGCTTCTGTCTGGCGCAAGGTCTCCAGCATCTTGCAACGCTCTGTTGATGTCAGCAAGGCTAAATTCTTGGCCTTCCCGTCTTCTGTCCAGTAAGGATTTGTGGTCATACATCAGAATGCCTCATCATCAGTCCAGTGCTTTACAGGGGCATTGGGTAAAAGTGTGGCAATATCCCTTGCTGTTGCTGGTTTTTTATCTGACCATTGATGGTTAGAACACATTGGTCTTTGACCTTCCATGTGAACTGCCCATCGTTTTGAGCATCCAGCCACAGAACACATCAGATAGTCAAAATTTTCTTGCGGTTCATCTTTTTTGAACTTAGTGATTGCCATGGTATTTTCCTTCAATGATCTTTGCAAAATTGCTTGGTTTCAAAATCCACTCAAGATCGGCAGTAAATGCTCGACCATCCTTGCTGTTAACTTTTCCAGTCAGGAATTTACTTTTGCCAATGTGCTGGAAAAAATCACCCCACCAATTCAAAACATGGGCAGTATCAATCGGCTTTTCTTGCGCCAGTTCTTCAGCTACTTCCCGCCATCTTTGCCGCAAATAACCTTGTCTTGTTGCGTTCCAGACCTCGACCTTTCGTAGGGTCGGTAACCATTGGTGGTAAAGTTCAATTACCCCTTTGTGTTCACAATCTGGTAATTTTTTTGCTGACTCAGATTTGTCGTCAGACAAATAAATATCTATTGTGTTTTGTGTAATGTGTTCTGTGTCTTGTGTAGCATTGGGTTCGGATTGCGACTGCAATGCGTTCGCATCAGAAGTCTTATGCCATCGAACTTTGGCACTGGCACTTGCCTTTTGAGACCTATCGCCAGCCTTCAAAATCTCAGCATTTGCCCTGTGATGTATCCATCCATCCGCTGTGCGCTCAAAGTACTCTTGCAATACCAACGCAATGCAATCGCCATGCGAACGCATACGAATTTGTCTTGCTGTTTCATTGCTGTCAAGTGGGATGGGTTTTTCGTGTAGATAGTACCAATCGAGCAATCGCCGATAGGCCAAATCTTCCATTTCGGAAAGGTGTTCAGTATGACTTTTGTAGTCACCTATATTGAACTGATAGTAATGCATAGAACCTCACATCATTGGTCATCATCACAAAAAGAAACATCGGCAGGACGGTGATGAATCGCCTTTTCCCCCGCTAAAGGTAGCCGTGTTTCAACTATATATCAATAACAGTTTGTGTTGCAATTATTTCCGTAGCAACAGGTGGTGCAGGTGACATATCTTCCATTGGCATAGTAGGTGTGCGTTGAGCAAGCCGCCCAGACCGTTGTGGTTGATGCTGCTATCCAAATTGCAATCAGTGCTTTTTTCATGTTTCCTCCGTTAAAAACCATTGTGGGCGAATGGCCCTGAGTTGCCAAAGTCTGCCTTCAGGTATCTGCCGCCATTGATTCACAGCCGCCCTGGTGATACCCAAAATACGTGCTAGCTCACTCTGTGAGCCTGCCAATCTGATAATCTGTTCTTTTGTCATATGAACATTGTATGTTAAGCAACCGAAACATTAAAGTCCACACAAAATAGTAGGACTTAAAATAATCACATTGACGATTCGTATAGAACCCTTTACAATGCAACCATTCCCCAGCAATTCCGCATAGGGTACTTTAAGGAAAAACGATGAAACCTCAAGACATTCACAAAGGTATGAAAGTGGTGGCAACCGATCTGCCTGATGCCACTGTTTACACAGTAGAAGCAATCAACAAATTTATTGTTGAACTTCGCTACACCACACCCTCTGGTCAGGTAGTTGATGCAGGCGTTTTAGATGCTTGCTTTTTAAACATCCCCACCAACGAACAACTCACAAACGCTTAATCAACCCACGGGGCTTCGGCCCCATCTTTAAGGAAAAATCATGGCTCACTTAATCGAAAAAAACACAATCACAGGTAAAGCAGAAATTGCTTACGCAAACAAAACCCCTTGGCATGGCCTTGGTCAACAGTTGACCCAAGATGCACCCATTGATGTATGGCGCAAAGAGGCTGGTCTTGACTGGGAGGCACAGGTCTCTCCAGTCATGTTTTGGCCTGAAGGTCATGGCGCACCGCAAATAGTTAAAAACAAAAGTGTCATTTACCGCAATGACAACGATACGCCTTTGGGTGTGGTATCTGATCGTTACAAAATCCACCAACCAGCAGATGTTTTGGATTTTTTCAATACCTTGGTGCAATCGGCTGGATTCACATTAGAGGTTGCTGGCGCAATCAAAGGCGGCAAGCGTATTTGGGCATTGGCAAATGTCAACAAAGAAGCTGTGGTTTTACACGATGATGCGGTCAAGGGTTACCTCTTACTGAGTACATCCTTTGATGGTTCTGCCGCAACGATTGGTCAATTCACCAGCATCAGGGTTGTGTGCAACAACACACTTTCGGCGGCTGATAACGAGGAAACTCCAAGTCGTGTCATGTTGACCCATGGCACAGATTTTGATTCAAGCCTGATGCGTGAAAGACTGGGCATTATCGTTGGTGGATTTGACGGAATGATGGACAAATACAGGTCATTTGCCCGACAGGATGTTTCATCGGCATACGCAAAAGACTTTTTTAGCCAATTATTTCCACCATCCTTTGACCCAGAGACCCAATCATTGAAAGAATCAAGAGGTTTCAAAAGAGTGCTTGATCTGTTTGATGGTGCTGGCATGGGTTCAACCAGACAAGGTGTTTACGGCACACGCTGGGGTTTGCTCAATGCGGTGACTCAATACATCGACCATGAACGTGGTCACAATGTTGACAGTCGTATGAACAACGCATGGTTTGGCAATGGCAATCGACTGAAAACCGAAGCCGAATCACTTTTATTGGCATAAAACTTGGGGCTTTTGCCCCTTGTTTTTTTTTGCAAACATAGGGAAAGTCCTAATAAAAGCAGCAAAAAGTTCTTTACAAACTGTTTAGAACCCTTTACAATTCACTCATGCCCTAGCAATTTCGCAAGGGGTCTTTAAGGAGAAGCAAGATGAACATTACACCAGTCACCAATTCCAAAATTATTGGAACTGCACCCGACAACACTGCATTGCACTCATGGAATGAGGGCAGCCGCACATTCATTGAAACATGGACAACCTTTACCGCCACAAGCGGTACAGCCTACGGCTTGGTTGTCGTTGTTGAAACAACCCCAGCTGCATAAAGGAAAACCCATGTTTGACATTGAACACTACAAAAAACCAACCAACTGGGCAAATGTTGCCCTCTGGCTTGTATCTATTGCCGCCATCGTGGTGGTTGCCCTTGACGTATTTATTTGGAGACCTTAATCATGTATGACGAAGAAGAAGGCGAATTCACCACTTTCCTAATTTGGGATGAAGTCACAGTCAAGTGGACTTGGTACGAAGATGAAGATTGCTATGCCGATGGTCACTTTGACATCTTTGTTTTCAAAGATGGTGTCGACATCACTTACGACTTGCCCAAGCTGCACTATCAATGGATTGAAGAAGAAGTCAAAGAATACGCTGGTTACGAGCCGCCAAGCCGCCAGCGTGTGGGTCGGGCAATCAATGCACATTTCAACAAAACTTTTTAAGGGGTCAACATGAAACACATCGCAACCGCACTGGTCAAGGCACAAAAAGCCTTTGGCCCTGCCCTGAAATCTTCCACCAACCCGCACTTCAAAAGCCGCTACGCCGACCTTGCCGCTTGCGTTGAGGCAGTCATCCAAGGCCTGAATGACAACGGCATTGCCCTGATTCAAAAGAATTACGACTGCAACGATGGGGTTATGGTTGAAACTGTATTCCTGCATGAATCGGGCGAAATGCTCGAATGCGGCGTTCTCCATGTTCCCGCCGCCAAGCAAGACCCACAAGGGTTTGGTTCTGCCCTGACTTATGCCAGGCGGTACAGCCTGATGGCGGCTTGTGGCATTGCACCAGAGGATGACGATGGCAACAGCGCCAGCCGCCGCACCGAGGTTAAGTCCGAGGTTAACGAGAACCAAATGGCTGACCTGCTGGCGGCAATGGATGAAGTCACCACTATCGCAGAGTTGCAGAAAACCTATAAAACAGCCTATACCGCCACTAAAGGCGAACAGGCATGGGTTAGCAAAGTCATCGCCAAAAAAGACGCTAAAAAGGCTTTGCTGGAAGGGGCGAAATAATGGACCAAGGCACAACAGAATGGTTTGCCGCTCGATGCGGCAAGGTCACCGCCAGCAGGGTTGCGGACATCATCGCCAAGACCAAGGCGGGTTATAGCACCAGCAGGGATAACTACATGGCCCAGCTCGTGTGCGAACGCATGACAGGCAAACCAGCAGAGTCTTTTAGCAACTCAGCCATGCAATGGGGTACAGATACCGAACCCTTTGCGAGGGCTGCTTACGAGGCCAAGGCTGACATTTTGGTAACCGAGGTAGGGTTCATTACCCACCCACGCATTGAGATGTCTGGTGCGTCTCCTGATGGCTTGGCAGACAAGGGTTTGGTGGAAATCAAATGCCCCAACACTGCCACCCATATTGCAACCCTGCTTGACCAAAAAGTGCCAGAAAAGTACATCACACAAATGATGTGGCAAATGGCCTGCACAGAACGCCCGTGGTGCGACTTTGTATCCTTTGACCCACGGATGCCAGAAAAATACCAACTATTCATCAAACGCATCAACTTTGACAAACAACTGGTTGATTCGCTTGAGAATTCAGTCATCCAATTTTTGGGTGATGTAGACCTAAAAATCCAACAACTTGAAAGCCTTGCATGAAAAAGATCAAAGATATCACCGTGGTTACTGGCTCATACGTCAATAAGATGGGCGAGGAAAAGAAACGCTATCAAAACATCGGTTCGGTGTTTGAAGATAACGGCAACCTCAAAATCAAACTGGATGTGATACCCCTGCCCAAGGGCGGGTGGGATGGATGGGCAAACTGTTACGACCTCAAGCCAACTGAACGCCAACAGCCAAAGGAGTTTGACGATGACGCTTCTTCAATCCCATTTTAATCGGGCAAGGTCTCTTGACCCAGCCACCAGTCACGCCGCCGCAGACCAAGCACAAGACTTGGCTCGGCAGCACTTTGACCTGATAGTGGGTTGCCTCCAGCGTTTTGGCGCACGGGGCAAAGATGGCATCGCTGAGTTGACTGGGCTGGATGGCAATCAAGTCGCAAGGCGATTGCCTGAGTTGGCCAAGATTGGTTTGGTGGAGTTAACTGGTCGGGTCACCAAGTCCAAGTCAGGCAGGGCAGAACGTGAATGGTGCTTCGTGCCCATACAACGGGAGTTAATATGACTGAAGAAGATGAAGCATTTGCCGAACTGGAGCGCCAAAGCCTGTGGCGCAAACGTGCCGTGCAAAGCGTATCAACCAACCCTTACCGAGACCAAGTTATTGAGGAAGTTGCACAGCATATCGAGAAAATGGAGGGTTTTGGTCAGGACACACTGCACAGCTTTGCTATTTACATCAGGGGATTGAAATGACACAAGATAAAGTGATTGTGATGGCTAAACAGGCTTGGCACGAGGCTGGTGAAGGATGGGTCGCAAAAGAATGGTTTGATGACAGAGCAAAAGCATTTGAAGCCTTTGCCAAACTGGTAGCCGCCAAAGAACGTGAAGCCTGTGCAAAGGTGTGTGATGAGTTGCAGGATGTTCCAGCGACTGAGCCGCATCATTGTGCCGAAGACATCAGAGCCAGAGGAGAACAAGCATGAATGAAGTATTGAAACAGGCATATCAACTGCTGTTGACTGAGCCTCATGCGCCAACAGTTTGTGACCAGCTTGAGGTTATTTTTCGCCAAGCCATTGCAGAGTTGGAAAGCCAAGAACAAAACTTCTGCCCACGATGCGGCAAACGCACAAACGACATCCATACTTGCACACCACCACAGCGCACAGAGCAAGAGCCTGTCAAGTTGCCTTGTTGCGGGTACACGGATGCAAGTGCAGTCAAGTGGAATCCGTTTAACCGCGTTGTGCAATGCCACAACTGTGGGCAGACCTACACCCAGCCACAGCGCACATGGGTAGGGCTGACGGATGAGGAAAAAGGATTTTGTGCTGCCCCGACTTATGTTGAAACGGTTGCAAGAATTGAAGCCAAACTCAAGGAGAAGAACACATGAGTTGGATTGACCCAACGCTAAAATACCTCAAAGAGTTGACTAGGCCAAAGACCATCAACGAAATCATCGCCAAGGAACTGCGAGAGGCGGTCATTAAGAAACTGGAGGCTGAATCGGCAGTCGAGTATGCGGCCTCTATCGTCACATACAACGTAGAACGCATCGGTCGGTTACAGCGCAGGCTCAAAGAACATGAGGGCGAAGAATGATATTTGACCGCTTACTTATTGCCGCTGTGTGCTGTTGGCTGGGCGTGGCGGGTTTATTGCCGAAAGACCCACCAGTTCCACCAACTCCAGCACAAATGCAAATGCAGTACAAATTGAAACAACTCAGCAATATTTGCGACAAAAAGAAAAAGTCCCCCAAAGTACAGGAGATGTGCAAAAAATGGAAGTCCTCATAACCATCGCAGTTCTATTTGCTGGCGCAATCATCGGCATTGGCGTTTTATTGGCAATGCTGCATTTTTATTCCGATTAAGCAACTAGCCCGTTCAGGTATGTAGTTTTACCCGCAACTTTGGTGGCGGTAAGCTCTTGCTTCTTGAGGTTGTTCGGGTCATAGCTGACATGGACCCAGCCGCTGTCTGGAATGCCTGGAGTGTAAAACTCCAGAATCAACTGGGTGTAGTCGAGGTTATCCATAATCCACTGAGCCAAGTCAGCATTGGCAACGCTTGGTATTTCAATATCGGCTGCCATTCCTTTGCAATGGTCTGAGGTTTTAGACCCACCAACCGCCGCATTTGATTCAGGACTACGGTAAGCTGAGTTCACCTTAACGCCTTTGCCAAAGTGGTCACGCACGGGCTGGAGGACTTTCTCGCACAGCAAACGCAAGTTTTCTGTGGCCTGTTCATCAGGGGTATTGTCCAAGTCCAGACGCAGGGCTGTCTCAGATTTGGTGAGTTCATGTAGGGAAAAATTTGCAGTCAAGTTCATTTGATTTCCTTCTGTGATTCAACAGCTTTGTTGTATAAGTCTATACAGACGTTGAGCTTTTCGATAGCCCTGTTGCCCTCATTTGTTATTGCGAAAATAGCTTTTCCAACCTCTGGGTCAAGTTCGGCTCGTGCTTCTCCTGCACCACTTCCTGTGGCAAGGCTGGTATCTGTGGGGGTTTGTACGGGGCAGGACGCTTTGAGGCGCAACTTGAGAGTGCCAGAATCAATAGCAGCATCCCGCTGTTTTGCAACCAGTTTGGCCTTTTCATTTGATACCCTCAATGCAGTTGATGTGGTGGTTACAGCGGCTACCAAAGCCGCCTCCTTTGCCCTAGCTTGGGCATTTAAACGATCTACTTCCTCTTGTTGAGCCTTGGCCTCGTAGTGCTGACCAGTACAGTAGCCACCACCAAAGACCAAGACCAGAATCAACAAGCCTCCAAGTATGTTACTCATGGCTTGGGCGGCTCATCGTTGTCAGTAGCTTCAGCCTTGGCGGTTGCATTGGCAATAGCTTTGACACCAGAACGACCAGCTACACCACCAAGAACGCCAGTAATGAACACCATGATGGTGCTGATTTGTTGGGTATAAACCTTGTCGATTGCCGCCATTGCGCCATTCATGGGTTGGGTAACAAAAGAAACTGAGTACAGGAACATACCCATTGAGGCCAGCAGAATGGTCACCAAGACCACGATAACGAATGCCCATACCCTGACTTCAATCTCGTCTGCGGTCAGGCGGTTGGTTGTTTTATAGGCAACAGTAGGCATCATTTTTTCTCCTGTTCAAGTTTGATTAACTGGTCTGGGCAAGTGCCAGTGGCAGTGCAGATTGGAGGTTTGCAATCAGCAAGTTCCCAATTTTTAGGGTCTTGGCATGGGTAGCGGAAACGGTCTTCGCACCCGATCAAATACAGGGTTATTAGAAACAGTATTGCTAGGCTTCTTTTCACGTCTTTCCCTTTCAATCTCACGCCTTAACCGTTCAACTTTTTCCACTTGTATTCTGACCTCTTGCTTTGCCTCCAGTATGTCCACATACAAAAACCCAAGCAAAGGCAATAACAACCCGATCAGCACACAGCTAAAAATCCAGCCCATCATATCTGCCGCCAGCGACTTAACAGGAGGAGCCACAACCACAGGTACAGGAGGAATATAGTAGTCGCTATTACTGCCGCCAGCTTTAGCTGGAGGTTTCTTTCCTCTTGCCGCCGTTGCCATCGCATTTGCCTCTCTTGCGCTTCTTTTGCAAGTCTAGCTTTTTCCTGTTCGCCTTGTATGACATCCCGCATCTTGTGGACTTCTGAGTACAGCGCACCCATTTCCTTGGGCGATTGATACACCATCGTCTCCCTAATTGTCACAACTAGCCTGTCCATCTCTTGCTGTGCCATGACCCGCTTGAGCGCCGCTTCCATCAAGTTTTGATCTGGGTCATAAACTGTCAGGCTTTTCTCTTCCTCTTCTCTGATGTGTGCCGCCAACTGCTCTTGCAGTCTGAAAAACTCCGTCAGATTTTTAACAATGTCGATTTTGACTTGCGTCTCGTTAACTGCGACATAGGTTGACTTCTTTTTCGCCACAGGCTTTGACGTTTGGGGCTTGGGTCTGAAAAACGCAAGTAATTGACCCCAAAAGCCATGCACTTCTTTGCCAATGGCGATAACCTCATCAGCAGTCTGCTTAATCTCGACGAAAGATTCTTTTGCCTGTTTGTACAGCTCACATCCAGCTTGTATTTGCTTAACAAGTCCTGCGGCAAGCAGACAAATGCTGATCGGGTCAATTTATAGCCCCAGTATTTTTTTGACCAACTCACCAGCAAAGCCTGGCCCCAGCAACACAGCCGCAATCACCACATAAAGCAAATACTCAATGCGGGTCATGCGTTGTGAACCCGAGACAAACGACTTTTCGATAGCGGCGTATCTTTCAGCGCAAACCGCCTCATGTACCGCCAGCCGTGTGTCAGTATCCTCGGCCATCAAATGCCTTCGCCCTGAACGATGTAGACCGTTGATGCTGCCGCCGCCAAACCGCTGAAAAACGTGTTTGTGTTAAAGCGCAAAATCTCCACACTGCCAGGCAATAACACAATAGCAGATGATGGGTTGCCAGCAGTCGGTGCTACAGCGTTTGTTTGTGCCAAAGCCGCAGTCGAACCAAAGCCCAAAAATACCGTGTTCACAGCACTGGCATTAATGACCCGATACTGCCCAACAGCCTGCCCATCAAGCCGCCCATGCACTGGTACTTGCACGCCCGTGGGTGCAGACGCATCAGCCGCCACGACAACAGTTTCGCCTAATGGCGCAAATGCAATTTGTGAATTTGTAGACATAATTACCCCTTAATAAAAACAAAGCCAAATGCTACACCGATTGGCGCAACCAAGTTCCAAAACCATGAGTGCGCATCCCACACTCGTTTATCAAAAGCGTTCCACCATTTCATGTTGGCGCGTTTGCCTCCACCTAAATGCTGAATCCACTTGTACTCAGCTTGTGCGTGTTCACGACCAGCATAAAAAGCCGATGCAAGCGTAGCACCAACCAGCCCATAACCAAATCGGTCAAAAATTAAAACAATGATTAAAGCCATTGCTGAATGGATAAAATCAAATAGCTTCATATCAGCACTCGCTTTTCTTTGCGTCTCGTGTAAATTGTTTTACCAAGTTGAGCAAAGAAATCCCAGCCTAGATTGTTGCCAGCATTGACATTGCTGTTCACTGTATACGCATTGAATGTTGCGCCACCTGTGGCATTTATATCTTTGATGGTTAAATAACCTGTGCTGACTATTCCGGTGGCTTGAGATAAAGTTGCTTGTGTTCCAGCAAGTGTTGATTGCAAGAACTTTTGATTTGTACTAGATGTTGTCAATGAACCGACTGTGCTAGTCACACCATTTTTAAGCTGAACCGTACCGTTAGTAATGGTAAACACCCGTGTCGAGCCTTGGGTCAAAGCATCCTGAAAAGCAAATGTGCCACCAACACCATTAAAAGCAATTGGCCTGTCAATCGTAATGTTGTGCGTCGTTATTGTCTTTGCTGATGTTGCGCTAAACGTTATAGGGTTGGCCCCAGCGGTATAGGTTTGCGTGTTAGAACCTAAAAAATTACCGTATATAAAAGTGTTTCCGGTCGCCGCTGTGCCGCTATAACCTGTGTAAGTTATATTGTTAAAATGCCCTCCGATACTTGTCGCATCAGACCCAGCGCTTATGTTTAAGTTTAACGCTAACGCGGCTGACCCGCCTGAAGTTGCCCCATTAAAAATAGTACGTGTTCCAGTAGACCCTGAATAGGTGCTGTTTACTGTCGGCGTTCCTGTGTAAGTTAAGTTTGTAGCTGTGGCAGTAGTAAAAACAGTTGCGCTATTACCTGTCACGGTAATATTACCTGTACCAAACGCAATAGATCGCACGTTGCTGTTGGTAGAGCTAAATAGCCCTGTGTTCAATGTCTGATTGTTCAGGTCCAACGTACCAGCCGTTAACGTAAAGGTACGAGTTGAACCCATCGTCAGGTTGTCTTGAAGCTGAAGGGTTGCGCCTGGTGAGTTTTGGTTAACTGAAAAATCAAAAGTTTTTCCCGCGCTGGTAAGTTCTTGCGTACCAGATGTTGCTGAAAATACAAACTGTGTTCCACCTGTGGGTAAAGTCATGCCGCTAGAAATCACTAAATTTCTGTATATTAAAGATTGAGCAGAGCTTCTTGTCCCTGAAAATCCAGTGTAGTCTTGAGTTCCATAATTTCCAGATGCTGTGCCAAGGGCAATCGTATCTGTTCCACCAGTAATATAAAAATCAAACACATTTGCTTCTGTGGGGAGCGCTGAGGTAATTGTTCTGGTTCCAGTTGACCCAGCGTAAGAAAACTCTATTTTAGGTGTACCCGTAACAGAATACCCAGTGCCGCCTGTAAATACAGTGGCGGCATTTCCAGCTATTACAATTTTATTTGTGCCAAAAGCAAAAGTTCCGGTAAACGCTGAAGCATTAAAAGTAAGGCAATTAACTGCTGCTGCGCCAATAGTGACTGTATCGGCTCCAGAACTACCGTCAAAAATAACTACGTCGGCAGCGGTAGGCACAGATTCGCCGCCTGCTCCTCCAGAAGTAGCCGACCAATTTGTTGTGTTTGCGGCATCCCAAGTGCCAGTACCACCCACCCAAAATCTATTAGCCATAATTAACCTTTAATTGGTGCAGTGGGGTAGCGGTCATGCTTACCGGGAAAGTCAGATGACCAGCGCATTGGTTTATTGTCCATAATTAAGCTCCGAATAAAATACCTCTGTTTCCAGAAATGGTGTTGGGCACAATAGCCGCAGCATAACCACCAACAGCACCGTTAGCATGAATAATCGAGCCGTCGGTAATGTTGATGTCAGATGTGGTGTCTGTACCGGGTGTCCTTTGGGCGTTACCATTTTGGAAATAAACTGTTCCTGAAATAACCCGCACACCTTCTGTCGTTGCGCTTTGAATAGTCGCACGGGGCGCTGACACTACAGCGTTTTGACACAAGATACCAATCGAACCCGCTGAATTAAACGTGGCATCTTGTGCAGAAACATTTGCCCCATCGCGGCATTCAATGGCTATTGTTCCAGCATTGTTACCAGTAGCCCCATCTAGGCTTACCCGACCACCGCCGACGCACTGGACAATCACGGATGTGCTTCCGGTTAATGTGGAGTTTTGAGCGTCAACCGCTGACCCTGCACCCGTGCAAATAATGTTTCGGTCGTTACCTGTTATTGTTGAACTAATCGCTGACACAACACCAGCGTTAATGGCACGAACGCCTGCAACACCGTTTCCTGTCGCAGTCCCAAAATCAAAATCAGCGATTGATCCAGAGGCGACCAGAATACCAGAAGTCGCGTTGTTGTTGGCTTTCAACCCTGTAAGCGTAGCTTGTGAACCTCGCGTAACAATTACGCCATCGTCGCCGTTATCGTTACATTCAGCAAGTTGAGGCCCAATGGCATCTTCCCGCCCTTGAAAATTAACGTAGCTACGAGTGCAAAAAAGACCAATAGACCCATTGTCATTAACTAAAGAGTTTGTAATATTTGCGCGAGACCCCCGTCTTACAGTTATGCCGAATTGTGTTGCATTAGAAAATGAGCTTTCTTCCGCGTCTAAAAAACTTGTGCGAGTGACCCAACCGCCATGCCTACCTGCGCCATTCCAAACCGTTCTAAATGCATTAACTATTGACCCTGAATTTAGGTATAGGCAGTCTGTACCTGCGTTAATAGCACCAAAAGTTTCTTCAATTTTACCTGTGGCAGATTGGTATACATACGCCCTGCCGCCAAGTCCGCCAGCATCAACTTTAATCGCTACGTCTGGCGCGTGGCATTGTTCAAAACTTAAAACACTATTATTTACTGTAACAAACGTAAACCCAAGAGCAAGATTAACAACCGCGTCATCAGATGAAATACGAAAATGCGAATAATCGCCAAATTTAAGCGATAGCCCTACTGTTAGTTGATGCCCTGCTTCAATAACAACATTAATTAGTTGGTCTGGTTGTAACGTCACAGGAATTAAATGGTCAAAAGCATCTTGCAATGTTGGCGCGTCAGTCGGAACTCTGACAGTTATTGGTGCGTAGATTTGTATAACAAGATTACCTGCTATCGCTGCCGCAATAGCAGTTTGCAAATTGCCGCCGTAATCGGCTAGTGATACGGTTTGACGCAGCTTGGCTTGAACGGTAGTAGGCACAGCACCAATACCAGCAGGGTCATAAACAACGCCATCAGCATTTGGGCTTATCCCAGTCCCATCAGGGAAGTTATAGACCATCGTGCCTTTACTGTCCTGCACCAAGATACTGAAGTTCACCGCATCAACGTAAACCTGTGCTGGTGTGCCAGCGTTAGAGATAAAGCCATTGATTGTGCGTAGCGGCTGGGTTGCTTGGATAGTCAACGCCTCGTCAAAATAAACAGCAATCGGGTTGGTTATTGGGTATAAATTAGCCGTGCCAATCCACACATACCCATTGTCCAAAGGCAACCCATCCTGTCCTGAAAAGACTGGGTACGGTACGCTGATTGATAGTGCTGACATTTATTCATTCTCCTGTGTAGCTTGACCAGCTTGGATTGCGCTTTGTAAGAACTGAATTCTCGCATCAACATTCTTTGGCAAACCAACTGCATCTGCAAATTTACTGAATGCAGGCGATGCGGCGGCTCTGCGTAGACTTGCGGCACTCTCACCTTTGGTCGCAGCTTCTATTGCAAGACTTTGGAAACTTTCATCAGCAAACAATTTGCCAGCCGATTTCAACGCATTTTCATTACCTTGGGTCAATGCACTTGTGATAACTGATGCTGCTCCAGCCAGAATAGGACCACCAGTAGCCGCCGCACCAGTCACCACGCCTTTTGCAAGAGTGCTTTCCATGACCTTGCCTATCAGACTTTCAGCTTGCATCCCTTGTAACAATGCTTGATTGGCTTTACCTGTTGTCAAGACGTTTGCCCGTGCTTCTGTGACCCGCTTAGAGACCTCAAACAAGTCCCTGAGTACATCTGCCGAGTCTTTGCCAAGAGTGTCCACAATGGTCTTAAAAACAGGTGGGTTGGCTCTTAACTTGGGGTATAGATCAGCAAACTCAGAGAATCCAAAGCCACCTTTTTCTGCGCCTCTTGCCGATCTGGTGACAGATGCCAATGCGGTTGCAAGTGTTTCTTTGCGTAAATCATCGGGCACTGTTTTCAAAAGGCGGTTGAATTCACCAGCATCACCTTTGGCGGCACTGGTAATCGCTGTCCGCATCTTGTTGGCAACGCTGCCCTCAATATCTTGACCAAACGCATTAACGATACGCTTGCCCAATGCTCTCTCTTTGGCATACAAAAGATTGGCGGCTCGTAGTTCTTGCCGCAATGTTTCACCACCAACATTTCCAACATTGGTCAGTTGATCGTCCGCTAAAGCCGCATATAGACGCTTTAAATCAGCTTCAGCCATACTGCCATAAGGTGATTCCAACTTATTGATTGCGTTGCCAATTAACTGTTTTTCACGCTTCAATCGACCATAGGTCACATTGCCAGCCTCAATCATTTTTGACAAATTACGTTCTGCTACTGACATCCCAGCATCGCCGACTTCAGCTTTAACTGCATCGAGTGTTTCTCGCAGTTTTGGCAAATCAACCACAGTTGTCTTTGGCACTTTTTCATCGACCGAGTTATATATTTTCCCTGCCGCAGTGTTAAGGTCTGAACGAGTCTTGGTCAGCGTATCTTTAATTTTTTGCGATACCACACCAGGCGCAACTGCACCCTCAACAAAGGTTGCATCAAACTGCTTGATTGCGTCATCTGCTTTGTCAACAGCTTGGGTTACTGTATTACGCCATGCGGCCTCTGCATCACCGCCAGCAACAGAACGGGTCAACCCAGCCGCCGCCCTGACTTGTGGGTTATCGCTGAATACATCAGCAGGCAATTGAATGCCAAGGCGGTCTGCGGCTTCTTTTGCCGCTACATTGACTTGGGCAAGATCGGCCAGCCTGTCGCGCGCGCCAGCCGAGCCGAAGCCTGTGCCGGATGCCTTCTTGACCAGATTGCCGACTTCTTCCTCGGTGATCTCTGCCACGACTGGAGCCACTGCTGGTGCTGCGGCTGTCACTGGTGCTGCTGGAGGCGCTTCTGGAGCCATTGCTGTGCCCATTGGAGCGCCTGGTGCGCCTGCTGCTGGCGCAGGTGCTGGTGCGCGTCCAGTGACGCGCTGCACGCCCTTCTTGACCGCTTGGACGACCGGAGGTGCGACGCGCTGAATGATCTGCCCTGCTGGGCCTGTGGCGGTTGCTACGGCTATTTCTGTCGGACTTATCTCTCCGCCAGTTGCGGCTTGTGTGGCCTCGATTGCCGCTTGGGTTAATCCTGCCGTGCCAGCCGCACCAGCAAGAGTGGTTGCTCTGCCTGCTGGGGTAAAAGCTAATAAACCACCAACAGCACGGGGAATATCACCCATAGAAAAGCCAGGCGGGATTACATATTCTTTTTGGTCAACCGATGACTTCAAGATGTAATTGCCCTTTGCATCCTGCCGCACACCAAGTTGTGGAAAGTTGGATTGCAAAATCTGCACAGTTTCTTTTGGGTTGGACAGTAAACTGCCAAGCGCAGACTTAAAACTTGCCACACTCATTTGATTGAGTTCTGGCATTCCAGTCCATTCAGGCAATGCTTGCGTCTCTGGTGTAGTACGAGCACGACCAGTTACTGATTCAGCAATACCCTCAAAAAAGCCCATCTTTGGCGGTTCTTCTGGTGCTGGTGCGCCAGCCGCCTCTAATACACTTTCGGCAGGTTGCTGTCCAGCACGAATTGCCGCTACCCTTGCTTTCAGTTCAGGCGAATCAGCAGGTACACCATCAGGGATGTTGTTAATAGTGATACCGTCTTTTGTCGTTATTGAATATGGCATATCAATAATCCACAGTTACATTGGGCTGACCAGCCGCTGGTGGGTTTGCTGGTGGTGGGTTTACTGGCCCCCTGCCGCCACCAACTGGTTCAGGACCAAATACGTTGTCAGGATTGAGTTTGTAATTTGTAACAACAGCACTCAAATCCTTTCTATCTTGATCGGCTTTTTTCTGTGCCGCCTTAAGGTATTGCTGTGCTAAATCAACATACTCTTGACGCTGTTTAGAATCTAACGTGAATAATTGACCACTTTGCAATTTCTGCGAAGTGTTAAGTAGTCTTTCATAAAGACCAGCAGTATCTCTTGCTGTCGCAAATTCTGTTTCACGCACTACAGAGCCAGGGTCAAGCATCTTCATAAACCCAGTAATCAATGCAATATCGCCTGGTCCAGTTTTAGCTTTTGCCGATGCATTGATATTGGAGAAAGTTGTGCCAAGTTCACCATAAACTTTTGTGCGAGTCTGAAATTCCTTGCGTAATTTTTCTTCTTGTTCAAAGATTTTTGCTGGGTCAGCGCCACCAGTTTTCTTAAAGTTTTCCAACTCTAAAACTGCTTTTTTAGTTTCGACTCCAAGTTTGTTTGTCCTTGCTAGCACTTCATTTGTCTGTGCTTTTGTCAAACCTAAATCTGAGGCACGTTTGACAATGGCATCAACTGCTTCACGCTCTGCATATTTAGCTTTAACTGTTGCTTGTTGTGCATCAGCGGTGGCTTTTGCGGCATCAGCGGCAGCTTTTTTATCTGCGTTTTTGGCTGTGGCTTGTGCAGTTTCAGCATCCGCAAGTGCTTTATCAGCTTTAGCTTTAGCTTCAACTAATTCACTTGGTGCTTTTGCTTCTGCCCTGATTGTGCCAAGTGTCTTATCAACATTTTCAAGATACTCTTTGCCACCAGGCAACTGAGCCATCATCAATCCAATCGTGGTTTGTGCTCCAGTTGGATTCAGGTCAATCAGTTGCAAATATGTTTCTGCGGCTTTTGCATCGTTTTCACGACCAGAATTCCTCAACGCAACAGCTTGATCTTTTAAGAGATTTTTTGCAATCTCTGGTTGGCCCGCCTTCAGAGCAGAAAAAATTTGCCCTGACTGTGCAAGTCGTGTTTGTTGTTGCTCACCAGTCATCATGTTGAATGACTTAAGAACATTCTCAGCTTGATCTTTTGGCAAAAATGCAGTTACCCGCGCATAGTCTGCGGCTGTTGCATTTGGGTCTTTAAAAAGATTCTCTAATTCAGTTTGTTTTTCTTGTGCTTTCACTAATGCTTGACGTTCAAGCTCACGCTTTTGCTGTGTTGCTTGAATAGTCGCCACATCCGAACCGAGTTTAAAACCGCCCAAAGCCGCCTCAAACGGGCTTTGTACGTCAACTGAGTAATTGATCGGCTGTAATGGATTAATGGTTGCCATTTTTTATCCCTTAAAACCCAAATCCAACACCTGCTTTGCCACCAGCACCATATTGGAAACCAAGCATCTGAGCAGGCAAGTTGAAGAGTTGGCCATAAGCCTTGGCCTCTCCCAATGTGCCGCCAGCCCGTGCAGCTCCTTGTTGGGCAAGTAAATTCGACACATTTGTGCCTGTTTCGATGCCAGCCGCGCCAACTCCTGCGGCTGATGATTGCCCAGTTTTAACCAAACCGCCTAATCTTCCATAC
>Ga0164292_10000744_pt1 | contig 25869 bp, 18 predicted proteins | sample GEODES117metaG_FD_111486 | JGI IMG/M metagenome (GOLD analysis project Ga0164292, IMG submission 111486) | Eutrophic lake water microbial communities from Lake Mendota, Wisconsin, USA - GEODES117 metaG | ecosystem: Environmental > Aquatic > Freshwater > Lake | place: USA: Lake Mendota...
CCCGAGCATTCCCCCCACTACCGCTACGATCTCGCCGATCCGGCCGACCGCTCGACCTGGCGGCGCAGCATCTATCGCTTCATCGTCCGCAGTCAGACGCAGCCGTTCATGACGAGCCTCGATTGCGCCGACCCCTCGATGCGGGTCGAGAAACGCAACGAGAGCCTTTCGGCCATCCAGGCACTTGCGCTGCTCAACAACGGCTTCATGACGACGCAGGCGGTGGAGTTCGCCGGACGTGTGACCCGTGAGGCGGGGGACGATCCGGCGGCCGGGGTCGCTCGTGCCGTCCGCCTCGCCTTCGGCCGGCCACCGACCGAGGAGGAGGCGACGGTGCTCGTCGCGCTCGCCCGCTCCCACGGCCTCGCCGCCGTCTGCCGAACTCTCGTCAACCTCAACGAGTTCACCTTCATCGACTGATCGGACAACTCGGCCGCCCGATCCACGGGCTGCCGCCGGAGGCCCCATGACATCGGCTCATCAAGACGGCTCGGCTTTCCGCCTCCGCGACAGCCTTCCCCTCTCGCGGCGCGGCTTGATCTCGGCGGCGTCGGGGGGCCTCGGAGCCATGGCGTTTTCGTCGCTCGTCGCCGGCGAGGCCACCGCAGCGGGTGATCCGCACCCCGCGCTTGCCCATCCGGTGAAGGCCAAACGCGTCATCCAGTTGTTCATGGCCGGCGCCGCCAGCCACATCGATCTCTGGGACCACAAGCCCGAACTCGTGAAGCGCCATGGCGAAGAGAGCGACTTCGGAGAGCCTGTCGAGGCGTTTCAAAACGGTCTCGGCCCCTGGCTCAAGCCGGTGTGGGACTTCAAGCCCCACGGGGAATGCGGCAAGATGCTCTCCGATGCCGTCGCCCCGCTCGGCGAGGTCGTCGACCGGATGGCCTTCATCCACAACATGGTGAGCACCTCGGGAGTTCATTCCGCGGCGACGCTTCTCCAATCGAGCGGATTCATCCTTCCCGGCTTCCCCGGCGCCGGGTGCTGGGTCGGCTACGCCCTCGGCTCGCTCAATGACAACCTCCCCACGTTCGTCGTCCTCCCCGACCACCGCGGGTTCGCCTCCAACGGCGTGAAGAACTGGGACGCCGGCTTTCTTCCCGCGCAGTACAGCGGCACGGTCGTCCGTCCCGGGGCCGCCGAGCCGATCGCCGATCTCCGCCCCCACCCGTCCGCGTCGTGGCTGAGCGGTGATTCCGACGCCGAGACGCGGCGGGCGCTCGAGCGTCTCAACCGGGCCCATCTCGAGAGCCGCCCGGGCGACAGTCGCCTGGATGCCCGGATCCGCACCTACGAACTCGCCGCGCGGATGCAGTTGGCGGCCCCCGAGGCGCTGTCGCTCGCCGACGAGCCGGAGCATGTCCTGCGGATGTACGGCGTCGAACCGGGGAAGACGGACTGGCCGACGGAGATCAACGTCCCGGAAGAGACCCACCACTTCGGTCTCAAGTGCCTCACCGCCCGCCGCCTCCTCGAACGCGGTGTCCGCTTCGTGCAGGTGTGGAGTGGCAACGACAACGGCTTTCCGCGTCGCAACTGGGATTCGCACGAGGATGTCGAGCGCGACCACGGCCCGCTGGCACGCGGGATGGCACACGGGGCCGCGGCGCTGATCAAGGATCTCGACCAGCGCGGCATGCTCGACGACACGCTCGTTCTCTGGACGACCGAGTTCGGCAGGATGCCGAGTTCCCAGGGGGGGAAGGGACGCGACCACAACCCCTTCGTGTTCACCAACTGGCTGTGCGGCGCCGGCATCCGCGGTGGGATCACGCACGGGGAAAGCGATCCGTGGGGCTACAAGCCGCTCGACCGTGCGAACCCGACGTCCGTGCACGACGTCCATGCGACGGTGCTGCGGCTCCTCGGCCTCGAGCACACGAAGCTCACCTGGCGGCACAACGGCGTCGACCGTCGGCTCACCGATGTCCACGGCCACATCCTCACGCCGCTGTTGTCGTGAGGCAGGGTCGCGAACGCTCGCCGGAGCGGCGGCTCACTTCACCGGCGTCGAGCCGCCCCGCCCTGCACGCGACTGGGCGAAGAGCCACTCCCACAGCGCCGGATCGGCGTAGGTTTCGGTCCAGGAATCGTGACCAGCCTCGGGATAGACGGTGAACTTCGGCTCGCCCCCCTTGGCCTTGATCGCGTCGACGATCGACTGTGAGGCGGAGAGTGGCACGACGACGTCGTTCGCCCCGTGGAACACCCAGGTCGGGATACCGACGAGCTTGTCGGCCTGACTCGGATTGGCGCCGCCACAGATCGGCACGATCGCGGCGAAGCGATCGGGGTTGGCGGCCGCCAGCGCCCAGGTGCCGAAGCCCCCCATCGAGAGCCCCGTCAGCCAGATCCGATCCTCGTCGACCCGGTATTCCCGGCAAAGCTCGTCGACGAGCGCCGCGAGCACGTCGGGATTCCAGCCGCGGCCGGGGCTCTGCGGCGAGACGACGATGCACGGAAAGGCGCGATCGCCGGCGGCAATCAGCTTCGGTGGCCCGTGCGCTTTGACCTTTCCCAGAGAATCCCCCGATTCCCCGGCCCCATGGAGGAAAACAAGGAGCGGCCAGCGATCCTCGCCCTGGTCGTAACCGCGGGGAAGAGCGAGAAGATACGGAAGCCTGGCGGTGACCGTGATCTGCCGCTCGAAGACCTTCTCCTCCTGCACCGTGGCGACGGGAGCCGGTTCGGCGCCGACGCCGAACCTCGCAGCGGCAACCGTGGCGGCCAAAAGCAGAATCATCGTGCGCGTCATCGCCACACCCTCGTCTCGGGAAAGCGATCCGGGAAGGTCACTGGATGGCCGGCGCCTCGGCCGGCTGGGCGGCCGGCGGCACGATCTTGGCGAGGTTCTCGACCCCACCGGACAACGCCGCCAGATAATCGGCGACCACGTTCATCGCCTCGGCGAAGTAATAATCGCGCTTCACGATCGGCCGCTGCGGATCGGACTGCTCCTCGAGCTTCTTCTCCTCGTCTTCGGCGGCCCTCCCCTCGTTCCATTGCTTCGCGAAATCGTCCTCGCGGAGCGAGATCTGCTTCTCGCTCTTCCGCCGCTGATACTGGGCGATGTCGCGGGCGACCTTCTCGAAATCCGTGCTAACGGCCACACGCTGCCCGGACCGTTCCCGGAGCGTGGAGAGCAGCGCGGGGGGAACCCGGCCACTCGGCTCGAAGTTGGCCGGAGGAACCTTGTCGAACTCGATGGCGTGATCGAGATCCCCTTCACCGACCGGCAGGTGGGTGGTGATGCTCGGCAGCTCGACGTCGCTCTTCACCCCCTCGAGCTGCGTGGAGAGGCCACCGGGGCGGTAGAACTGCTGCATCGTGATCTTGATCGCGCCGAGCGACGGGGCGTTGGGGAGCCGCTGGAAAAGCTGGCGACCGAGGTCGATGAGGCTCTGAACGGTCCCCTTTCCATGGGTGGCACTGTCGCCGATGACGAGCCCCCGGCCGTAATCCTGAATCGCCCCGGCGACGATTTCGCTGGCGCTCGCGCTGAACTTGTTGGTGAGGACGACCAAGGGGCCGACCCACGACACGCCGGCCTCGACGTCGTCGTATTGCTGGATCCGCTTCTCGGCATCCTTGACCTGCACGACCGGTCCCTTGTCGATGAACAGCCCGGTCAGCGAGATCGCCTCGGGGAGCGACCCACCGCCGTTGTTCCGCAGATCGAGGCAGATGCAGTCGACACCCTTCGTGCGGAAGTCGTCGATGAGCCGCTTCGTGTCGCGGGTGCTGCTCTTGTAATCGGCTTGTCCCTGCCTGGCACCGGCCATGTCCATGTAGAAGCTCGGCAGATTGATGTAGCCGATCCGCCACGGGGTGCCGTCGGGCTTGCTGCCGGTCTCGATGAGCTCGCCGCGGGCCTCGCTGTCCTTGAGTTCGATCTTGGCTCGGGTGATGTCGTACTCCTTCGGTGCCGTCTGGCCGACGGGGATGACTTTCAGTCGCACGATGGTGCCGCGCTTGCCACGGATCAGCTTGACGACCTCGTTGAGGTTCATGTCGACGACGTCGACGATCTCGCCGTCGGTCCCCTGCCCCACGCCGATGACGCGGTCTTTCTTGGTGAGCCGGCCATCCCGGTCGGCGGCACCGCCGGGGACGAGTTCCGCCACCGTCGTGTAGCCATCCTCGCTCTTGAGCGACGCACCGATGCCGTCGAGTTGGAGCCGCATGCCGATTTCGAAGTTCTCGAGCGTGCCCGGCGACATGAAGCTCGTGTGCGGGTCGAGGGAACTCGTCAGGCTCGTGAGATACGACTCGAGGAGCTCATCGGCCGTCATCTGGTGCATCCGCTTGGCGAAGCTCCGGTAGCGGCGGGTGAGCTTCTCCTTCGCCTCTTCGGGGGGCGTTTTCTCCATCTTTTGGACGAGGAGGTCGTACTTGATCCGCTTCCGCCAATTGTCGACCGCCTCGGCCTCGCTTTGGGCCCACTTCGTCTCGTCGCGGTCGACGATGATCGACTCGTCCTGGGTGAAGTCGAGCGGCTCGGAAAGGAACTTCTCGACGAGCGGCACACGCGAATCGACCCGTTCCAGGAAACGCTTGAAGACCTCGTAGGCGAAGGAGACGTCCCCACGCTTGACGAGATCGTCGAGCATCTCCCGCTTCTGCACGAAACCGTCGACATCGCTCTGGAGAAAGTAGATCTTCATCGGGTCGAGCGCCTCGAGGAAGATCCCGAACCAGCGCTTGGCGATCTCGTCGTCGATCGGATGGTGGGTGTAGTGCTCCCGTTCGATGTAGCTCTTCACCGCGAGGGTGATCTGACGATCGTTCGGGCCGGGCTTGGAGGCGGCTGCGGGGGCCGGAGCCGGCTCTTGGGCGAGCAGCCGCGCGACGGGGAACATGGCCAGTGCGACGAGCAGCCACCGGCCGGCCTCGATCGCCGCCGAGCCGCGGCGGGCCGCTCCCGTCCATCCATTCCGCCGACCCACGGACCCTTCAATGACCTTGATGTCCACGCCAGGCTCCTTCACGGTGCGTTTTCTTGACCCGAACGTCATTGTGACAGGTTCCCTCCTCCCTGACGAGGTAAAAACCTCGAGACTTCCCTCGCGGTTCCCTTTCCGAACGCTCGCGAACGAAGTGTTCCCCGAACTTTTTCGATTTTTTTCAGGGTCCGACTTTTTCAAGTGCCCTTGCCACCACGGCCCGCGCGACCTCCGGCTCGGCGCCGAGTCGCGGCACGACCACCCATTCGACAGTCGGGTGGCGCGTCCTCGCCCGCTCGACTGCCTCCTCGACCTGCTGCTCCACCCTTCCACGAAACAGGAGGTGCGGCTGCACGATGACGCGTCTGGGCACCGGACCGGGCGAAGCCGAATCGACGATCGCCTCGAGCGCCTCGGCGACCGACGGACTGGCGGCTGCCACGAAGCCCACCATCTCCCGTCCCGGGCCGGGCGGGGGAGGCACGGCGGTGCAGGCCGCCGGAAGACCGCCCCCCCCACAGCGTGCCGCCGGCACGCCCGGCCGACAGTGTGACGGGTCGGCGGCACAGGCCCGCGTCGCCGCCAGAAAAGTGGTCAGCTGGGCCACGGCCGAAGGATCGCTCGCACCGCGCCCCACGAACACGAGAGCCTCCTCGGCGGCCGGCAACGGAGCGAGCGTTCGGCGGGTCTCCTCGCGTCGGCGGCGCGACAGGCGCACGAGCTCCGGATGGATGCCAAGCGCCTCCGACTGCACGACCGGGAGCGCGACGTCGGCCGCCGCCGCCACGAGTGCCTCAGGCAGGTCACGCCGGGCATGCCCGGCGGTGAACAGCAGCAGGGGCGCGGCGATCACCGCATCGACCCCCCGACTCCGCAGCGTCGCCAGGGCCGCGCCGACGGTCGGCCCGATGACCTCGAGAAAGCCGAGTTCAACAGGCATCCCCGGACACGCCGCGGCGACCAAGCCGACGATCCGCCGCGTCTCCGCCTCGCCGACACGATCGGCCGTGCCGTGCCCGACGACGAGGATGCCACTGCGTCGCGGGAGCCCCCCAGAGGCGTCCATGCCACACCCCCCGGAAGGATTTCAGGAACCGCTCGCCGAGGATCGCTCGTCGACCTTCGCACGGCCAACCAACGACAGCACGCCGAGCAACGTCGCCACGGCCACGGCGTACGGGAGCACCCGCGAGGGATGGAGCGTGAACAGCACCGACCCGCAAAACGGCCCGAGAATCCGACCGAGCGACGCGAACGATTGGTTGACACCGAGCACCTCCCCCTGGGCCGCCGGATCGGCCCGACGCGAGATCAGCGAGGAGACCGACGGATTGACGAACGCGAACCCCCACACCGACAAACCGGCGGCGAGATAGAACAGCCCCCGGATCGCCGGGGACGCGACGCCCCCCCCCTGGACATTCGCGTGGACCATCCAGGCGACGACGCCGACGGCCGCCAGACCCGCGATCATCAACGCCAGGCCGACGGTGAGGAGCCGCAGTTCCGACACCCGCTTGGCGAGCGGCCGGTAGCTCCCGCCGGCAAGCATGAGCACCGCTCCGATTCCGGCGAAGACGAGGAAATTGTCGTCGTCGGTCATTCCGAAGGCCTCTTCCGTGAGCCGGGCGAGCGTGGCCTCGAAATTGGCAAACGAGAAGATCGACAAGAAATAGATCAGCACGAGCGCTCCGATCGCCGGAATCGCGAGTACCCGCGCGGACCGACTGACACTGAAGAACTCCTTGCCGGCCCGATTCGACGGATCGCGCGTCTCACGGAAGACGAAGAACGCAAACAGCAGCGCCACGGCCGACAGGGCCGAGGCGAGTGCTCCCACCGCCCACGGCTTGTCGTTGAAGAGCTTCATGCCGAAGTAGGCGATCAGCGGGCCGAGGGTGAAACCGGCCCCGAAGGCGATCCCGATCAGCGCCATGCCACGGGAGCGGTTCTGCGGGGTGGTGCAGTCGGCGATCACCGCCGCCGCGGTCCCCACGCTCGCTCCGGCGATGCCGGCCCCGATCCGGGCCAGGAGCATCAGGCCGATCGCCTCGGCTCCCCGCTCCGGCGGCAACGTCACGGCCAGCCCGTACAGGGCGTAGAAGACGACCGACCCGGCGAGGCTGAGGAGGAGCATGGGACGCCTGCCGACACGGTCGGACCATCGCCCCCAGATCGGGCTGAAGACGAACTGCATCAACGAGAACACCGAGAACAGCAGGCCGATCGTCGCCCCGGTTGCGAGCGGCGAGAGACCGAGCGCCGCCAGATACGGCCCCGCCTGACGCGGCATCACCGGCAACACGATCCCGAAGCCGAGCAGATCGATGAACACCGTCAGGAAGATCACCAACAGCGCGCCGCGTCCCGGCCCCGTCCGGGGCTGGTCGCCGGCAGGGGCAGGGTCGTTCGACGGAGAAACGGAGGAGCCCTTCATGCAGATTCCCGGTCGACAAGGCAGCGGGGGCGCGACGGAGCCGCGCCAGCCGGGATCGCGTAGACTCCCGGCCATGGAACTCCCACAGGGTATCGACCGTCGCGCGGCACCGCCACCGGACGTGCCCGGCGTCGGGGAGTTGACGGCCCGCATCAAGGAGACCATCGAGGGGCGGTTTGCCGACGTGTGGGTCGCGGGCGAGGTCACGAGCGTGATGCGGGCCGCCTCCGGGCATGTCTATCTCTCCCTCAAGGACGACACCGCCGTGATCAGGGGCGTGGTCTGGAGGGGTGCCCTGTCCCTCCTGGCGATCGCGCCCGAGGACGGCATGGAGGTGATCTGCCACGGTCGCGTCGAGGTCTATCCACCGCGCGGCACCTACCAAATCTCGATCGATCGGATGCATGCGATCGGCACCGGGGCGCTCGAGGCGAAGCTCCGCCGGTTGCAGGCGACCCTCGACGCGGAGGGGCTTTTCGACCGGCAACGGAAGCGACCGCTCCCCCCGTTCCCCAAGCGGATTGCCGTGGTCACCAGTCCGGCGGGCGCCGCCCTCCACGACTTCCTCGAGACACTCAAACACCGCTGGCCGGCGGCGGAAGTGATCGTGGTGCCGTCGCGCGTCCAGGGGGCCGGGGCCGCCGCCGAGGTGGCTTTGGCGCTGGCGAGAGCCGCCCGCCTCGAGCCCCGCGTGGAGGTGATCGCTCTGGTCCGTGGCGGCGGAAGCCTCGAGGACCTGTGGGCGTTCAACGAGGAACCGCTCGTCCGGGCGGTGGCCGCCTGTCCGATCCCGGTCGTGGCCGGAGTCGGGCACGAGATCGATGTCACCCTCGCCGACCTCGCCGCCGATGTCCGCGCCCTGACCCCCACCGACGCGGCCGTGCGGATCTCTCCGGACCGGCGACAACTCCTCGCCACGGTGAGAACGCTCCACGAACGAATCCACGCCGGACTCCTCCGCCGCACCGCCACGGCCCGTGACCACCTCGACCGCCTCGCCGGTTCGCGGATGCTCGTCGATCCTTCCTCGATCCTCCGCGACAGAATGACGATCGTCGACACCCACGACGCTCGCCTGCAGCGGTTGATGGCGGGGGGGATCGATCGGGCCCGGGAACGCCTGATGGCTGCGGCAGGCAGGCTCGACGCCGTCAGCCCGTTGGCGATCCTGGCACGCGGCTATTCGGTGACCTGGATCGACGAGGCGACCGCGCCCGCGGAACGACGCGAGGTCCGTCCGCTCGTGTCGACGGTCGGCGTGAAGACCGGCGCCAGGCTCGTCACCCAACTGGCGACCGGCAGGATCGTCAGCCGCGTCGACGCAATCGATCGGGCTGACGGGGAGGACCAGGAAAAACCTGCCGGGGACGCTCCCGGAGGGAAGGCATCAGGGAGCATCCGACGATGACCAACGACCGCCCGCAGACCGCCAAGGTGTCCGACCGCCGCGACGGCCCGACCGCGCCTGCAGACTCCTCCCAGCCGGCATCCTTTGAAGACGGACTGACACGTCTGGCGGAACTGGTCGGCGGTCTCGAGAGCGGTCGCCTCGGCCTCGCCGAATCGATCGCCGCCTACGAGCAGGGGGTGTCGCTCGTCCGCCGCCTCCACGACGAACTCGCCGACGTCGAGCAGCGCGTGAAGATGCTCATGTCCGCGGCGAAAAGCCCTTCGCCAGAGGAGGACGACGACGAGAATCCGGGAGTGGAAAGGCTCCCCGGGGCAACTCGCGAAGGTGGGGAGGCGGCGTCTCGGAAGGGGGCCGCAAAACGCACCACAGAGCGCCCTTCGCGGGGCGCGGCTGGCCGTCCGAAGAGGCTTCCGGGGATGGACGACCCTTCTCCGGAAGTCTAGACTTCCTCGGCTTTTCCGGAGTCCGGCCGGGGGGGCGGGAAGGCGTGATCCGGGGTCGACCCATCCGCGTGGCGGAGTCGATTCCTCGATCGTCGCCATTGGTTTCAGGATCGGAGTCGGAGAGGCATTCGTGGGCGACCTTGCCCACGCTGGCGCCACGGCCCGAGGGGCTGAGGCGATGGTCCGATCGGGATTTTCCCCGATCGGAGGCTTCACCGACGACGGTTGTTGCAATCCGATCCAGATCCACGTTCCGATCCACGTTCCCGGCAGCTAGGGCAGGCTCGCCAAGCATGATGGTCGTCAGTCATGACACCCCCGCGGGAACGCGGTCCGCTGCAGTTCAGGCTTCCGCCGAAAGTGGCGTGTCGAGGGCGCTCGCCCGTGTGACGGCTTTCATCGATCCCAGGCTCGAGCAGGCCCTCCGACTCTCGGATGCAGCCTCCCCCCGGCTCCTCGAAGCGATGCGGTACGCGCTCCTCGCGCCGGGGAAACGTCTCCGGCCGGCGCTCGTTCTCTGGGCAGCCGAGGCCTGTACGCCCGCCGGGAAGTCACACTCCCCGTCCGCGGTCTGGGATGCCGCGGCGGGCGCCGCGGTGGCCGTCGAGATGATCCACGCCTACTCCCTCGTCCACGACGACCTCCCGGCAATGGACGACGACGACCTGCGCCGCGGCCGGCCGACCTGCCACCGCGCCTACGACGAGGCCACCGCGATCCTCTGTGGCGATGCCCTCCAGGCCCTCGCCTTCGAGACCCTCGTCGGGGGTCTTCCTGCCGCCACCGCCGCCCGTGGCTGCCGCGTGCTGGCTCACGCTGCGGGCGCCGAGGCCCTGGTCGGCGGGCAAGCCGACGACCTCGCCGCTGAGCGGGGCTGGCTCTCCCCGACCGATGGCCCGTCCCGACACACCGACCAGATCGCCTGGATGGAACGGATCCACACCCGCAAGACCGGCGCACTCTTTCGGGCCGCGCTGACCCTCGGCGGTCTCTCCGCTGGTGCCGACGAGCATCAACTCTCCGCACTCGACGGCTATGGCAAGGCGTTCGGTCTCGCCTTCCAGATCGCCGACGACCTCCTCGATGCGGAGGGGGACGAGGCGACCGCCGGGAAACGCGTCGGCAAGGATGCCGAGCGCGGGAAGCTCACCTATCCGACCGTCCTCGGCCCTGCCGACAGCCGGCGGCGTGCCGAAGCGCTTTCCGCCGAAGCCGTGGCGATGCTCGCCGGGTTGTCCGCATCGGCCGATGACCTCCGCAATCTCGCCGCCTGGATCGTGCGCCGCGACCACTGACACGTATTTCCCCTTCGGCCCCACGATTGGATAGCCCCGAGGATCGCCCCAAATCATGCCCGACATCCTCCCTTCGATCCTCTCCCCGCGTGACCTCGCCGGTCTCTCGATCGAGCAACTCGAGCAACTCGCCGGCGAGATGCGACGGTCCCTCACCGAGGTGGCAGCCACCCGCACCGCCCACTTCGCCTCGAACCTCGGCGTCGTCGAGCTCTGCCTGGCCCTGCACCGCGTCTTCGACTTCAGCAAGGACCGGCTCATCTGGGACACCGGCCACCAGATCTATCCCCACAAACTGATCACCGGGAGGTTCGCCCGCTTCGGGACGATCCGGACCCGTGGCGGTCTGATGGGTTATCCCAACCCTGACGAGAGCCCCTACGACCTGTTCATGACCGGTCATGCCGGTTGCAGCCTGTCGACGGCGCTCGGGCTCGCCAGCGGCGACGAACTCTCCGGACACGACGATCGCCGGAGCGTGGCGGTGATCGGAGACGGCGCGCTCCCTTCCGGAATCGTCTTCGAGGCCCTCAACAACGCCGGTTTCCTCAAGAAGCGTCTCTTGGTGATCCTCAACGACAACAAGATGTCGATCTGCCCGCGCGTGGGTGCCCTGGCCGAATACCTCGACGTGATCCGCGAGAACCCGTGGTACCGCGGGATCAAGCAGCAGGCGGGGGGGATGATCAAGGGGATGCCGATGGTGGGGGAGTCGATGGAGCGGATGCTCCACAACGTCAAGGACTCGCTCAAGGCCTCGCTTCACGGCGGCATGCTCTTCGAGACGATGGGCGTCCGCTACTTCGGACCGGTCGAGGGGCACTCGCTGGCGAACCTGATCCGATATCTCGAACTCGTGAAGGACGCCGACGGCCCCGTCCTGCTCCACGTGCTCACCGAGAAGGGTCACGGCTTCAAACCCGCCGAGGCCGATCCGGTGTTCTTCCACACCCCGGCACCGTTCGAGTGCGACGACGATGACTGCATCGTGTCGATCAAGAAGTCTTCGGCACGGGCCTACACGGACGTCGCCAGCACGGCGATCGGTGCCTGTCTGCGGAGGGATCCACGGGTCACGGTGATCACCGCCGCGATGTGCCAGGGCAACAAGCTCGAGCCGGTGCGCGAGGAGTTCCCAGAGCGGTTTTTCGACGTCGGGATCTGCGAGTCGCACGCCGTGGCATTCGCGGCCGGGCAGGCCAAGGCAGGCTGCCGCCCGATCGTCGACATCTACAGCACGTTCCTGCAGAGGTCGTTCGATCAGGTGTTCCAGGAGGTAGCGCTGCAAAACCTCCCGGTCACCTTCATGCTCGATCGGGCAGGGCTGACGGGCCCCGACGGCCCGACGCACCATGGTTCCTACGACCTCGGCTACATGCGGCTGTTCCCCAACATGACGGTTCTCGCGCCGGGAGACGAGCACGACCTCGTGGCGATGCTCGACTGGGCGCTCGTCCATCCCGGGCCGGTGGCGATCCGCTACCCGAAGGCCGGGGTCGAGAATCACCCCGGCCCCCGTGCTGCGGTGGAACGCGGCCGCTGCGAGACGCTCCGTCGCGGGCCCGACGGCCTGATCGTGGCCTGCGGGACGCTTCTCGGGGCGGCGCTTGCGGCCGCCGGTCGGCTCGCCCTCGAGGGGACCTCCGTCACCGTCGTCAACGCCCGGTTCGTGAAGCCCCTCGACCCGGCGATCCTCGAGATGATCGAGGCGAGCCCGTGGACGATCACCGTCGAGGAGAACGCCCTGCCCACCGGATTCGGCTCGGCGGTCCTCGAGGCGATCAACGACGCGCGACTGCCGTCCGGCCCCGTCCACAGGATGGGATTACCGGACCGCTTCGTCGACCACGGCGAGCGGGGAGAACTGCTCGCCGAACTCGGTCTCGATGCCGACGGCATCGCCGCCGCCGCGCGGAGCCTTGCCGGCGGGGAATCGCGGCCGGTCGCGAGGGCGGCCGTCGACGCCGCGCACGGGTGAGTCCCTTCCGGCACCTCGAGCCCGTGACGCCGTCCGCCGATGGACAACCGCCGACCGGCCGGAGCCCTTGAATGCCCCCCTCGCAGCGTCTCCGTTCGTCGAATCAAGACAACCTCCAGGTGGCCGTGGTCGCTCCGTCCGGCCTTCCCGGGGTGACGGAGGTCGCGGAACGGGTTGTGGCGGCGCTCGTGCGCCACGGGCATGCGGTGATCCACCGCAATGCCCCCGAGGGGGATTGGGGGGAGGGTGGCTTCCACGTCGTGCACGGTGATCGATCCGAGCCGATCGATCTGGTGATCGTTCTCGGTGGGGACGGCACCATCCTCCGCACGGCGCGATGGATGGGCTATGGACAGGTGCCCGTGATGGGCGTCAACCTCGGTCATCTCGGATTCCTCGCCGACTTCTCGCGGGACGAGGTCGATGAAGTGCTGTCGGAGATCGCCGCCGGCCGCTTCCGACTCGTCGATCATCTGATGTTCGAGTGCGAACTGATCCGCGCCGGGTCGCCCCCGCGTCGAGAACTCGGGCTCAACGAGACATCCGTGCTTGCCGGCCCGCCGTTCTCGATGATCGAGATCGCACTCCATGTCGACGGTGAACTCGCCACGACGTACCGCAGCGACGGTCTGATCGTGAGTACGCCGGTCGGGTCGACGGCCTACAACCTGTCGGCGGGCGGGCCGCTGGTGCGCAAGGACGTCGACGCCTTCGTGTTCACCCCGCTGAATCCCCACACACTCACCAACCGAACCGTCGTCGACTCTGCCACGCGCCACTACGAACTCTCCGTTCCCCGCCCCAACGAGGGCTCGGCCTGCGTCGTCGACGGCCGCGTGTTCGCCCCGCTCCTCCCCGGGGACCGCCTTCGCATCCGGCGCGCAGAGCCGAGGTTCACGCTCGTCGAGACGAGGAACCATGGCTACTACCGCACGCTGCGCGAGAAACTCCATTGGGGCGGCGGGATGCGCGGTGCGGGAACGGCGCCGACCCGACCGATCCTCCCTTCCGACGGAGCCACCCGATGAAGCCCCGCACGCCTCGCCGCCACGCATTCGTGTGCCTGATCGTCGGTTCCGTCATCGCGGCGGCGTCCGCCGCGGGATTCGCCACCGACCCGCCCGCCGCCCCCGTGTCGCTCACGTACCGCTTCCGCCCTGACGAGACGGTCGTGATGACGGTGTCGCACCGGGCCCGCACGGAGACGACGATCTCCGGCACGACGCAGACGACCGAGACCTCGACCGATTCCAGGAAACGGTGGCGTGTCGTTTCGGTCGATGCCGACGGCAGGTCCACGATCGAACACTCCGTCGATCAGGTGACGATGACGTCCCGGACGAGCGACCGGGGCGAGGTGCGATGGAACAGCGACGGTGACGATCCGCCACCACCGGGGTACGAGGCGGTTCGCGGGAGTCTCGGGGTGCCGCTGTCGCGTGTCGTGATCGATCCTGCCGGGCGGGTGATCTCGCGCGTCGATCTCCAGCCGACGCCGCCGTCTGCATCGGGCGATCTGATGGTCGTCCCCCTGCCGGACGGGGAGGTCGAGGTGGGGACGGAATGGAGCGTGCCCCAGGAGGTGGTCGTGGAGGTTCCCGGAGGCCCGCGGCGTTCGGTGCGGACTCGACTCCGTTACCGACTCCAGTCTGTCCGGGACGATGTCGCCGTGATCGCCATCGACACGACGGTCCTGACGCCGATCGAGGATCCGAGGCTCGAGTCGCGTCTCCTCGAACGAATCTGGAACGGGGAGATCGAGTTCGACATTCCTTCCGGAAGGGTCATCCGCCGATCGACCGGGATCGATCGGCGGGTCGTCGGTTTCAGCGGCCAGGAATCGAGTGTCCGCTATCGCTCGTCCCTCGAGGAGCGGCTCGTGTCCGACGATGTCCGAAGCCCGACGCGGACGGAATGACACCGCGATTGGCGGGCAGTGCCGGCCATCGCCGACTCGACAGCGCTCGTCCGGGCAAAGGGCAGATGAGGCTCAGCCGGCCCGGAGCGTCTCTTCGACGCGTCGGATCGCCTCCTCGATCCCCCACTCGGCATCGGCCAACGTCAGCCGGCTGCCGGTCGCGATCCAGCCGTCGACGGTGCGTTGAGCGGAGATCACGGTCGAATGGCTGCGGCGACCGAAGTAGGCACCGATCTCGGTCAAGGCCGCCGGCGTGTGCTTGCGGGCGAGGAACATCGCGAGCATCCGAGGTTGGTTCACGCGACGGACACGGCACGATGACTGGAGACTCCCCGGATCGACGCCGAGCGCCGTGCAGACGGCACGCTCGATGTCGACGAGCCGGACGGCCCGGGAACTCGAGCGGACGAGTTCGGCGAGGCATTCCCCTGCCATGTCGAGCGTCACGGGGATGCCGAGCATGTGGCTCGTCGCCTCGAGGCGGTTGACGGCCCCGGCGAGCTCGCGGGTGTTCCGAGTCATCCGCGCGGCGACGAAGGCGACGACATCGCCCGGGATCGTGATACCACGACGGGCGGCGAGCGACTCGACGATGCCGGCGCGGGTCGCCTCGTCGGGCGGGAGGATGCGGGCACACATGCCGCCGCGCAACCTCGCCTGGAGATCGGCCCCGAGTTCGGCGAGCGACTCGACATCCCGATCGCTGCCGAACACCACCTGCTTGCCGGCGCGCTGCAAGGCCTCGAGGGTGTGGAGGAGTTCCGAGATCGTGGCCTTCTTGCCGATGAAGAATTGCAGGTCGTCGATCACGAGGAGATCGGCGGAGCGAAGCGAACGTCTGAATCCCGGCAGTCCGCGGCGGCCATGGAGCGACTCGAGGAACGTCGTCGTGAACTGTTCCGCCGACAACATCACCGTCGCCGATCTCGGTGCACGTTCCCGCGCCCGCCGACAGAGGCCTTCGAGAAGGTGCGTCTTGCCGACGCCACTCGGGCCGAGAATGACGAGCGGCGAGATCGCCCCCGGCTGCTCGGCCGCCAGGACCGCCGCGGCGTGGGCCATCCGATTCCCCGCCCCGATCACGTACTGCTCGAGCGTCAACGCGGGGCGGACCGGCGCCGACGGACGGACATACCCGGCTTCACAGGCGCCGCCGCTCGGCTGACTCACCCCCCGCAGCGTCGCACCGTTCTTTTCCACGGCGACCTCCGTTCCGCCGCCAACGGCAGCGACTCCCGGTCGCCCCGGGCCGGCCTCGCGGGAGCGTCGCGGACGCTGCTCGACACGTTGCTCGTCATCCGCCGAGCGGCCTGCCGACGTGGCCCGAGCCGGGCGGGCATTTCCCCGGGAATCGTCGCGGCCGACCTCCGCCGGATCGGCGGGCAGGGCGGTCCACACCACCCGCGTCGCCCCGGCATGGCGTCTTCCGAGCACGTCCTCCGCGGCAGCCGCGAAATCGTCGTGGAACGTACGCCTGAGCCATTCGTGCGTGAACGCACTTCCCACGGCAACCGTCACCAGGAGGATGCCGTTCCCCTCGGGTTCGATCGACACCTCGAAGTTCCCGCCGAACCAGACGTCATGACGGTCCTCACCGATCCGGGCCCGGAAGGCGTCGCGGATCGCGGCCGAGGCGGACTGCACGTCCGCCGTCCCGGCGGGAGAGCGGCTCGCCGCAGGAGACCGTCCGGCCTCCTTGGAAACGCGCCTGCGCCGTGAATTCGGGTGGTTTTCTGCATCCATCCTTGGAACGCCTGGGTGACATCGACGGCGCGAGTATAGGGGTGCAAGCACTGCTGTCAAACCATGCTGGCAATCCGCGTTTGCGTCGCAGAAGTGCGCCGTCGCGGCGGTCCTCAGGGCCCGAACGGAGGGGCTTCCCACCCCGTCCCCGGTGTCCGCCGGGAGCCTGGGCTTTGCCCCGGATCGAGTGCTGCCCTGACGATTCTCAGGCCCTGCCGAGGAGCGCAGGACTCACGCCGCGGCACTCGGGGCAGCGGCGGCACCGGCGAACACGCGATCGAGCTCCGCTTCGAGCGTCACGCCCCGAGGGCCTGCCATCGCCGCGGCCCAGCTGGCCACTCGGGAGGGCTCCGCGCGGACGACGCGATCCCCTTCACGACTCCGCCCGCTGCGCGCCCAGGCCTCGGCGTCGTCAGACAGCCTCACGAGGAGGCGTTCGATCCCCACCCTGTGGCGTTCGATCCCGTCCCGATCGAGACCCGGGGGAATGTGGATCGCGCGGCTGATGACACCGCGCGCATGCGACCATGGCCGGGGCACGGCGAATCGATCCCAGGTCTTCATCCGCCACGGACGGTCATACCCCAACCCCATCGCCACGATCGGAATGCCGAGCGTCCCGGCAAGGAACACGCAGCCGGGCGCCAGTCGGCGGCGCGGTCCGCGCGGACCGTCCGGCGTGATCGTGAGATTGCTCCTCCGCGCCCGCGCGACGAGCTCCCGCAACGCCGCCGACCCGCCGTGGAACGAGCTCCCGCGGACGGTGCCGAATCCCATCATCCGCGCCACACGATCGAGGATGTTGGCATCCCAGTGCCGTGAGAGAAGCATCGAGATGTTCGAAGAGCCCCGGAGATGGAGCGGGAGGAGGATTCCCTCGTGCCAAAAGACGTAGATTTTGGCCCCCCGGTAGTCGGGATGCACCGGATCGACCGTCGGATCGCAGAAGTCGACTCGATAGTCGAGCGTCGCCATCCAGCGACCGATGACCGCAGCGGCCGCGAGGGAACCGGTCCCGATGGCCAATGGCGAGGTGATCTTCACGCTGCGAATCCCTTCCTGGCTGGCTCTTCGGGCCGCGGACTCCGCCGTGGCCCCCATGATTCCCGTACCGGCGTCGACATCCACCGCGTCATCCGTCGTACCACTCCCCGTCAAAAACCTCCTCGGCCGGACCTGTCATGAAGACGTTCCCCCGGCCGTCCCATTCGAGGTCGAGTTCGCCCCCGGGCAATTCGGCGCAGATCCGCTCTCCGCTGCGGCCGCAGAGGACCCCCGCGACGCAGACCGCCGACGCACCGGTGCCACATGCCTGGGTGATCCCGCTCCCCCGCTCCCAGGTGCGCATCCTCACCCGCTCCCGGTCGAGGACTTCGACGACGTGGACGTTGACGCGGGCCGGGAAGGCCGGGTGCGTCTCGATCCGCGGGCCGAATGTCTCGAGAGGCACGGCGGCGACGTTCCGACACCAGAACACGACGTGCGGATTGCCCATCGACACGCAGGTCATCCGTGGATCGAAGCCTGCGGCCTCCCACCAAGGCTCCGCGGTCTCGAGCCCCGGACAGGGTGATTCGATCACCCGTTCCCCCGGACGATCGACCGGGATCAGGGCAGGGACGAGAATCGGCTCTCCCATGTCGACGCGAACCCGCGAGCACCGCCGCCCCCGCGGTTCGACGACGAGATCGAGAACACCCCTCCCGGTCTCGATCCGCACCGGGCCCGCCTCCGCGTACCCGCGGGAGACCACCAAATGGGCGACACACCGCACGCCGTTGCCGCACATCTCCGATTCGCTGCCGTCGGCGTTGAACATCCGCATCCGCGCGGCAGCCACCCCGGAGGGCACGACGAGGATCAATCCGTCGCCGCCGACCCCCCGGTGCCGATCCGAGATCCGCCGCGCGAGGGCCGGCGGATCGGAGGGCACAGGGCCTGCGAATCCGTCGATGTAGACGTAGTCGTTGCCGAGTCCGTGCATCTTCACGAAGGGAAGTGGCGAGTGGGTCATGGGAATCCGTCTGATGAGGAACGGCCGGGCGGAGGCCCGCCGACTGACAGGGACGTGCCGGGCTTCAGGGGGTCGGCGACGAGGTCGTGGCCGGAGGTCCAACACTGTAGCCGCCGAGCACACCGGCGCTCGACACCGGCACGAGGGGGGGGACGGCCGCCGGTGTCGCAGACGATTCGCCGGTCGTTGAACGGGCGGATCGCGTGCTGCCCACTGGCTTCCGATCGTCGGCCGGGCCGCGCAGGGCCGCCGGTGGGGGCGGGGGCACCGCGGTGTCACGCCGCTGTGTCTGCAACTGCCATTGCTGGAGCGCCGCGGCGAGCGTGGGGAAGGCCTCGCTTTTGATGTCGGGATTGGCAAGCGGCCCATCGACGTGAATGAGGAGGAAATTGCCGCTCGCCCCACCGAGCATCGACTTCATTGCCGGCAGTTGCGACTCCGAGTCACCCATGATCGATCGGAAGGTGAGGTGGACCACCGAGTCGAAACCGAACTCACCGCTCCCGACGAGGCTGATGGCATCGCCGGAAAGTTCGATGCTGTCGAGATAGGCGCGCGGACCCTCGACACGGAAATCGATGACCGACGAACCGAACGCCCGCAGGTCGGGGGCCTTGACGCGGAGCACTTTGAGCATGGCGAGCACGACGGGAAGCTCGTAGATGTCGGCATCGCGGAGCCGGACCTGCCCCCGGCCGACGAGCGAGTGGGAGCCGGCCTTGGCGCCCGAGAGTTCGAGCGTCCCGAACACGCGGCCCTTGTAGGGGCGTGCCCCCGCGGCCGGCGAGCGGGCGCTGTCGGCGGTGATCCGTTCGAGGTCGGCATCGGAGAGCGACGCGGCGAGGCTGAATCCTCCCCCCTCACCGGCGGCGACATTGCCGTCGAGAACGAGGGTGCCGCCGGCCAGACGGGCGACGAGGCGACGAGGCTCCCCTTCCCCGCCGCGTGCGGCCGATGACCCGAACCGAACACCGGACGCGTCGATCGCCAATGGCCCCTCGACGGCCGTCACCTGCACGCCGCGGCAGATGGCGCTGTCGATCCGCACGTCGCCGTCACAGCGCCATGACCTGCCATCGCTCTGGCCGCGGAGATGGACCCCGCCGTGCACGTGTTCGAGTGGCGCACCGATCTCGAGCGATGCCTGTTCGAGGTCGAGTTGCATGTCCCACGATGCGGCGGCCGGTCCGGGGCGCCCCTCCGGGGTCGCCTGCGTGGAATAGATGTCGAGTGCCCCGTCGACCGACAACAGCCCGAGGGGCCGCACCGCGGCGATCGCCCGGCGGAGCGGCGCTGGCATCGCTTCGAGGACATCATGCTCGGCGCGGAAACGATCGGCCGCCAGTCGCGTGAAAGAAACGTGCCAACCGCCGTCGGGGAGGAACCGGCAGACCCCGTCGGTGGCCACGGTGGTGCGTGCATGCCGGCCGCGCACCCCGCCGAAGCGCAGCAGGCCATCCTTCCATTCGAGGTTGCCTTTGAGTTGCTCGAGCCGGTAGGGGAACCACGACGGCTCGATCGACACCGTGTCGGCGTGGGGCGTGGCCCGGACCTCGACCGACGTGCCACGGGTGCGGATCGCATGCCGGACGGTGGCCTGGAAGTCGACCATGCCGCGGGGATCGAGATCGTCCCAGACGTTGCGGGCCCCCCGCGGCAGGGCATCGCGCAGCTCGCGCTCGATGACGACCCCTTGGCCGGTCAATTCGAGCGTCAGCTCGCCGTCGTCGGCTCCGCGCGGCACCAGTCCACCGGTGCAACGGACCGTCCCGGTGTCGTTGCACCCGACGATGTCCTTGATCGTCCATGTGCCGTCCTGCATCCGGAGGCTCCCCTGAACCTTCGAGAGCGGATAGGGGAAACCGGCGTAGTTCATCGAGCAATCGACCAAGCGGATCGAGAGGCTGTTTGAGTGACCGGAGGGGAATCGGGCGTCACGATCGTGGCGGAAGACGAAATCGAAGATCCCGGTCGCCCGCAACGACCGGACGATCCCCTGGCTACGGGCGGGCATGGCGGCCAGCAGGCCGTCGTCGACGCGCATCGCGTCCCCCCGCACCTCGAGCCCACCGGTCGTGCCCTGCGGTGTCGAGCGGAATGCGCCCTCGATATGAACCGGCCGTCCTCCGGCCTGCCCGGTGAGATGGATCGCGACCTCGCCACCATTGACGACGACCGTGCCGACGGTGCGGTCGACTCGGTAGGGGAAGCGGTAGTGGGTGAGTGAGGCGTTCCGGCAGCGCACCGAGACCTGGGGATCGATCTTGCCGGACCGGCGCGTGAGTTGGGCGCGGAGGTCGACCTCGCCGGCGGGAAGAAGCCGGCTCCACTGCACCTTCCAAGCGTCGGGCAGCAGCCCTTCCCACTGCCTGTCGACGACGAGCCGCTCCGCCTCGAGGAGGAGGTCGAAGTCGGCGTCCCCAGTCCATCCGGCCAGCCGCCCCGATCCGCGGAGGAGCGACGAACCGGTATGGGCCTCGAGCCGCTCGCACCGCACGCCCATCCGGTCGGCGACGAACGCGGCGGAGATGTCGCGGAGCGGAAAGGGGAGCGAGGCATGTTCGTAGCGCCCCGACTCGAGGCGGGCGGCGACCGTCGTCTGGGCGTTGCCGAGTTCGCGGAGGGAACCGGCGGCCCGCCAGCCGAGATCGATCCTGCCCCGCAGTCCGCTGCCGAAGCGTCGCACGTCGGTGGCCCGTTCCGCCGACACCATCGATTCCACCTCGGCCGCGACCAGATGCATGAGCCGCGGAGCGACGTCGATCGACTCGACCGATCCCGTGAGGTCGAATCCGCCGGTCGCCGGGGTCAATCTCCCCTGAACGCTCGCCCGGTCGAACAGATCGCCATCGATGCTGCCGCGGATCGCGACCACCCCGTTGGCCTCCGGCTGGAGATCGACCTGCACCCGACGGAGCGTCGTCCGGGCCTGGAGTTGGAGATCATCGACCAGGAGCGTGCCATCCTCGACGCTCACCGGGACCAGAGCGCCATCGCCCCCAGCGCCGACGAGACGGGACAGGTTCCAAGCCCCCTGGGGATGACGCACGATGTGGACGACGGCACGTCGGACCCGCACGGCGGTGATCTTCGGACTCCCGGCGGAAAGGTCCGCAAGCGTCGTGCCGCAGGCCAGCCGAACCTCGTCGATCCAGACCATCTGTCGCCATTGCTGCGGCATCCGCGGATCGGTGAGCGAGACGCCGCGGAGGACGAACCCCTCCCCCGAGACCACGCTCGCCCCCTGCACCTGCACGACCAGATCGGGGAAAACCTTGGCCAGTCGCGCCTCGGCGCGGACGCGGACCTCCTCGCCGAGACGGTTCGACCCGATGGCGACGGCCGCGATCACCGCGGCGACCGTGACGGGCACGGCCCAGCGGACGACCGTCCAAAGCGTGTCGGAGAGACTGTTCACGAGATGGCGCGCGGGACTTCCGGCCGGGGAGGATTGGCCGGGAACGGATTGAACGGGGGCGGGAGGGTACGTACCGTGGAAACCCGGGGTCAACAGCCCCTCGCCACCGGTTTTCCGCCCTCCGAGGCGCGGGGGAACACCCCGGATTCCGTGAACCACGCCCCCTTGCTATAGTGCCGATACTGACATGGGGTTTCCGGGGGGAAACGCCATGAAATCCCCCCCTTCACGCAAGCGAGATCGCATGAACACGCCCGAGCATTCCGCACACTCCTCCGCCGACGACGGCTCGCCGGCGGGCGTCAACGCCCAGCGGCTCCTCTGGGCGGGCTTCATGGCGATCGCGGCCGCGGGGGTCGGCTTTTCGATCCGCGCCGGCATCCTCGGCCAATGGGCCGAGCAATACGGATTCACACAGACCGAACTCGGGGCGATCACCGGTGGTGGACTGACGGGCTTCGGAATCATCATTCTCCTCTCGAGCCTGATCGCCGACCGGATCGGCTTCGGGCGGCTGATGACCGCGGCCTTCGCCACCCACATCGTGTCGGCGGTCCTCACTCTGGCAGCCGGAGCCGCCTACGCCTCGGGGGGAAAGCCTGCGGCCTACTTTTGCCTCTTTTGGGGGATGTTTCTGTTCGCCATCGGCAACGGTATCGCCGAGGCGGTGGTCAACCCGCTCGTGGCAACGCTGTTCCCCAAGGACAAGACCCACTACCTCAACATCCTCCATGCGGGCTGGCCGGGTGGGCTGATCCTCGGCGGACTCGCCAGCTACTTCATGACGGGGGGTGCCGGCACGAAGCCCGTCGCGTGGCAGACCCAGATTTCCTTGTTCCTCGTGCCGGTGGCGATCTACGGCCTGATGCTCCTCGGACAGCGGTTTCCGAAGAGTGAGGCCAGCACATCCGGGGTCTCCTACCGCGACATGCTCGGAGAATTGGGCATGCTCGGCGCGGCGGTGATCTGTGCCCTCCTCGCCCTGTTCTTCAAAAGCGATCTCCAATTCCCGCTCTGGGCCGCTGCGGCGGTCGGTGCCGGATTGCTGGTCGCCTTCGGAGCCGTGACCGGCTGGAAGGTCGGATATCCGATGCTCGCCTTCCTGCTCGTCATCCATGCCTTGGTCGGGTATGTCGAATTGGGCACCGACTCCTGGATCAGTAAGATCACCGGAAGCATCATGGCAAGCCCGGCCAATGGCTTGCTGTTGTTCGTCTACACATCGGCGTTGATGTTCGTCCTCCGGTTTTTTGCTGGTCCGATCGTGGAACGGATCTCGCCGCTCGGTTTGCTCGCGGTTTCGGCGCTTCTCGGGGCCCTCGGGCTCACGCTGCTCGGCAACGCTGAGGGCGGGCTGATGTGCATCGTCGCTGCGACCGTCTATGGCATCGGCAAGACATTCCTCTGGCCGACCATGCTCGCAGTCGTGAGCGAACAGTTTCCCAAGGGAGGAGCGATCACGATCGGTGCCACCGGCGCTGCGGGGATGCTGTCAGCCGGGTTGCTGGGCGGCCCGGGCATCGGCTTCTTTCAGGATCAAAACGCTTCTCAGAATCTCCGTCAGGCCGATCAAGCCGTGTACGAACGCTATAAGTCCGATCAGGAGGGGAGCTTCCTCTGGCTGAAATCGGTCGGGCTCGACGGCAAGAAGGCCGCCGTCCTCGAGGATGGCGGCAAGGAGGCCCAGCGGGCGCTGGAGTTGATGCGTGCCGACAAAACCACGAACGCCAAGGCCATTGCCGAACAAGAGTCGCTCGTGAAGTGGTGGGACACCTCCGCTGCGGCGAATGCCGCCAACGACAAAACACTCGTCGAGGCGGCAGGGTTGTTCGGCGGCCGACAGGCTCTCAAGCTCACGGCGCTCGTGCCTGCCGCGATGCTTCTCTGCTATCTGGCGCTCCTGGGATGGTTCAAGTCTCGCGGCGGATACCAGGCCCGCGGTGTCCACCACTGACCGCCAGTTTCGTCACCGGTCTCTTGGCCAACCGCCGACCGGTGATTGCACTGCGAGGTTTTCCGGCCTGAAGAGCCAGAGCCGCCCGGTGCCCCCTGTGGGTTCCCGGGCGGTGGCTTTCATGCCGAAGGTGCTTGGAATCCCTCGGCCGACTCGTCGGGACGACGGCGGATCTCCAGCGTGCGGGTGACGCTCGTCGCCCGCACGCCGCCGGGGAGAGAGGCCTTGGCCTGATCCGTGCGGGCGGCTGCGGCGAGCAGGTCGACGAGCCGGTCGTAGTGGGCCGCGGTCATGTCGCGCTGCGGCCACCCCTCCCTTCGCCACAGCGCCACGAACATCGCCGCAAGGAGATGGGGGTCGAGGCCGGCAAGCGCTCCGGCATCGAGTCCGACCCCTCCCTCGGCCAACCGCGTGGCGTGCCGATCGAGGAGGTTCTCCGCGGCGCTTTCCAGGGCCGCAGCCACATGTGCGACGTGCCGGCCGAGGCGCACGAGGGCCTCGGTGGCGGCCGGCCAGGCTCCCTGCTCCAGCCGGGGAAACACCTCATGCCGGAGAAATGCCCGGGAGAAGCGGCGATCGGCATTCGATCCATCCTCGCGCCACTCCTGCCCCCGCGCGACGAGGAAGCGGCGAAGCTCGGCGCGGCGCACCCCCAACAAAGGCCTGAGGAGTGCCACGCCATCGACGAGGCGTCGCCCGGCCTTCATGCCGGCGAGCCCGGCCACGCCGGTTCCACGGAGGGCCCGGTGGAGGATCGTCTCGGCCTGGTCGTCGGCCGTATGGGCCACGACGACGTGCCGTGCCCCTCGGGCATGGGCCATCCGACCGAGCCAGTCGTAGCGGAGGCGACGGGCCCGGGCCTCGAGCCCCTCCCCGCCCCCTGCGGACGATGCTCGGACCGCCAGCTTTTCGCTGACCACCTCGAGACCGAGAGCCGCGGCCAGCTCGGTGACGAACGCCAAATCACCGTCGGCCTCGGGCCTCAACCCATGATGGGCATGGGCCACCACGAGCCGACCGGCAGCGGCCCGCCGGCCGGCAAGCGACCTCAGGGCAAGAAGCAAGGCAACACTGTCGGCCCCGCCGGATACACCGACGAGGACCGGCCACTCCCAAAACCCATGCTTCGGCAGGACCGAGGCGAGCGTTTCGACAAGGTCGTCGTCCGAGCGGTCATGGTGGGAGCCTGCCATGGTCTCCCATTTTGCCGCCACGGCACCCCGGACCGCCATCCAGCCTGGCAAACCGGCCACCACGACCGGCAAGGCGATCTTCCGCCACACCTCGCCCGTGGCTACAGTCCCGCCCCAACCCGGCCCCGGCCGCCCTCCGTGCGGCCGTTCCGGGCGTCCACCCCCAGAGGGATCCCGCATGTGCCCCGCCCGTGCCGTCGCTCGAGCCGGTTTTCGGTCGTCACGTCGCCCGCTGCTGGCCGCCGTCTGCCTGGCCGCCGCATCGCTCCTACCGGTTGTTTCCGGTTGCTCCACCATCCTCACCGCCGCCTACCTGATCGCCCCACAAGACACCCCGGCGGAGTACAAGGGGCTCAAGGGGAAGCATGTCGCGGTGATCTGCAAGCCGATCGTCGAACTCGAGTTCAGTGACGCCGGATCGTCCCGCGAACTCGCCGGGACAGTGGGGGCTTTGATCGAGAAGAACGTGCGGAAGACGCGCGTCATCAGCCAGGACGAGGTCGCCCGATGGATCGACGAGAACTCCTGGATCGACTACCCCACCGTCGGCAAGTCGCTCGACGCCGACATGGTGGTGGGAATCGACCTCGAGTCGTTCCGCATGCACGAGGGCTCGACGCTCTACCGTGGCCGCGCGAGCATCTTCGTCAGGGTGTTCGATGTCGCCGAGAAGAAGGTGGTGTTCTCGAAGCGGTTCGACGACTTCAGCTTCCCGACCGACGGCGCCATGCCCGTCAGCGACCGCTCCGAGGCCCAGTTCCGGGCCATGTTCCTCCAGATCCTCGCCCAGCGGATCTCGCGCTGCTTCCACGCCTACGACAGCCGGGAAACCTTCGCCGACGGCAATCTCACCTTTTGAAATCTCCTGCAACGAGCCATCCATGGCGCGATCGAGAACACCCACAGTCGGCATCGCATGCCACCCGGCAGCGATGACCCCGCCGAGGGTGACGTTTCCACGATCCGAAGCGCGTCGCATCGGGCGACGGCGTGAGGTCAGAGGTTCTTGAGATTCCGCTTCGGCTTCGGCGGACCGAGTTTGCGTCGCTGATCGTCCGATGGTGGCGCGGGCACGTTGTTGTTGTTCCCGGCGTCGGCCATCGGCGGCGTGTTGACTCC
>Ga0164292_10000746_pt1 | contig 25844 bp, 48 predicted proteins | sample GEODES117metaG_FD_111486 | JGI IMG/M metagenome (GOLD analysis project Ga0164292, IMG submission 111486) | Eutrophic lake water microbial communities from Lake Mendota, Wisconsin, USA - GEODES117 metaG | ecosystem: Environmental > Aquatic > Freshwater > Lake | place: USA: Lake Mendota...
CAAAAGCCGCAGCCGTAATGAAAGAGATAGGACAAATATAATGCCAATGGTAAATGGAAAAGAGTACTCATACTCTAAAAAAGGAATGGCTATGGCTAAGAAAGCAGCCAAGAAGTCAGGCAAGAAAATGGTTATGAAAAAAGGCATGAAAAAAATGGGCAAGAAGAAGTAATATGGCTAATTCTAAAAGAATTACTAAAGAGTTTAACAGGGAAAAAACAATAAAAGAACTTGTTAAACCTTATGGTGAAGCCGCAAAAAAAGCATTTCAAAAAGAGATATCTCCTCAAGGTGTGGCTGCAGCCGAGGCTGAGGCTCGCAGAGCAATCGAAAGAAAATACCCAGGAATGTTTATACCTCAAACTCGCACTGCTCCTGGAGTAGTCAAAAAGAAATCTAAGTAATGTCATCGGGTCAACGCAAGCGTCATGACGGGTTTAATAAATCAATTATGAGGGACGGTATGATTGTTATTCTCCGTAAGGACGGAAGAGAAAAAACTCGCTTTGACCCTAAGACTAAAAAAGAAATTAAGGGACAAAAATGAAAGATTCAGTATTAAAGAGAATTGGTGTATCTGGCTATAACAAGCCAAAGCGTACTCCTAATCACCCTAAGAAGTCACACGTAGTTGTGGCTAAAGAGGGAAGCAAAGTAAAGACTATCCGATTTGGTGAGCAAGGCGCAAGCACTGCTGGTAAACCAAAATCTGGTGAGTCAGAGCGTATGAAAATGAAGCGTAAGTCTTTCAAAGCAAGACACGGTAGAAACATCGCTAAGGGTAAGATGTCTGCAGCCTATTGGGCGGATAAAGTTAAATGGTAGCAAAGAAAAAGGCTAAGTCTAAAGTCAATGCTGCTGGTAACTATACCAAACCTGGTATGAGAGCAACACTATTTAAAAAGATTAAGGCTGGTTCTAAAGGTGGAGACCCTGGAGAATGGTCAGCCCGTAAAGCACAACTACTTGCTGTGCAATATAAGAAAGAAGGCGGAGGTTACAAGTAATGGCACTTGCTAAATCTCAGAAGTCTTTAAAAGATTGGACTGCTCAGAAGTGGAAAACATCTGACGGTAAGCCATCTAAAGGTAAGAAAAGATATTTACCTGAAGCAGCATGGGCTGCATTAAGTCCAGCAGAGAAAGCGGCTACTAATAGAGCCAAGGCTAAAGGTAATAAAAAGGGTAAGCAGTTTGTAAAGCAACCTAAAGCAATAGCCAAAAAAGCAGCAAAGTACAGATAGGACACAGGGGACTATGAGTAAAAAAGATTCTGTAGCATTAGTATGGTGCGACAACGGAATGGTAGATGGCAAGTTTATGCAAGGCGTAACAGATGTAATGTTAAAGTCTGGTGTAGAGTTTGCAACATCATTGCGAAGTCAGGGCAACCAGATTGCTAGACAAAGACAAACAGTAATTGATTACTGGTATGATAAGACTGATTATGAATGGCTACTATGGGTAGATTCAGATGTAGTAATTAGTCCAGAAAAGTTTAAATTATTATGGGATAACAAGGATGTTGAAAAGCGTCCAATTATTACTGGAGTATATTTTACTACAGATAATCCAGAAGAACCTTTAATGATTCCAATGCCTACAATCTTTAACTTTATAGTTGGAGATGAGGGTGGGTTTGGATTAACTAGAGTTCACCCAATGCCAGTAAATCAACTAATTAAGGTAGACGCTGCAGGTATGGGGTTTGTGTTGATGCACCGCAGTGTCGTGCCAAAGGTTCGTGAAGTATCCCAAGACGGACAAATTTTTATGGAAATGGGTAGGGGAACTAAATTTATAGGTGAAGATATATTCTTCTTTGCCCTATGCGATAAAGCAGAGATTCCACTATATGCTCATACTGGTGCATTAGCCCCACATATGAAGCGGTTCTCATTTGATGAACATTATTATAACGCATTCTTTGGTAAACCTAAGGAAGAGCCTAAGTCAAAACTTATCACCCCTGATAAGAAAATCATTACACCTAGATAGGATAAACAATGCCAACAGGTACCGCAGGTAGCACTCTATGTGCTGAACTAAATCGCCTAGCCAATGGTGGTAACTACCCAGCAAGGACAGCATTTCTTGATGAACAAGGTGCTGCTAATAAATGGGCTAGTACATCAGGGCTTGGAATAATTGGAGCCTTGAATCAAAAGGCAAGTGCTGGTAGAGCACCATCTGCTTATAAAGATTTAAATGGTATCTGTAATGAACTTGCTGGAACTACTGGCAAATCGGCAATTGATGCATTAAGGAGCATAGCCTCTTGACAACTACATTAACTGATTTAATCAATGAGGTTCAAATTAACCTTGCTGGTTATACCTATCAACAGGATAGAGCAACTCACTTAACTAGTGCTGTTACTACCCTGACATCTCCATCATCATCTCCTACTATCTTATCTCTAGGCTCAACTGAGAATCTAGGTAAAGGTGTAGTTGAGATTGATGAAGAATTATTATGGGTAGATTCATTTGACCGTATTGCTAATACAGCAACTGTATCTCCATATGGTAGAGGTTATCTAGGTACTACTGCTGCTACACACACAGTAGATACCAAGGTTACTATCTCACCTACATTCCCACGTTATGTTATTAAGAAGGCTATTAACGATACTATCAATGCTGCTGGTTCTACTATATTTGCAGTTAATGTAACTACTTTCACATTTAATGCTGCTCAAACAACCTATGATTTTGATGGATTAAATATCCAAAACATTCTTTCAATTATGTGGCAATCAGTTGGTCCATCTCTTGAATGGATTCCTGTGCGTCGTTGGTCTTGGGATTCTAAAGCAGATGCTACAGCATTTGGTGCTACATCTCAAACAGTAACCATTGGAGATTATATTACTCCTGGTAGAACTGTTAAGGTTGTGTACTCAACTGACCCAGTTCCATTTACTACTAATGCTCAAGACTTCTCAACACAAACTGGACTACCAAACTCTTGCAAAGATGTAATCGTATTGGGTGCTTCTTATCGTTTGCTTACCTACCTTGACCCTGCACGTGCTGCTCAAGTTAGCCCACAGGCAGACGAAACAGATAGCAAACGTCCTTATGGTGCTTCACAAACTGCAACAAAACAACTATATGCTCTCTATACACAACGCCTCAACGAGGAAACTCAAAGACAGCAAACTGCATATCCAATTCGAGTCCACTACAGCCGATAGGTAGATAAATGACAACACGTAAATACTCATCACGCTCACAGCAAACAACACTTGCTTCAGCGTTAACTAACTCTGGTACTTCAGCATCTGTAGTATCAGGAACTTCTTTGCTAGGTGGTGCCACAATATCTGCTGGCGAAACCTTTACGGTGGTGATTGACCCAGATACAGCACTTGAAGAAATCGTAGATGTAACGGCGGTCTCAACTAACACACTTACTATTACTCGTGGTATTGATGGTTCATCTGGTGTAGCCCACTCTGCTGGTGCTGTAGTGCGCCATATGGCAATTGGTAGAGATTATCGTGAGGCTAATCAACACATTGAAAATACTACAACTGCACACGGAATTACCCTTGCTAACATAGTTCAAACTGGTTCTACTGGTACAGTAACAAGTGGTATGATTCTTGATGGCACTATTGTTAATGCTGACATCAATGCAAGTGCTGCTATCGCAGACACTAAGTTGGGAACTATCTCAACTGCTGGTAAAGTATCTAACTCTGCTACAACTGCTACATCTGCCAATACTAACTCGGCTATTGTAGCCCGTGATTCTTCTGGTAACTTTTCTGCAGGTACTATAACTGCTAACCTTACAGGTAATGTAACAGGTGACGTAACTGGTAACGTAACTGGTAACGTATCTGGTTCAGCAGGTAGCGTGTCAGGTAACGCTGCTACTGCAACTGCTTTACAGACAGCCCGTAACTTCCAACTAACTGGAGATATTGAGGCGTCTGCCGTATCCTTTAATGGTACAGGAGATGTAAGCCTAACTACTGTTATTGGTACAGGTGCTATTGTTAACGCAGATATTAATGCTTCTGCTGCTATTTCATATAGCAAATTAAACCTTGCAGGAACTATTACTTCTGCTGATATAGCAAATGGAACTATCGTTGCTGCTGATATTGCCGATGGTACTATTACTGCAGCCAAGTTAACTGCCGACCCATTTGCTCGTGCTAATCATACTGGCACTCAGACAGCATCAACTATTTCAGACTTTGATACACAGGTTCGCACTAACCGTCTTGACCAAATGGCTGCACCTACTGGCTCAGTATCTCTTAACAGCCAGAAGATTACATCTTTGGCTACACCTACAGATAATACAGATGCGTCAACCAAGGCTTATGTAGATACATCTATTGCTAATCTTATTAATGGTGCCCCTAGTACACTAGATACTCTTGATGAAATTGCTCAAGCGTTAAACGACACAGCCAATTTTTCAGATACAGTAGTATTAAAGGCTGGCTCTACAATGACTGGAGCCTTAACTCTTTCAGGTGCTCCTACTCAAAATTTACACGCTGCTACAAAGGCTTATGCAGACGCAATTGGTACTGCTGTAGCAGCCGATGCTGCTACTGCTTCTGCTGCGGCTACCGCTGCTGCAGCCTCATATGATTCATTTGATGATAGATACCTAGGACCTAAAGCATCTGCTCCATCTGTTGACAATGATGGAAATGCTTTACTTACTGGTGCTCTTTACTTTAATACCGTAACCTCTGTTATGCAGGTATGGTCTGGTTCTGCTTGGGGTAATTTAACCTCAAGTGTTACCGCACTTCGTTGGATTAAAACTGCAGCAGGTGGTGAGACTACCCTCAATGGTGTAGATGACAACTCAGTAACTCTTGCCTACACAGTAGGTTATGAACAAGTATATCTTAATGGTGTATTGTTATCAAGAGGTGGAGATTACACAGCCTCTACTGGTTCAAGTATTACTGGTCTTACTGCTTTAACGGCAAATGATATAGTAGAGGTAATAGCCTTTACCCAATTTACTGTAGCCAACGCATTAACAGTAACTACAATAGATGCTAAGGGTGACATACTTATAGGTACCGCACCTGACACTGTTGGTAGACTTGCAGTTGGAACTAATAACCAATATTTAATTGCAGATTCTTCAACTGCTTCTGGACTTAAATGGGAAACACTAAATGCAGTATCTACTCTTGATGTAACTATAGATGCAAAAACTGCCAACTATACTTTGGTTGCTGGTGATGTCAATAAGTTAATTACTATGAGTGATGCTGGAACCTTAACTCTGACTGTGCCTAGTGGAATATTCACTACAGGACAAATGATTAACATACAGCGCATTGGTGCTGGCGCAGTTCAAATTAGAAATAATGGAACTAGCGTATTAACCTCAACTGGTGCTACATCAGGAGCGCCTAACCTAAGAGCGCAATTTTCGGCTTGTACTATAATCTGTACTAGCAGTAATAACTTTACAGTGATTGGAGATATATCCTAATGACCCGTGCTAGAACCAATGCGGATAACGCTTTAGCAGACATTACTGGGGTAACAGCCAGTACAGGTTTAACTGGTACAGCCTCAAGTGGTACTGCTACATTGAGTATTGACTCAACTGTTGCAACTTTAACTGGTAGTCAAACATTAACTAATAAGACTTTAACAAGTCCTGTTATTTCTAGTATATCTAATACTGGAACCTTGACCCTACCAACAACTACTGGAACACTTGCTCTTACCAGCGATATTACAGTAACTGATTCAAGCACGACTACTTTAACTAATAAAACATTAACAGATGCAAAAATAAATCTTGCTTTTGATGCTGAAACTGCTTCTTATACGGCTGTTCTTGCTAATAATAGCCAAGTAGTAACAATGGATAATGCGTCAGCAAATACTTTTTCTATACCCACAAATGCTTCGGTTGCTTTTCCAGTCGGTACTCAAATAAACGTATTGCAAATTGGTGCAGGTCAAACAACTATTCAAGCAGTAACAAGTGGAACTACTACTATTTTATCTACTGGCGCAACTGCAGCAGCACCTAAGATTCGTGCTCGTTATGGTATGGCTACTTGCGTTAAAGCAGCAACAGATACTTGGTATGTAATAGGAGATATTGCTTAATGCGAATTTCAGGAATCTTTGCTTCGGCAATTTCAGGAAACCTTACCGCACCATTTACTGTTGACTATCTTGTTGTTGCTGGCGGTGGAGGCGGTGGCGGAAGTCGTGGTGGTGGTGGAGGTGCTGGTGGTTTAAGATGTACTGTTACCGCAACTGGTGGTGGTGCTTCTTTAGAAACCGCTTTATCTTTAAACACATCTACAAATTACACAGTAACAATTGGTGCTGGTGGTAATGCTGGTACAAATGGAAATCCAGGTTCTCGTGGTAGTGATTCAGTTTTTTCAACAATTACTTCTACTGGTGGAGGTGGCGGTAGTGGTGGCTATAGTGCTTCTTCAACATATAGTGGTGGTTCAGGTGGTGGCGGTGCAACTTGGGGCGTAGGTGGTGGATTAAATGGTGGTGCTGGAACTACTGGTCAAGGCTTTAGAGGCGGCAACGGTGTTGCTGGTACAGGTTTTTTTGCAGGAGATTTTTCAGGTAATGGTGGTGGCGGTGCTGGTGCTACTGGTGGCGATGGTGGACAAAATAGTTCACCTACAAATGGAGGCACAGGAGTTGCTACATCTATAACTGGTTCATCTGTAACTTACGCAGGTGGCGGCGGTGGTGGTTCAAATGGAGTTGGCTCATCAGGTGGCGCAGGAGGCGGTGGTAGTGGAGTTGGCTCAGGAGGTGGTAATGGAAACCCAGGAACTACGAACACTGGCGGTGGTGGAGGCGGCGGTGGACCAGGAACTACTAATGGTGGTAACGGTGGTTCAGGAGTTGTTATCTTAAGATACCCTGATACTAGAACAATTACAATTGGTGCAGGCTTAACAGGTACAGAAAGTTCTGCAAGTGGTGGTTACAAGCGAGCCACAATTACTGCTGGTACTGGAAATGTGAGTTGGACATAATGCCTATATTAGGAGCCGTAGCATCATCAAGATTAACAGCAGTACCTAACTCTTATGAATCAATTGCTACTACAACCGTTGGTTCAGGTGGAAGTTCTACTATTGATTTTACTTCAATACCTGCTACCTATAAACATTTGCAGATTAGGATAATCGCTAGAACAACGGCTACTAACAACAATTCATATTCCACAATAAGGTTTAATAACGATACTTCTACAAACTACACAAGCCACCAGATATACGGAACTGGAAGTGGTAGTCCTGGTGCTTGGGGTAGTGGAAGCCTAACCTTTATTTACGCTGCAGTTGGGGCTGCACAGAGCGCTGCTGCCAACATATTTGGTCCAGGCGTTGTAGATATTTTAGATTACGCAAGCACTTCTAAGTTTAAAACGCTAAGAGGCTTAAGTGGTTCTGACAGCAATGGGGGGGGAATTGCAATTCCTACTTCGGGTCTTTGGAGGAACAGTGGGACTGCAATTTCATCAATCCAAATAACTACTGATGGAACTTCCTTTGCACAAAACAGCCAATTCGCTTTATATGGAATTAAGGATTCATAATGACAGCCACATACGATAGGATAGCAACAACTACTTTAGGTAGTAATCAAGCAACAGTTACTTTTAGTTCTATACCTGGTACTTATACAGATTTAGTTTTGATTACTAATGAAAAACAAACTGCAACAAGCAATCGCTCTTCCGCTTTACGCTTTAACTCCGATACTGGTTCAAATTATTCACAAACTGGTTTATACGGAACAGGTTCGGCAGCAGGTACCTTTAGAACTAGTAGCACTACGTTAATTTATTATAATTACTATGGTTACTCAACCACTTCTGATTTTAACTCTAACTCAATAGTTAATATCAACAATTATAGTAATACAGCAATTAATAAAACTGTTTTAAGTAGAGGCAGTAATGCTCAAAATGGTGTTGATATTATCCTTGGGTTATGGCGAAATACTACTGCAATAACATCTATTACATTAACAATGGAAACTCTTTCTGACTTTACAACAGGTTCAACCTTTACGCTCTATGGAATTAAGGCGGAATAAATATGCCAACCTATAAACTCATATCATCTGTTTCCGTTGGCAGTGGTGGTGCTTCTAGTATGGACTTTACTAGCATACCTGCAACCTATACCGATTTAGAAATACTAGTTTCTGGTCGCACAAGTGGCAGTGGAAACGGTCTTAATATTACTTTTAATAGTAATACTTCTAATTATACAAACATTACTATACAGGGTGATGGAAGCAATGCATCCAGTTATGGCACTTATAATAGACTTGCTGGTTTAGTTACTAGAGCAGCAGAAATTTCTAACTCTTTTGGTTTAACTAAAATCTATATACCTAACTATGCTGGCTCAAATAATAAAAGTTACTCAGCAGATGGATTTTCTGAAGATAATGTTGCAACCGCTTATATGACTTTAACTGGTGGACTATGGAGTAATACATCAGCAATTACATCTATATCATTGGCTCCTATGAGTGGAAATTTTGAACAACATTCAACCGCTTATCTATATGGAATATCTAACGCATAACGAAAGGGAAATAATGCCAACTAAAATAATTGTAGATTGCTCTACTGGAATTACTACTGAGGTTGAACTAACCGCAGAAGAAATTGCAGAGCGTGAGGCTATGGCTGCTGAGTTTGCAGCACAAGAAGCCGCAAAAGAAACAGCCAAGGCTGCAGCAGAGGCAGCAAAAGCATCCGCACAATCAAAGTTAGCAGCACTAGGTTTGACTGCTGACGAAATCGCAGCACTATCTAAGTAATAATTCTTTCTAACTTTTAAGGAGCACTGTGGCTGGTCGTGATATAACCGAAGGTGATGATAATGTACACGCACTCGCAGGCGATGGTTTACCTATTGCTCGTGGTATTGCAGATGTTGGTATCGTATCTACATCTCAATACTGGCAGAATACATCTGACTCATATGATGTAGCAGTTGGTGGGCAACCATTTTTCTATGCCATAAATGACCAACGTCCATACATTAGACAGACTGCACCTTACAAGAAGGACCAGTTTGATAATGGAGCAGAGCCAGGTGAGCAATCACTTACTGGTTGGTGGATTAGAAGTCAGTCATCATTTCACGGTGGTGAAGGCATTAAGTTCTATGACCCATCTGCTGGTGAGATAGTTGCTCATAGATATACAGATAGCAAGGGTGTTAATGTTTGGACTAAAGGTGAGGTAACTCTACTTAAAGATGTTAGTTCAGCCCACGTAACTACATACCCAGTTGAATCTAATGGTCGTGGATTTCAACAACTACGCTCTATCAAGTGGGGCAGTAATAATGGCGTGCTACTACACGATGGATATGATGTAGACAAGATTGATTCTACTGGCGCAGAAACTCATTTTATTGATTACAATGCTGGTTCAGATGACAAAGTATATGCAATCTGTGATGATGGTACTACTGCCTATTGGGTAACTAATGATACTGGTCCATCTGGAAAATTAGAAGTAAATAAAAAACCTTTAACTGGTAATGCGTCTACATCTAAGACAGTATTGTTCACCGCTGCTGGTATTACAGTGACTAATGCAACTATGGAATACGTTAAAGACCGTATTGTTATGGCTGCTAATAATAAAATATACGAGTTTTCTACATCAGCATCATCATTACCTACTGCTGTATATACACACTCTGATTCAGATATTATTTTTACTTCCATTACAGCATCAGGTCCTGCTATTTATATTGCTGGCTATAGTGGTATCCAATCATTTATATTTAAGTTTACCCTTAATACATCTGGCGTTATGCCAACCCTTACTACAGCCATCACTGCAGCAGAAATGCCAGTTGGTGAAAAAATACATAAGATTTATTACTATCTAGGTTATATGATGATAGGGACAAACAAGGGAATCCGTGCAGCAGTTGTCTCAGACCAAGACGGCTCCATAAACTATGGTCCACTAATTGTGGAAACTACTCAGCCTTGCTATGACTTTGCTGCACGAGACAGATTTGTCTGGTGTGCAACTAGCGTAGATGGTGAGCCAGGAGTTATTCGCATTGACCTTGGTAATGAAATAGAAACTTTACGCTTTGCTTACGCAAATGATTTATATTACTCAGGTGTGTCAGGGGTAGACACTACATCCTGTGCATTTTTAGGAGAGACAAATAGACTTGCATTCTGTACAGAAGCAGTCGACCAAAAATCTGTAACTAACAAAGAACGCACTGGCACCACTGCAACTATTACATCTAATGCACACGGCTATGTTGCTGGAGATAAGATATATGTTATCGGTGTAGATGCCGCACTAGATGGTGACTTTACTATTACCTCAGTAACTACAAATACAATTACCTATACAACTGCCACATCTGGAACTATTGCATCTGCTGCAGTAACTACTGGTTTAGTTGGTAAGCCTGGCTATTCATACCTAGAAGCAGCATCTACATTAATGTCTACTGGCTATATAACTACAGGCTACATTAGATATGGAACATTAGAGCCTAAGAACTTTAAGCGTTTACTTGCTCGTGGTGACTTTACCTATGGCTCATTAGTGCTTGAAACTTTAGATAAAGATGGTGTTGAGTATGACCATATTACCTACGAAGCAGGAGTAACTGCAGTTGAAGTTGGTACTAACAATCCTGATACAGCACAGGAGTATGTAGCCTACAAGTTTATCCTTAATCGTGATACTACAACTACTAGCAAAGGTCCAATATTTAAGGGCTATCAAGCAAAGGCTACTATTGCTACACCTCGTCAAAGAGTTATGAGATTTCCTGTTTATTGTTTTGATACAGAAACAGATAGATACAATGTAGTATCTGGATATGAAGGTAAGGCACTGGCACGACTACAACTACTGGAAGGTGTTGAAGAAAATGGCGACGTTGTTACCTGGCAAGACCTTACTACTGGCGAAAGTCGTCAGGTAGTTATTGAGCAAATCTCGTTTATGCGTATGACTCCACCCGATAAAAGATTCGATGGATTCGGCGGCGTAATCGAGATAACTATTAGAACGGTATAATACTTATGACACCTGATGACTGGGCTGCACTGGCAGTTGCCATAACCACTTTACTCGGAGCGTTAGCAGTTGGAGTTAGACACTTAGTTAAACACTATCTATCTGAACTTCGCCCTAATGGTGGCTCAAGTGTAAAAGACCAGGTCAATAGGTTGGAACAAAAGGTAGATACCCTCTACGAAATCTTAATACAAAAGTAGAAAGTAATGGGGATGAAAGCAAATAACTTTCCTAAATGGTTTTACGATAACAACACAGTCCAAGACTTTGAACTAGGACTAGCAGAGTTTAAGGGTAAAAAGAATCTTAAGTTCTTACAGATAGGTGTCTTTACTGGCAACGCATCTGTTTGGTTACTAGAAAATATTCTTACAGACCCAACATCATTGCTTGTAGATATAGACCCTTGGTGTGGTAACCTACCTCATGAGTCAGTCTATGACTGGGATGATATACAAGAAGCATATAAGGAACAGATAAAGCCTTATGCTAAGAAGGTAGCATCACATAAAGCATTTAGTGGTGACTGGCTAAAAGAACATAGAGATGTTAAGTATGACTTTATCTACATTGATGGTGACCACCTACCGGAATCAGTTACCTTAGATGCCAACCTGTCTTGGGACTTATTAAAGCCTGGTGGTATTATGGCATTTGATGATTATGAGTGGGACCATCCAGATGGTACAGATAAGAATCCTAAGCCAGCAATAAATGCCTGGCTATTAAAACATAAATCAGATATAGATATATTACGTATGGGATGGCAAGTATGGATAAGGAAAAAGTAAATGACAACTGTTGCCAAGAGGGCCACACCTGCTGCAATTGCTGTTCTCCGTCAAGCGACGGCGTTAAGGCCGAAACGCAAGAAAGCCAGCGATGGTCTGCTACCATCTGCTGCTCATCTGAAACAGAGTCCTAACTCAGACCACAATACAGGGTATGCAGTAGATTTAACTCATGACCCTAAAAATGGTATTGACTGCTTTGAAATCTATGATAAGTTGCAGTCAGATTCAAGAGTTAAATATCTAATATTTCAAGGTAAGATTTGGTCAGCCAAAAATGGTGAAGCCAGATATACCGGAGTAAATCAACATAATAAACATCTACATATTTCCATCAAAGATAACTGTGGTAATGATACATCACCTTGGTTTCCTTGGATGGGAAAAGCAACAACAATAAACAAAGTGGTAGCGGCAACAAAGCCTTTACCGAAGAAGGAGAACAAATGAAAGATTTAATTGCTAAGTTAAAGAGCAAGAAGACTAAGGCTGCATTTAAGTCTTATGTCCGTGCTGTGTTAGCATCGGCAGTAACAATGGGACTAGCACTGGCTGCTGACCTTACGCCAGAATATGCAATCCTAATCGGTTCAGTAGCCGCACCATTGGCTAAATGGGCTGATAAGACCGAAAAAGAGTATGGCATAGGAGCCGAATAAGTACCCCTAATTAGCCTTTAAAGGCCGTTTTTAGACACGAAAACCCCCCGACCCAGTAGAGATACTAGGAAGGGGGGTCTTTTGTCGTTTATTCTGGTGTTTTGCTAGTCTTCTAGGTCTTCCCACTCTTCCATTAAGAGTTCAATTTCTTTGCGATTTTTATTGCTTCTGTACTCGTCCAATAGGGATGTGATTAGGTATACAGTTAAGGTTCCTAAAGTAGACCCATAAAATACTGCCCAAAAGGTATTATTAACGATTTCTGACATAGTACTCCTTCGATATATAATTAATTATATATTATATTATAGACCCCTTCGGGGTCTTATTATATATTATATTAATATCAATTATACACATACCAATGGGTCTTTGTTGTACCGATGATTTTAACGATACAACACTAAACGTTTACCTAAGGTATAATTATCCTATGACAATAAAACTCGAAGAATATACACTGCCAGAACATATGTCTTATAGTGCTTTTAGCACTTATCTGACCTGTGGATATCAATACTATCTTGGTAGATTATTAGAAAAACAAGAAGAGCCATCTGTATGGTCTGTTGGTGGTTCAGCATTTCACCTTGCTACAGAAATGTATGATAGGGAAAATCTATGAGCCAATCTTTATGGGACAAAGCATGGGCAAAAGAATCTGAGGGTATCGACTTAACCAATGCTCGTGTAGGTGGTAAAGCCACTAAGATTAATCCAAACAAAGAAGATATAAGTTTTTGGCAAACATCAGGACCAATGTGGGTTGAGCAATACATTGCTTGGCGTAAGCAGAATACCAATTGGAAAATATGGACAGCACCTGATGGTCGTCCAGCAATAGAATTGGAACTAATACCAGTAGTTGCTGATGTTCCAGTCAAGATGGTTATAGACAGAGTTTTTGAAGTCAATGGGCAACTAGTAATTGTTGACCTCAAAACATCAAAGAACACGCCCACCAGTACTTTGCAACTAGGTTTTTATAAACTTGGTTTGGAAGAAACTTTTGGTATAGAAGTGAACTGGGGAAATTACTACATGTCTCGAGGTAGCAATACTGTAGAGATGGTTGACCTTTCAGGATATACATATGATAAGATGGAGTTCCTGATTAAAGGTTTTGACAAGGCTAGGAAGGCAGGAATATTTTTGCCCAACACAAACTCTTGTCAGTACATGTGCGGATTAACCGCTCATTGTCAGTTCTCTACAAAGAAAGAAGGATAAATGGCAGAAGAATGGAAGTTACAAGTATCATATAAAACTCCTAATGGAGATATGATTAATATCAGAGCAAACACTGCTGATGAATTAAGTGTGTTATTAGAGGGCATTGGGGATTACTCAACTCAAATTGCTGCCGTAGGAAAGTTGGTGGTGGGAGCGAGTAATGCCGCCCCTTTATCGACGCCGACTACCACTACAAGCACAAAGCCTCCACAATCCTCAACACCACCCCAGGCATCGGCTCCATCCGCTACATCAGCACCAACGTGCCAGCATGGAGCGAGGAAGTACAAGTCGGGAATCTCAAGCAAGACGGGGAATCCTTACGCAATGTGGGTATGTCCAATGCCTCAGGGCGCGGACCAATGCAAGCCAGTAAATTAACAGACCAAGAATTTCCATTTTAACAAATAGGTAGGGGGATAGATGCGTACACTTGTCAGGTCTGTAGGTAGAGCCTCTATCGGTGGGGAACCTCTACCTAGTTGTTTTAAATCATTTGAAGCGTCCAAGATTATAATTAGGCGTTCAGAAGTTTCTATGTTTGCAGGTGCTCCAGGTGCAGGTAAATCAACACTTGCTCTAGCACTTGCATTAAAAACAAATGTTCCAACTCTTTACATCTCCGCTGATACCAATGCACATACTATGGCTATGCGCCTAGCGTCAATGATATCTGGTAAAAATCAAACAGATGTTGAACAGAAACTTAATACTGATGTTGGATGGACTAAAGCAATCCTCCAAAAAGGAAGCCATATAGTTTGGTCGTTTGAATCATCGCCAACCCTGCAAGATATTGATGAGGAAGTACAAGCCTTTGAAGAATTGTGGGGTTGTGCACCAACACTTATAGTTTTAGATAACTTAATGGATGTAGCCACAGATGGTGGTGAAGAGTTCGCCTCAATGAGAGCGATTATGAAGGAGTTGAAGTATCTTGCCAGAGCCACTAACGCTGCGATTGTTGTATTACATCACACTTCTGAAGCAGTTCCTGGGAATCCTTGTCAGCCAAGAAGCGCAATCCAAGGTAAGGTCTCTCAACTTCCTGCGCTCATATGTACACTCGGTACGGTGGGCACATCGCTTGGCGTGGCAGCAGTCAAAAATCGTTACGGTAGAGCGGATGCTAACGGAACGCTTATGACTTGGTTAGCGTTTAACCCTGAGTACATGTATGTAGAAGACATACCAGAGAATTCATGACAACTAGAAAAAGCCATAAGGCTAGAGGAGCAAACTTTGAAACCGACTTACGAGATTATTTTAGACGAATTGGATTTGATAGTGAAAGACTTGCACGAAGAGGTTCTAAAGATGAAGGAGATATTGTCGTCCGCAAAGACTTCCTCGGCCACATCGGAATCATCGAAGCCAAAGCCCCGGGTCAATCAGGTCGCATTGACCTATCTGGTTGGACCAAAGAGGCTCAAGTTGAAGCAAGAAATTATTCAGAGGCAAGAGGCCTTGAAGAGACATCCATCTTACCTGCGGTTGTTATCAAAGCGCGAGGAAAAGGAATAGCGGACTCTTATCTAGTATTAAGGTTAGGCGATGTATTTGACAGATGATATGCCAAGCATAGTGGATGTTCTACGGCACTACGGTGCTGACATGAGCAGGACTAGTGGACAAGTAAATATTAGATGTCCATTCCATGACGACACGCATAAGTCATCAAGTTTTAATACTAGAGAAAATATATTTAATTGTTTTGCGTGTGGTATGCAAGGCAATAGTTTACAGATTATAGCAAGAAAGGAAGGAGTGGATATACGTGAAGCAAAGCAATTCGCAGAAGGAATTACTCAGTCTAGCGGCAACCAAGTACGCAGCAAACATTTATCAGGCAGAAGATTACCTGGCAAGCAGGGGAATAACAAGGGAAGCAGCACGTCTGGCTCGATTCGGCGTAGTAGAGGAGCCTGAAACTGGACATGAACAATTCCAAGGACGATTATCAATACCGTATATTACCAAGACTGGTGTTGTCGACTTACGTTTTCGCTCTCTTAATCCTGCTGTTGAACCTAAGTACATGGGAATGACAGGTGTTGAAACTAAAATGTACAACGTGTTAGATATAGATAGAGCAGGGGACTGGATTGGAATCTGTGAAGGTGAGTTGGATACTATTACTTTGTCTGCTTGTATTGGTATACCTTGCGTCGGCGTTCCTGGTGCGAACTCTTGGAAAAAACATTACACCAGATTACTTGCAGACTTTGAGAGAATATTTGTATTCGCAGATGGAGACCAACCAGGAAAAGAATTTGCTGCTAGTCTCGCCCGTGAGTTGCCAGTCACAGTCGTGCAAATGCCGGACGGTGAAGACGTCAATTCAGTCTATGTCAAATACGGCTCCCAGTATATTCGAGAAAGAATGGGATTAAATGAATCCTAAAGATATTCCACCATGCAAAATATGTGGTCAACATTTTGATAATATATTTGATGCAACTGACCACTTAATTGATGATGAAGATGGACTACCATTTGACCCTAAACTTATTCTTCCTGGAGGATATCAACTAATGGTTGGTTCTTTACTTCGTTCTTTATATTTTGCAGCAGATAATCCTAAAGATATAAAGTTCATAACTCAATCAGTTTATGCAACTTTATATGCCGCTGAATCTAGCCCTAAAAAGATGAAAAAATACATAGAAGATGTAGTAATTAAGGAAGAAATGCGTCATTTTGACAGTGAATTACAGCACTTTTTAGCGGAAATCGAGGATGAAGGGGAAGAAAATGACAGAGAATAAAGACACTACTTTTGAGTTAGAGGTTGGTCAAACCTTCCAAGAACTCTTAGATTTAATGTTGTCTAAACATAAAGATTACGGACCAAGAAACATTTCTGATGCACCAGGTGGTGCTATTAATGGATTAAGGGTTCGTATGCATGACAAGTTAGCACGTATCAATAACCTAGTTGATAGCGGTAAAAATCCTGAGCATGAATCTATCGAAGATTCTTTTAAGGACATGGCAAACTATGCAATCATTGGATTGCTTGTACTGAGAGGACAATGGGATAGATGATAGAATTATTATTTGCATTTCAACTACAACTAACAAGCCTGCTGGCTTTAATAGCAGCACTATTGAGATAGGAATAAAGTGAAAATATTTGGACCTTACAAGGGAAGCAAGCAAAATGGTGGTCGTCCAATTTACGTTATCAAACGCAAAAAGAAAGATGGAACTACCGAAACTACGTCTACAAATAAAGCAAGACTTGACTACAAAAAAGCCACAGGCAAGAAGTTAAAACGTAATCAAGAAGTAGACCACATAGATAACAAGGGTCGTAAAGGTAATGATAAGTTATCTAACCTAAGGGTTCTATCTAAAAAGAAAAATGTAGGTTTAGAGAATAAGAGACGTGCCAAAAAGAAATGAAATTTGCATACGCTGACCCACCATATTTGGGTATGGGTAAAAAGTATTCTTCACTTCATACAGAGGCGGAGATATGGGACGACCCTAAGTCACACATACAACTAATCGAAAGACTGGTTGATGAGTACCCAGATGGGTGGGCAGTATCTTTATCTGCACCATCACTTAAATTGTATTTATCTGCATGTCCGGATGATGTTAGAGTTGCAATTTGGACTAAAACATTCCATCAAATAAGGGTAAATGTAGCCATACAATACGCTTGGGAGCCTGTAATTTGGCGAGGTGGGCGTAAAATTACACCAGTTAAACCTATGATAAGAGACTGGCATTCAGGAAGAATAGCCATGAAAAAGAATTTCTATGGAGCCAAGCCATTAGATTTTAATACTTGGATATTAAATTTATTACAATATAAAAAGGGAGACACTTTAGATGACTTGTTTCCTGGCAGTAATAGTATGTCAGAAGCAATCAAACTAATGGAAGAGGTAACGCAATGAAAACTATCGTTTGTATTTCAGACCTTCAAGTCCCATACCACGATGCAGAAGCCGTCAAAGCAATTGCTAAGTTCATCAAAGATTACCAACCTGATACCGTAGTATCTTGCGGAGATGAAATGGATATGCAGACTATCAGTAAGTGGAGTAAGGGAACTGAGTTAGAGTTTGAGCGTTCTATTGGACGTGACAGAGACACTACTAGACAGGTTCTTTATGACTTAACTGTTGAGCATATGGTTCGCAGTAACCACACAGATAGATTATTTAATACAGTTGCAATGAGAGCGCCAGGATTACTTGGCTTACCTGAACTGCAATTAGAAAACTTCTTAGGGCTTGACGAGTTAGAGATTAAGTATCACAAAGACCCTTATGAACTAGCCCCTGGTTGGTTGTTAATGCATGGTGACGAGGGTAACGTGCAACCTACTGCTGGTGCTACTGCACTTGGACTAGCAAAACGCTCAGGCATGTCTGTCGTGTGCGGACACACTCATCGTATGGGATTAACACATCATACTCAAACATATCGTGGCGGTAAAGCCAAGACTGTATGGGGCATGGAACTGGGCAACTTAATGAATTATAATAATGCTAAGTATATTAAGGCTGGATTATTTACATGGCAACAAGGCTTTGGTATCTTACATGTTGATGGCAAGACTGTCGTACCTCAATTAGTGCCTATCGTTAATAGGTCATTTACTGTGGAAGGGAAAACCTGGAAATGGTAGAGTGGGAGCGTATTAAAAAGTGGGATTACATTGTCATCGCTGTATCTGCTGAGTATCATAAAAAATATGATATGGTTGAACTTGAGGACATCAAGCAATCACTTTATGAATGGTTTGTAGAGCATCCAAATAAGTTAAATGAGTGGGAATCTATTGGCGAGAAAGATGCCAAGAATCTAATCTATCGTTCACTTCGTAATGATGCATTGGATTATTGTCAGAGATGGAAAGCCAAATCATTAGGCTATGAACCATCAGATATATTCTTTTATGAGCCTGATATAGTAGAGGCTTTGTTGCCATCTGTATTGCGTGGTGAGTTCGGAATATCTCACAAGTTAAATCTTTCTGGACCTAGCAAGCCACCTGCTCCAGCAGAAGGCGGTAATCTTATGGTCATGATGCTAGAAATAGATAAGGCGTATCGTAAACTCAATACAGAGGATAGGACCGTATTGTTTTACAAACACGCCGAATCTATGGATTATGGCGACATAGCCACCGAGATGAATATCGGCAGCGAAGATGCTGTACGCATGCGTCATAATCGTGCAATCAAAAAACTTATTACTAGAATCGGTGGATTCCGACCTTGGTTAGATAAGGATTTTGATAATAATACTCAAGACGATGAAACTCCAAAGACCGAATTGGTAGAGCAAGATGAGGAACAAGGGGAAGAAGATGGGCCTGGAGAAGACGAGTAATCTAGTTATCAGACCGGATACTCCTGTTCCTCACGATTCTTATATGCTTCTCCAGCCTTATCGAACTTATCATTTCTCATTCTAGTATAATTTATTAATTGTTCAGGGGTAATAAGATGACCCTTAGATTGATTAGGTGGTTGTTTATTCTCAATAGGTCTGCCATAATCCATAACCACGTTCATTAAATGCTCCCTAGTAACTATGATGACATTACCCTCGATGATAAATGCCCAATGTGTAGCCTTGCTTACTGATAGTCCTGATGGCTCCCATTGTCCACTACCTTGATAGAAACAAGACTCCTCAATAAATAAGTTGCCTGTATCTTTCCAGCGTCTATCTGTCTTAACTTCTATTGTATCTATCCGTAATAGGTCAGCAAGTTTACTTTCTCCTGCCTCTCCATCACGTAAGTCTAAATCCCAGTTAGAATCTTTCATTACCAACTCCCATCTTTGCCTGAGTTCCATCCGCATCTATCACATTTCACCTTGCTTTCTGTTGTTTGGCTGTCGCCACTCATCTCGCAACCACATACCCAACATCTACCATAAGCCATACTAACCTCCTGTCGAATAGAATCCAGTCCCCTTAAATTTGACTGGTGCTGCATTGTAAATACGAACCATTTCTTCATCACATAGTTGGCAGATAGGAATTACTTCTTCCTCAGTCATTCCCCTGACAACTAATACTGTGCGAAAGTCTGTATCACACTTATATTCATATGTAGCCATTAGTACCAATTATTCTTCTGCCAAAACTTCCATGCTTGACATGGGGTTCCATAGCGATATGATATATAATCCAATCCCCGGTCAATTTGCTCGATTGGGTTTGTGTCGGGCGAAAGTCCAAGAATCTGTGGTATACCGCCAGCGTGCATTTTCTCACCCTTCTGATATACTGGTTGCTTATTATACGCTTGATGTCTCCAGTTAGACTCTTTTGTCCATAGTTTATCCAAGCATAACCATTGATTATGGTGCCATGCAAGTAGTGAATCCCTAGCATAGGCTTTGCTATCAGCAATACCCCACTTGTGAGGTTTAACTGACGTCTCTACTTCTGTAATTCCAAATAGAGAAAATAAAAATATGAACAATAAAAATAATAACCTTTTCATTACTACAGCCTCGTTTCCTCCGCTATTATCTCTTCATTTGGTGGCGTCTGAAATTCAGACACATGCCATTCTTTGTAGGGTGCATTCATTGCTAACTCAATAGCATTATCTATATCATACTCTACTACATAATAAACCAAAGTAGCGTTTGTATTTATCTCTACCCTATAGCGTTTAGCCTCCAATATAGCCCCTTTCCCTCATGGTTTTTCTTACTCTATTGGCAAAACTAACCTTCATCCTATTGTAAGGATTCTTATTAACTTTGCCCAGCATAGCCATTCTTTCTCCTGGCATTGTACCACCATATATACCAAACATTACCTGAGGAAAGCCACGTAAACCTAGTTGCAGGCAGTCATTCTTTACAGGACAGTTGTTGCATACCGCTATTGCAGACACAGCCTTGTCCACCTCTGCTTGATACCTACGCCTTTGGTCTTTCGTGTTTCTCCATACCTCACCCTCGACCTGCTCTACCTCACCAGCAAACCACAGGTCGGGGTCATCATGTGTAGTGCATAGTCCATTACTCACATCTAATTCTAAATCACCCTCTAGATATGTGAACACACTACGATAATTGTTTAGTAATTGATTATTTTCTTTCATCAGTTATGTAGCCCATGCGCCCAGCAAATACTTTGAAGCGCAAGGTTTAATTCCACAATCATTTGGTTAATTTCCTCATCACTCTTACCCTCCAAATCACTGCGTCTAATCTGTGCTTCCCATATTACGCCTTCTTTTAATGTATCCATTATCTCTCCAAGTCTGTTATGCAATCAAGTACATATTCAAATTCAGGGCGGTCTGCCTCAGGTGGTTGCTGAGTATCCCATGTCATAGAGTAGCCATCAAAGGAATCCCAATGAAGTCTACCCGAATATTTACTAGTTCCATCATTTAGTATGATAGACTTAGCAAATCCAGTACTCATCTTTTCATCAGATGATATCATATACTTATCCATTAGTTCAGTAATAGTAACTTCACCCGTCAACTTGTACCCCCATGCTAATTAACCTAGAATCTATTACCATACCTACAGTATCATAACTTTCAGCACCTTCACCATCTGTGCCTTCCTCCCATACTGACGCACCTTTGTAAGTGATATAAGAGCCATCTCCATACAGGCTCATAAGTAATGCGCCAGCAGCATAATCATATACCTCTGCTATCACATCACCATTTGGGTGGTGTACTTTTAGTTTCATATCTATCCTTTTCTGTGTCTGATTTTCAGACACCTAGTTGTTGTAGTATTAACCTTGCACGAGCAATTATAGCATCATCACTTTCTGTTGTCAAATTGGCAATAGAAATTAACTCTACAATTACTTTTCTGACTTCCTCTCTAGAAGCCAAAGTCATATTGTCCATTGTATTTTCCCATCTCTAGTTTGTGTCGGCTGAAATCGTCACGCTCAGGTGTCCAGCACATGCACCCATCATCTTTTACCATACTGCAATCATAGCATCCACCGCATGAGTCGCAGTAATACGGGTTATTCTCGTTTGACATAACATCACCACAGGTGTAGCACATGCCATCATCTGATGCCCAGCCCTCACTTAAGTCTAAGGAGTCATCATATTTCTGAAAGAAATTACCCCACTTGCTAGGCTTGTATGAGTCATTAGACCACCAGTTGCCAGCATTATCCCAATGACCTAAGTCCTCATTGATGATGTAGCAATCGTATTGTGCGTCAGGGTCTAGTGTGAATACTGCAATCTTACTGCCACTAGCCCACCCTTCTATCATGCCATACAAGTTAGGATTATCTAGTGCAGTAATACCACCCATAGAAGGCAGGATATCGTCAGCAAATATACGAGTATCACTACGCTTATCATTAGGCTCGATATGCACAGGCAATATACCATTGTGCGCTAAGTATGATAAATCACTACCACCTATCTTGAATGGATGGCAGTTATCCTCATTCTTTACACCATGCGTAGCAAACCTAGCATGATACATAGCATAACTATTTGGGTATTGTTTACGCACCGCTAGGAACTCCTTGATTACTTTCTTAGCAGACATACCCTTACCAGTAATAATCTTATCACCGGCAATTACCGCATAGCCAAAGCCATGTGGATTATTACAAGAAGCACAATCTAAGTCCTTCTTGCGTGGCGTACTATTCGGGGAACTTACTACTAGCAGACACATGCTCTTTCCTTTCTATCCTTGATATAGTTTCTGAATTTAATTGTATTCGTGCATTTAATGATGGATACAAGTCAGCCTTGCTCTCAATGTACTGTCTGAAATTCAGACAGGACAACCCACCATTTCTAACTTCTTGGACGCTCATCACTCTAGTGAACTCAACGCTGGCGTGTGCTAAGTCAATAGCGGACTTGATGAACCTCGGATTTAGGCTACCTCTAAAGATACGCATCTCTAGTGTATTCCTATTATTGGTATTAACGGCAGAGTACCTATCGGAACCATGCCTCTCGAACTTTTGCTTGAAAGATTTCTTGCCAGTATTCTCATCAATAATATCATTGAACTTAGCCCAATGACTAGATGACCTGCCAGCAAGTACCTCATAAAAGTCCTTGTTGCCATATACTAACTGTAAAAATCTATGCTGATGTGAACCACCACTAAACCCATTACGAGATATATGTATATGAAGCCCACAGGTTTTAGTACCCCATGAAATCATATTGTAATCTTGTTTTAGTTTAGAGATTACTTCCCACATTAAATCATTTTCGTTCATGAAATAATAGTGAGACATTGGGTGCGTGACTATTTCAAAGCCACACTCAAGTGAGCCGTCAGACTTTAGATAAGCCAACCGCTTATCCTCAAGTATCTGAGCATACTCGGCTGCATCAGTGCGTTCAGGATAATTACCACCACGAACCTCGGCTTCAATCTCGATACCAAAGTATAGTCGTGTCTGCTCATCCTCACCACTATGAAAGATAGGGTCAGGTCGATACGAATAATCATGTATCAGCCTAGTATCTTCCTCATCATCTTCATCATGAGCATAAGTACAACCATCATAGTAGTAAGCGTCGCAAGGCTCACAGTAAGAGCATGAGCGTTCAAAGCAACGCTCACAGAAGGTCATACTTGTATCCTCTGCACCATAAGTGTAGCCTGTGAAGTAGTTATCACAGTCATCACACCAATGAGCATAAGCACTAGTACAATTAGCACACCATATTTCCATGTTGTCTATATGGTTCCAGTCATCATTTTCTTGGCCGACAAGTTCACACTTCTCGCATATTCTAACGCAATCGGTGCAGATAGTTTCACCATTATCTGTGGTTAACTTATCGTCCTCATTTAACTCGAGGTCGCAGGCGATACATTTGTATTCTACCTCAACCTCGTCAACAGTTTCCATATCTATCCTTTCCGTCTGAATTTCAGACAGTTGTTGTTGAGTGGTATTAGTTTACACTAACTCCTGCTCTTTGTCAATCTTACGCTGTACACTATCGAGAATTATATTCACGATTTTATCACGCAAGTTATCAGCATTTTTGGCGCGAGCCTCAAAGCCGTTTCGGGTATTGATAATAGAGAATTGCCGTAAAGACTCCCTGACAGTTTCTAGTTCATCTCTAGTAAGTGCAAGGATAATATCGTTGGCATAATCTACATTGTTAGCAGACATTACTCACTCAACTCCCACTTATTAGGTATTGGTGCGTTGCCGTCTACTTCTAACCAAGTAAAACCGACTTTACCTTTGGTGATTTCCCAAAGTATCTCAAACCATTTTTGGTCTACCTCGGCAGTTATCTTGTATTTATTTTCCATTTGACTCACGGATTAAGCGAGTTAGTTTAGCGTTTCTAACAGCAGTAGTGATTATCAGCGTTATGCTGGTAGTTAATGCGATAGTAATTGCTATTGCATCAGTTACTTCTATGTACATGATTACCCTTCGTTCATAAGTGTCTGAATTTCAGACACTAGTGCCCACTATGGGAATTGAACCCATAATAACACGCACCAGCGTGGGCTGTCCAGTTGCTATTCGTAGTCCGAGTCCGTAGCAACATCCTCAAGTAAATTATCAATATCGGACAAGTCTACCTGAAAAATATCTTCAGTTGCAATAATCTCGGCTATCTCTTGCTCGGTCATAAAGTCGAAGGCAATATCGTCAGGACTCATAAGGCTAACCCCATTACTCTAAGATATTCAGGGTTAGGCTTATTGCGGTTTGCTTGCTCTAACTTATTGCGCTCTACTTCATAACTAGTATCTATCTTTTGCGCTAATTGGATTAGCACATTTTCTGCGTTTTGGTCTAGCATGTTTATTATCCTTACTGTCTGATTTTCAGACACTTACTTAAGATAGGTTTTTCTTAAGTGGCTTCAGTATAGCATAATTCAGCCCTGATGTCAAATTCAATTTTAATATCGTCTGATTTTCAGACGCTCACTTTTGTACCCTCACTTTCCCATGTGTGCCCCTTCTGACTCTCGCCCCTCTAGTTTGTGTTGGATTTTTTTGTGTTCCTGATTTTTTTCGTGTCGCTGACTTTTCTTTTTACACGCTTCTAATAGTTTGTGTTGGCTATGATAGTTTGTGTTGGTTTGTGTTGAAAATCGGGCAATTCGGACATATCGGACTAGCTAAAAAAATAACCCCACCCCCTAAGGGGTGAGGCTATTCTGTCGGGCTAGGTTTAGGCTTTAGCCTTTTCTGTGATTTTCGCTGTGCTGTTTTTATCTATCGTAATCCAACCCGATACGATAGTTTTAACCAATTTCGCGTTGATAACTTTGGCTTCTGCCATGTTAAGCGTGGCGAAATACTTTAGGGTCAATTCAGCGAAAGCGTCAGGGGTAATCCCCTTTAGGTCTGCTTCTTTCTTTGCTTCTGTGGTTGCTTCTGCTTTGGCTTCTGCTTCCGCTTCCAATGCTTCCGCTTTTTCTGCTTCTGCATTTTCTAGGCGGTCAATAAAGCCTTGCCATGATTTTATCCCATCAAGCAGAGAATCGACACCATCTACACCATCAATTCTTTTCGCTCTCATGGATACTTTTAAGATGTTGCTGATGGTCTGCTTTTCTGCACCGATTAAGTTTTTAAGTTTTAACGCGGTGCCGAATCCTTCAACCTGACTTGCTTTGATGATGGAATCTTTTCCATCTTTGCTGGCTTCATTTATTGAAGCCTTAACAATTCTTACCGAAGCAATTCCATCAACCATTTTTTGGTTAGTGGTTGAAATAAATCCCCAATGGCTTTCCAACGAGTTTTTAACTAGTTGGCGGTAATCCTTAACTATTGATGAATCAAGGATTATTTCTTTTGGTGCTTTTTCTGCCTTTGGTGCTTTTTCTTTTGTTGCCATTTTCTTTTTTCCTTTCTCGGATAGGTGTCTGATTTCCAGACACTTAATTGGATTTCTCCAATAGGTAAAAGGTAGTGCCTAAGTCTGCTTTTTGTCTAGTTCATTTTGCCAATTTCCCGAAAAACTTTTGTGAAGTACATCACATGGACAAACTGGTGCAGATAGGACAAGTGTATCATATCGGGGCAGATAGGGCAAATCGGACAAAAGGGATAGCTAGACACGCCCGA
>Ga0164292_10000749_pt1 | contig 25804 bp, 18 predicted proteins | sample GEODES117metaG_FD_111486 | JGI IMG/M metagenome (GOLD analysis project Ga0164292, IMG submission 111486) | Eutrophic lake water microbial communities from Lake Mendota, Wisconsin, USA - GEODES117 metaG | ecosystem: Environmental > Aquatic > Freshwater > Lake | place: USA: Lake Mendota...
AAATTCATGCTCAAATCCTTAATTTTGCCCTTCCATGAAGGCAAAAACACTCCAAAAAGACAAAGTCAACATCATTACACTTGGTTGCAGTAAGAACTTGGTAGACAGTGAAGTATTAAGTGGCCAACTGGCTGCCAATGATATTGCAGTTGTACACGAGAATGCAAAATTAGACCATAATATAGTGGTGGTGAATACCTGTGGATTTATCGATAAAGCAAAAGAAGAAAGCATTAATACCATATTGGATCAATTAGAACTAAAGCGCAGGGGTAAATTAGATAAAGTGTATGTAACAGGCTGCTTAAGTGAAAGATACCGTGGCGATTTAGAAACCGAAATGCCAGAAGTAGATGCTTGGTTTGGAACATTGGAATTGCCCCTTATTTTAAAACAGTTTGAAGCTGATTATAAAGCCGAATTAATCGGAGAAAGAATGTTGAGTACGCCAAAACATTATGCGTATTTAAAAATTAGCGAAGGCTGTAATAGAACCTGTTCTTTTTGTGCTATTCCACTCATGCGAGGAAAGCATGTGAGCCGTACAATAGAATCTTTGGTTGAAGAAGCAGAAGCATTGGTGAAGAAAGGGGTGAAAGAGATTATGCTCATAGCACAAGAATTAACTTATTATGGTTTAGATATTTATAAAAAAAGAGAGCTGCCCCGATTATTGCACGCACTAGCAGACATTAAAGGATTGGAATGGATTCGTTTGCATTATGCTTATCCTAGTAAATTTCCCTTAGAAATTTTAGAGGTCATGCAAGAGCGTGATAATATTTGTAACTATTTAGACATGCCTTTGCAACATGCAAGCAATCATATGTTAGATGCTATGCATCGAAATATAACTAGAGAAGAAATGGGTGTACTCATCAAGCAGATTCGCGAAAAAGTACCGGGTATTTGTTTGCGTACAACTTTGATTGCTGGCTTTCCTGGAGAAACAGAAGAAGATGTGGAAGAGCTCAAATCATTTTTACAAGAACATCGTTTTGATAGAGTGGGAATATTCAGTTACAGCCACGAAGAAAATACCACGGCTCATGAATTAGAAGACAATATTCCTGCAGCTGTAAAAACAGAACGTGCACAAGCGATAATGGAAGTGCAACAGGAAATCAGCTACGAAAAAAATCAAGCAAAAATCGGACAAGTATTTAAAGTATTGATCGATAAGAAGGAAGCAGGAAGGTATTTAGGCAGAACTGAATTTGATAGTGTGGAAGTTGACAATGAAGTAGTCATTCATTCCACAAAAAAACTCCCGATAGGGGAGTTTGTAAATGTGCGTATTACCAAAGCCTACGATTATGATTTGGAAGGCGAAGTGGTATAATTATAATTTAAATCCGAAAGTAAGCATTACATTTCCTCTATAACCAGTTTGTTTGGCAAATGTATTTGCTTTGTCTTCTAATAAATAGGGGAATTGGAAATCTTTGTTCATGATATGCGAGTAGGCAAGGTCAATAAAAAAACCTTTGTTTCTATAGCCCAATCCACCTGTAGCAATAATTCTATTTGCATTTAGAACATTATCGGCATAAGGGCTGCCATAATATGCACCACCCAAGCGAAACATCCAGGTATTGAATTTTAATTCGCCTCCTAATTTAGCGTTGATATTTCCTTTATAAGTGTCTTTTATAGTTTCATTGATCTGTCTGTAATAATTCTCTAAAGTAATATTTTCTGCATTTTCACTGGCTGCATTAAAGCGTGCGCCCCTGTAATTTACAAATTCTACATCGGCACTGATAAAACCCTTTTGTAATCGGGTATCATTTACTTCTCTAAAAACATAACTGGCACTTGCAATGATTCGGTATGGGGTAATGATATTATACCTAGATATACCTTCATTGCCACTGTTTAAATTGTCACTTGTTTCAGTTAATAATCCTGCATAATTTTCTGTATTGGTAGTCATCGAAGATCGAATGCGATCGGTCATCGTTAATAACTGCGGGGTATGAATTGCAAAACCTAATCGAATAAATTCTTGAGGCTTATAAATCATGCCTAATTTGGCTCCAATACCAGCTCCTTTGGAGCTATATGTTTCTTTGTATTCAAAAAAACGAAAATCGTTATTGGTGTTATTGGTGGCGTCTTTTTCTGAATAAAATAAATCGCGAGAATAGTTAATGATTGGAATATTAAAACTTCCACCTATATACAATTGATCATTCATGTTTTCCGCAAATCCTATTGCAATTTCATTGTATCCGCCCCTGGTTTGTGCATTGTAGAATTGATTAACACCTGAAGAGATAGGAACCAAACTTTGATAACCCGTAAACGCACCACCAGGTCCACGAGTAGTATCTACTAAATAAGTTCTAAATGCTAGTGAAGAACCAAAAATATAATTACTTAAAGCGGCATTGGTATCTGCCCTGTCTTTTACCAATTCTTCTAAATATTTTTCCGAAAAAGAGCTGAAATTATTAAAGCCACCATATTGAATATTGTTGTTGTAATTGGCCAGTTGATTTACTGAAATAGCAAAAGCAGAGCTTGTCCATTTACTTCCTCTCTCGTTTTTTCCTGCGAGAATAATTCCAGAAGTGCCATATCCAAAATTCGATTTTGAAGCGCTAGTGTCTTTGCCTCTGTAATTAAATTTATTGTTGTTCATTAAAAAGCCAGGAGATAAAACCAATTCATTGGTTTTAAATAATCCAAGACCGGCAGGGTTAATATGATTGGCACTAATATCACCTCCTAAAGAACCCATAACACCACCAATAGCCATAACACGAGCTGTTCCATTTTGTGTAAACCATGCTGTTCTTAATGCTTCATCTGGAGTTTGAGCCTGTACAACTAATGCGGTAAAACTGAATAATAAAAAGATTATTTTTTTCATACACAGATAATAAATTTCCTGATGATGCTTACACATCAATCATTTCAATCAATTAAAACAAGAATTAATTTCCTCTTCCAGCTCTTCCAGATCCAGCACTGCTTCCAGTACTTCCGAAGCCGCCGCTGCTTCCACCAGCAGAACTACTGGTTCCTCCACTGCTTTGGAATGATCTTGCCGGACGGTCATAGCTACTCGATGATCCATTTCCATTAGAAGGAGTGCTGATAACACTTCTGATTAGGCTACCAAAACTTCTATTATTATTTGCATTTCCTGGAGTAGCCCATTCATTTATTTTATTGCCGCTATTAAAATTATTGAAATTCCTATTTCTATAGCCAGCCAAATTAGAACCAGCAGTATAAGTAGGAGTGATGGCTTTTGGATTGGAGTATGCAATTAACGTGTACATTGGATTGTTCCAGCCCATCTGGTTACCCCATCCGCCAAATCCCCAGCTATTCCATGGATTAATACCCATTCCAAAATTCCAACCGGTATTCCAGCCAATATTCCAAGGGCTATTGAAATTGGGATGCATGTTCCAGCTTTGAAAGTTATTGAATCCAAAATTGTTAAATCCTGGAGAAAAATTAAAACGCATATCGTTCCAATAACTAAAGTCGTCTAGATTGCTCCATTGATTTCTATTGGCTACTTTCATCCTGAGATAGCGATCGTCTATGGTACTAACATTTTGCTGGTATCTTTCTTCATCTTCGTTTTGCCTTCTAACTGCTGAAGCAGTTTGCTCTTTACCAGGCGAATAATACAAATCATCAGGAGTTTGACCTGTTTGATAAGCCGAACTACATCCAGTTAATAAACTGGCAGTAATCAATGATAGAAATAGTAATTTTTGCATAGTTTTTGCTTTAAGGTTAGCAACATTTCATGGTTGAAGTTACATACATTTGCGTGCTGTTGGCTTCATTTTAACATTATTGCAATATGTGTGCCAACTAACAGTTGTTAGTAATTTTTTTAAAAATTATATGTATAATTTATGGGTAAAGAATTAGTATCGAGGGAACAGGATTATTCGCAATGGTATAACGACTTAATAATCAAGGGAAATTTGGCCGATTACAGTGCTGTAAGAGGCTGTATGGTTATTAAACCCTATGGTTATGCATTATGGGAAAATATGCAATCGGTCTTAGATAAAATGTTTAAAGACACCGGTCACCAGAATGCCTATTTTCCATTGTTTGTGCCAAAAAGCCTCTTTGAGGCCGAAGAAAAGAATGCAGAAGGATTCGCAAAGGAATGCGCTGTAGTTACCCATTATCGTTTAAAAGCAGATCCGAATAATAAGGGCAAATTAATGGTAGATCCTGAGGCTAAACTCGAAGAAGAGTTGGTGGTAAGACCTACCAGCGAAGCCATTATTTGGAATACCTATAAGGGTTGGATTCAGTCTTACCGCGATTTACCGTTGCTCATTAATCAATGGGCCAATGTGGTAAGATGGGAAATGCGAACCAGACTCTTTTTGCGTACGGCAGAATTTTTATGGCAGGAAGGTCATACGGCGCATGCTACTGCAGAAGAAGCGATAGAAGAAACACGCAGAATGTTGGATGTATATGCAGATTTTGCAGAAAACTGGATGGCTTTGCCAGTAATCAAAGGGGTTAAATCTCCCAATGAAAGATTTGCAGGAGCAGAAGATACTTACTGTATTGAGGCATTGATGCAAGATGGTAAAGCCTTACAGGCGGGTACATCCCATTTTTTAGGACAAAATTTTGCCAAAGCTTTTGATGTAAAATTCAGTGATAAAAACAATCAATTATCATATGTATGGGCAACCAGTTGGGGGGTAAGCACTCGATTAATAGGTGGATTGGTGATGGCGCATAGTGACGATGATGGATTGATACTTCCTCCAAGAATTGCCCCAATACAAGTGGTAATAGTTCCGATTTATAAAGGAGATGAACAAAAAGCACAAATTGGATCAGTGGTAGCAGGTATCATGACCAAATTAAAAAGCATGGGTATTTCCGTGAAGTACGATGATTCCGATCACAACCGTCCGGGATGGAAGTTTGCAGAATACGAAATGAAAGGAGTGCCAGTAAGGGTTGCTATAGGCGCTAGAGATTTAGAAAACAATGTGGTGGAAGTTGCAAGAAGAGATACTAAACTCAAAGCAACAGTAAGTTTAGAAGGAATTGAAATGTATATCCAAAACTTGCTTGTTGAGATACAACAGCAAATGTTTGAAAAAGCCAAGTCATTTAGAGATCATCATATTACTCCAGCAAATTCTTGGGATGAGTTTGTGCAAATTCTCGATACCAAAGCAGGTTTTGTATCGGCACATTGGGATGGAACTGCAGAAACAGAAGATAAAATAAAAGAGTTGGCCAAAGCTACTATCCGTTGTATTCCTTTGGATAATCCACAAGAAGATGGGGTTTGTATTTTATCAGGAAATAAATCTGTTCAAAGAGTTTTATTTGCGAGAGCATATTAATTAATACATGCATAATGTAGATTATTTTGATGGGGTAAATCCTGGCAATCAATTGGTTTCATTGTATTGTAATGAATTGGGTGTTTCTATTCTTTCATTGAATGATCCAAGCCAAGTAATTGCGTTTAGTAAATATGCAAATTGCAATTTGTATATCATGCACCAAAAAATGGTGGTTTATCTCAATAAAAAATCCAATCAGTTTATCATCGTTTATGCTGATTCGTCTTTTTATTACACACTCAAAACAAACATCGAAAAAGCAACATTGCCATGGTATAAAAAAATGATGAAGTTTAAAACAGCCTGGCTATTGTCTATTTTAATAGGGTTCATTGTTGCGATTTATCTGATAGCTGTTTATCTAATTCCTGTTTTTGCCATTCGATTCATTTCAAAGAAAAATGAAATAGCTATTGGAGATAAGTTGAATGCAGCATTTGTTTCAGAGCAGAAAATTGATCAGCAGAGAACAAAATGGATCAATGCTTTTTCTAAAGAATTACACTTAAATACAAGTTATCCAATAAAAATAAAAGTAATCGAAGCAAAAGAAGTGAATGCATTTGCATTGCCGGGTGGATTTATTATTGTTTATAGCGGAATTCTTGAAAACATGCATTCTTCCGAAGAGTTGGCAGCCTTATTAAGCCATGAAACTGCCCATGTTAATTTGAGGCACAGTTTAAAGAGTATATTGGGATCTACAGCTGCAGGCTTATTGATTTCGATGGTGTTAAGTGATGCATCAGGTACAATTGGAGCATTGGTTGAAAATGCTGATTTTCTCAGAACCATGCATTATTCAAGACAATTAGAGCGAGCTGCCGATGAAGAAGGAATGAAAATATTACTGCGCAATCAAATTAACCCAATGGCCATGCATCAGCTAATGATCGATTTGAAAGAAAGCAATAAAGAGTTGCCAGCATCCATGGCTTTTTTAAGCTCACATCCAACCACTGATGAAAGAATTAACAATGCAAAAGCATTTGCTAAAAGATACAAAGACCAAACTTTTTCTTCTAAACAGTCGCTCGATTCTATCTGGCTTCAATTAAAATATTAACAGCCTCAATATGCGACAAAAAGAAATTCATCCAGCACTTCAATCTTTTTTAGATGGGCAAGTAATTTTTATAGACAAACCTTTGCGTTGGACTTCATTTGATATTGTTCGTAAAATTAGAAATATAACCCGTGTTATAAAAGTAGGACATGCGGGCACTTTAGATCCACTTGCAACAGGATTGTTAATTGTTTGTACAGGAAAGTTTACCAAGAAGATCAATGAATACATGGGAATGGAAAAAGAGTATACCGGTACATTTACATTAGGCGCTACTACGCCTACTTTCGATTTAGAATCTGAACCAGAAAATCAACTTCCTATTGATCATCTTACCGATGAATCAATTCATGAAGCAACCAAGTTATTCACTGGACTGATTATGCAAGTGCCTCCATCGCATTCAGCAATTAAGCAAGAAGGGAAGCCTGTTTACTTAGCAGCCAGAAAAGGAATTGAAGTGGTTTTAGAACCCAGACCAGTAACCATTCATCACTTTAGCATCGAAAAAATTGAATTGCCAATTGTGCATTTCAAAGTGGTTTGTTCAACCGGTACTTATATCAGAAGCTTGGCCAATGATTTTGGAAAAGCATTGGGCGTGGGTGGATACATGAGTAGTTTAAGAAGAACAAGGATTGGCGATTTCACTGCAGCCAATGCACAAAGTATAGATAATTTTGAAGTAGCAATTAATCGGCTAAAGTTATTAGAAGGGCAATCCAATACCTAATTGCAATGCAAAGTTGGGAATATTAACTCCATTTGGTCTGGTATCTGTCCAATTGAAATTTTTAATACTCATCCAGCCTCCATTGGAAACCCTGAGGGGATCTTTTACCTTGTAAGCAAAATCCAATCGAATTAAAAAATAGCTAAGATCAAAACGCAAACCAGTGCCAATACCTATGGCTAAATCATTGCCCAATTTGCTGATGTCGAAGATTGTGTTTGAATCGTATTGATTGGATTTTTTTACATTCCAAATATTTCCAATATCAGTAAAAATAGTACTCCCTAATTTAAGACTTCCAAAACTGGCAAGTAAAAAACGATATTCAATATTCATTTCCAATTGCAAATCGCCATAGCGATCTCTAAAAGCATTGTTGGCTGTATCCAATTCACTTTGATTAGAACGTCCTAAACCTAATTGTCTGAGCGTCCATGCACGCATGCTATTGGGGCCTCCAGCAAAAAATTGTTTATAGAATGGCATGGTAACACCAAACACCGAATCCTTGCCATAATTGTATCCAAAACCTCCAAAGGCCCTATAGGCTAATTCAGCTTTTTTGAATTTCATGATATGTCGATATTCATTTTCAAATTTGATGTATCGATAAATATTTCCTGCTAAGCCTGGAACCAATCCAAATAAACCTCCGGCTTCTTCTACACCAAATCGATAATAATTACTGTTGTTTGAATTTCTTTTGCTGATAATGGTTTTATTGATAGAAAGCGATTGACTTACAATATTACCTTCGTTAAATGAAGCCCTTAAAAAAGGATTTTTTGCAATCAAACTTTCCAAGGAATCTAGCCTCTCCAAACCATTGAGTTCTATATTCAAAGGTTTATACAAATAAACGGTATTCCCTTTTTTCCATTCATAGCCCCAACTCGTAATAATTGTTCTAAGTGTATAGTAAGTTCTCCGTTCTACATAACCAAGATTTACACCAAATAATGTTCTTCTGTTGTCCAATTCTTTCAGGCCCTTCAATCCTTTAAAGGGATGAATTAATTTGGGAAAAATATAGGTATGTCCTGCATTGATAAAAAATGATTGAAGCAAATCACTTTGCTTGCTAGTGGAGGTAAGCAAGTTTAATTCAATACCTGTTCTAAAAGTAGCAACAGATTGAATGGCACGCTGCCAAACGTTTCGGTTGTTATAGGTGAGGTTGGTAGAAATTCCCAATAAATTTCCTGTAGCAATATCTCCCGTATTTCTGCTGCCTTCTAAGTCGATGGTAAAACTTTGCTTAACTGCAGGAGTCATAAAAAAATAAAAATCCAAACTGTCTTTGTCTCTAATTATTGGGCGAATATCTACATTTTGCCATGCACCCAATTGACTTAAGCCGGTACCCGTTTTAAAGTATCTATCTTCGTTATACAGATCACCTTTTTTGAAATAAGTATATTCTTTTAAAGGCTTGTAAATAAATTTCCCCTCTTTATAATTCATCACTGCTTCATCCTGCTTAAATTGTTTAAAGCCATGGTCTAATAACAAACTATCAGGCGACTCGGTGATTTTGGTTTCAGGATAATAAAACAAGTTGCCAACTTTATATTGATAAAGCCTACTGCTATCTTTAAGGTCTTTTCTTTTTATGGTAATATCCCAGTTGGGATTTTCTTTTTTCGATCTTTCAATGGCAGCTAATAATTTGGCTTGTTCAAAAGGGTCCAATGTGAGTTGCAAAACTGCTTGATTGGTAGAGTCTACCAAGGCATATAAATCTTCTCTGGTAATTTTAAAATATCCATTTTTTCTGTAAAGGTTTACCAGTCGATCAAGTTCAATACTGATTTGTTGTTTGGAATAGGGATTGCCTTTGATTAAGGTTGTTTTTTTGATAGCATCATTGGTGATTTCTTGTAGCGTTGAATCGTTTAAGTCATAAGTCACAGAATCGAAGCTGATGCTTTTTTCTGTATTGATGCTTATTGTTGTATAGGCTCTTAATTGATCTTTGATGGTATCTATCCGAAATGAATTGGAAAACTGGGCATAGTAATAACCTTGTGAATTAAGGTATTGATTCATGAAATGAATAGTAGAATTAAACTTGGTAGAATCAAAAACAGCAGGATCTTTGATTTTATAGAACAATCCAGCAATTTGTACTTTTTTAACTTTCAAACTATCATCCCAATAATTATCCAATTGATTTAATAAACGTTTTTTCTCATCTTTGGGAAGATTATTGAGTAATTCAATTTTGTTCTGGTAAACAAAAGGACGACTTATGGGGTAATTTTTGACCCTCGTTCTGCTCTGTTCCGAACAAGAAGATACCAATACCGTAAACAGTAACAAACAAGAAACAATATTCAACATCGGCCTCTGAAAGGTCAAATACATACTCAATGTTAAGTAAGAATGAGATCAAATATATTCAATCTTTGTGCCATAAAAAACAAAGACAGCAATCTGGCCTTTTTATTGTAGAAGGTGTGAAGCAAATGGAAGAGTTATTGCTGAGTGATTTTACCATAAAAACAGTTTATGCAACCGATGATTGGGAGGCTAAAAATATCGGAAATACGCATTTGGTAAGGGTTACGGTTGATGAGCTTAAAAAAATCAGTGTTTTACAAACGCCCAATAAAGTATTGGCATTGGTGGAAGAGCCTGCTTCAAAAAAATCAACAATTCCGGATAATAAATGGGTATTGGCCCTAGATGGAATTCAAGATCCGGGAAATATGGGCACATTAATACGTATTGCAGACTGGTTTGGTATTGATACTATTATAGCTAGCCCCGATTCAGTGGATTGTTTTAATCCGAAAGTAATTCAGAGCACCATGGGAAGTTTTATTAGGGTAAGGGTGTGTTACGAGCCTTTGGAAACGGTTTTTGCGGTAACTCAATTACCCATTTATGGTGCTTTATTGAATGCCCCATCTGTTTTTGAAAAAACGCAATACGAAAAAGGAATATTATTAATTGGCAATGAGTCTAAAGGCATTAATCCTGCATTACTTCATCATATTTCCAATTCAATTAGCATCCCCAGAATTGGAAAGGCAGAATCGCTCAACGCAGCTGTAGCTGCAGGCATACTTTTATCGCAACTTGTAAAATAAAAAATTACCTGAATTGCAATGCACTGATGGGATTGATTCTTTTAATCAATAAGGCTGGTATAATTAACACCAAATAGCAAATGCATAAAGTGGCAAGGCAAATAGCAGCAATTTGCCACCAAATAATTAAAATAGGCGCTTGAGTAACATAATAAGAGCTCTCGTCTAATTTAATAAAGCCAGTATATTGTTGTAATAAACTTATTCCAGTTCCCATAATAAATCCAATTAAAATGCCTAACCCGGCAATAACAGTGGCATGGTATAAAAAGATTTGTATGATGTTTTTATCAGAAGCGCCAATTGATTTTAAAATCCCAATCATCTTGGTTCTTTCTAAAATGAGAATTAACAAGCAAGTAATTAAATTGATTATTGCAACAATAGCCATAATGATAAAAATTACATTCCTATTAACATCCTGAATGCTAAGCCAATCAAAAATATTCGGATAAATGGATTGAATGGTTCTACTCATCCATTGGGTAGGTAATTCATTGAGTAAAAGGGTGTTTATTGAATCTGCTAGATGATAATCATTGGTGAAAATTTCATAGCCTCCAATTTGATCCGATTCCCAATTATTAACTTTTTGTATTAATCGAATGTCTCCAATGGCAAATAATTTATCGTATTCTTCTATTCCTGTTTTATAGATGCCAGCTACTTTTAATTTTCTATAGGTTTTTGTGCCATTGTCGCTACTGATGAAATAAATATTGATAATGTCATTCAGTTGAATGGATAATAGATTGGCCAATTGTTTGGATAAAATGATTTCTTTGCTGTAACTGCTGTCATTAAAAGCAATCCATTTGCCTTCGATCAAATACGGCTTTAATCGCATTGAGTCGTAGCTATTTTCTATGCCTTTTAATAAAACGCCATCAATATTCTTATTGTTTTCTATTACAGCAGATTTTGTGGCAAAAGCTTGCACTCTATTAACTCCAGGAGTGTTTTTGATAGTAGATAAAACAGCTTCATTTTTTGTTATAGCCATTTCTTCTGCTACCAAAGATTTGTCTGGTTCAAAATGTTGAACTCGAATATGTCCCCAAAAGCTGTAGATTTTTTCGGCAACAGTTTGTTGAAAACCATTTACAAAACAGACGGTAATAATCATAGCTGCAACCCCAACTGCAGTTGCTCCAATAGAAAGGCGAATAATGAAACGCGAAAAAGCCTGTTGTTTAGAAAAAGCCAATCTTTTTGCTATAAAAAAAGAAGTGTTCAATTGGAATGGTTTTTAACTATTTTTATCATTATTATACACATGAAAAGGGTGCTAATTTAATGTTGATTTTATCCCAATGATAATTAGCTCTTTTTATGAGGCAAACCATCAACATGAATCATCAAATAAAATTATCTCTTTCAATTATAATTGCAATAATAAGCCCTATTTGGCTCTTTTCGCAAAGGATGCCAGATAAAGTATACAGCTCTAGCATTAAAACAGTTAAGCTATTCCCTAAAAACAATCAGTTGGCCATTCCTATATTGGCTTTGAATCAGGGAGATGAAATGGAGCTTCACTTTGATGAAATGGGGCTTAGTCCTAAAAATTATTTTTATACTTACCAACTGTGCAATGCAGATTGGACTGAAGCAGCTTGGAGTCCTTTTGATTATATCAAAGGATTTCAGCAAAATAGAATTAGCACGTATCGCATTTCTTCTATCGCTAAAAATCCATATGTACATTACCAAATTGTGTTACCCGAACGAAATGCTATTCCTACCCGAAGTGGTAATTATTTATTGAAAGTTTTTCAGGATGCAGATACCAGTAAGTTATTGTTTACCAAAAGATTTTATATTGTAGATAAACAAACCAACATTGGGGCACAGTTTTTACAGCCATTCGATTTTCAGATAACCAGAACACATCAAAAGATTCAATTGGTTGTAAATGCGCCACAATTACAAATGATCAATCCGCAGCAATTTAAAACAACCATTTTACAAAATGGAAGATGGGACAATGCAGCGATTAATATTCAACCAACTTTTATTAGAGGCAATACTTTGGAATTTAATACGGAGCAAGATTGTGTATTTCCCGCAGGTAAAGAATATCGCTGGTTAGATTTACAAAGTTTTAGGTTTGAATCCGATAGGGTAGAGCGTATCAATCGATTGGAATTTCCTTTTCAAGTAACGGTGAAACAAGATAAAGTAAGGTCTAGTCTGCAATATTTATACTACCGCGATACCAACGGTTTTTCTGAAATCATGAATTCAGAATCCTTAAATCCTTGGTGGCAAAGCGATTATGCCGAAGTAGTTTTTAGTATTGCTCCACCAAATGGGCAAGCTTTTTATGGGGTAAATATGTACTTGTTGGGTGAGCTAACAGGCAATCAAATTGGGGATACCTCATTGATGCAATTTGATGCAAAGCAAGGGGTGTATATAAAAAAGCTTTTTCTTAAACAGGGCTATTACAATTATACATATGTAACGCGCGATACAAAAAAAAATACGGCTAAAGCCGATCCGTCTATAACAGAGGGGAACTATTGGGAAACCGAAAATGAATATAATATATTGGTGTATTATAGAGCAATAGGAGGAAGGCATGATGAATTAGTAGGATACACTGTTGTAAACACATTTAATAGTCAACGACGGTTCTAATTCGATTGTTTTTTTTGATTGAATTGAAAGCGTATTCGGATGAATACAGCTACTAAAAAAACAATCAGCAATCCCTCAGAAAAAAACTTCTCTGCATCCAGCCAATCTGTTGGCCGATCTTTTAATAAAGGATCCATCAACAAGCCATGTATTAAAAATAACAATGCAGTTGCGTAGGCAATTAAGTGAATGTTTTTCCAGGTTCTGAAACCCAGTTGTTTTCGAATGATTTTTTGAGAACTAATCAGCACAATAATCAATCCATAAAAACTTATTAGGCCCAGTAAAACAATATTGGGTTGTTTAGGAACTGCCAAAGGGGTAAGTAAAATGTCAATAGAAAACCCGGGCTCTTTATGTAAGAATAAGAATAGTAAATGCAATACAATAAAACAGCATGCAGTATATGCTGTGAAATTGTGGTATTTGATAATAGGATATTTTTTTACAATTGGAGGTAGTTTTTTCCAATAAGTGGTGGTTTTCAAATTGGTGCTCAAAAACATGCCCAATATCACATTTAAAGTTAATGCACCACTTGCCACTAAACCCATTGAACCTGAGATATCCAAATAAGAAAATTCGAACATGTATTAATTTTAACAATTACAATTTGCGAAGATAAATGATTGATAAATAAGCGAAACACCCTCTATTTGAACGGCAATTGCGCATTAGCAATGGTTTTGAAGCAGTTTAATTAGGTAGAGAACTTGAAAAGCGGTACATTTGCACTTTAATAATTTTATAATTTTACAATGGACACACAAATTCAAGGAACTGTAAAGTTCTTTAACGAAGAAAAAGGTTTTGGATTTATTAAGCATGATGACTCCAACAAAGAAACTTTTGTACATGCGAATGGCTTAATCGATCAGATCGAAGCAAACGACAAAGTGGTATTTGACGTACAAGAAGGACGCAAAGGATTGAATGCAGTAAACGTAAAACGTTTAAGTTAATTTTAACTTTCATACCTTACCTAAGGCCATCAGCGATAAGTTGGTGGCCTTATTTTTTATTAATTTATATTTGAATATTAATATTGATTATTTATATGTCAACTTTATTGTCACAATTGGCCGAAACAAAGGCATTTATCTTAAGTAAAGTAAAATCAGCATCCACGGTAGGAATTATTCTAGGAAGTGGTCTAGGTAATTTAGCTAATGAAATTAAAGCAGAAGTTGCTATTCCCTATGCTGAAATCCCTCATTTTCCCCTAAGTACTGTGGAAGGTCACACAGGAACATTGATTTTTGGGGAATTAAACGGTAGAAAAGTTTGGGTAATGTCGGGTAGGTTTCATTTTTATGAAGGTTATTCTGCTCAACAAGTAGTTTATCCTGTTCGTGTGATGCATATGTTGGGGGTAAAAACATTATTGCTTTCCAATGCTGCAGGAGGGGTAAATACCAGTTTTAAAGTAGGAGACTTGATGATTATTAATGATCATATAAGCATGTTTACGGTAAACCCTTTACTGGGCAAAAATGAGGAAGCCTTAGGAACCAGATTTCCTGATATGAGCGAACCTTATTGTAAGTCTTTGATTGAAAAAGCAAAATCAATAGCACAAGCAAATCAACTTGAATTGAAGCAGGGGGTATATACAGGAGTTACTGGGCCAACTTTCGAAACAAGGGCGGAATATAAAATGATTCACTTGATTGGAGGTGATGCAGTTGGAATGAGTACTGTTCAAGAAAACATTGCCGCTGTTCACTGTGGTATGAAAGTTTTTGCCATTAGTGTAATTACCGATTTAGGTATTCGCGAAGAAGAAAATATTATTACACATGAAGAAGTTTTGCAAGCAGCAAAAGATGCTGAGCCAAAATTAACCATGTTGTTTAAAGAGTTGATAAAACAAGTTTCTTAAAAGCGCTAATCAATGAGAGGCAGCAATTGTCTTAGATATTTAATTTGCTTTTTGTTGCTTTGTGGCAATTTGATTTTATTAAGTGCCCAAGGTGTGCAACAGTTGTCTAATTTTCAGAATGGATCTTTTGGTAGCGGAGGTAGGGGCCCCAACGCTGGCGGTTCTAAGAAAGACTCGTTGCAAAAAAGAGATCGATTTATAGATTCAATTACTATTTTTTATCGATATTTCGATTCAACCAGAAACCGAACCATTGATTCTTCTATCAATGATTTTACAACAAGATTTCCCTTGCCCTATTCGTATCATCATTTGGGTAATTATGGTACTGCTGCACAATCTTTATTGTTCAATCCATTAATGAAAGCTGGCTTTGATGCAGGGTTTCATCAATACGATATTTATCAGTTTAGTTTAGCCAATACCAAGTTTTATCAAACCACAAGACCCTATACCGAATTGGCTTATTTATTGGGTAGCAAAGCAGAGCAGTTAATTGATCTTAAACACACCCAGAACCGGAAAACGAATTTTAATTTTGGTATTGAGTATCGTTTTAGCAATGCCCCAGGGTTTTTGAAAAATCAAAATGTTAGTCATAATAATTTTAGATTTACGTCTCATTATCAAACCAATAATCGACGCTACGAATTTTTTCTAGTATTGTTGTCTAATAAAGCAGCTTCTTCGGAAAATGGCGGCTTGGTAAATATTAAACAATTGGATAGTTTGGCCTTGAATAACCCTTATGAATTAGAAACAAGAATGGGTAAAGAGGGCGCAGCCAATAGCAATCCATTTAATACAACGGTAACAACCGGAAACATTTATCGTGAAACAGATTTTTTATACCGTCATCATTATGATTTTGGTAAAAAAGATTCTATTGTAACAGATTCTCTTACTTATAAGATATTCTATCCACGTTTCAGGATAGAACATGATTTAAAAATCACCCAACAGGAGTATCAATTTTTTGATAATAATGTTGATTCTGCTAGGTATAAAACCTTTTTTAATTATAATGCTAAAACAGGCGTAAACATTCGCTACCTCGATAAGTGGAATAATATCCAAAATGTTTTTAGTCTATTAACATTTCCTGATAAGAATAACCAAAGTCAGTTTTTTAAAGCAAGCATTGCCTTACAGAATTTAATAGGACAATTTGATACAGTTAATACCACTAATTTCTATAATGTATATACTGCCGCAGAATATAGAAACAGAACCAAAAACCAGGTATGGGATATAGAAGCCAACGGACAACTTTTTATCAACGGCTTGAATGCGGGCGACTATAGTGTGTTTGCGATCATGAAAAGAAGGTTGGGTAAAAAATATGGCTTTTTAAGTTTAGGCTTTCAAAATGTAAATCGCTCGCCTTCATTCAACCTAAACCCTTTGAGTAGTTTTCCATTAAAGAATAAACGAAATTTTGCAAAAGAGAATACCATTCGATTGTTTGTAAATTATGAAAATCCTAAAAAGCATTTCAAGTTTGGCGCCGAATACTTTGCGGTAAATAATTTTATGTATTTTGATAGTTTTTATACTGCAAAGCAAGAAGCAACATTGTTTAATGTATTGCATGTATCGGCAGAAAAAATGTTTAAAATAGCCAAACATTGGAACTGGTATACCGAAGTACATATTCAACAAACAACCGGTAATCCGCCGATAAATATTCCATTTTTCTTAACCAGAAACCGAATTGCTTTCGAAGGTAATTTTTATACCAATTTATTTATTTCTACAGGTTTCGAGCTTAGGTATCATACTGGCTATAAAGCCGATAATTATAGCCCTCAAATGGGTCAGTATTTTTTTCAAAATACCAATACCATTAACAATCGCCCCGACATCAACGCATTCTTACATTTCCGAATCAAAAGTTTTAAAGGCTTTTTAAGAGCAGAGAACCTCAATACATTGAGTTTTGAAGGAGGTAATATTGGTTTTACGAAGCGCAATCTAATGGCCAATGATTATGTGGCTCCAGGCTTAATGATTCGTTTTGGTGTTTGGTGGAATTTCATTAATTAATTGGTAGCTTTAATGGGCGAAGCGAAAAAAAGACATTTTGTTACCAACCATTGGTGAATATCTTTCAGCCTCCCCTAATGGTAACTTTGCCATTATCTGTTTAATTTTCGCATGCTGCAAAGCAGCCATTATTGATTATTAATTGATCAACCACTATCGTGTTGATAATTGTATTATTATTTGCTTATGCTCAATAAAATAATTGACTTTTCTATTAAGAATAAACTCATCATTGGTTTGTTTGTTCTGGGCTTAATCATCGGTGGTATTTATGCTGCTATGAAGTTACCCATAGATGCTGTGCCGGATATTACCAATAACCAAGTATTGGTTATTACTAGCTCTCCTGGTTTAGGTGCTCCAGATGTAGAGCGTTTTATTACAGTGCCTGTTGAACAAGCTACCAGAAATATTCCTGGTATAAAAGAACAAAGAAGTTTTTCTCGCTTTGGATTGAGTTTAGTAACTATTGTTTTTGACGAACAAACCGATGTGTATTGGGCAAGGCAACAAGTGAGTGAAAGGCTGGTAAATGTTCAGTCGCAGATTCCTGCGGGAATGGGAATTCCCGAAATGGGGCCTGTAACAACAGGGTTGGGAGAAATATTTCAATATGTAATCAAAACAAAAAAAGGCTTTGAAGGCAAATACAGTTTAACCGAATTAAGGTCTATTCAAGATTGGATTGTTCGCAAACAATTATTGGGTACACCTGGTGTTGCGGATGTAAGCAGTTTTGGAGGAGCTGTAAAGCAGTATGAAGTTGCAGTTAATACAGATGAATTAAAAAGTTTTGGTTTAACTATTGCAGATGTTTTTCAGGCATTGGAAAACAACAATCAAAATGCCGGAGGGTCTTATATCGAAAAGGGGCCGAATGTGCTTTTTATTAGAACCGAAGGATTGGTTAAGCAATTAGAAGATATAGAAAATATTGTAGTAAAGCGAGTAAATGGATCTATACCTGTTTTGGTAAAAAATGTTGCTGTTGTACAATTTGGAAATGCAGTGCGTTATGGTGCAACGGTATATGGTGCAGAGGGGGAAGTGCCAGGTGCAATAGTGATGATGTTAAAAGGAGGGAATAGCAATGAAGTAATTCATGCCATCAAAGAAAAAATTAAAATCATTGAAACATCATTACCAGAAGGGGTAATAATCGAACCATTTCTGGATAGAACCAAAATGGTGGACAATGCCATCGGCACGGTGAAAACCAATTTAATGGAGGGTGCATTGATTGTTGTTTTTGTGTTGGTTCTTTTCTTAGGTAATTTCAGGGCTGGCTTAATTGTGGCTTCCGTAATACCATTGTCTTTGCTCTTTGCACTTATTTTAATGAATCTAGCAGGCACAAGTGGTAACCTCATGAGCTTGGGAGCTTTGGATTTTGGGTTATTGGTAGATGGTGGAGTAATTATTGTAGAAGCAGTGTTGCACAAATTGCAACATGGTATAAGGCATAAAACAGGATCTATTTTAAGCCAAGAAGAAATGGACAATGAAGTTCGGAGTAGTTCTTCTAAAATGATGAATGCTGCTGCGTTTGGTCAAATTATCATATTGGTAGTGTATTTGCCGGTATTGTCTTTGCAGGGGATTGAAGGCAAGATGTTCCGTCCGATGGCTGAAACAGTTTCATTTGCCATATTGGGAGCATTTGTTTTATCGCTCACGTATATTCCAATGATGAGTGCTTTGTTTTTGAGCAAGAAAAGCAATTTGCCAGCCAGCTTCTCCGATAGAATGATGCAACGTATCAACAGTTGGTACATACCAATTCTTAAAAAAATATTAACCATCCCAAGAATGATTGTTGCCGCTAGTTTTTTATTATTAATCATTGCTGGTTTTATCATGTCTACTTTGGGTGGGGAGTTTATTCCTAAACTAGAAGAAGGCGATTTTGCAGTTGATACCAGATTGTTAACAGGATCTTCATTGTCTAATACAGTTGCAGCTACACAGCAAACCGCAAAAGTGTTACTCGATTCGTTTCCTGAAGTTAAAAAAGTAGTATCTAAGATTGGTTCTGGCGAAATACCTACAGATCCTATGCCTCTAGAAGCTGCAGATATGATGGTGATTTTAAAAGATAAAAAAGAATGGACGAGCGCTAAAACATTTGATGAGCTGGCAGAAAAAATGAGTTTGGCATTGCAACAAGTGCCAGGAGTAACTACAGGATTTCAATATCCTGTTCAAATGCGATTCAATGAATTAATGACTGGTGCCAGACAAGATGTGGTGTGTAAAATCTTTGGAGATGATTTAGATAGTTTGGCCATATTGGCCGAAAGAATGGGTGTGCTTATTAATAAAGTAGAGGGTGCAAAAGATTTGTATGTAGAAACTGTAACAGGAATTCCTCAATTGGTGATCAATTACAATAGAGCAGCCATTGCACGATATGGAGCCTCTGTTAATGAAATTAATAGAACCGTTCAAGCTGCTTATGCTGGAACTGCTGCAGGGTCTGTATTTGAAGGAGATCGACGATACGATTTAGTAGTTCGATTAAACAAGCAACAGAAAAATGATATAGCCTATATGGGTAATTTGATGATAGGAATAGCAGATGGTTTATCAGTGCCATTGAATGAACTAGCAACCATCGAATTAAAAGAAGGTCCTTACCAAATTCAAAGAGAAGAAGCCAGAAGAAGAATTATGGTTGGCTTTAATGTGCGAGGAAGAGATGTGCAATCCATTGTAAAAGAATTACAAGAAAAAGTAAGCCAGAAAATTAAATTGCCCGCAGGATATTCCATTACTTATGGTGGACAATATGAAAATCTTCAAAAAGCAACATCTCGATTGGCCATTGCATTGCCAATAGCATTATTATTGATTTTTGTTTTATTGTATTTTGCATTCAATAAAATCAAATATGGCTTACTCATTTTTTCTGCCATTCCATTATCGGCTACTGGAGGAATATTTAGTTTATGGTTGAGGGGTATGCCTTTTAGTATTTCTGCTGGAGTGGGATTCATTGCATTATTTGGGGTTGCGGTATTAAATGGAATTGTACTTATTACAGAAATTGTTCGATTAAGAACCACCGATCAGTCTGATGTAAAAGATATCATTGCTCAAGCAATAGAAATCAGAATGCGCCCTATATTAATGACTGCCGCAGTTGCTTCACTAGGTTTTTTACCAATGGCCATCAGCGATGGAGCTGGCGCAGAAGTGCAAAGACCACTAGCAACAGTAGTAATTGGTGGCTTACTTACAGCAACAGTTCTTACTTTGATGGTTTTGCCATGTTTGTATTTATTATTCGACAGAAGAGGTAAAAAAGCTAATCTGAAAGCATTGAGCATCATTGGTATAATGAGTATTGGAACCATGCTGCATGCGCAGAATAGATCAGATAGTAAACCCATGCATTTGCATGAGGTATTGCAAAGAGCTGTTGAGCAGGCACCTGTTTTAAAAGTAAATCGATTGCAGGAAAAATATTACAGTTATTTGCCAGCAACAGCAAAGGAGATTCCTAAAACGCAATTCAGCACAGAGTTGGGTAATTATAATACAGCTGCTTTTGATTCTAAATTCAGCATTATTCAACCACTCAATTCAGGATCGGTAAACAATCAGCTAAAAAATGTTTTCGAAAAATTTATTGCTACTGCAAAGGCCAATACCGAAGTTCAAATCATCGACGTAAAAAGATTGGCAAGGCAACTTTATGTGCAGCTTCAGTATTTCCAAACCAATGAATTGCTCTTAAAAAAAGCGGATAGTATATATGGATATTATTTAAAGATGGCCAGTTTGCGATTAGAAAAAGGAGAGAGCAATCTTTTAGAAAAAATGTCGCTGGATAATTTAGTGATGCAAAATAGATTGGCCATCAATATGCAGGAATCCGATTTAAAAACAACTCAATTGCAATTGGGCTTATTGCTACAAACCGATTCTACAATATTTGCATCAGATCCTTTAGAAACCAAGCCTGTATTATTTGATACTGCACAATGGAAAAACAATCCTTTCATTACATTGAGTAAACAGCAGCAAGAACAGGCTGCTGCAGAAACAGCATTGGCAAAAGCTAAAATGAAGCCAGATTGGATATTGGGTTTTAATAATCAATCTTTGGCTGGATGGCAAATGCTTAAAGATCGCTCAGAAGTTTTGTACAATATGGGTAATCGATTCTCATCTGTTACACTTGGAATGACGCTTCCTGTATTTAGCAAGACGCAAAAGCAAAAAGTGAATGCAGCCAAAGCCAATGAAGAAGTAGCTGCGGCTTCTATGGTGGCAACAACAATGGGTGTTCAATCAAAATTGGACAAAGCTTGGCAAGAGTATGAAAAATACAATAAAGCAGTTGTTTATTATCAGCAAAATGCCATTAAGCAATCGGATATTATTATTGCCACTGCCAATTTGAGTTACCGCAATGGTCAGATCAATTATATTGAATGGGGTACGTTAATTAGTCAAGCCATCAATATCAAAATACAATATTTAGAAACACTCCGTCAATTAAGTATTGCGGAATCGGAATTACATTATTTATTGAATAATTAAAGCATTATGTATAAAATTATCATCCTTTCATTGGTACTAATTGTTAGTGGATGTACCACATCAACAAATGAAGAGCAAGTAAAAGCCAATGCAGTTGAAACAAGTATTGTTTCATTAACAAGCCAGCAATTAAAGCAAGCCGAATTACAAATCAGTTTAGCCGAAACAAAAACATTGCATGAAACCATTAAAGTAAATGGATTGGTGGATGTGCCACCTCAAAATATGGTTTCTGTGAGTTTCCCATTGGGCGGGTATTTAAAGAAAACACATTTATTGCCCGGCATGAGTGTTAAAAAAGGCGAAGTGATTGGTATAATGGAAGATCAAAGTTATGTTCAATTGCAACAAGACTATTTAGTTGATAAAGCCAAGCTGGATTTTCTAATAGCCGATTTGCAACGTCAGAAAGAACTCTCTGATGCAGAAGCAACCAGTAAAAAGAGTTACCAACAAGTATTGAGTGATTATAAAATGACTCAGGTGATGGTAAAAAGTTTGGAAGAAAAATTAAAAATAATAGGAATCGATCCAGCCCAACTAACGGTAACAAATATTTCTAGAACCGTTTCTTTAAGGGCGCCCATTGATGGCTTTGTAACCAAAATAAATGTGAATATTGGAAAATATGTAAATCCTGCAGATGTATTATTTGAATTGGTAAACCCCGATGATATTCATGCAGCATTAAATGTATTTGAAAAAGACATGGCATTGATTAAAAAAGGAATGAAGGGCACCGTGGCATTATCCAATCATCCAACCAAATTATATGAAGTAGAAGTGTTGCTAGCTACAAAAAATATCAATGAAGAAAGAACAGGATTGGTGCATTGTCATTTTGAAAATCCAAGCCACGATTTATTGCCAGGTATGTTTTTAAATGGAAGTTTCGATTTAACAGCAACAGCTTCTAAAGTATTACCGGAAGAATCTGTTGTAAGATTCGAGGGGAAAGAATATGTATTTATAGCAAAAGACTCCAGTCATTTTGAAATGGCAGAAGTTACAACAGGTACAAGACAAGCGGGTTTTGTAGCAATTAAGCCAATTGTTGAAATGAATTGGGCAACAACCCAATTTGTAACCAAGAATAGTTATCGCTTATTAGGCATGCTCAAGAACAAGGCCGAAGAAGAATAAGAAAATACAGAAGCAGCATATTACGATGCTAAAAATGAATCGAGTGGAGCTTCAATACCATAGAAGCCTGTCAACTTTTGAATCACCTCTTCAACAACTGCGTCGGGGCAGCTGGCTCCACTGGTCATTAAAATGCGCAGCGGTTTTTTTGCAGGAAGAAAGTTGTTGATTTCTTTTATTGCTTTTGTTTGCCAATCACAATGGATGATGCTATTTTGATTGATGATTTTATTAGGTCCATCAATGAAATAAGTAGGCAACTTGGCCTCACACAATTCTACCAGATGAGAGCTATTGCTACTATTGTGTCCTCCAATTATAATGGCCAAATCGGCTGGCGTATTCAACATACCTGTAACGGCAGATTGGTTGTCGTTGGTTGCATAGCAAAGCGTATCTCTGGTATCTGCAAACCTTTCACTGATGGTATTGCTATTGAGTTGATAATGCTGCTGAATAATATTTTTTAAATAATCGGAAATGGCTTGTGTATCGGTAGCCAATTGAGTGGTTTGATTCACTACCCCAATTTTTTGCAAATCAGTTTCGATGTTAAATCCTTCAGAATAATTGCCTTTGAATTCGGAATAAAATAATTCGGAAGGTTTTTCACCGGTAATGTATTTAGCGAGTTCAATGGTTTCTTGCATGTCATTCACAATCACCGTTGGGGTGTTAAGGGATGCATGAGAGAAAGTTGCCCTTGTTTCTTCGTGTTTGGGTTTTCCATGAACTACTACACTGTATCCTTTCTGTGCAATTTGTTCGCTTCGATTCCATACTTTTTCTACGAAGGGGCAAGTGGTATTGTATTTTTCAATGGCAATCCCTTTTTGTTGGAGCAATTTTTCTATTTCAATGGTTGTGCCGAAAGCAGGAATAATCACCACATCATCCGAATTGATCTGGTCGAAGGGAATGATTTGTTTGCCATAAGTGTCTTGTAGAAAACTCACTCCACGAGCAATTAAATCGGCATTAACCTGAGGGTTGTGAATCATCTCGCTCAATAAATAAATTTTCTTGCCAGGGTTTTGATCGATGGTATTAAAGGCAATTTCGATGGCATTTTCTACCCCATAACAAAATCCAAAATGGCGGGCTAAATAAATATGAATAGGCCCCATATCTAAAAGGGTGGGGGTAAAGTCTTTTTTTAATTTATCCGCTGCTTTTCTTTGTTCCTTAATCTTACTGATTAAATTACTTCTGTATATATTGGGTATGCTGAATTGTTTCATTGCTTATTTAAACAACGAAGGTACTGAATTGTTGTTTCTGAACATTGCGTTAAATGGAGTAGAAGCAATCAGCTTACTTGTAATGCTGAATCCTCAATAACCTAAAAAATTCCTTCTCATCTAATTCCTTTACTTCCCCCGGTTGCAGATCGTCTAATTGCAGGTTTTCAATACTCACTCTTACCAGTCGTTTAACTTTATGGCCAATAGCTTTCACCATTTTTCTTACTTGATGAAATTTTCCTTCGGTTAAACTGATGCGCAGCCAGGTATAATCAATATGCTCGGTCATTATATAGGGAGACTTGAAATTGAAGGGAGGCTCGGCAACAATTTCGGCTTTGCAAGAACTCATATAGGTAGCACCATTTTCAATCACCAATGCTACTCCATTTTGTAATCGGGCTATATTTTCTGGACTCACTTGCTTATTGACCAATACCAAATAAACCCTTTCGTGTGGTTTTTCTCCCTGGAACAATAATTTGGTCACTTTTTTATTGGTCGTTAAAATCAATAACCCTTCAGATAGATTGTCTAAACGGCCGATCGCATGGGTGCCTTCCGGAAAATAAAAATCAATACTGCCCAACAGATTCACATCATGACTGCTCAGAAATTGAGAAACCATATTGTATGGTTTATTAAGTATAAAGTATCTATGTGCAACCGACAAACGAAATTTATTTATTACATAACCAATAACCTAATAAAACAATAACTTATTGCTGATACTAAGAAGTGGAAAAGGGTTTTCCTCATTTCTTTTTGAAACAGATTGGGTTGATTGACTTATTCAAGCACAAGATACTTAGTTTTGCACCATGCATTATGTTTCGGTAGAAGGCTTAACCAAAAGCTATGGTATTAATCCGCTTTTTAGCAATATTTCATTTCATATTAATGAGGGAGACAAAATAGCCTTGATTGCCCGAAATGGCATTGGGAAGTCAACCCTTTTGCGCATTTTAACAGGAAAAGAAACCCCTGACTCAGGTAAATTTTGGGTACATAAAGATGTTACAGTGGCACTTTTTGAGCAGGATCCCCAGTTTGAAGAGGGTAAATCGGTGTTGGAGAATATTTTTGAGCTCAATCACCCCATCATCAATGCCATCAAGAAATATGAAGTAGCCATTGAGGAAGAAAATGCAGATGGTATTACCGAGGGTATCGAAGCCATGGATAACCTGAATGCCTGGGATTTTGAAACCAAAGTGCATCAGATACTCGACAAATTGAATATTCATCACCTGACCAATCCGGTGAAAGACTTGAGTGGTGGGCAGAGAAAAAGAGTAGCATTGGCCAAAACCTTGATTAATATTGGGTTTTCGCATCAACATACATTGCTCATGATGGATGAGCCTACCAACCATTTGGATGTAGAAATGATTGAATGGTTAGAAAATTACTTGAATCAAGAAAAAGTAACACTCTTATTGGTAAGCCATGATCGCTATTTCTTAGATGCGGTTTGTGATGAAATATGGGAATTAGAAAGAGAGAAACTCTATACGTATGCGGGTGATTACGAGCAGTTCATGGAGCAGAAAGCAGCGCGTTTAGAAAGTGAACAGGCCAGTATAGACAAAGCCAAAAATACTTATCGCAAAGAATTGGAATGGATGCGAAAGCAACCAAAAGCAAGAACTACTAAAAGCAAAAGCCGACAAGATAATTTTTATGAAGTGGAAGCCAAGGCAAAGCAAAAAATAGAAGATACCCAGCTTCAATTGGAAGTAAAAATGAGTAGGTTAGGAGGTAAGGTAGTAGAGATGAAAAAAGTATACAAGTCTTATGGAGATCTGCCCATTTTAAAAGGCTTTGAATACACATTTAGTAAGGGAGAACGTGTAGGTATTGTAGGAAAGAATGGGGTAGGGAAATCTACTTTTCTCAACATGTTACAATTAATAGAACCGGCTGATAGCGGAAAAATAAATGTTGGAGATACAGTGTTGTTTGGCAATTTTTCGCAACAGGGATTGGTGATCAAAGAAGACATGCGGGTGATTGAATATGTAAAAACATTTGC
>Ga0164292_10000750_pt1 | contig 25773 bp, 27 predicted proteins | sample GEODES117metaG_FD_111486 | JGI IMG/M metagenome (GOLD analysis project Ga0164292, IMG submission 111486) | Eutrophic lake water microbial communities from Lake Mendota, Wisconsin, USA - GEODES117 metaG | ecosystem: Environmental > Aquatic > Freshwater > Lake | place: USA: Lake Mendota...
GCGATTTCGGCGTCGTAGACGGCCTTCTGGAACTCATCGGGCAGCAGCACCATGATCCAGTCGGCCTTGGCGCAGGCGTCGGCCACGCTCAGCACCTCCAGGCCATCGGCCCGGGCCTTCTCGGCCGAGCGGCTGCCTTCGTAGAGGCCCACCACCACATTCACGCCGCTGTCCTTGAGGTTGAGGGCGTGGGCGTGGCCCTGGCTGCCGTATCCAATGATGGCCACCGTCTTGCCGTTCAGCAGGCTGAGGTCGGCATCGGTGTCGTAATAGAGCTGGGCCATCGTGGCTTCGGATCCTGGCTGGGCAAGGGTCGAGCTTACGCAAGCGCCCTGCCGGCTGGCCGAGCTGGTTGACCAGGCCGACTGACTGGGCCTGCTGACAGCGGGGGCTGGCATGGGTAGCAACGGGGGATCCGACCGAACGCCATGGTTTCCGCTGCCGCCCTGTTCGAGGCCCACATGCAGGCCGAGCTCGCCTCCGACCTCGACACCACCATGGCGACGATGGTGGATGACCCCCACCTCCTCAACCTGGCCTCGGGCACCGGCGGCCAGGGGCACGACGGCGTGCGCGATTTCTACGCCAACTTCCTGATCGGCCTGTTCTTTCCCCCTGATGTGGAGTTCATCCCCATCTCCCGCACGATGGATGGGGAGCGGCTGGTGGATGAGATGGTGATCCGCTTCACCCACACCGAGCCGATCGGCCACCTGCTGCCGGGGGTGGCGCCGACGGGCCGTCGCGTGGAGATGGCCCTGGTGGTGATCGTGGGGGTGAAGGAAGGCAAGGTGGCCTACGAGCACATCTACTGGGACCAGGCCGGCCTGCTGGCCCAGCTGGGCCTGCTCGATCCGGCTGGCCTGCCGGTGGATCCCCACACGGCCGGTCGCCTGCTCGCCTTCACCGGCAAGGGCTGAGCCCAGGACGGCCGCTGCTCAGAAGCTGCTCAGAAGCGATCGGTGTGGTGGTGCACCGCCCGCCAGTGGCCGTTCTCCTTGCGGAACACGCTGGTGGAGCGGATGTCCAGCTTCAGCACTTCCCCATCCCGGGTCATGCCGCTGGTGCGTTCGGTGCAGACCAGCAGGCCCATCTCGGCCGTTTCCACGTAGCGGCGGTCATCGGCCACCAGGGTTCCCGCAAAGCCCATGGCGGCTTCCTTGGCGAACTGCTCCATCACGGCCTGGCGTCCGGTGCAGGTGACACCGGTGGGGCCCAGGTGGCTGATGTCGTCCGCGTCCGACCAGATCTCCGAGAAAGCGCTGGGATCACCGGCCAGCAGACGGTTGCCGGCCGCATAGAAGGCGTCGGCGGCTGCCTCGAGGGTGGCAGTCATCGGCTCAGGCCTCGCTGGGATGGGCGATCACCCGGTCGATCAGGCCGTACTCCACGGCCTCGGCAGCGCTGAGGAAGTAGTCGCGGTCGGTGTCCTTGGTGATCTTCTCCAGCGGCTGGCCGGTCATGTCGGCCATGCTCTGGTTGAGCATGTCCTTGATCCGCAGGATCTCGCGGGCTTCGATCTCGATGTCGGAGGCCTGGCGCTGGCTGGTGCCCCCCAGGGGCTGGTGGATCATGATCCGGCTGTGGGGCAGCGCCAGCCGCTTGCCCTTGGTGCCAGCCGCCAGCAGGAACGCCCCCATCGAAGCGGCCAGGCCCACGCAGATGGTCACCACGTCGCTCTTGACGTACTGGATCGTGTCGTAGATGGCCAGGCCGGCGGTCACCGAACCCCCCGGCGAATTGATGTACAGGTAGATCGGTTTGGAGCTGTCCTCCGAATCCAGGTAGAGCATCTGTGCCACCAGGCTGTTGGCGATCGCGTCATTCACCTCGGAGCCGAGGAACAGGATCCGTTCCACCCCCAGGCGGGTGTAGATGTCCACCCAGCGCTCGTACTGGCTGCCGGGGAGACGGTAGGGAACGCTCGGAGTGCCGATGGGCATGGCGGGGAAGGCCTGGGTGGAAGGATTCGGGGGGAAGTGGCGGCGGGTTCAGCCGATGCCGGGATTGCCCGGGCTGACGCCCGCCCCGCTGGGCAGGCCGCCGGGCAGCTGCTTCTGGCTGGTGAGCACGCGGTCGATCAGGCCATACTCCACCGCCTCCTGGGCCGTGAGGTAGGTCATGCGGTCGGAGTCCTTGGAGAGCTGCTCCACGCTCTTGCCGGTGTTGGCCGAGAGCATCTCCAGCATCGTCTGCTTGTTGTGCAGCACTTCCTTGGCCCGGATCTGGATGTCGCTGGCCTGGCCGCGGGCGCCGCTGCGGGGCTGGTGCAGCACAATCGAGGCGTGGGGCAGGGCGGCACGGTGGCCCTTGGTGCCGGCGCTGAGGATCATCGCGGCGGTGCCCATTGCCTGGCCGATGCAGATGGTGTGCACCGGCGGCTTCACGTAGCGGAGGGTGTCGGCGATGGCGAAGGCTTCGGTCTCGAAGCCGATGGCATCGCCCGAATACCAGCTGGTGCCGGTGGAGTTGATGTAGAAGAAGATCGGCTTCTCCGGGTTGTCAAACTCCAGGTAGAGCAGCTGGGCAATGATCAGCTCGGTCACATCGATGCCCATTTGCCGCTTGGCGTCGTCATCGCTGAACAGCGGCAGGCCCAGGTAGACGATCCTTTCCTTGAGCAGCAGCGAGGGCAGGTCCGGCGGCGGGGTGCGCATCACGGCGGAATCGCCGTAGTAGGGGGCTGACACCGACATCCGCGCTCACCGACAGGCATTTCGCTGGAGCCTAGCCGGGTCCTGGAGGCTGCTGCCCGCGAGCGGCGACGGGTTTCCCGCCCGATTTGCCTGGCGAGCGGTTGCCACCTTTCTCTTCCGGTTTTTCGCTGGCGGCTTCCCCCTGGCGCTCGTTGGTGTCCCAGCGGGCGAACACCATCCGGCCGGTGGGGGTCTGCAGGGCGCCGGTGACCGTGACCGGCAGCCGTTCGCCGATCCGCTGCCGGGCGTCCTCCACCACCACCATCGTGCCGTCCTCCAGATAGCCCACCCCCTGGTCGGCCTCCTTGCCTTCGCGCACGATCTTGAGCTGCAGGTTGTCGCCGGGCTGCACCTCCGGCCGCAGGGCGATCACCAGTTCGCTCAGGTTCATCACCTTGAGCTCCTGCACCTCGGCCACCTTGGCCAGGTTGTAGTCGGCGGTGAGCAGGGTGCCGCCGGTGTCGGCCGTCAGCTTGAGGAGTTTGTCGTCGGCGCCGTTGCCCTCGTAGCGGGTGGTGTTCACCACCAGCCTGCGGCCGTAGGTCTCCCGCAGTTCGGAGAGCAGCTTCAGACCTCGACGCCCCTTGCCCCGCTTCTCGGCATTGGCTGAATCGGCCAGGGCCTGGAGCTCATCGATCACCGCCTGGGCCACGATCACCTGGCCTTCCAGCAGGCCCGAACTCAGCAGGCCCCGGATCCGGCCGTCGATCACCACGCTGGTGTCGAGGATCTTGGCGGTGGCGGGCTGGAGCACCCCTTCCGCCACCAGCAGGGCTTCAGTGCTGCTCGGATTGAACAACCGCAGCAGGGTGCGGCCATGGACTTCGGCCAGGTTGTAGCCCAGCACCCCGAAGAACACATTGCTGAGCACCGCCGCCAGCGGTTTGACCAGCACCACCTCCCAGGGCAGGGGCAGCAGCAGGATCGGCGCCAGCAGCAGGTTGGCCACCAGCAGGCCGAGAATCAGACCCACCGCCCGGCTCACCAGCAGATCGGTGGGCATGCTGCGCACCTGCTGCATCAGCCTGCGGCGCAGCTGCTGGAACAGGAAGCCGGCGATCACCCCGAAGAAGGCTCCGAACCCGGCCATCACCGTGCGCAGGCCCTCGAGGTTGTTCACCTGGAGCAGCAACTTCTCCGGTAGAAGGTCGACCCCCAGCCAGCCGGTGGCGGCCCCGGAAATCACAAACAGAAGCAGGATGAGGGAGTCCACCATGTTCCGAAGATCCGGCCCCGTGGCGACCCATCACATCAGGCATGCAGCTTGCCGGATCGCGGGCCATTTGGCCTGCAGGGGTTACCGCCCTTGATGGAACCCCGCAGCGCCTATATCCATCTCCCCTTCTGCCACCGCCGTTGCTTCTATTGCGATTTTGCGGTGGTGCCCCTCGGCGACAGGGCGGATGGTGCCAACTCCGGCTCGATCGCCGCCTACCTCGAGCTTCTGCACGGCGAGATCCACGCCACTGCCGCCGCGGCCGCCACTGCCGCCGCCGCCACCGCCGCCATCACAGCCACCGCCACCGCCGCGCCTCCCCTTTCCACCGTGTATTTCGGCGGCGGCACGCCCTCAATGCTGACGCCGCCCCAGGTGGCGGCTCTGCTGGCCACGCTGCGGCACGCGTTCGGGCTGGCTCCCTGCGCCGAGATCAGCCTCGAACTCGACCCCGCCAGCTTCGATCGGCCCCGGCTGGCCGGCTATCTGGAGGCCGGCATCAACCGGGTGAGCCTGGGGGGGCAGAGCTTCGATGACGACGTGCTGGAGGCCCTGGGACGCCGCCACCGGGCCAGCCAGCTGCTGGAGGCCACCCACTGGCTCGCCCAGGCCCAGCGCTGTGGGGATCTGGCCAGCTGGAGCCTCGACCTGATCCAGGGACTGCCCCGCCAGACCGCTTCCCACTGGCGCCAGCAGCTCGATCGGGCCATCGCCACGGGAGCCCCCCATCTCTCGGTCTACGACCTGATCGTGGAGCCGGGCACCGTATTCGCCCGGCGCCAGGAGCGCGGGGAGCTGCCCCTGCCCGATGACGACCTGGCCGCCGATCTGATGGAACTCACCTGGCAGCAGCTGGTGGCCGCCGGTTACGGCCACTACGAGATCTCCAATTACGCCCTGCCCGGCCACGCCTCCCGTCACAACCGCGTCTACTGGAGCGGTGCCGGCTGGTGGGGATTCGGCATGGGGGCCACCTCCGCTCCCTACGGCCGCCGTCTGGCCAGGCCCCGCACCCGGGAGGGCTATGCCCGCTGGCTGGAGGAGGGCATGCCCACTGCCACAGGAGAAGCCGGCGAACCTGGGCAGGGCGGAGCGGGCGGCATGCCTGCCGACGAACTGTTGCTGGTGGGGCTGCGGCGCCGGGAAGGGGTGAATCTCTCCCGCCTGGCCGCCCACCATGGGCTCCGCTCCGAGCAGCTGGCGGCGTTGCGCCGCCAGCTGGCCCCCTGGGAAGCCCGGGGCCTGCTCGAGGTGATGGGTCCCCGCTGGCGGCTCAGCGATCCGGCCGGCCTGGCCCTCAGCAATGGGGTGCTGCGGGAGCTTCTGGACTGGTGGCAGGCGAACGCTGGGCCTTGATCCAGCCCCGCAAGGCCTCCACCGCCAGGGAACGCCCTGCCAGCAGGGGCGGGCAGAAGGGGGGCTGGCGGACCGTCAGGCCCAGCAGGTCGGCGGTCACCCGCACCTGGCCGTCGCAGGCATCGCCGGCACCGATGCCGATCACCGGGATCGTCAGTCGGGCGCACAGTTCGGTGGCCAGCTCGGCCGGCACATGCTCGAGCACAAGGGAGAAGCAGCCGGCGCGCTCCAGCGCCAGGGCCTGGCGCCGCAGCCGCTCCTGGCCGGCGGGATCCACTGCCTGGCGGCGGTAGCCCAGCCGGTGCACCGATTGGGGCGTGAGGCCGAGGTGCCCCATCACCGGAATGCCACTGCGTACCAGCCGGTCGATCACCACGAGGGTTTCGGGTTCGGCCCCCTCCAGCTTCACGGCGGCGGCCGGAGTTTCCTTGAGCACCCGACCGGCGGCTGCCACCGCCTCATCCGCGGAGCATTGGTAGCTCAGGAAGGGCAGGTCGCAGATCAGCAGGGGGGCGTGGCCATGGTGGGGTTCGGCGGCCAGCCCCCGCCCCACGGCACGGCAGTGGTGCAGCATCTCGTCGAGGGTCACCGGCAGGGTGGTGCCATGGCCGAGCACCACCATCGCCAGGGAATCGCCCACCAGCACCGCATCGGCTCCGGCGGCGGCCACCACGGCGGCCGAGAGGGCGTCCCAGGCCGTGAGCACCGAGATCGGCAGGCCAGCCTGCTTGCGAAGCAGCAGATCACCGGGGCGCTGGGGCACGGGGCGGACTCAGGGGCAGCGCCATTGCTAGCATCTAATCGACTCGGACCCACGCGGCTCCGACGCCCAAATCTGGTCAGGACCGGAAGGGAGCAGCCACACGGGATGCTCAGGGCAGGCGTGGATTCCGGGTCACCCTATTGGCAGCAAGGTTTTCCCTGATCCCAGGGCGGCACACAAAAAAGCCGCCCTGGGATCAGGACGGCAATGTCTTTGCATCAAGCCCGGCGGCACTGGCGCGGCTGCCGAAGATCCTCAGTCGATCCGATTCTGGCGGTTGAGCAGGAATGGCGGAATCATGGCGCCCTTCTCCTCAGACACGTTGCCGGTGCCGGTGTTCAGAGCATCCACGAAGCTCTGGGTGGTGCGCTCGGGCCGATAGGTGTTGCCGCTTTCGAAGCCGGTGGCGATCACGGTCACGTGGATCTCGCCCTCCATGCTTTCGTCCACCACCGCACCCACGATGATGTTGGCGTCGGGATCGACCACGTCGTAGATCACTTCCGAGGCGGTGGTCATGTCTTCGAGGGTCATGTCGCGACCGCCGCTGATGTTGATCACACAGCCGCGGGCACCGTCGATGCGGGCCGATTCCAGCAGGGGGCTGCTGATGGCCGCATGGGCGGCCTCGCTGGCCCGGGAGCGGCCCGAACCCACACCGATGCCCAACAGCGCCGTGCCGGCGTCGGCCATGACCGAACGCACATCGGCGAAGTCCACATTCACCAGGCCGGGCTTGGTGATGATCTCGGTGATGCCCTTCACGGCCATGCGCAGAACGTCGTCGGCCGCCCGGAAAGCCTCCTGAAGAGGGGCCCCGGCGATGGCGTCCCGCAGGCGATCGTTGGGGATCACGATCAAGGTGTCCACGTGTTCGGCCAGCCGGGCGATGCCCTCCTCCGCCTGGCGCAAGCGCTTGCGTCCCTCAAAGCCGAAGGGTTTGGTGACGATGCCCACGGTCAGGGCGCCCACTTCCTTGGAAACCTCGGCCAGGATCGGAGCGGCTCCCGTGCCGGTGCCACCGCCCATGCCGGCCGCGATGAACACCAGATCCGCGCCCTCAAGCGACTGTTGGAGATCGTTGCGGGATTCCTCCGCCGCCTTCTGCCCGATCACCGGATTGCCGCCCGCTCCCAGACCCCGGGTGAGCTTCTGGCCGAGCTGGATGCGCTGGCGGGCCGCCGACTGGAGCAGCGCCTGGGCATCCGTATTGAGCACCCGATAGCCCACGCCCTGCAGGTCGGAGGCGATCATCCGGTTGACCGCATTGCTGCCGCCCCCTCCGACGCCGATCACCTCGATCCGGGCCGACTGGCTAGGCACGATGCCGTTGCTGCTGGACTGGGACTGGGGCTGGCTCTGGCTCATCTCGTAGGGCTCCTGCGTGGTCGTGAGATCGACGGGTAGGGGGATGGCCGGTTCGCGCGTCATCGCGGGAGGGGAGCTGTTGCCGTTGATCTGCGGCTGCATTATGTCCTTAGCCGGGTCCGCGGAAGTGCGGAAGAAAGCACAATGGACCGGAACCCTCGATGTCGCAATGCTGTGTGTGCATCGCCTCGCCTTTGGGAATTCTGGCCTACTGGGCTCCCCTCGGCACCGGTGCCGAGCCCGGCTTGGGCATGGTGCCGTTCTTCACCGGTCCTGAAAGGCTGAGTTCCGGCTGATCCGGATCGCTCAGATCAATCAGCTGGGCGGGATTGCCCCGGTCCCTGGCCAGCAGGGAGGGGGGCAGGGAGCCCGGCAGGGTGTGAACCAGATGGGCCGCCACATCGAGCCGCTCCTGCAGGCGCCCATCCACCGGGCCGAGCCTCAGATTTCCGAGGTTGGTGGTCACCAGCCAGAGGCTGCCGTCGGGAGCGAAGCGGATCTCGGTGAGGGTGGGACCGATCCGCTCCCGGTTGGCCAGCACTAGGGAAAGGGCGGGACGATGGCGTTCGTTCCAGCCCTTCACCATCAGCTGGCTGCTGCCCTTGATGCGCACGCCACCGCTCTGATGCACATTGATCCAGCTGCCCAGGCGATCCACGTAGCCCATTTCGAGGCCGCTGGGAAGGCGGCGTTGGGCGCGGGCCACGGCTTCCCTGTCGGTGAGTTCGACCCGCAGCCGCGGCGGCAGCATCAAGCGGCTGACCCGCACCTTCTCCACCGGCAGGGCGGCGGAGAGTTCCGCCCCCAGATCCCTGGGGCTGAGCCCCAGCAGCGGCGTCGGGAACCGCAGCCCCGCCGCCTCGATCACCTGGTTGCGGCCCACCACCGAGCTGCCCACCACCTCCACCTGGGAGGGGCCCTGCAGGTTCCATCCCTGGCGCAGCAGGATGTAGCCGAGGCCGGTGGCGATCGAGCTGAACACGATCAGGCGCCACACCTGCCGGAGGCGTTCGGCCCGGCGCTCCTGGCGGAGCTGGCGGCGCCGCAGGACCCCTGGCGAAAGCTGCTGTTCGCGGGGATGGACGCCTTCGCTCACAGCTCGCATCGGGAGCGGGCCATCAGCTCATCGATCCAGCGCCGGGCCCGCTGGGCATCGGAGAAGGGGAGGTCCTTCTGCTGCCCGTCTCCCACCAGCCGCAGCCGGCAGGCGCCCTGGCTCTCTTCGGTGAGGGGGGCTTCACCGGAGCCCAGCGAGAGCAGTTCCACCAGTTCGAGGTTCTTGATCGCGAACGAATCGATCACCTTGAAACTGCCGGCCTCGAAGCTGGCCCAGCTCAGCTCCCCGTCGAGCAGGCGGGCGGCGCCGCAGCCATCGAGTTTGGCCAGTTCGGCATCGGCGGCCCACTCGTTGAACAGCCGCTGGCGCCGGCGCTCCAGCCACCCAAGGGCCGCGAGCAGCACGAACACCAGCAGCAGAGGCAGCCAGAGCAGGCCATGGATCATGCTGCCGCCCCCCCTGGAACGCTCGCTGCGAACAATTCTCTCGCGTCCAGCACCAAACGGTGCACCAGGTCGTCGAGTCCCAACCCGGTGGCCTCCCAGAGCATCGGGTACATGCTCTGGCTGGTGAAGCCCGGCAGCGTGTTGATCTCATTGAGCCAGAGCGCTCCACTGGCTTCTTCGTAGAAGAAATCCACCCGGGAAAGACCGCTGGCCCCCACGGCCCGGCAGGCTTCGATCGCCATGCTGCGGGCCCGCTCGCTCACCGGGTCCGGCACCCTGGCAGGAATCACGGTGTGACTGAGCCCCTCGCTGTACTTGGTCTCGTAGTCGTACCAGTCGGCGTCGAAGCAGATCTCGCCCAGCACCGAGGCCTGCAGCTCGTCGGTGCCCAGCACGGCGCATTCCAGCTCCCGGGCCTTCACCCCCTGTTCCACCACCAGCCTGGGGTCAAGCGAGGCGGCCAGCCGCAGGCCCGCCAGCAGGGAGGCGCGGTCGGATGCCTTGCTGATGCCCACCGAAGAGCCCATGTTGGCGGGCTTCACGAAGCAGGGATAGCCCAGCTTCTGCTCCAGCTGGTCGAGCAGGCTCTCGACCGCTTCCTCCCCCGCCGTGAGGGCGGAGCCTTCCACGCAGGCGTAGGGCACCTGGGGCAGGCCGGCGGCGGCGAACGCTGCCTTCATCGCCTGCTTGTCCATCCCGACGGCCGAACCGAGCACTCCCGACCCCACATAGGGGACCTGCATCAGGGTGAACAACCCCTGGATCGTGCCGTCTTCGCCATTCGGCCCGTGCAACACCGGAAACCAGACCTCCATCTCCAGAGCGCTGGCCGGGAATCCCCGGAAGCCAGGCCGATCCGGCGCCGCGGGCAGATCCCCCGGTTCGGCGGGGGTGCCTTTGGCCAGCACCGCTTCCGCTACCTCGGAGGGCCACCAGCAGCCCTGCTGATCGATGTAGAAACAGTGGACCCGGAAGGTTTCCGCGTTGCTGCCCCGCCGCAGGGCGCCGATCACGGTGTTGGCCGACCGGATCGAGACGGCGTGTTCGCCAGAGGCCCCGCCGAAGACCACCCCGACAGTGAGGGGCGTGGTTGGGGCGGAGGAACTTGGCATGGAGGCCGTCCAGTCCGGAATCGCAGCAGCCAAACGTATCAGTGAGAGGCGGCCCCGGCCCTCAGGCCAGGCTGCCGCTCAGGGAAAAGGCACGAACCTCTTCAATCCGCACGTCCACCAGGTCGCCGGGTTGGTGCTGGAGGGCGGGGAAGAAGGTGAGCCGGTTGGTGCGGGTGCGACCCATCAGCTGGAGGGGATCCTTCGGATTGACCCCTTCGGCCAGCACCTGTTCCACCCGCCCCTGATAGCGGGCACTGCGCTCCCGGGCCGAGCGTTCCACCAGGGCATTGAGCTCCTGTAGCCGCTCCACCTTCACGGCTTCATTGAGCTGGTCGGGCCAGTCGGCGGCAGGGGTGTTGGGCCGCGGCGAATAGGCGGCGGTGTTCACCTGGTCGAACCCGATCTCCTCCACCAGGGCCAGGGTGCGGCGGAACTGGGCGTCGGTTTCGCCGGGGAAGGCCACGATCACATCGGCGCTGATGGCCGCATCCGGCATCCTGCGCCGGATGCGATCGATGATCCGGCGGTAACGGTCCACCGTGTACCCCCGGGCCATCGCCCGCAGAACCTCGTCGTCTCCGCTCTGGAAGGGGATGTGGAAGTGTTCGCAGACCTTGGGCAGATCGGCGCAGGCATCGATCAGCCGCTCGGTGAAGTAGCGCGGATGGCTGGTAGCGAAGCGGATCCGCTCGATGCCCTCCACGTCGTGCACGTACTGCAGCAGGTCGGTGAGGGTGTGCTGGCGGCGGCCTTCGGCGGTGATGCCGGGCAGGTCGCGGCCGTAGGCGTCGATGTTCTGGCCCAGCAGGGTGATTTCCCGGAAACCACGGGCTGCCAGCCCCTCCATCTCGAGCTTGATCGCCTCGGGCAGCCGCGACTGCTCCCGCCCCCGCACGGAGGGCACCACGCAGTAGGTGCAGCGTTCGTTGCAGCCGTAGATCACGTTCACCCAGCCGCAGATCGTGCTGTCGCGCCGGGCGGTGGTGATGTCCTCAAGGATGTGGTGCTCGTCGGTGGCCACCACCTGCTGGCCGCTTTCCACCTGGGCCAGCAGCACATCCAGCCGGTTGGCGTGCTGGGGACCCATCACCAGGTCGAGTTCGGGAACCCTCCGCAGCAGGGAGGCCCCCTCCTGCTGGGCCACGCAGCCGGCGACCACCAGGGTCAGGTGGGGGTTGGTGCGTTTGCGCTGCGCCTGGCGGCCCAGGTAGCTGTACACCTTCTGTTCGGCGTTGTCGCGGATCGTGCAGGTGTTGTAGAGCACCAGGTCGGCCTCCAGCTCCGCCGGTGCCGGCTGGTATCCCATCGATTCCAGGATCCCGGCCATCCGCTCGGAATCGGCCTTGTTCATCTGGCAGCCGAAGGTGGTGATCCAGTAGCTGCCGCGCTTGCCTTGCTCCCCTGTCAGGGCAGGAGCAACGGGGAGGGCAGCGGGGGCCGGGGAGGGGGTCTGGTGGGGAACGGTCGCCGTCATTTTCCCAGTCGCCTTCATGGCCCCAGTCTCCGGCATCGCCCCCCGGGGCCGCTTCCCGCTCACAGCTGTTCGACCATCGTGAGTTGCTGGCTGCACAGGGCCAGTTTCCGGCCCAGATCCATCCCCAGCAGCATCAGCAGGGCGATCGCGGCCCTGGGGTTGCTCTGCTGCAGCTGCTCAAAATCGCCGCGATCCAGTTGCCAGGCTTCGCCTGCGGTTTCGGCCACGACATCAGCCATGGGGCGTTGCCCGGTGAGGAAGGCCACATCCCCGAACATCATCCCGGCCGTGAAGGTGGCCATGCGGGCGCGTCGGAGGGGGGATCGACCGGGCTGGAACGCCAGCGAGATGCTGAATCGTCCCCGCGCCACGATGTAAAGGTGCCCGCCGGGATGATCCGCGGTCATCACCACCTCTCCGGCGCGGTAGCTCCGGAGTCGGAGCAGTTCCTCAATCGCCGGCCGATGTTCCGGGGGCACCTGTTCCAGCGGCAGCGGCCGCAGCGGTGCCGAGGTTTCGGCCGCCGCAGGTCTCTGGGCGAGCGTCCGGCAGCTCCAGATGGTCGACGCGGCAGAGCAGCAGCGGCACTCCTGCGGCCTGCAGTCGCTGTGCCTGACGTTGCAGCAGTGCCCCGGAGGAAGGCGGCAGTTCGATCACTTGGCCCAGATCGAGCACCATCACGCTGGAATCGGTGGTGCTTGCCTCCAACTTGGCCAGCAGCTGCTCCATGGCGGCGAAGTCGAGCACTCCCTGGGCGGTGGAGAATCGCTATCCGGGCGCGGCGGGGTTGCAGCCAGGCGCCATCGGCAGGGCTGCGCCAGCAACGGGAGCGCCGTTCCGTCCCCCGATAGATGCTGCGCACCGCCGACTGGCCCAGCGGGTTCCTGTCGAACAGATGGAGCTGGAGGTTTTCTGAAAGCCTGCGGCAGGCGGCGATGCCGCGCACACTATTTCCGAAACGATCCAGCCGCGGGGAGTACACCCCGATTCCCAGTCGACCTGGTACGGCGGCCAGCACCCCGCCGCCCACACCGCTCTTGGCGGGAATGCCCACGTCGTAGAGCCATTGCCCTGCGTAGTCATACATACCGCAGCTGCCCATCACGGCGAGCATTCGCGCGGTGGTGGGGGAATCCAGGGGCCGCTCGTTCGTCAGGGGGTTGCGTCCCTGGCAGGCCAGGGTGGCGGCCATCACCGCCAGATCGCGGCAGTTGATGCCGATTGAGCACTGGCGGAAGTAGAGATCGAGGCTGCCTTCCGGTTCCGATTCGATCACGGACACGTTGCGCAGTAGGTGACTGATGGCTCGGTTGCGATGCCCTGTCTGCCGTTCGGAGCGATAGACCTCTTCCTCCACCTGCAGCGGTCGACCGGCAAGGGCGGAGAAGAAGCCCAGGGTGGTGGTCTCCGCCCCGACGGGATCGTGGTGCCATACCTGCGCTGCGGTGGCGATGGCCCCGGCGTTGATCATCGGGTTGCGGGGCCTGCCGGTGATGGGCTCAAGGCTGATCGCGTTGAAGGCGTCACCGGAGGGTTCCACTCCCACCTTTCCCTGCATGTGCTGCGGGGAGAGCAAGGTCAGGGCAGCCCGTACATGAAGGGCTTGGAGATCGACTGGATCGTGAAGGTCTTATCCCAGTCTCCGATCGAATAGATCCTTCCATCCACCGTGGCGATCACGATCCCGAAATCCTCGGGATCCGCTTTGGCCAGCTCTGGGATGTACTCGGCCACGGCCCCTTCCCGGCAATCGCTGAGCTCTCGGTGCAGCTGCTCGAGAACCTGCTGGATCACTTCCGAGCCAATCCCCTCACCAGGAAGCGCCTCAGTACCGAAGGAAGGGCTCATCGTGCGGATCAGGGTCTGGTCAAACGATCGCACCGGTGCAGCCGCTTCGCCGTGTCAGCGTGGAGGGATCCCCCCGGCCCCCGCGGTCGTGCCGCACCATGCGTTGCCGCCTGCATCGGTTTCCACTCACCAAGGCCGTGCCGCTGGCCATCAGCCGCGGCACCACCGCGGCGGTGGAGCACCTGGTGTTCAGCCTCAGCGAAGGGGGCATCACCGGATTCGGGGAGACCGGCGGTTTCGATGCCGGCCATCGTCGCTATGAGACCGCGGCCCTCGCCGCCGAGCTCGAGGCGGTGATCCCCTCCCTCGAGGCCGCGGCCCCCGAACCCCGCCAGGCGCTGGAGCCTTTGCTGGCGTCCCTTTCCCCGCCGGCCCGCTGCGCCGTGGATCTCGCCCTTCACGATTGGTGGGGCAAGCGGCTGGGAATGCCCCTGCATCGGCTCTGGGGTCTCGATCCCAGCCTCGGGTCCGCCACCAGCGCGACCCTGGGCCTCGGAAGTGTGGAGCAGGTGCTGGGCCGGCTGGAGCGCTGGTGGGCTCAGCTGCCGGCCACGAGGATCAAGCTCAAGCTCGGCAGTCCCGATGGGTTGACCCACGACCGCTCGCTGGTTTCGGCCGTGGCCTTGGCCCTGGAGCAGCGGGCCCAGACCACCGGCGTGGCCTGTGAGCTCCAGGTGGACGCCAACGGCGGCTGGAGTCTCGAGGATTCCCGCGCCATGCTCGGCTGGCTGGCGGAGCGGGCCGTGGTGCTGGTGGAGCAGCCGCTGCCTGCCCTGGAGGATCCCGAGGCCGATGCCGCCGGTTTCGCGGCCCTTGATCTCGATTGTCCGATCCCGCTGGTGGCCGACGAGAGCTGCTGGAACCTGGCCGATGTGGTGCGACTGGCTCCCTTTGTGGATGGCATCAATATCAAGCTGCTCAAGAGCGGCGGGCTGAGCGAGGCCCTGCTGATGGCTCTGGCGGCGCGGCGGCTCGGCCTGGGGGTGATGGTGGGCTGCTACTCCGATAGCGCCCTTCTCAACGGCGCCGCGGCCCAGCTGCTGCCGCTGGTGCGCTGGCCCGACCTCGACAGCCATCTCAACCTGATCGACGACCCCTTCCACGGGCCGGAGCTGCTGGCTGACCGGTTGCTCCCCGCTCCAGCGGCGGGCCTCGGGGTGTCGCCCCGCCCCGAGGGCTCCCTGGCCAGCCTGCTGCCCCCTGCTTCCCCTGTTTCCGGAGACCCATGCTGAAGGCGGATGCGCCGGTGGTGCTGCTGCAGCACCACGGCCTCGACAACCTGCGCGGTAAGACCGGCCTCACCCTGCTGCGCTACCGGCGCGGCCCGATCGTGGCGGTGGTGGATCCCTCCCATGCGGGGCAGTCGCTGGCGGAGGTGAGTGGCATCGATCGGGAGGTGCCGGTGGTGGCTTCGCTGGCCGAGGCCCTGCCGTATGGACCGGAGGTGGCGGTGGTGGGCCTGGCCCCCTCGGGTGGCCGGCTGCCGGAGGAGACCCGCCAGGATGTGAAGGCAGCCCTGGCGGCAGGCCTGAGTGTGGCCAGTGGGCTGCATACCCGGCTCGGGGAGGATCCGGAGCTGGCGGCGCTGGTGCAGCCCGGTCGCTGGATCTGGGACCTGCGGCGCGAACCGGAGGCCCTGGCCGTGGCTTCGGGCCGGGCGGCCTCCCTGCCGTGCGCCCGGGTGCTGGCCGTCGGTTCGGACATGTCCGTGGGCAAGATGAGCGCCTGCCTGGAACTGCAGGCCGCCGCCCTGGATCGCGGCATTGATGCCCGGTTCGTGGGCACCGGCCAGGCCGGCATCCTGATCAGTGGGAGCGGCGTGGCACTGGATGCCGTACGGGTGGATTACGCCGCCGGTGCGGTGGAGCAGGCCGTGCTTGCCGCCGCCGCAGGTGCCGGCCCCGAAGTCCTGGTGCTGGTGGAGGGGCAGGGTTCCTTCTGTCATCCGGGATCCACCGCCACCTTGCCCCTGATCCGCGGCAGCCAGCCCACGGCCCTGCTGATGGTGCATCGGGCTGCCCAGGTCTCGATCCACAACCAACCCCACATCCCCCTGCCTTCCCTGCCGGCCCTGATCACGGCTGTGGAGGCGATTGCGGCCCTGGCCCGCCCTGCGGAGGCTGCTCAGCCGGCGCCCCGGGTGGCGGCCATCGCCCTCAATACGGCCCTGTTGGAGGCGGCCGAGGCCGAGGAGGCCTGCCGGCAGACCAGCCGGCTCACGGGTCTGCCCTGCTGGGATCCCGTGCGCCATGGCGCCGAAGAACTGCTCAGGGCCGTGCTGTTGCCAAGTGGCAACGGCCCGCAGCATCAGGCTTCGGCCATCTGAGCCAAATTCCGCAGGGAGGGAACCTGCAGGGAAAAGAAGGGCGAGCGAGGGGACTCGAACCCCCGAATAGCGGCGCCACAAGCCGCTGCCTTAACCACTTGGCGACGCCCGCCGTGGTGCTGACAACCTACACCACCGAGGCCGGAGACGGAAATCCGCCACGGCGGCCTTGATCGGCCTGAAATCCAGTGTGGCTACCCTTTTTCTGCTAAGGAGGGCTGGGCAAGTGCATCCCAAGGCTCAGCGGTTTGTCGATTCCTGTCAGGACGACTTGCCGGTGGTGGTTCGAATACTTGAGCACTATGCAATCGAGGAACGGGAGGTGTGGCGTCAGGATGAACGTCGCGAACGCGCCCGTTATTCCGAATCCCTGCAGGTGACCCTGCTGGCGATGCTGGCAGCCTATCTGCACCAGACCGGCCGCCCCCTGGAGCCGGGGATCTCAGAGCCGGTGGCGGATGTGCTGCTCTTCCTCAGTGGCCAGGTGGACCAGGTCTATCTGCTGGGGGAGCTGGCCAAACCCCATTTCGCGGGGCGGGAAATGGAGCGCCTGCGGGTAGGACGCCTGCAGCTGGGGGATTTCGAGCGCATCGCCCTCGAGAAACTGGGGCAATGCCGCCGGCACGATCCTTCCTATCAGGGCCGGGCCCTCCAGGGATTGCGCCTGATTCTCTATCGCTTCGCCGAGTGCCTGAGCCAGGAAGGGCTGATGGGGAGCGGCGGGCCAACCGGCAGCTCCGGTGAACACCGCTTCTGGAGCTGCCTTGAGACGCTGGTCAATGGCGATGATCAGCAGCCTGCGATTCGCCCTGCCCCCTCCCTCGACCTTTCCGGTGCCTTGGTGACCATCACCCTGCCTGATCTCTGCAATGACGGCAAACCGCGGATGCTCTATTTCCTGCGCATCAAGAAGGACGATCTGGTGGAGGTGGACCAGCCGCTTTGTTACGTCTACGACGATGCGGCCCGGATGTTGCCTGTGGTCAGCCGCTGCAGGGGTGTGGTGACCCGGGTCTTTGTGGAGAACGGGGAGAACCTCCCCGTGGGTGGGGCCCTGGCGCAGCTGAGACTGCTCGCCGAGGCAGCTCCGCTTGTATGACCGTCCGGACGCCGTCGCGTCACGATTCTTGCCATTGTTTGCTGGTTCGGTTCTCCGGTTTGCTTCCTCCTGCCGCCGCCTCCCGTGCTCCGCAGCTGCGGACCAGGGCCGCCCGTGCCGCTGCCAGCCGGGTGGCACTGGGGCTGGGCCTTGTGGCGGCGACCGGGTTCGGGCTCTTCCTCACCAATCCGGGGCCGGCCGCCTTTGAGGAGTTCGCCGGCGAACGGCTCACGGCCGTGCTGGTCGAGGAGCTGTGCGGTGAGAACAGTCTGCCGATGATGATCCGGCTGGTGATCCGCGACTGCCGCTCCTTGGTGCGTTCCCAGTCCCGCACCCTCGGCCGGCTGGCCAGCCTTCAGTCCCGGCGCCGTGACTTCGGCATCCTGACCCTGTATCGCACCGATCTGGGCGGGCAGACGTTTCTCTCCGGATGGACGTTGCCTCGCTATCGCACGCTCACCCTGGCGGCGGCCGGTCGTTTTCTGGTGCTGACCACCGATCGGGAGGAATCCCCCGGGCGGCAACCATGACGCTCCCAGGGCAGCGGCTGCCGCCGCTGCGGATTCCCCGTTCATTGCTGGATCCCACCCTCCCGGGCCTGGTGGGTGGTGAGCTCGATGGCCTCGTGGCTGTGGAGATCCATCACCGGCAGGGAACGATCGCGGAGCTCCGGCCCCTTTCGCTTCAGGAGCAAGCCGCCGCCGGCCCGCTGCCCCTGGCCTTGCCTTCGCTGCTGGATCCCCACGTCCATCTCGACAAGGCCTTCACCGCTCCCCGCTTTCCGAATCGCGAGGGCACCGTGGCCGGGGCGATGGCGGCCAATCTTCGGGAGCACCTCGAACGGGACGAGGAAGCGGTGCATGCCCGGGCGGAACGGGCTCTCCAGCTCGCCTGGTGCCATGGAATGCGGGCCCTGCGCAGCCACATCGACAGCCTCGGGCCCGGGGCGGCGGCCAGCTGGGATGCCCTGGAAAGCCTGCGCCGGGACTGGGCTTCGCGGCTGGAGCTGCAGCTGGTGGCCCTGGTGCCCGTTCATCACTGGCTGACGCCCGAGGGGGAGCGGCTCGCGGCTCGCGTGGCTGCGGTCGGCGGCCAGCTCGGCGGCGTGATTGGCCCCCCCTTCTCCCAGTCCTTGCCCGGTGCTGGTGGTGGGGCCTCGGAGGCGGAGGCGCTGCTGGCGATGATGGGACTGGCGGAGCACCACGGCTGTGGAGTGGATCTCCACATCGATGAAAGCGATCAGCAGCCGGGGCGCGGGGTCGACCTGGTCAGTCGCCTGCGGCTCCGGCACCGCCTCACCGGGCCGCTCACCTGCAGCCATGCCAGCAGCATGGGGCTGTTGCCGGCCGGGGCCTGTGATCGTCTGGCCGATCGGATCGCCGCGGCAGGCATCGGGGTGGTGGCCCTCCCCACCACCAATCTGTGGCTGCTGGGCAAACGGCGGCGCCGTACCCCCTGCCTGCGGCCCCAGGCCCCGATCCGCCAGCTGCAGGCGGCCGGGGTGTGTGTGGCCCTCGGCGGCGACAACGTGCAGGATCCCTGGTTTCCTGGTGGCGCCTTCGATCCGATCGCGCTGCTGCGCCAGCTGCCGGTGCTCAGCCAGCTGGTGCCCTGGCAGCGTCTGGGGCTGGCGCCGATGACCACGGCGGCGGCGCAGCTGATGGGGCTGGCCTGGGATGGGGTGCTGCGGATCGGGGCTCCCGCCGATCTGGTGGTGCTGGGGGTTTCCTCCTGGCACGAGCTGCTGGCCGTGGCGCCCCGGCGAAGGGTGCTGCGCGGTGGAGTCTGGCTGCCTCCGCCCCCCACGGAGGAGCCGTCTGCCCTGCTTGCCTTTGCTGATTCCTGCCGCCATCCTTTGCCCTGATGATGCCCAGATGACCCAGTTCTCAACCGCCACCGGCGATCTTCCCGCCTCCGTGGCCCCTGCCACGATTGCTGCCCTGGCGGCGGAATTGCGCCACAGCCATCCGGATCTGGTCCTCAGCGATGACCCCCGGGAATGTGCCCGGCTTTCCCGCGACTTTCACGACTATTCGCCGGTGCTGGTGCCGCTGCTGCAGGGCCGCACGGCCCAGCTGGTGGCGCATGCCACCAGCGTCGAGCAGGTGCGGGCGGTGGCCGGTGCCTGTGCCCGGCATGGGGTGCCGTTGACCCTGCGGGGGGCCGGCACCGGCAATTACGGCCAGTGCGTGCCCCTGGCCGGCGGGGTGGTGCTCGCTCTCGCTGGCTTGAATCGCCTGCGCCATCTGGAGTCGGGCAGTGGGGTGGTCACGGTGGAAGCGGGCTGTCTGCTGGCCGATCTGGATCAGCAGCTGGCTGCCAGTGGCCGGGCTCTGCGTCTGGCCCCCAGCACCTATCGCACCGCCACGATCGGTGGGTTTCTGGCCGGTGGTTCCGGTGGTATCGGTTCGATGCGCTGGGGATTCCTGCGGGATCCGGGCCAGCTGCTGGGCCTGGAGGTGGTCACGGTGGAGCCGGAGCCGCGCCTGCTGCAGCTCGATGCCACGGCCAGCGCACCCCTCAACCATGCCTACGGCACCAACGGCATCCTCACCGCCGTGCAGATGGCCACCTGTGAAGCGGTGTCCTGGCAGCAGATGGTGGTGGGATTCGCGCGCTGGGAGGAGGCCCTGGCGGCGGCCCAGGCCCTGCCGGCCACGGCCTTTCTGCTCAACGCCCTCTGCCTGATGGAGGCGCCCGTGGCCGCGAGGATGCCATGGCCCGGTGGCTGTCCTCCACCTGGGGCGGGCGAGCACCGTCTGCTGCTGCTGGCCGCCCCCGACTGCCTCTCCGTGTTGCCCCACTGGCTGGAAGCCCATGGTGGCTCCCTTTGCTGGCAGGCCTCCCAGGCCGAATCCCGGGGCCTGCCGCTGCGCGAGCTGATGTGGAACCACACCACCCTGCACTGGCGGGGCCATGAACCGGACTGGACCTATCTGCAGTTGCTGTTGCCCCGCCCTGAGGCGCCCTGCCTGGAGGGCCTGCGGCGGCGCTGGGGGGAAGAGCTTCTCTGGCACCTCGAGGCGGTGCGGCAGGACGGGGAGCAGCGGCTCGCCTGCCTGCCGTTGCTGCGTTGGCGGGGGGAAGAACGCCTGCAGGAGCTGATCGATGATTGCCGCGAGCTGGGGGCCTTTCTGTTCAATCCCCACGTGATCACCGTCGAAGACGGCGGCCTCGGTGTGATCGATGCCGATCAGGTTGCCGCCAAGCAGGCCTACGACCCCAACGGCCTGCTCAACCCCGGCAAGCTGCGGGGATGGCCGGCCAGGGCGGGATCCGGCGGCAGGTCTTAACCGCAGCCCAGGCTGAGGCGCGTGTCTACGCCGGTGACCGGGTTGGTGCCGCTGGCTTCGCGGCAGAGCATCCTCAGGTCGGTGCGATCCAGCAAGGCATCGGTGAAGTCGGCATTGGTCACGGTGGCGCCGGCGAAGCTGCTGCCTGAGGCGATCACGCCCTGCAAGCGGGCATCGGTGAAGTCGGCCCCGCTGAAGTCCACCCGATCCATGAGCGCGTCGCTGAGGTCGGCGCCGCTGAAATCAGCTTCGGCGAAGTTCGCCTGGGTGAGGATCGAGCCGTGCAGGTCGGCGCCGGCGAAATTGGCCTGGCGGCCGTTGACGCCGGCGAAGGAGGAATCGGCCAGCTGCTGGCCATGGAAATCCTGGCCGCTCTGGTTGGTGAGGGTGTAGTCCACCCGATCCTGAAAATCAGCCAGGGCGGGGGAAGGGGCTCCCCCCACCAGGCCAAGCATGGCGAGCCCCAGCCCGAGGACCAGGGCCAGGGTCTGCACCAGTCGGGCTGCCCGGCGGGCAGGGGGGCGGACGGCGACTTCCGCGGAACGGGTGCAGGCCATGGCGAAGCTGGCGGAGGGGGGTGACGATCAGGCCGTCACACCAAGATGCTGACGGATCCTGTTGAGACATGCGGTCTCTTCGGCGCTCACCTTTTCGCCACTGCCGAACAGGCCCTTGCCGGCGGCCGAAGCCACGGCCTGGCAGCCGTCCACGATCATCTGGGCGAACTGGTCGGCGGTGGCTTCGTCGGTCTTGCTGCGGGCCAGGGTCATGGCCTCATCCACTTCGGCGAGAGCCCGGTCGAGCACCTTGCCGTTTCGCACGTCATCGGGGGTCACTTCCAGCTTCTCGGGCCGGATGCCCTGCTTGAGGGCCTCGGGATCGAACAGGCTGGAGATCAGGGGGTTGGAGGCGTAGCGGGTGGCGGCGGCGGCCAGCTCCTTGCCGAGAGCCATGGCTTCCTGGGCACTGGAGACGATGCCCATATCCACGCTCATCACAGCCATGGCGGCACTCAGGGCTCCCCCGAGCAGCTTGTTGCGCTCGTCGGTGGTCAGTTCGACAGTCATTTTGAGAAGAGATTTGGTGTCGAGGATTATTGTCTCCCCCGTCAGATCCTACTGATACAGCGGGTTGTCGGGGAATCCTTTCGTTTTCCAAGGTTTCCCTGGATCTTCTTCTCGGCCTTCTTCTCGGCCCTCTTCGCCGTCGTTCCAGGGGCGGTTCAGGGTTGGGCGGTTCAGGGTTGCGGCGGCTCGAGCTGCGGCTGGGGCTCGAGCAGAGGCAGCACCTGCCCCAGCAGATACAGCGAACCTGCCACCACCGGCAGTAGACCCGCAGGCTCCAGCCAGGCCAGCCCCTCGGCGACGCAGGACACCGCCCTCAGCTGGCCGGTGCATTGGGGCAGGGCTGTGGTGAGTTCCTCCACGGACCAGCTGGCATGGTCGGCGATCGCCACGATCGCCGCCTGATCGCCGGATCGCAGCAGGTGGCCCACCACTGCCGGCCCGTCCTTGTGCCGCTGGATGCCCAGCAGCCAGCGGCGGGCACCACCGCCATCGAGCCGATCGATCTCCTGTCGCAGGGCTGCCGCCGCCGGCGGATTGTGGGCCCCGTCGATCAGCAGCTCCCGGCCCTGCCACTGCCAGCGCTCGAGCCGGCCCGGCCAGCGGGCGGCGGCAAGGCCGGTGCGGATCGCCGTTTCCGAGATCGGCCAGCCCTGGGCGGCCAGTTCCTCGGCCATGGCTGCCGCCACCGCCGCATTGCTGCGCTGCAGGTCCCCCTGCAGCCCCAGCAGCGGCCCCCCGGCCGCGGCGGCCGGCAGTGGTTCCACCCAGCGCAGCCGGCACCCCAGCTCTGCCGCCCTTTCCTCCAGCACCCGGCGCGCCTCGGGCTCCTGGGGGCCGCTGATCGCCACGCCGCCCGGGGTCATCACCCCGGCTTTCTCGAAGGCGATCGCCGCCAGGGTGGAGCCGAGGTGTTCGCGGTGATCCATGCCGATGGCCCCGAAACCCAGCACCTGGCGACGCGGATGGGCGGTGGTGGCATCCAGCCTTCCCCCCAGCCCCACCTCCAGCACCGCCAGATCCACCGCTTCGGCGGCAAAGCGATCGAAGGCGGCGGCGGTGAGCAGCTCGAACGGGGTGAGGCCGTGCCGGCGTCCGATCTCCTGCCATCGGGCCAGATCCGCGCGCAGCTCCCCGGGGCTGATCCAGCGATCGTCGAGCCGGACCCGTTCACACCAGCTGATCAGGTGGGGGGATCGGTAGGTGCCGACCCGCAGGGAGGCCGCCCGCAGGATGGCGTGTACCACTGTGCAGATCGATCCCTTGCCGTTGGTGCCCGCCACCTGCACGGCGGGAAAGGCCGCCTCGGGGTTACCGCCGGCGGCGAGGGCGGTCCTGAGGCGCTCCAGGCCCAGGTCCACCCCCCGCACGGCGAAGGGTTCGAGCAGATCATCGAGCTCCACAGGCTCGGGCAGCCCGGTCATCGGGGCTCAGGCGAGAGACAGAAGCGCTCGCTCGAGCCGCTTCACCGCTTTGCGCAGATGGCGCGGCCGGATCACCAGAGGCGGCACGAAGCGCACCACCTGCGGACCCGCCGGTACCAGCAGCAGCCGCTCGGCCATGGCGGCCTTGACCACGGCGGGGGCATTCGGTCCGTCGGGGCGCAGCACCAGGCCCCGCAGCAACCCCCAGCCCCGTTGGCCTGCCAGCAGGGTGGGATGCCGCTGCACCAGGTCGTCCAGCAGTTCGGCCAGCAGGTCTCCCATGGCGCCCACCTGCTCGAGGAGGCCCCGCCGTTCGATCTCCTCGATCACCGTCAGCCCGGCGCGGCAGGCGAAGGGATTGCCGCCGAAGGTGCTGGCGTGTTCCCCGGGCCGGAAGTGGTCGAAGGCCTCCTTCACCGCCAGGGCACCGATCGGGATCCCGCCTCCGAGCCCTTTGGCGATCGTGAAAGCATCGGGCTCGATGCCCAGCTGTTCATAGCCCCACCAGCGGCCGCTGCGGCCGACCCCGATCTGCACCTCGTCGAGGATCAGCAGGATCCGGCGTTCGTCGCAGAGTTCGCGCACCCGTCGGAAGAAGTCGGGATCGCCGGGGAAGACACCCCCTTCGCCCTGGAGCGGTTCCAGCAGCACCGCCGCCACCCGTGGTCCTTCCGCTTCACACTCGTGGAGCAGGGATTCGAAGGCGGCGGTGTCGTTGTAGGGGAAATAGCGGAAGCCCTCCACCATCGGTTCGAAGCCCTGGTGGTACTTGGGCTGGCCGGTGGCGCTCACTGCAGCCAGGGTGCGGCCATGGAAGCTGGCCTGAGCCGTGAGGATCACCGGGCGCTCGATACCCCGCACCTGATGTCCGTGCTTGCGGGCCAGCTTGATCGCCGCCTCATTGGCCTCAGCCCCGGAATTACAGAAGAAAACGCGATCGGCGCAGCTGCGGGCCGTGAGGGCCGCCGCCAGGGCCTCCTGTTCGGGGATGCGGTAGAGATTCGAGACGTGCTGCAGTTTGCGCAGCTGCTGGCAGAGGCTGCGCCGCAGCACCGGATCGCTGTGGCCGAGGGTGCAGACGGCAATCCCCGCCACCCCATCGAGGTAGCGGGTGCCATTGCTGTCGTACAGCCACACCCCTTTGCCCCGCACGAGTTCGAGCGGAAAGCGGGCGTAGGTGTCCATCACCGGCGACCGCACCGGGGCTGGGGTGATCGTCATGGACGAAACGGGGAGATGGGAGCGGTGGGACTCGAACCCACATGCCCGAAGGCGCTCGATTTTGAGTCGAGTCCGTCTACCAATTCCGGCACGCTCCCGTGGCGCCGACTTTAAGGGGTCTCGAGGACGTCGCTGACCCGGTGGATGCGGGCCCCGACGGAATTGAGCTTGCCCTCCAGGTCGGCGTAGCCCCGGTCGAGGTATTCCAGGCCCCTCACGGTGGTGGTGCCCTCTGCAGCCAGGCCGGCCAGCACCATGGCGGCGGAGGCACGCAGATCGGTCCCCTGCACGGGGGCGCCGCTGAGACGGGCCACTCCTTCGATGTAGGCGGTGTTGCCCTGCATCCGGATCGAGGCCCCCATGCGCTGCAGCTCGGCCACGTGCTGGAGGCGATTCTCGAAGATGTTCTCCACCACCATGCTGGTGCCGTTGGCGGTGGCCAGCAGGCTCATGAACGGAGCCTGGAGATCGGTGGGGAAGCCAGGGAAAGGCTGGGTGCGCAGATCCACCGCCTTGATGTCGCGGGCACTCACCTCCATGCCGGTGCCATCGAAGCTGAGCCGGCAGCCCGCTTCTTCCAGTTTGGTGATCACGGCGCCGAGGTGTTCCGGGATGATCGGTCCCACGTAGAGATTGGAACGGGTGATGGCCGCCGCCAGCAGGAACGTGCCTGCTTCGATCCGATCCGGGATCACGGCGTAATCGGCTCCGTGCAGCTGGTCGACCCCCTGGATCGTGATGGTGGGCGTGCCGGCACCCTCGATCCGGGCCCCCATGGCCAGCAACAGATTGGCCAGGTCCGTGACCTCGGGTTCGAGGGCGGCGTTTTCGATCACGGTTTCCCCGTCGGCCAGGGCGGCCGCCATCATCAGGGTCTCGGTGGCGCCCACACTGGGGCAGTCGAGGTGAATGTGGCCTCCGGTGAGACGCTTGCTGCGGCCGGGGACCACGGCGGTGACGACGCCGTGTTCGATGGTCACCTGGGCGCCGAGGGCCTTGAGGCCTTTCACGTGTTCCACCACCGGGCGCGATCCGATCTGGCAGCCGCCCGGCAGGGGGATCTGGGCCATGCCCATCCGGGCCAGCAGGGGGCCGATGCAGAAGAAGCTGGCCCGCAGGCTGTTGACCAGTTCGTAGGGGGGCGCCACCTGGGTGATGTGGTCGCCGTTCAGTTCGATGGCATTGCCGCTGCGCACCACCTGCACGCCGAGGGCTGCGAGGATCTCGCCCATGCCGGCGATGTCGGTGAGCGGCGGCACATTGCGGAGCTGCAGGGAGTCGCGGGTGAGCAGGCAGGCGGCCATCAGCACCAGGGCCGAGTTCTTGGCGCCGCTGACCCTGAGTTCGCCGCTGAGTTGCCTGCCGCCGCTGACCTCGAGCCTGGGATCCACGAGAGTCTTTCTCTGCACGGCGGATACGGTCATGAACCCCAGCTCGATCCTTTGATCAGGGGCATATTGACAACCTTTGGTTCCACCGTCTAGAGGCCGCCGTCTGAACTGTCTCACGCTGCGCTCATCTGTGTGGCAGGGGGACTTCGTGATGGGGCGTGCTGTGGGGAGGGCACCTCGATGTTTTATGGTGGGGAGGTCGTCGCGGTTTCGTGACGGCGATACGCCCGCGGATGTGGCGGAATTGGTAGACGCGCTAGTTTCAGGTACTAGTGGCAGCAATGTCGTGGGAGTTCAAGTCTCCCCATCCGCACTTTTTTCTCGAATGATCGTCCTCAAGATCAGCAACGCTTCCGAGGTGGTTGCCTCCAAGGTGGGCAAGTTCATCGAAAGTCTTACGCCGGACGGTTTCGATCAGGCGAAGGTTGAGGATATTGTGATCAAGAAGTTGATCGAGAATCTTCGCGCCGAGGGTCTGCACGGCGAAGTTGCCTCTGTGCGCGGCGTGGATCTGGACCACAGCCAGCTTGTGCTCCACGACCGCCTGCATGTCCGCAGTCAGCAGCAGTTCTGAGTTCAGCAACTCGTTTGAGGCGGTGATCACAAGCCGCCGCAATCC
>Ga0164292_10000751_pt1 | contig 25763 bp, 20 predicted proteins | sample GEODES117metaG_FD_111486 | JGI IMG/M metagenome (GOLD analysis project Ga0164292, IMG submission 111486) | Eutrophic lake water microbial communities from Lake Mendota, Wisconsin, USA - GEODES117 metaG | ecosystem: Environmental > Aquatic > Freshwater > Lake | place: USA: Lake Mendota...
GAATCAATATTGATCCAATTTCGAAGATAATACATTCTACATTCGAATATGACAGGCCGTACAGTTGTTATTTAAGGCAATCAATAACAACTTACACGAGCCTGTCTTTTTATCTATATCATTCAATTAAGGGTTATGGATCAACAGATATATATTTTCGATACCACGCTTCGCGATGGGGAACAAGTGCCAGGATGTAAACTCAATACAAAAGAAAAATTAGGATTAGCGCTTCAATTAGAAGCATTGGGGGTTGATATTATCGAAGCAGGATTTCCAATTTCAAGCCCTGGTGATTTTGAATCTGTTCAAGCAATATCTAAAGTAATCAAAAACGCCACTGTTTGTGGTTTAACAAGAGCTGTTCAAAAAGACATTGAAGTAGCAGCACAGGCATTGAAATATGCGGTTCGTCCAAGAATACACACAGGCATTGGCACTTCAGATTTTCATATCAAAGCAAAGTTCAATACTTCTCAAGAAGTTATTTTGGAAAGGGCTATTCAAGCTGTAAAATGGGCCAGGAATTTTACAGACGATGTAGAATTTTTTGCAGAAGATGCAGGAAGAACCGACAATGAATATTTAGCAAGAATTGTTGAAGGGGTTATTCATGCAGGAGCTACTGTAGTTAATATTCCAGATACAACAGGCTATTGTTTGCCTTATCAATATGGTGAAAAAATTGCTTATTTAATGAACAATGTACCCAATATTGATAAAGCCATACTTTCTTGTCATTGTCATAATGATCTAGGGCTTGCAACAGCCAATTCAATTAGTGGAGTAATAAATGGTGCAAGACAAATCGAATGTACCATCAATGGTTTGGGCGAGAGAGCTGGTAATACTTCATTAGAAGAAGTGGTAATGATCATTCAACAACATAAACACTTAGGGCTTTATACGAATATCAAAACCCAAATGCTTAACCCACTTAGCAGAGAAGTTTCGGATATTATGCGAATGCCTGTTCAGCCAAATAAGGCAATAGTTGGAGCAAACGCTTTCTCTCATTCATCAGGCATTCATCAAGATGGGTTTTTAAAAGATGCTCAAACATATGAAATCATCAATCCAGAACAAGTTGGTGCCGAAGGAAGTAAAATAGTTTTAACTGCCAGAAGTGGAAGAAGTGCTTTGGCATATCGTTTTCAGAAATTGGGATATGATTTTGATAGAAATGATATCGACCAATTGTACCAATCATTTTTAATTATTGCTGATAGCAAGAAGGAAGTGGTTGAAAGCGATTTGAGAACATTGGCAGAAGCATATGTGCCGGAAAAAGCAATTGCATAATCATTCAACATAATCAATGGGAAAAACACTTTTCGATAAAATTTGGGACAATCATGTTGTAGAGACCATTGACAATGGCCCATCCGTTTTATATATAGATCGTCATTTTATTCATGAAGTAACAAGCCCGCAAGCATTCAAAGGAATTGAAGAAAGAGGGGTTGAACTTTTTAGACCCAAGCAAACCATTGCTACTGCCGATCACAATGTTCCTACATTAAATCAGCACTTGCCTATCAAAGACGAGTTGTCTAGAATGCAAGTAGAGCAATTGATTAATAATTGCGCAAAGCATGGCGTTGAATTGTATGGATTGGGTCATCCATATCAAGGTATTGTTCATGTGATTGGGCCAGAGTTGGGAATTACGCAACCAGGCATGACCATTGTTTGTGGAGATAGCCATACATCTACACATGGTGCGTTTGGTGCTATTGCGTTTGGTATTGGTACAAGTGAAGTTGAAATGGTTTTTGCATCACAATCTGTTTTGCAAACAAAGCCCAAAACAATGCGAATCAATATTGAAGGTGCATTGCAAAAAGGAGTAGTTGCTAAAGATATTATTCTATACATCATAGCAAAAATTTCCGCAAGTGGAGCAACGGGATATTTTGTTGAGTATGCAGGTAGTACCATTCGCTCACTTTCTATGGAAGCTCGTATGACCATTTGTAATATGAGTATCGAAATGGGTGCAAGGGGTGGAATGATTGCTCCTGATGATACTTGTTTTGATTACATAAAAGGAAGGGCATTTGCTCCTAAAGGAGAAGCATGGAATGATGCTATCGACCAATGGACTCAATTGTATTCTGATGCGGATGCCATTTTTGATGCTGAAATTAATATCGATGCAAATGCAATCGAACCCATGATTACTTATGGAACAAATCCTGGATTGGGAATTGCTATAAATGGATTTATTCCTGTAGTTGAAACCATTGTAGATGAGGGAGAGCGAAATAATATCATAAAAGCCTTGAAATACATGGGTCTTGAATCTGGCGCTTCCTTATTAGGAATGCCTGTGCAACATATTTTCATCGGAAGTTGTACCAATTCTAGAATTGAAGATTTAAGAGAAGTTGCCGCACTGGTAAAAGGCAAAAAGAAAAACAGTGCTGTACAAGTAATGATTGTGCCAGGTTCGCAGCAAGTTGCCAAGCAAGTAAATGCGGAAGGATTAGATTTAATATTTGCAGAAGCTGGATTTCAAATAAGACAAGCTGGATGTAGTGCTTGCTTAGGAATGAATGAGGATAAAATTCCAAATGGAGAATATTGCATTAGTACTTCTAACAGAAATTTTGAAGGCCGTCAAGGTGCAGGAGCAAGAACTTTATTAGCAAGCCCTTTAACCGCTGCTGCTGCAGCAATAACTGGAGTAGTAACAGATATTAGAAGCTTGATTTAATGCTTCTCTATATAAATAGTAAAAGAGTGTTCTCGGATGCTTAGTTTAAAATATAATAATTAATAAGCGTGAAAGCCTTAAAAGAAATTAAAAGCCAATTTGTTCCATTACCAATGGAAAATATTGATACAGATCAAATTATTCCTGCCCGGTTTTTAAAATCAACCACCAGGGATGGGTTTGGAAAAAATTTATTTAGAGATTGGCGATACAACAATAATGATGAGACTAATCCAAAACCTGATTTTGCTTTAAATCAATCTCAGTATAAGGGCGAGATTTTGGTTGCTGGAAAAAACTTTGGATGCGGCTCATCCAGAGAGCATGCAGCATGGGCATTGCAGGACTATGGATTCAATGCAGTTGTTTCTAGTTTTTTTGCAGATATTTTTAAAAACAATGCATTGAATAATGGGGTATTGCCTGTTACCGTTTCGGATGCTTTTCTACAAGAAATATTTGAACAAAACAACACATGTTTACTTACCATAAATGTTGAAGCACAAACTATTAAGATTAATACAACTGGAAGCACTGCGCATTTCGACATCAATCTGTATAAAAAAACTTGTTTGCTAAATGGATTTGACGATATCGATTTTTTAATAAGTAGGAAGGAACTCATAGCTGAGTTTGAAAAAAAGAATTAATCAATATGGATAAGAAAATTGCAGTAATTAATGGCGATGGGGTAGGCCCGGAAGTAACAGCTCAATCTATAAAAGTATTAAATGCAATTGCAGCAAAATTTGGGCATCAATTTCTATTTGTTGATGCATTAATGGGTGCAGACGCTATTGATAAAACAGGTAATCCATTACCTGATGAAACAATTGCTATTTGTAAACAAAGTGATGCTATCTTATTTGGAGCAATCGGACATCCAAAATACGACAACGATCCTTCAGCAAAAGTTCGCCCAGAGCAAGGGCTTTTAAAATTGCGCAAAGAGTTGGAGTTATTTACCAATATCCGACCAATCAATATGTATGATTCTTTGGCTCATCTATCTCCATTGAAAACCAAACAACTCGAAGGAGTTGATTTTATTATATTTAGAGAACTCACGGGCGGCATTTATTTTGGTAAGCGATCTCTAAGTGAAGATCAAACCTATGCAACCGATGAATGTGCTTATCATACCTATGAAATTGAAAGAGTTGCTCATTTGGCATTTCAATATGCACAAATCAGAAGAAAAAAATTAACACTTATCGATAAAGCAAATGTGCTGGAAACTTCACGTTTATGGAGAAAAGTAGTACAGTCATTGGCAAGTAAATACCCCGACGTTTCTGTAGATTATATGTTTGTTGATAATGCGGCAATGCAAGTAATCATTAATCCTGCTCAATTTGATGTGGTATTAACAGAGAATATGTTTGGTGATATTATCAGTGATGAGGCCAGTGTATTAACAGGATCAATCGGGTTATTGCCTTCTGCTTCTGTTGGCAATGGAGCTGCTTTGTTTGAGCCTATTCATGGTTCTTATCCGCAAGCAACCGGAAAAGATATTGCTAACCCGGTGGGCTCTGTTTTGTCTGCTGCAATGATGTTGGATCATTTTGGATTAAATGAAGAAGCAAATTTGGTAAGAGAAGCAGTGAATTGGACATTAACGCACAGTTTTGTTTCAAAAGACATTGATCCAATAAATAGTTATGGAACATCAGCAATCGGTGATTTGATTGAAGACTATATAAAAAGAAATGGAAAGCAAGCTGCAACAAATAATTCGGCGTTGAATGCTTCTACAATTATCTAAACAAACAGTGGTATGTATTATAATAACGAAACAATTATTTTTCACAATGGTCATTTTGTGAAAGCGGCAGATGCAAAAATGGATTTGTATTCTCAGTCATTGCATTATGGGTACGCTGTTTTTGAAGGCATACGTTCTTACAGAACCGAATCAGGGGAAACAAAAATCTTTAAGCCAGTAGCGCATTTTGAAAGATTAAAAGTTTCAGCTGAATCCATCAATTTGCCCTATACCTATCATGCACAAGATTTAATTGAAGCAACCTATGAGGTTTTAAAACAAAATAATTTACAGGATGCTTATATACGCCCTGTAGTATATGCCCCTGCAAATATGAGTTTCGCACCAAATAGCGAATCCTTTTTATTTATAGAAGCTTGGGAAATGGCGCCATTTTTAGGTGATAAGCTTTTAAGAGTTATGACTTCCTCTTTTCAGAGACCCAATCCGAAAGCATTTAAGATTCATGCTAAAGCAGCTGGTCATTATGTAAATTCAATCATGGCTAGTCAAGAGGCCAAGGCAAAAGGATTTGATGAAGCTTTATTATTGGATATGCACGATCATTTAGCCGAAGGGCCGGGTGCTAATTTGTTTTTTGAAAAAGATGGCGAATTGCATACACCTGAATTGGGTCATATTCTTCCTGGACTTACCAGAGCTACTGTTTTTGAAATCTGTGAGCAATTGCATATTCCTGTAACAGAAGGAACATATACGATTGAGCAATTAAAAAATGCAGACAGCGCTTTTTTCTGTGGAACAGCAGCTGAAGTGATTGGCTGGGAGTCTATTGACGCAACAGATTTTCCTAAGCAATGGAAAGATAGTTTGGGAGTCAAAATTCAAAAAGCTTATACCAATTTGGTACATGAAAAAAATAATCAATAATGGAATTAAATAAATACAGTAAAACAATTACACAAGATCCTACCCAACCTGCAGCTCAAGCAATGTTGTATGGTATTGGATTAACAGAATCGGATCTTAAAAAAGCGCAGGTAGGCATTGTAAGTATGGGTTATGATGGCAATACCTGCAACATGCATTTAAATGATTTGGCTAAAGTAGTTAAGAAAGGTGTTTGGGAAAACGACTTAGTGGGTTTGATCTTTAATACAATTGGCGTAAGTGATGGAATTAGCAATGGAACTGATGGAATGCGCTATTCATTGGTCAGCAGAGATGTGATTGCTGATTCTATTGAAGCGGTTTGTGGAGCTCAATATTATGATGGGTTGATCGCATTGCCAGGTTGTGATAAGAATATGCCAGGCTCTTTAATAGCGATGGGTAGATTGAATCGCCCAGCAATTATGGTATATGGTGGATCAATTGCTGCGGGACATTATAAAGGGCAACATTTAAATATCGTGTCGGCATTTGAAGCATTGGGTCAAAAGTTGGCTGGCAATTTAAGTGAAGAAGATTTCAAAGGAATAGTGCAACACTCTTGCCCTGGAGCAGGTGCTTGTGGTGGAATGTATACAGCTAATACAATGGCATCAGCAATTGAAGCTTTAGGAATGAGTTTGCCCTATTCATCTTCTAACCCTGCATTGAGTGATGATAAACAAAATGAATGTTTAGCTGCCGGAAAAGCCATTAAAGTTTTACTGGAGAAAAATATTTGTCCTAAAGACATCATGACTTTTAAAGCATTTGAAAATGCAATTACTATTGTTATGGTTTTGGGTGGAAGTACCAACGCAGTATTGCATTTAATTGCCATGGCAAAAAGCGTTGATGTAGAAATTACATTAGCCGATTTTCAGCGCATCAGCGATAAGGTTCCTGTACTCGCCGATTTCAAACCAAGCGGCACTTATTTGATGCAAGATCTTCATCAATACAGTGGTATTCCTGCAGTAATGAAATATTTATTGAGTAAAGGAATGTTGCATGGAGATTGCTTAACAGTTACAGGTAGAACCATTGCTGAAAATTTAGCAGACATTCCTGATTTAGATTTTGATCAACAAAAAGTGATTGTTCCTATCGAACGCCCCATCAAATCAACGGGTCATTTACAAATCTTATTCGGCAATTTGGCAACTGGAGGAAGTGTTGCAAAGATCAGTGGAAAAGAAGGAGAATTATTTGAAGGTCCGGCCCGCGTTTTTGATGGAGAAAAAGCCTTGATAGAAGGAATTAATTCTGGATTGATAAAAGCAGGCGATGTTGTAGTAATTAGAAATGTGGGTCCTAAAGGTGCGCCTGGCATGCCTGAAATGCTGAAACCTACTTCTGCTATTATTGGAGCAGGGTTGGGCAAATCGGTTGCATTAATAACCGATGGAAGATTCAGTGGAGGTACGCATGGATTTGTTGTAGGACATATAACGCCTGAAGCAGTAAGTGGTGGCTTAATAGGATTGGTAGAAAACGATGATATCATAGAACTAAATGTTGCCACAAAAAAAATGACATTAAAAGTTGCTGATGATATAATTGCAGCAAGAAAAGCAAAATGGGTAAAACCAGCACCAAATGCAACAAAGGGTTTATTGTTTAAATATGCGCAATCTGTAAAAGATGCTTCTGAAGGTTGTGTAACAGATGAAGTATAACACCCCCCGGCCCCCTAACCCCCCGGCCCCCTAAAGGGGGGGGAGAAAAAATTGATTAAAATAATTTGTATGAATACTGTAGAAAAAAAATTGGAAAATAAAATCGATCAACAGCCTTCTATTCCCCCCCCTTTAGGGGGGGCAGGGGGGGGTGAGTTGTCCGGCTCTCAAGCAGTATTAGAAGCTTGTATCGCCGAAGGAGTAGATACTATTTTTGGATATCCTGGAGGAGCAATTATGCCGATTTATGATGCATTGTATGATTACAATGATCAATTAAAACATGTTTTGGTTCGGCATGAACAAGGTGGAATACATGCAGGGCAAGGCTATGCGCGCAGCAGTGGAAAAGTAGGTGTTGTTTTTGCAACAAGCGGACCTGGGGCAACAAACTTGGTAACTGGTTTAGCAGATGCAATGATTGATAGCACTGCTTTGGTTTGTATCACTGGTCAGGTGTTTGCGCATTTATTAGGAACAGATGCTTTTCAAGAAACTGATGTAATCAATATCACAACACCTGTAACAAAATGGAATTGTCAGGTTACGGATGCTGCTGAAATTCCTCATGTTTTGGCAAAAGCATTTTACATAGCTCGAACTGGTAGACCAGGTCCTGTTTTAATTGATATTACCAAGAATGCACAAATTCAAAAATTCAATTACGAAGGATATATAAAATGTGAGCACATTAGAAGTTATCGCCCTAAGCCCATTATTCGAAAGGAATATATAGAACAAGCCGCTGCATTGATTAATCAAGCAAAAAAACCATTCGTGCTTTTTGGGCAAGGAATCATTTTAGGTAAAGCGGAAAAAGAATTTAAAACGTTTATTGAAAAAGGCGGTTTGCCAGCAGCTTGGACAATTTTGGGATTAAGTGCATTGCCAACGGATCATCCACAGAATGTTGGCATGTTGGGTATGCATGGAAATTATGGCCCAAATGTGTTGACCAACGAATGTGATGTATTGATTGCAATTGGAATGCGATTTGATGATCGGGTAACTGGTAGGCTCGACAAATATGCCAAACAAGCAAAAATTATTCATCTCGATATAGACCCTGCTGAAATAGATAAAAATGTAAAAGCAGATGTACCAGTATGGGGTGATTGTAAGGAGACATTGCCCTTACTTACTCAGCTAATAGAAGCAAAACAACACAAAGATTGGTTGGAAAAATTCAATGCATATACGCAACAGGAAATAGATATAGTTATACAAGAAGAATTACATCCAAAAGAAGGGGAACTTACCATGGGCGAAGTAATTCATTTGTTAAATGAACTCACCAATGGAGATGCCATCATTGTTACAGATGTGGGCCAACATCAAATGGTTGCATGTAGATATGCAAAATTCAATCAATCAAAAAGCAATATTACTTCCGGCGGACTTGGTACAATGGGCTTTGCATTGCCAGCAGCTATTGGAGCAAAATTTGGTGCTTTAGATAGAACCGTAGTAGCTGTTATTGGTGACGGTGGATTTCAAATGACTTTGCAAGAAATGGGAACCATCATGCAAACTGAATTGAATGTAAAAATTTTAATACTCAACAATCGCTTCTTAGGTATGGTGCGTCAATGGCAGCAATTGTTTAACGATAAGCGCTATTCATTCGTAGATATTCAAAGCCCTGATTATGTTCAATTGGCTAAAGCATATGGTATAGAAGGGCAATCTGTAGATGATAGAGCCTTATTAAAATCGGCAATAAAAACCATGCTCGATCATGAAGGATCTTACTTGCTGGAAGTAATGGTTGGCAAAGAAAACAATGTATTTCCTATGGTGCCACAAGGCTGCAGTGTATCAGAAATCAGGTTAAAATAATTGAATTATGAAAGCAGAATATACCATTACTGTTTATACTGAAAATCAAGTTGGTTTATTAAACCGTATTGCCATTATTTTTTCTCGGAGAAAAATCAATATAGAAAGCTTGAATGTATCTCCATCTGAAGCGGAAGGTATACATCGTTTTACAGTAGTAATTAATGAAACGGAGGATGTGGTTCGCAAATTGTGCAGACAAATTGAAAAACAAGTTGAAGTATTGAAAGCCTATTTCAATACCAACGAAGAAATCATTTGGCAGGAAATGGCTTTGTACAAAGTTTCTACAGACGAAGTAGCAGAAAAATTAAAAGTAGAAAGGTTGTTGCGCGAATATGGCGCAAGAGCAGTTGTTATTAGAAAAGATTATACCATTTTCGAAACTACTGGTCATAGAGAAGAAACAGATCGATTAGTGGAAGTATTGGCGCCTTATGGGCTTATTGAATTTGTAAGAAGTGCTAGAGTAGCCATTATTAAGGCCAGTAAGGGATTTCACGAGAAATTGAAAGAGTTTGAAGCTGTTGAGCCTGCAGAAGAACTTATTGAAAATGAGTTTCTAGATAAAGCAGACCAAGTTTTCACCATGTAATTTTTAATTATCATACAATAAAATTTAATCAACGAATAATCTATACAAAATGGCAAATTATTTTAACTCATTATCACTTCGCGAACAACTGAATCAATTAGGCACTTGTGAATTTATGGACAAAGCTGCTTTTGCAGACGGCATTAATGCATTGAAAGGGAAAAAATTGGTAATCATTGGGTGTGGAGCACAGGGATTGAATCAAGGGCTTAATCTACGTGATTCTGGTTTAGACATTGCTTATGCATTGCGCAAAGATGCGATCGAACAAAAAAGAGCTTCTTGGAAAAATGCCACCGATAATCAATTTAAAGTAGGTACTTATGAAGAATTGATTCCAACAGCAGATGTTGTGATCAACCTTACGCCAGATAAACAACATAGTTCAGTGGTATCAGCTGTGATGCCTTTGATGAAACAAGGTTCAACATTGTCCTATTCACATGGATTTAATATTGTTGAAGAGGGAATGCAAATTAGAAAAGACATTACTGTTATAATGGTTGCCCCCAAATGTCCTGGTACAGAAGTAAGAGAAGAATTCAAAAGAGGATTTGGGGTGCCTACTTTAATTGCAGTACATCCAGAGAATGACCCTGAAGGAAAGGGCTGGGATTATGCAAAAGCATATTGTGTTGGTACTGGTGGTCATAGAGCAGGTGTTTTAAAATCTTCTTTTGTTGCAGAAGTGAAGTCGGATTTAATGGGTGAACAAACCATTCTATGTGGCTTGCTTCAAACGGGTTCTATTTTAAGTTTCGATAAAATGATCGAAAAAGGAATTGATGCTGCTTATGCTGCTAAGCTTATTCAGTATGGATGGGAAGTAATAACAGAAGCCTTGAAACAAGGAGGTATTACCGCAATGATGGATAGACTCTCCAATCCTGCTAAATTAAAAGCATTTGAGTTGTCTGAAGCATTGAAAGGTATTATGCGTCCACTTTTTCAAAAACACCAGGATGATATCATGAGCGGTGTTTTCTCTTCAACCATGATGGCAGATTGGGCCAATGATGATAAAAACTTATTGACCTGGAGAGCAGCTACTGGAGAAACAGCTTTTGAGAAAACAACACCAGGATCTATGAAAATTGCAGAGCAAGAATTTTTTGACAATGGTCTTTTAATGGTGGCGTTTGTAAGGTCAGGGGTTGAGTTGGCTTTTGAAACCATGGTTGAAGCAGGCATTAAAGAAGAGTCTGCGTACTATGAATCCTTGCATGAAACTCCATTGATAGCAAATACCATTGCACGTAAGAAATTATTCGAAATGAATCGGGTTATTTCCGACACAGCAGAATATGGATGTTATTTATTTGATCATGCTTGCAAACCTTTATTGGCCAATTTTATGAAAAACATCGACACAGATGTAATTGGTAAAAACTTCAATGCGGGTAAAGATGCTGGAGTAGATAATAAAAAGCTTATTGCAGTAAATGCTGTTATACGCTATCATCCAGTAGAATTAATTGGCAAAGAATTAAGACAAGCAATGACCGATATGAAGACCATCAATACAAACGCCTGATCAATTGATAATGGAAAATCTAGCAATCAATAATACGCTTTGTTATGGATTAGATGTAGCAAGTGCAGCAAACAGGTTACATGCTATTGTAACACATACTCCGCTTACATTTAATATAAATTTGTCTAAAAAATACCAATGCAAGGTTTTTTTGAAAAGAGAAGATTTGCAAGTGGTGCGTTCTTATAAGATTCGTGGCGCATATAATATGATGAGTAGTTTGCCAACCAGTCTATTGGAAAAAGGAGTGGTATGTGCCAGTGCAGGTAATCATGCGCAGGGGTTTGCATACAGTTGTAGGAAGTTGAATATAAAGGGTGTAGTTTTTATGCCAATCATTACGCCGAATCAAAAAGTAAGTCAAACAAAAATGTTTGGTGATGGATATGTAGAAATTAAATTGGTTGGAGATACTTTTGATGATTGCGCTATTGCTGCTAAAGAATATTCAGAAGCATTTGGAATGACATTTATTCCTCCTTTCGATGATCATCGTATTGTTGAAGGACAAGCAACTGTTGGATTAGAAATATTAACTGATTTGTCAGCAGTTGACTATATTTTTTCTCCAGTAGGAGGCGGCGGCTTATCAGCTGGCGTTGGCGCTTTTTTCAAAACATTTTCGCCGCATACAAAAATCATAGGTGTTGAGCCCGAAGGTGCACCATCTATGTATGAAGCATTGAAAGCAGGTCATCCGGTTACTTTAGAGAATATTGAACGATTTGTAGATGGGGCTTCAGTTAAGCGAGTTGGGGATGTTCCTTTCGCTATTTGCAAAGAAGTCTTAGATGATATGCATTTAGTAAATGAAGGGAAAGTATGTACAACTATTTTAAAGTTATACAATGAAGATGCAATTGTTGTTGAGCCAGCTGGAGCATTGTCAATTGCTGTATTGGATGATTATGCAGAAGCAATAAAAGGCAAAACCATTGTTTGTATTGTTAGCGGAAGCAATAACGATATAGATCGTATGCAAGAAATCAAAGAGCGTTCTTTGCAGTATGAAGGTTTAAAACATTATTTTTTAATTCGCTTTGCACAAAGGCCTGGAGCCCTCAAAGAATTTGTAAATCATGTTTTAGGGCCTACCGATGATATTACCCGTTTTGAATACATGCAAAAGCATAATAAAGAAAGCGGCCCTGCGTTGGTGGGCATTGAACTTTTGGATAATAGTGATTATGCAAAATTAATCAGTAACATGAAAAAGTACAATGTCAATTACACTCCATTAGACAAAAACGATAATGTATTTGGGTACTTAGTTTAAGTATGAATAAATTAGAATTATAAGAAAAACAGTATGCAAGTTTTAAAATTTGGGGGGAGTTCGGTAGCCAATGCAAACAGTATTAATAAAGTAGTTGATATTGTATTAAGGGCAATTCAGCAAGAGCCAGTTGTATTGGTAGTTTCGGCTTTAGGTGGGGTTACAGATCAGTTGATTTATACAGGAGCATTGGCTTCAACTGGAGATGATTCATATAAGCAGGAAATAAAACAATTAGAAACAAAACATTTAGATGCAGTAAGGGCATTATTGCCTATTCAAGAACAGAGTTCCACTTTAAGTTGGGTGAAACAGCAATTGAATGAGTTAGAAAGTTTATGCGACGGTGTTTTTTTATTGGGGGAATTGTCGCCTAGAATAAAAGACAAACTGGTAAGTTATGGAGAGTTACTTTCCTCTTTTATTATATCAGCAAAATTGCAATCAATCGGTGTTACTCAAGCATGGGTGGATGCTAGGTTGCTTATTTCAACAGATAGTAAATATGGAAATGCTGCCGTAAACTTTGAAAAAACAAACCCGGCAATTGTTCAATATTTTAAAGGGCAGAACGCTAAAGTATTTGTTGTTCCAGGTTTTATTGCTGCAGATTCAAATCAAAATACAACTACACTAGGGAGAGGAGGCTCGGATTATACGGCTGCTATTTTTGCAGCTGCTTTAAATACAGCATCGTTAGAAATTTGGACAGATGTAAGTGGAATGATGACTGCAGACCCAAGATTGGTTCAACATGTAAAACATATAGAAAGAATTTCTTACCAAGAAGCCATGGAGCTTTCTCATTTTGGAGCAAAAATTATTTATCCTCCAACCATTCAACCGGTTATGAAAAAAAATATTCCGGTTTGGATAAAAAATACGTTTGAGCCAACTGCAAAAGGCACCATTATTGAAGAGAAAGTTCATTTTGATAATGAAATAATAAGGGGAATATCTAGCATCAATTCGATTAGTTTATTGAGTTTGGAAGGAAGTGGAATGGTTGGCATTCCAGGTTTTTCCAAAAGGTTATTCGAAATATTGGCCCTAAAAAACATCAATGTAATCTTAATCACTCAAAGTTCCTCCGAGCATTCAATTTGCGTTGGAATTAGTGAAGCCGATGCAACTACAGCTCAACAGTCTATCGATCAAGCATTTGCCTATGAAATAGAAACAGGCAAAGTAGATCCGGTGAAAGTAGAAACAGGCTTGAGCATTGTTGCATTGGTTGGGGAGCAAATGAAAAGTCATCCGGGTATTAGTGGGAAAATGTTTGGCGCATTAGGAAGAAACGGAATAAATGTACGAGCAATAGCTCAGGGATCTTCAGAGAAAAATATTTCCGCAGTGCTGTCTGCAAATGACGTAAAAAAAGCCATCAATGTATTGCATGAAGTTTTCTTTGAAACTAGCTATAAACAATTGAATGTATTTATTGCTGGTGCTGGAAATGTGGGCGGAAAATTAATTGGTCAGATAAACCAACAATTGACCTATTTGAAAGAGCATTTAAGATTGCAAATACAAGTTGTTGGAATTGCGAATAGCAAAAAGATATTGTTGAATGATTCGGGAATTGATTTGAATAATTGGAAAACAGATTTAAATAATGCTTCAGCTGCAACTATTCATGATTTTATAAAACTAATTGGCGATAAAAATTTGCGCAATAGTGTATTTATAGATGTTACCGCAAATGCAGAAGTGGCAACTGTATATGGTATATTATTACAAAAAAGTATTGCTGTTGTAGCTTGCAATAAAATAGCCTGTTCATCTTCTTATGAAAATTATAAACAGTTAAAGTCTTTATCGAGAGAATTCAATGCGCCTTTTTTATTTGAAACCAATGTGGGTGCTGGGTTGCCTGTAATAGGTACGTTAAATGATTTATTGAGAAGTGGCGATAAAATCAATAAAATTCAAGCTGTATTATCCGGAACACTCAATTTTGTTTTCAATAATTACGATGCAACCGTTCCATTTGCCGAAATAGTAAAACAGGCCCAATTAGAAGGGTATACAGAGCCAGATCCTAGATTGGATTTAGGCGGTACAGATGTAATGCGGAAAATTATGATTTTGGCAAGGGAAGCAGGAGAGAAAATAGAAATGGAAGATATTGGTAACGAATCTTTTTTACCTGCTAGTTGTTTTGAAGGTTCTGTAGAAGATTTTTATAATGAAATGGAAAAGCAGGAGGAACATTTTAAACAATTGTATGAGAAAGCAAAATCGGCTAACTGTAAATTAAAGTTTGTAGCTGTTTTTGAAAACGGTAAAGCAAAAGTTGGTTTACAACATATTGCTGCCGATTCTGATTTTTATCATTTGTATGGAAAAGACAATTTGGTGTTGTTTTATTCAGATCGCTATCCTCAACAACCATTGGTAATCAAAGGTGCTGGAGCGGGTGCGGATGTAACTGCTTCGGGGGTATTTGCGGATATACTTAGAGTTATGAATTAAGAGATAAAAGATAAGAGATAAAAGATAAGAGATAAAAGATAACAGTGATGAGTAGTAAACAAATAGTAATACATGCTCCTGCAACTGTGGCCAATATGGTATGTGGTTTTGATGTATTGGGCTTTGCTGTGAATGAGCCTTATGATATCATGAAGATTCGATTTTCTGATAATCCGGGCGTTACTATTATTAACGAAGACATCTATAATTTGCCTACTGATCCTGCAAAGAATGTGGCAGGTGCAGCATTGTTGGCTATGTTGGAAGAAATTCCTGAAGTGGCAGGTTTAGAACTAACAATCAATAAACAAATCAAACCAGGTTCTGGTGTAGGATCTAGTGCAGCAAGTGCTGCTGGTGCTGTTGTTGCGGCAAATTGTTTATTAGAAAATCGTTTTAGAAAAGAAGATTTAGTAAGGTTTGCTATGAATGGAGAGAAATTGGCTTCTGGTGTAAAGCATGCTGATAATATAGCTCCTTGTATCTACGGCGGAGTTACATTAATACGATCTATTTTTCCTTTGGATATTATTGAACTTAATGCACCACCCTTATTTGTAACCATTGTTCATCCTCAAATTGAAGTCAGAACTGCAGATGCAAGAAGCATTCTCAAACAACAAATTCAATTAAAAGATGCCATCAAACAATGGGGAAATATTGCTGGTTTAGTTGCTGGTTTGCAAAAAAGCGATTATGACTTAATTGGAAGATCGTTGGAAGATGTATTAATTGAACCCATTAGAAGCATTCTTATCCCAGGTTTTGATGAAGTGAAACAAAAAAGCAAAGAAGTTGGCGCATTGGGTGGTGGCATTTCTGGTTCTGGGCCTTCCATCTTTATGTTGAGTAAAGATGAACAAACTGCTCGAAAAGTAGAAACTGAAATGAAAGCTATTTTTTCTGGAATTGGATTAGAACATCATACCTATATAACAACCATTAATCAACAAGGAATTAAAATAATTGAAGCTTAAATACTTTTGGCATTTTTATACAATTTATGAACTATTATAGTTTAAATAAACAAGCCGCTGATGTAAGTTTTAAAGAAGCTACCATTTTTGGTCAGGCTCCTGATAAAGGTTTGTATTTTCCAAGAACTATACCGGTTTTAGATCAACAATTCATTCATCAAATTCAATCATACTCAAAGCAAGAGTTGGCATTCCGAATTATGTTGCCCTATGTTGGTAATACAATTACCGAAGAAGCGCTTTATGAAATAGTAGCTGAAACAATTGATTTTGATTTTCCATTAGTGCCAATCAATACAAATATTTATTCTTTAGAATTGTTTCATGGACCTACGTTGGCCTTTAAAGATGTGGGAGCTCGATTTATGAGTAGATGCCTTGGCTATTTTTCAATAGGGCAATCATCTAAAATTACAGTACTTGTTGCTACTTCTGGTGACACTGGCGGTGCAGTTGCAAATGGATTTTTAGGAGTGGAGGGTGTTGATGTTGTTATACTTTATCCTTCTGGGAAAGTAAGCCCGGTACAAGAATTACAATTAACAACTTGTGGTCAGAATATTACTGCTTTAGAAATTGCAGGAACATTTGATGACTGTCAGGCAATGGTAAAGCAGGCTTTCATGGATGCAGATTTGATTAAACACATGCAACTGACTTCTGCAAATTCAATTAATGTGGCGCGTTGGCTTCCTCAGCAATTGTATTATTTCTTTGCATTACAACAATGGAATGAAAAGAAATCTTTTCCTGTGATAGCAGTTCCTAGTGGTAATTTTGGCAATATCTGTGCAGGGCTTGTTGCCTATCTAAGTGGTTTGCCAATTACTCATTTTATTGCTGCTTGTAATATAAATGATGCAGTGCCCAATTACTTAAGAACCGGTACCTATCAAGCCAAAAATGCGATGGCCACGATTTCTAATGCAATGGATGTGGGGAGTCCTAGCAATTTTATACGTATACTAGAAATGTTTAAAAACAACCATACTCAAATTAGTCAGATCATTAGTGGCTATAGCATTACAGATCTGGAAACAATCTCTACTATTAGTCAGGTATTTAATACTAGTAAATATATATTAGATCCACACGGTGCCGTTGCTTATAATGCTTTAGAGCAATACTTAAGCAATCATCAAAATCAAAAGGGAATTATCTTAGAAACAGCGCATCCAATAAAATTCCCCGAAACGCTAGAATCTTCCATAGGGCAGCTATTGGATATTCCGGATTCTGCTAAAAATCTATTTGGTAAAGAAAAGCATAGTGTTCTAATGAATGCTGACTTTGATGAATTGAAAAATTATCTGCTTTCGAGATAAATTAGCTTTAAATTAATCATTAATTTCAAGCTATGTTTTTAAGAGTAGTTTTTGTTTTTTTACTTATCAATCTTTTGCAGTCTGGTTTCGCTCAATCAATACCAATACAAACGATACGAGGTTCGGTTTCTGATATGTCTATTAAAACAATTTTATCAGGGGCTACTATAGAACTATTGGGTAAAGAAAAGAAAACAGTATTTACCGATGTTAATGGTAATTTTTTAATAGAAGGAGTTACTGTTGGTAGACATAATCTTCGCATTAGTTTTATAGGATACAAACCTGTTTCATTAAATAATTTATTAATTGAATCGGGTAAGCAAACAGTTCTTCAAATTGAGCTTGAAGAAGATGTTATTGTAACCAAGGAAGTAATTGTGCAAAGTAGGCCTATCAAGTCTAAGCCCATCAATGAAATGGCGGTTGTTAGTGCGCGTATGTTTAGTGTAGAAGAAACCAGGAGGTTTGCTGCCGGTTTAAACGATCCTTCTAGAATTGCCACAGCTTTTGCTGGAGTTGTATCTCAGGGGGATGCCAATAATTTAATTATTCGAGGAAATGCACCCAATGGATTGTTGTGGAGGATGGAAGGAGTGGACATTCCCAATCCAAATCATTTTGCCAAAGTAGGAACTTCTGGTGGAGGTATCTCTATCTTAAGTGCACAACTATTGGCCAATTCCGATTTTATGACCAGCGCATTCCCTGCTGAGTATGGCAATGCATTATCTGGTGTATTTGATATCAAACTGCGAAAAGGAAATAATACCAAAAGAGAGTTTACCTTTTCTGCAAGCACAATCGGAATAGATGCAGCTACAGAAGGATATTTTAAAAAAGGATATGGGGGTTCATATTTAATCAATTACCGATATGGTTTTTTAACGCTCATGCAACAATTGGGTTTAAATATTGGCGAAGCCGCTACTAATTTTCAGGATCTGTCATTTCATATTCACTTGCCAACTAAAAAACTAGGTAGTTTTTCCATTTTTGGATTTGGAGGATCAAGCGAACAACAAGTACAAGCAGCTTCTGATTCTATCACATGGACCAATAATGCATCTAAAAGAACAGGAAGATTGGATGCAAGTAAAACAGGCATGGTTGGATTTGCGCATACGATTACACTGGGAAAGAAAACATTGCTAAAAACCATTTATAGTGCCAATGGCTATCAATACAATGAGCAAAATAATAAGCTCGATAAATTCAACGGACCCTTAATCTATACCAGAAACAATGCGTTTAAAGAAATCAATGGTATATGGTCTGTGGCGGCAACCCATAAATTCAATAGCCGTCATTTATTAAAAGTAGGGGCTTACACAAGTGCAAAGGGTTTCGATTTAAATCAGCGAGAATCGGTTAGCAATGTTTTAAGAGACAAAGTAAAATCCGAAGGAGATACCAGACTTACTAATTATTTTGCTCAATGGAAATGGAGCCCGAATAATCGTTTTAGTTTTTTAGTGGGATTGCATGGCCAACAATTTGCCTTGAGTAATTCTTCCGTGATCGAACCAAGAGCTGGGATGAAGTTGATAACTGGAAAAAATCAATTTCTTTCAGTAGGTGTTGGGTTACATTCACAAATTCAACCATTGGGTAATTATTTTGCTAGAATAAGAGTAGGTAGAGATACCGTTCAGCCAAATAGGAATTTAGGTTTTAGCAGGGCAGCACATTATGTTTTGGGATATTCTGTTCAACTAGCTCCCAACTGGAATTTAAAAACAGAAATTTACTATCAATGGTTATATGCTATTCCTGTATCTGCAATAGCAAGAACCAGTTTTAGCATGATTAACCAAGATGATGATTTTGCAATCGAGGCGTTGAGTAATAGGGGTAATGGGAAAAATTATGGATTAGAAATTACTTTAGAACGTTATTGGAATGATCGATTTTATTTACTCAGTTCTTTGAGTTTGTATGAGTCTAAATACTTGCCCTCTGATAAAATTTGGCGAAATACCCGCTTTAATTCTAACCGCACATTCACTTTTTTAATGGGGAAAGAATGGAACCTTAAAGGGAAACATAGTTCTATATTTAGTATGGATTTAAAAATGATTTACGCTGGAGGTGTTAGAGTAACGCCGATTGATTTGGCTAAATCTATAACTCAGAAAACAACTGTGTTGGATAATACGCGAATTTACGAAGACAAGCTAAGCACTATTTTTCGTGTAGATTTTCAAACCGAATGGAAGGTACAATACGGTAAAAGAACAGGTAGCCTGATTTTAGGTGTTCAAAATTTACTCAACAGAAAAAACCCGGTAAGCCAATCATACGATCCTGTGACCAAACAAATAAAATATGGGTACTTGTTAGGCTTGATTCCAGTGATAGGGTATAAGGTTGATTTTTAACTTCAACTGTATTGATTTCGATCTCTCGAATCATCGAAATATATAACAATTGCTAATACATATATAAGCTTTCCCTAATTATCAGCGTCATCTTTGCAGTAGCTAAATGCAAAAAAATTGTCAAGTTATTTAATTTCATTTATAAGAATTGTTTAAATCATTCTAACAAGAGTATCTAAAAAATTATTCTTGTTTCTACCCTTTATTTACAACTCTTTCTTGAACAGTTTAGTCTTTTAAATGCAAAGCTCTAAACACATATAAAATGAAGAGTGAAATTTTACAAATCCTTACAGCACTTACTTTTTTTATATTCCCCAATATTCATTTTGGTCAAGCTCCAAACTTAAGATCTACCGTAAGTTTTGCATTATTTACTGCAGCGGGCGCTTTTGATAATACAGGAAATTCAGTCATACAAGGTGATATCGGTAGTAAGACCTATACTGCTACAGGATTTCCGCCCGGAACAACTTTACATGTGGTAATATTAACAGAACAAAGAATTGAAGAGATGATGCGATTCAGTATTATTTTTGAATTCGATGACTCGGAATCTATTCTTATTTATAAAAAGTATCTTACAGATATTGTAATTCCAAAGATTCCTTTAAACGGGAAAGTTATTTTGTATGGGCATACAGATATTATTGGAGATGAAGAACATAATAGCCAATTGTCTTTGCAGCGAATGAGAACTGTTAGAACCATCATAGAAAATAGTCTGCAAAAAACGGGCAGGAAAGATGTTGTTTTTGAAGAATATTGGTATGGAGAAGATGAAGTTGCATCCCCTTTTGCAAATAAATTTCCAGAAGAGCGTTTTTATAACAGGACTGTCATAATTGATATCATTCCCAAAACAAGAAACTGATGAATAAGTGAATTGAAAAAGGGCGCTTGTTTTGATATTTAAATTCTTGTTGCGTAAAGTCGGGTTATTTTTAAACCAAGATTGCCAGCCTTCGCTTCGCTCGGCTGTCTTCTACCGTATTGAACTTTGATGCGATTGAACAATCTAATCATAATTTTTAAAGCCAATTTTAATTCGGGGTTTTGATGGGGCTGCTTGTTTTGATATAAGTTCTTTTAGCACTACAAATATATTTTCAATATCCTTACTATTGCCACTTACTTCTTTCTCGAGTTTAGCCAATTGAATAAGTATTTCTTTGTTAGTTATTGCGTATTCTCGCATTTTTGTGAAAACCCTGATTATTCTAATATTCACTTCTATAGCAGTATCGCTATTTAAAATACTAGATAACATGGCTATTCCTTGTTCTGTAAAAGCCCTAGGAAGAGTTCTTCTCCCACCCCAACTTGAAGTCGCATTTTGCGACTTCAAGTTTTCAAATTCTCTATTTGAAATTTCGAACATAAAATCTTTTGGAAAACGTTTAATGTTCCGTTTTACTTGCTCATTTAAACGTTTTGTTTCTACTCCATAAATTTCAGATAAGTCTTCATCTATCATAACTTTCTGGCCACGAATGATGTAAATTTTATTCAGAATCTTTTGTTCGGCAACAAATGCTTGTAATTCCTTTTTTGCCATTGTATTCTTTGTAGAAGTGTATGGAATTCAAACCTACAATTTTAAACATAGCCAGATTAGGGTATTTATACGGAAATTTTAAAGGGGAAAAAACGGGACTTTAGATATTGCCAAGATTGCCAAACCTCGCTTCGCTCGGCTGTCTTCTACCGTATTGAACTTACTCAAAGCCCCACGGCAACCTTTGGTTGCCTAGTCTTTTTTGTTTCGTCAACTTACGAACGCAAGCGTTCGACGTTGCCTCAAAAAAAAGACCGCAGCTTTCGCTGCGGTCTTTGTGGTCTCGCCAAGAATCGAACTTGGATCTAAAGTTTAGGAAACTCCTATTCTATCCATTGAACTACGGGACCTAACCGGTATTTATCCGATTGGCGCAAAAATAGTAGATTTGGTTACTTCATCACAAAGAAATCATCATCAATCGGCTATTTTTCTCCATTATCATTGTTATAATTGCGTCAAACCTATCTATGGCGCAAGTAAACAATAAGCCAAGCATTAATTATTTGCCTGAACAAGCAGTTTCATAAAATCACTCAACTTTGCATCGTCTAACCAGCGGGTTACTATTACCATATCGTGCTCTTTGTCGATAATGATATAATTACCTCCATAGCCCGCTGCGTAATAAATTGAAGGAGACACTCCTTTTATTTGTTCTTGATTGGTATTGAGCCACCATAAATAACCATAACTTTTAAATGCTTTTGATGGTTGTTGAACAGCATTTACCCATTTTTCCGAAATCAATTGCTGATTTTTCCATTTGCCATTTCTTAAAAACAATAAACCAAATCTTGCATGATCCATTGCACTAATAAAAATACCACCACCATGATGTCCGCCGCCACTTACTGATTGAACCATCTGACCATCCATATTTACAAAAGAATTTTCATAGCCATACCAACGCCATGTGGTTGATGCGCCGATTGGGTCCATAATTTTTTCCTTTAATACAACTGGCAAAGGTTTTCTCCAAACTTGCAATAAAGAATATGCCAAGACGTTTACTCTAACATCATTGTATTTATAAAAACTGCCGGGTTCATTGAGTTTTCTATTTTTCCAATCATCCAATCCGCCTTCTTTGGGTGGGCGATCTGCCCAGTCGTTCAATCCAAAAAGGTTACCCGACCAATCAGAGGACTGGGTTAATAAATGATCCCATGCGATGCTTGAATTATGTACTCCTTCATAACTATTGTCCCAAACATATTGCCCCACTTTGTCATGTACATTTTTGATCAAACCATTGTCTATGGCTAATCCTGCAACGGTAGATAAATAACTTTTTGTGGTGCTAAATGTCATGTCTACTCTTTCTACATCGCCCCATTGTGCAACGATATAGCCATTCTTAATGATTAAACCAGCCGGACCTCCACGTGGTTTAGTAGGGCCAATTATTTTATACGCTGGTTCTCTAGCATATGATTTCAGTAAAGAAATTCTTAGATCACGCTCTACTTTATTGTCGTTGTTCATTGCAAATGAAACAGCACTGTCTAAAAAACTTTTATTGAGTTTAAGTTCCGATGGATTTTTTGTTTGCCAAACCGCATCTGGATAATAAGGTTGTTGAGCAATCGAAGCAACAACAAAAAGCCAGCAAGTAGTAATTAAAATGGAAAACTTGATTTTCATTTATTTGGGTTTATTTATTTTACTCCAGGTTGTTTTAACACAAATCCAGTTTTCTTTTTTTCTGCATCCACCATTTCTTTTACGTCTGCTAGTAATTTTTTAGCGTCGTATACTATTCCATCTTTAATGGTATAGCTTACGCCGCCACGTCGTATTACTTCGTTGTTGGTATTTAATTCAATAGTACCAGTACCATACAATACTTGTAAATTTTGTAATGGATTGCCATCTACTATGCATAAGTCGGCTAATTTTCCTACTTCGATAGTGCCTAAATCTTTTTCTGCACCCAATGCCTGTGCTGCATATAGTGTAGCAGAACGAATTACTTCTAAGGGATGAAAACCTGCTTCACGCAAGAGTTCTAGCTCGCGAATAAAACCAAATCCATATAGCTGATAAATAAATCCATTGTCTGATCCTGCTGTAACTCTACCACCTCTATTTTTATATTCATTGATAAAAGTCATCCACAGTTGATAGTTTTTCTTCCATTCCACTTCTTGTTCTGTTCCCCAGCTATGCCAGTATGATCCATGCGATACGCGGCTTGGTTCATAAAATTTCCAGAGAGATGGTAGTGTATAATCTTCGTGCCATTCTGCTCTTCTTGCACGCATTAAATCTCTGTTGGCTTCATAAATATTAAATGTTGGATCTAGTGTAAAATCCAGTGCAATCAATTCATTCATTACTTTATTCCAATGAGGGCTAAAAGGCGCAGCAGCTTGAGCCCATAATTTTCCAGCTTCTTCAAAACGATTTTGTTCGTTGTTGTAATTGTAGTTGGGCGGAAAATCTTGAATGGTTTTATTTTCAAACAAAGCTTCTGGTAAACCATACCAATGTTCCATTGAAGTTAATCCAGCACGTGCTGAATTCAACACATTCCATCTGGCTACATCTATTTGTGCATGATGGCATGCACTGCGTAAACCCAATCGCTTGTTTTCCCTCAATGCGGCATCCATTACTTCGGGTGATGCACCAAAAAATTTAATTCCGTCTGCTCCCTTAACTGCATTGTCGTTAACCCATGCTTTTGCCTGATCTGCATTCACAATTGGATTTTTACTCCCTTGACCAAATGCAGTATAGGCATAAATGCGAGGTGCAGTAATGGAATTGGCAGCTGATTTTTTCTTGTGATCGAGTACCCATTCCAAACCATTGCCTGCCGATGGGTCTCGTATTGTAGTAATGCCACTGGCCATCCACAATTTAAAAACATATTCTGCCGGAGTGCCTTGATCTTTCCCTCCTATATGCCCATGCATATCTATTAATCCGGGTAGCATGTACATGCCATTGCAATTCAATTCTTTTCCTCCCTCTTTTAGTTTAGGTCTACGCGCTTCATTGATGGGCATACCTGGATTGCCCACATTGGCAATTTGTACAATTCTGTTTTTTTCGATTACAATATCAACGGGTCCAAAAGCAGGGGCTCCGGTTCCATTGATAACAGTTACGCCTCTAATGATTAATTGCGAATAAGGTCCTATTCCCTCATTTTTTAGGGGTGAAGGGGTGATTTGGGCGCTTAAACTTGATGCAAATACGGTAATTAAGGCAATTAGAAGGTGTTTTTTCATTTGAAAGCTTTGAATAAATATACGTTTTTTCGGTCTGACCATGCCAACCCGATCAGACGGTGTTCTGCCAAACATACCCAGTCAAACGGACGCCCCCGTCAAACCGAATTGGTCTGACCATGAATGCGTATATTTGCCATCCAATTTTAAATCATGAAGTTTTACAATATCATCATTAAGTATCGTTTTTGGCTGAGCTTATTAGCAATTGTAGCAGCCATCGGAGTGAATATCAGCAGCGGATTTTGGCCTTCATTCATCCTTTACTTTATTGGAGTCATTGGATTGGCTAGTCATTTTTTTATCGGGCCGCTTCGTTTAATTCAGGAGCCGATGGAAGCGGGCAATATGGAAGAAGTGGAGCGTATTTTAAATTCAGTATGGTATCCAGGTCTTTTGTACAAGCCAGTTAGATCTACCTATTATACCATCAAGGGTAATATGGCCATGATGAAGCAAGACTTTGATAGTGCCGAAAAGCATTTGAAAAAGAGTTCTTCATTGGGTTCGCCCATGCCTGAAGCAGAAGGTGCCAATAAATTACAATTGGGTATGATGGCCATGCAAAAAGGAGATTTGAAGCAAGGCGAAAGTTATATACGCGCTGCAATTAGAGCAGGTATTGCCGATAAAGAAAGCGAAGCGGTTGCTTTTATTAGTATGTGTCAAATATTTATGAACAAAAGAGAGTTCCGCGCAGCAAAAGATTATTTTAGAAAAGCCAAAGCTTGTAAGCCAAAGAGTAAGCAAGTGTTGGATCAAATTAAAGAGGTAGAGAAATATATTTCTCGCATGCCAGGATAAATGCTATCAATCAAACATATTACACAACACGATGCCGATCTGGAAACAGCTCGGCATTTGTTTAAAGAATATGCCGATGAATTAGCAGTAGACTTATGCTTTCAAAGTTTTGATGAAGAATTACAAAATCCATTGAAAAAATATGGAGCCCCATCCGGCAGTTTAATCATGGCTTTTTGGAATGGAGAACCAGTTGGAACTGTTGCCCTGCAAGCATTAGAGGAAGAAGGGGTTTGTGAGATGAAGCGTTTATTTGTACAATCACCATTCCGCAAATTCGGCATTGGCGAAGCCCTTGTAAAAGCAATTTTAATCGAAGCTCAAAAATTAGGCTATGCCAAAATGAAACTCGATACATTGGAGCGTTTAAAACCAGCTATTGCACTTTACTTAAAGCGTGGCTTTATTATTACCACTGCTTACTATCATAATCCACTATCCGAAGTGGTGTATATGGAATGCAATCTATAATCCATCGTCATATTTTCGGTCATTGATATATCTATTCAGTGCTTGCTCTTAAAGATGAAAGCATTAAAATACTAATGGGGTATTCATTTTGTAATACTCCATAATAGCAGCTGCCAATGCTTTGGCAAATGCAGAACGTTTAGCTGCTGTAAAGCGAACATCTTTATTGCTTTCAATTTGCCAGCCGAAAACATTGGGGTAAGTACTAGTTGATGTATACCGCTTGGTA
>Ga0164292_10000752_pt1 | contig 25749 bp, 19 predicted proteins | sample GEODES117metaG_FD_111486 | JGI IMG/M metagenome (GOLD analysis project Ga0164292, IMG submission 111486) | Eutrophic lake water microbial communities from Lake Mendota, Wisconsin, USA - GEODES117 metaG | ecosystem: Environmental > Aquatic > Freshwater > Lake | place: USA: Lake Mendota...
AGAGATGGCGCAGCGGTGGGCCCGTGAGGCCGACGAAAAGCAGGCACGCGGCGAACCGCTGGGCGTGTTGCACGGACTGCCCGTGGCCCACAAGGACTTGGTGGAGACCGCCGGTATCCGCACGACCCGCGGTTCGAAGCTGTACGAAAACTACGTACCCACTTCCGATGCGCTCATCGTGAAGCGCATGCGCGCGGCGGGTGCCATCACGCTCGGTAAGACCAACACGCCGGAGTTCGGCGCCGGCTCCAACACGTTCAACGCCGTGTTCGGCGCCACCCGCAACGCCTTCAACCGCAACAAGACGGTGGGCGGCTCGAGCGGCGGCGCGGCGTGTGCCCTCAACTGCAACCTCGTCCCACTCGCCGACGGAAGCGATACCGGCGGCTCGCTGCGCAACCCGGGGGCTTGGAACAACATCGTGGGCTTCCGCCCATCGCCGGGGCGCGTGCCCGACGACGATGGCTCGTGGTCGCCGCTCTCCACCGCCGGGCCGATGGCGCGCACGGTGCAGGACGTGGCCCTCTTCCTCTCGGCCATCGCCGGCACGTATGCGCCCGATCCGTCGGTGCTCACCGATGATCCGGCGATGTTCCGCGCCCCGCTCGGCACCGAGATGAAGGGCAAACGCATCGCCTGGTTCACGACCATGGGCGGCATTCCCTTCGAGCCCGAGATCACGCGCGTCGTGAATGCCACGCGGCAGGCCTTCGTGGACATGGGGTGCATCGTGGAGGAGGCGGAGCCCGATTTCACCGGCGTGGACGAGGCGTTCCCCACGCTGCGACATCTCACCTACCACTACAGCTACGCCAAGCTGTCGCGCGACAATCCCACACTGTTCAAGGACACGGTGAAGTGGGAGATCGCGGAAGCCGAGCGTCAGAGCGCGGTGGACGTGGCGAAGGCGAACGCGCGGCAGGCGCAGATGTACCGGCACGTGTCGCAGTTTTTCACGAAGTACGATGCGTTCGTGTGTCCCGTGACGCAGGTGGAACCGTTCGACATCACCGTGGAGTACCCCACGGAGGTGAACGGCGTGCGCATGCCCACGTACATCGACTGGATGCGCAGCGCGTGGTACGTGACGTTCATGCAGTGCCCGGCCATCAGCGTACCAGCAGGTTTCAGTGCCGGCGGGCTCCCGGTGGGGCTGCAACTCGTCGGCAAGCCGCGCGGCGATTGGCCACTGCTGCAGATCGCGCACGCCTTCGAGCAGGCCACGGGACACGGGAAGCGGCGGCCGACGTTCTGAGGTGCATCGAGCAATGACGCGCCCCCGTGATCAGCGAGACGAGCTCATCCATAGCGCCGTTTGGTCTGCAGTCACGACTTGTCCCAACACGCATCGACACGGACATTACCCACATGACCATCTCTGATCGCCAGCCCGTGCCCTCGCCCGACGCGACCGACCGGCGGCGGAATCCCCGCCTCCGTGAACTCGTGGACGAGATGATGGCGTCCATTCGCGCGGCGTCGAATGCGGATTTGTGGAGCACCGAGGAGCGCGCGACGTACGAGGCCGACATGGCCCGCATCATGGACAGCATTCGGGCACAGGCGCTGGGCGGGCCGGCGGCGCGGGCGAGGCTGGAGTAGGGGAGCGTTCGTGTGGGCGGCTAGCGTTCGTGTGGGCGACAAACCGCAGACGGCAGACGGCAGGAACCACAGCACGCAGTGAGGGAGGAATGCGGTAGAACGACACGGGAGCCGGCGCTGCGCGCGGCTCCCGATATCCCTACCGCAAAGGAAATCGGGGGCGCCGCGAAGCGGCCGCCCCCGTTTTGTTCTACCGCATTCCTCCCGGACTGCGTGCTGTAGTTCCTGCCGTCCGCCGTCTGCAGTTCCTCATATCTCATGTCTCACGTCTCACCGCTCACTCCAGCCGCAGCTCCGTCACCCCATCCCCGTGATGCACCCGCAGCGCCTGTTCGCGCCCCGACGTGTCCATCACCACGTCCACGGATTCGCACCCATGGATTCGATGGGCCAGGTGTTGACCGGGCTCCGCTGACGGACCGAACATCATCGTGAGCGTGTGCCCGGGCCCCTCGTAGCTCATCCCCGCCAATGGCAAGTGATGACCGATCGCGTGCGCGCCGATGTCGCGCCGGTTCACCTCTACGGCACACGGATGCCCGCGATGTCGCGCGGCGAACGACGCAAGCTGCCGGTCGAGTGATTCGAGCGGTAGAGACTGCACTCGATCGTGGAGCGCGGTGGCGTGGGCGCGCATTGAGGCAAGCGTGCGCGCGGACCCGGGCACGCACAGCACGGAGCACGGGGCCGATCGAACCAATTCAGCGGCCACACTGCCCAGCACCATCCGACGCAGGAAGCCATAGCCGTGGGTCGCCGTCACCACGAGATCGGCGGGGTGCACAGCGAGATGCTGCAGCAGCCGCGACGAGGCGTTGCCCTCGAGCAGCGTTGTTTCGAAGCGAAGCTCCGACTGGTGCAATCGATCCACCATCGTGGCAAAGCTGGCCGCGGCCTGCGCCCGATACTCCTCGGCGAACTGGCGCAGTACGGGAGCGTGCTCGGTGAGGTTTGGGGCCACATGCACCAGCTCCACGGTGGCATCGGGTGCGCACAGCGCGAGCGCCACCTGCGCGGCATAGATGCTGAAGGCGCTGAAGTCGGTGGCCACGACCACACGACGCGGCAACCGCTCCAGCGTGTGCTCTACCGCCAACACCGGCGTCTCGCCCAGCTGGAGCAGACGGAGCACCGACTCACCACCAATCGTGCGTTCGAGCAGACCATGGCGACCGCGGCCGACAATGATGAGCCGGGCTTCGAGATCGTGCGCCCGTCGCACGATCTCCCGGATGGGCTCACCGCTCGTTACGATGACCGGCCAGACCGCACGCTCGGCGACATCGGGCACCACGCGCATCAGCTGCGCCTGCACCTGCGTGACGCGCTGCTCGATGAGCTCCGCCGACGGTATGGCCGGCATCGGCATGGCATCGAACGCGTAGGTGGGCAACACATTCGGCTGCACGGCACTCACCACCTGCACGGCGGCGCCGGTGTGCAACGCCAGCACTCGCGCCAGTGGGAAGGTGGCGTCGGAGGCCGCGGAGGCATCGCTCGCGACCAGCAGCGGCCCGCGCGGGGGTTGAACCGGGGTGAGCGGCGCGAGCAGATCGTTCTGCCCGGCCACTCGGGGATCCTGGGTGGCACGCATGCGTCCTCCTGAATTCAGGCCGCTCTACGGTGCCCCTCCCGGCTTGGCGACGCCATGCGGGAATCCCTCACACGATGTGAGGCGATGGTGTGCGTCCAGCGACTACTTCTTCGTCCCTTGCGCGAGATAGTCGGTGGCGAGGTTCGTCATCGCCCGTACGCCCGTCACGAGCGCGCCTTCGTCGGCGAAGAAGAGCGGCGAGTGGTTCACCGCCACGGTGTTCGGGTCCTTGTCCTTCGGCGTCACGCCGAGGAAGAAGAAGATGCCCGGGATCTGCCGGGTGAACACCGGAAAATCTTCGCTGCCCATGACCGGGTTGATGAACTGCACGCCGTTCGCCGCGACGCGCTTGAGCGTGGGCATCATACGGTCGGTGAGGGTGGTGTCGTTCTGCGTGACGAGACCGCCCTTGTCCACTTCCACGATCGCCGTGGCGCCAGCCGAATGCGCGATGTCTTCAGCGGTGCGCTTGATGCGCATGGCGATATCGGCGCGCATCGCATCATCGAACGTGCGCAGCGTGCCCACCATCACCACACTGTCCGGGATGATGTTGCTGCGATTGCCGCCGGTGATCTGCCCCACCGTAAGCACGCTGGGCAGATACGCCACGTTCACCTGACGGCTGGCGATCGTCTGCAGCCCCATCACCACCTGCGACGCCACCACGATCGGATCCACGCCGCTCCACGGCTGCGACCCATGCGTCTGGCGCCCCTTCACGATGATCTTGAAGTTGCCCGCCGCGGCCATGATGGGGCCCTGACGCACGGCGATGGACCCGACCGTGTTGGGCCACACGTGCAGGCCGAACACGGCACTCGGCACGGGCGCCTTGAGCGCGCCATCGTCAACCATGGCCTGCGCCCCGCCCAGTCCTTCCTCGGCCGGCTGGAAAAGGAATTTGATCGTCCCCGGGATCTGCGCCTTCATGCCCGCGAGTACCTCGGCCGCGCCCATGAGGATCGCCACATGATTGTCGTGCCCACAGGCATGCATCACACCGACCTCCTGCCCCTGCCACTGCGTGCGCACCTTGCTCTTGAACGGCAGGTCCACCAGTTCCGTGACGGGCAGACCGTCCATATCGGCGCGCAGCGCCACCACCGGGCCAGGCTTGCCGCCGCGCAGGATCCCCACGACGCCGGTCTTACCTATCGGCGCCTGCACTTCGAGCCCGAGCTGCCGCAGATGGTCGGCGACCAGCTTCGCCGTGCGCGTCTCCTCGAAGCTCAGTTCGGGGTGCTCGTGAATGTCACGACGCCAGGCAACCACCTTGGGCATGACCGACGACAGCTTGCTTTCGATGAGCTTGGACAGCTCCGACGTGGGGGCGCTCTGCGCATCAGCGCGAGTGCTGCACAGCAGGGCTGCCGCGGCGGCGGCGAAACGGAGAGAAGGACGCATGATGGCTACACGGAGGAGGGAAATCCTGCGGACTGCCATGAAACATGGCGCACGCGACCCATAACGCGAAACCCGAACGACGGCTACTTCGCCGACTTCGCCCCCAGCCCCGTAGTGTCGGTCAGCGCCCGCATGAACGCCACGAGCTGCCGCTGTTCACCCGCCGTGAGATTCAGGCGATCGGGGGGCAGCGTCTGGTTGTCGAGCTGGATGCCGATCCCCGCGCCACCGCCGCGATTGTAGAAGTCGACCACCGATTCGAGCGTCGGGTAGGCTCCGTTGTGCATGTACGGCGCGGTCAGCGCCACGTTGCGCAGACTCGGCGTGCGGAACGCGTAGCGATGCGGCTCGGCGCGGCTCAACCGAAACCGGCCGAGGTCGGGATCGATCACGGCACCCGCCGTCGTCGCGGTGCGCGGCGTGCCGAGCACTTCCACTTCCGACTTCTGATACATCGGGGGCACCGTGCCGTTCGTGAGCGGCAGGAAATGGCATGTCGCGCACTTCCCCTTACCCACGAACACGTTGAAGCCGGCCCGCTCGTCAGCACTGATGACGTCCCGTCGGCCGCGCAGTGCGAGATCGACGCGCGAATCGAGGCGGGTGAGGCTGCGCTGATAGGCCGCGAGCGCCGAACGGATGCGGGCGGGAGTCACCGCGGTGTCCGCGCGTACCGCGAACGCGGCCCGGAATTGGGACGAGAGCGAGGTGTCGCGGGAGAGTCGGCCGGCGATGAGATCGAGGCTGCCGTGCATTTCGTCGACGTTCTCCACGACATCCGTCACCTGATCTTCGAGATACGTGGTACGCAGGTCCGAAAACACACCGAGTTGGAGGCCGCTGTTGATGACCGTGGGGGTGTTGCGGGCGAGCGGTGCGCCGCCGCGGGCCCGGTTGACCTTCAGCCCATCGGTGAACGCCTTCTCCGGCAGATGACAGGAACTACACGCGCGCGCGCCATCACCCGAAAGGCGCGTATCGTGGAACAGCTGGCGACCGAGCGCGACCTGTGCAGTCGTCGGCAACGTCGCATCGAGTGGCGCAAAGGCCAGAAGATCGAACGCGGCCGAATCGAAGAGACTCATCGCGTCGACACGGAACGCCCGTTTCTCAGTGGGGACGCTAATGCCTAGCGCGACGCGCGCATCGTGCAGTGCCTTCGCCAGCGGATTGGCGTGATCGACGATGAAGGCGAAGTGATCGAACGAGTCTCGCCCCTTTGAAGCGCGTAGCATGCCGCGGGTCGCGTGCATCAGGGAGTCGAGGGCGGACCATGTCGGCGTGACCGTACGATATGGCGTTAGTGCCCGTTCGACCCCCTCGAGCGCCGCGTCGGCCTCGGTGAGTGACAGCCCCGCTACCGGCGAGTCGAATCCCGTGATACCGAGGGCCACGATGCGGGCGATCTCCAGCTTCGCCGCGTCCCACACATGGGCATCGGTCGATTGCTGCGGAGCCAGCATCGTTTGCGCACGAGTGACGATCGACCGTAGGGTCTCCGTCTCGCTTTCCAGTGCCGCCCGTTCGCCAAGCGGATCGTCGCCGAAGAGCGCTTCCTCAATCACCTGAAATCCGGTGGGCGGTATCACCGCTTCCGGCCCTTCCGTCTCCTCGACTTCCGGCAGCGCCGGGCCGTTCATGCCACGCGCCGTCGACGGGTAGTAGTACTCGAGCCCGACCTCGACGTGCTTGAACGCGGTGCGTGCATCGACGAAAGCCCGCCGCGCCTGTTCGGCTTGCTCGGCCGTTGCCATGACGTGCACAGCAGAATCGAGGATGGCGACACGCTGGGCGAGTGTGTCCACCTGCGCCTGCCACGTGCGAATCGTTGCCTGCGCTCGAGGGTCGAGACCGGTCTCGCTACCGGCCGGTCGTGTGCTCGTGGTAGATGCCGCCCCGGGTCGATCGGCGCATCCCGCACCGAAGGCGAGCACAATGACGAGCAGAGTACGGATACAGCGATGATGATTCATGAGGAGGGTCTGGAAGCGATGACCGGCCCGGAGCGACGCTCCGGGCCGGTTTACCGTCATTGATTCAGAGACAATGCACTCAGCGCGGCAGACCCTTCACAATCACCATCATGCTGGCCTGGTTCTCGGTCGGACGGAGCGTACCGCCGTCCACCCCGCGGTACTTGTCGGCACGCCACGAGTGCGGCTGCAGGGCGATCACGAACGTGTTCGGCTGCCCCAGCTGCGTCGACACGTCGATCATCGCGCCATACTCCCAGCCCGCCTTGCCCGCCGGACGTGCGCCCACCGCGTTGTACAACGCGGCATCGGCCTGCGTACGGCGGTGATCCAGCTCAAGCACCGGCTTCAGCTCACGCGTGGCGATGTTGTACTGGTAGATGTAGGCGTCGTGGGTTTCGTCGCCGTAGCCGTTGTCGTCTTCCTGCAAGTAGACGTAGTTCTGGCCGACGTACACGTTGTCGAGGTTCTGGAACAGGCGCGCCGCGCTGGTGGGCGACTTGTCGTCACCGTCGGCGATCAGTTCCAGCGTGCCCTGCAGCGGGTTGCTGGCATCGAGACGCAGGCGATACGCACGGCCGTACTTGGTGCGGCTGTAGTCGGCGTTCACACCCGTGTTGTTCTGCCCCGTCGCCACGAAGTAGATCTCGCGGTTGTTGGCCTCCGATCCCTTGCGGTAATCCACGTCTTCCACGCGAGCGAAGCGAATGGCATTGAGCGTCGCGCCCGCCTGATTGATCTGGCGGCCCGTCAGCGTCTTCTGGTTCTGAATCTGACGGAACTGCACGGGATACGACTGACCGACCACCATGTCGCGCTCGCGCGTGTTGTTGTCGGAGCGGGCCAGCACGTACAGATTGCCATTGTCGAGGTCGCCCACCGTGTTCGACAAGTACATCGCGACCTGACCACCTTCGGCACCCGAGTCATCGTCACCGATGATCACGACGGTACGATTCGGGAAGGCCACCTTCGGCAGCGGCACGGCGTTTTCGGTGTTGAAGCGTCCAAACGCCGCCAGGTACTTCGGCGTGTTGGCCGGGCCCGACGGATCGACGGCGAGGATTTCCGACTCCTCGCTGCTTTCGCCAGCCGTGAGGAACGCGCTGAAGCCGTGCTCTTCGACCGTCGCCAGCGTCGCCGAGCACAGGCGATAGCGGCCGGCGGTGGAGTTCACGACGTAATCACCAGAAATCGGCTTCAACTCCTTGTCGAAGCGCACGCGCGAGACCGCGAAGTTGTCTTCGTGGTTGGTGAGCAGCGTGAAGCTGCCATCAGTGTTGCGAATGAATCCGGCACCGTCGGCCGAGCCACCGAACACGAAGTTCGGGGTCGCGGTGAGGCGATCATCCGAGCTCACGAGGCTGAAGATCTCGACACCGGTCGTGAGCGACTTGATCAGCGCCGGCGTGACCGACTGGTTCTTGAGCGCAACGGGCGCGATGGTTTCGTTCGGCGTATTGATGCCGCTGGTATCGTCGCCGCATGCAGCGACGAAGACGCCGCACGCGGCGGCGAAAGCGAGACGGGAGCTACGAATGAACAGAGACATGGTGCGGGCGTCTGGTTGAGGGAAACCCACGCGGCCCTCCGCGTGTTGCGACACCAGACATACGCCGGGCTGTGTCTCTGAATGCACGCGACGGTGTCACGCGCGTGTCACGCGACCGCCACATCAATGCACATCGTTTCATCCCGTTCCTTCTCGTGGCATTCAGCACCGCTGTCCAGACGTTCGGGTCCGAAATCCGCGCAACGTTCATGACACATCCGTTACTCAGCGACCGAGCCACCATGACTGCACCGATAGACCGTCACCGTCGTGACCTGCTTCAGGCGGCGCTCTGCGTGGCGTTGTGTCCCATCATCGAGGCGTGCGGCGAATCGACGCCCCCCAGCGCGCCCGTGCTCGAGTTCGCGGATGATGCCGCGATCGTGCGCGGCAACGAGGTCGAGATCGATGTTGCGCGGGTCCCGCAGTGGCGCGCGCCAGAGGTAGGCGAATCGGCAGTGGTGTTCCTCACGGCACGCGTCATTGTCGTGCGTCGGCCACGCGACCGGTTCAGCGCGTTCTCCGCCAACTGCCCGCACGCCGGTTGTGGCGTGTCCGTCGTTCGAAGCAACGAGCTGCTGTGTCCGTGCCATGGGTCCACGTTTTCCTTCGACGGTGCGCGACTGGCCGGTCCCGCGCCGGAGGGGCTCACGGCCCTCTCGGTGACCTACGACGCGGCGACCCGGCGCCTGACCGTTCGGCGTGCGAGTGCCTGAGGAAGGCGGGTAGACGACCGGGCAACCGACCCTGGCAACAAGACCTCCCGTGAACCCTTTCGGATAGTGGTGCGTAGTTCTGTCAGCGGCAGCGTGTCCGCATGCCGTTACATCTGCATTTCCACTCAGGACCGAGATTTTGGTCCGCGGCTACTAGTCATCATGCTTTCGTCCAAGTCCGCCGCGTTTTGTGTCGCGGCGTTTTTGCTGTGCGGCAGTCCCGCGCCCGTTTCGGCGCAGGCGCCGGCGTCTTCGAGGGGGCAGCCCCCTGCGACGATCGTGCTCCCGGACAGTGTCATGCAGAGCGCTTTGCGGGTCTTTCTCGACTGCCAGGGCGGGGTACGCGGCTGCGATCGCACGTTCTTTGTTCAGGAAATGGGCTATGTGAACTGGGTCCGTGACCGGTTCGACAGTGACGTGCATCTGCTGCTCACCTCGCTCAACGCGGCGAACGGCGGGCGTCAGATCACGGTCAATTTCCTGGGGCAGAAGAACTACGCCGGCAAGATGGATACGCTGGTCGTCACTACCCTCCCCAACGACGCCGATGACGTGGTGCGCCGCAATCTGCTGCGCACGTTCCAGCTCGGGCTCGCCCCGTTCGTGGCCCGCACCCCCATCGCCACCCGCCTGCGGGTGGGGCTGATGAACGGCGTCACCGCCCCCACGCTCAACGCCCGTTCCGCCAAGGACCGCTGGAACCTTTGGCTGTACCGGGTCGACGGCAACATCAACGCGTCGGGCGAACAGCTGGTGAAGACGACCAATCTGTCGACATCACTGTCGGCGGCCCGCACGACTGAGCAGTGGAAGATCAACATCGGCGGAACGGGCAGTTACAACGAGCGCGACTTCAAGGTGTTCGTCCCCAACGCGACGACACCCACCAAGCGCGATACCGTGTCGGTCGTGGTGCTGCAGCGGGCATCCAACGTCAACGCCCTCTTCGGACGCACCATCAACGCGCATTGGACCGCCGGCCTCAAGGTGTCTGGCGGTTTCAGCGAGGTGCTCAACCAGAAGCTCGCGATGCGTCTCTCACCAGCCATCGAGTACAACTATTTCCCGTGGAGTGAAGCCACGCGGCGGCAGCTCACGGCCCTCTACTATGTGGGTCCCAATCACTATCGCTATTACAACTCCACGGTGTTCAATCAGATCGCGGAAACGCGATTCAATCACACGATGCTGCTCGCACTCACACAGCGGCAGAAGTGGGGCAACACCAACCTCACACTCGAAGGCTCGCAGTATCTGCATGATCCCAATCGCAACCACGTGACGCTCTCGGGCTTTGTGGACCTGCGACTGGGACGCGGCTTCTCGCTCAATTTCCGCGGCTCGGCCTCACGCGTACGCGATCAGATCTACATTGCGGCGAACGCGCAATCGGAGCGTGACATCCTCACGCAGCGCCAGCAGCTCCAGACCAATTTCCGCTACAACGTGAATGTAGGGGTCGGCTACACCTTCGGCTCGATCTACAACACCATCGTGAATCAGCGGTTCGGCAATCTGGGCGAGTTGGGACGTCGCTTCGGTTCCTTCGGCGGCTGATCCCCAGCGTCATCCGCCGCGAGAACGCGGGGCGAGTACGGTTCAATTGATGCCGAACTCGCCCCGCGCCTGCTTACGGGCTCGCACATCCACCGCGCTGTTGGACAATGAGCTGCCGTCACCGCCGCCGGCGAGCGCGGCCTCGCGCTGCTCGAGCAGCGTCCAGAACTCCGCGCTGTCAGCTTCCTTCTCGCTTCCGCCCGGCAGCAGGGCGTACATCGCCTTGTACATGAGATTGAAGGCGTAGAAGAGCGCCAGCATGTCGGGGAGCACGAGCACGATGCGGGTGATGGCGTTGACGTTCGCCACCTGATCATTGAAGACCGCCGTATTGAACGGCGCCGTGACCATCTGCACGTTGATCACGTAGTTCACCGCACCGGCCAGCAGATTCGTCACGCCGATGAGGAGCGCGGCGCGACGCATGGCGCCATGCACCGCGGGCTCATCGAGCAGCCGGTGCATCTGCCCCTCACGCTCCGGCGTATCGGGGTCGAGCCCCTGCAGCGCAATACTGCGCGTCACCGGCGTGCCGATGAACGCCGTGAGCCCGAACACCACGAAGGCGAGCAGGTAACTCGCGCTGTCCTTGAAGGCGAAGAGCGCGCCATCCACGTACCAGAAGGCAAGGGCGCCCCGCATGATCGCCGACGCCCCACCATAGGTCGTGATGAAGTTGAAGCGGCGACTGATGACGAAAAGGTCGAGCAACACCCACGCCACCGGCACCAACGCGGCCGCGAGATACGCGGGCAGCGTTCCCAACGGGGCGGTGCCGTATTTCAGGATCAGGACCGGCGCGGCGGCGCCGATCAGGATGTCCAGCGTGAGCTTGAGCGACTTCGACATGTGCCGGGAATCTCGCCGAGCCCGGTGCCCGGCGGTACCCGGCACACCGGAATGGATACGCGCAATTCCCTCAGAGACGGCTGGAATGCGGCCGCAGCCCCAACGCCTCGTTCAGCCAGCGTACGAACGGGGTCATCGCGGCATAGTGCTTCGCCAGGAGCGCCGGAAGCTTCGGGCTGGTGATCTCCTCGTCGGTAAGCGGCGTGCCGGCGGTGAAACTCTGGTACCGGAGCCACGCCGCCGCCGGGTGATCGGGCGCGTAGCCGCGCGGTACCCGGGTGAGCATCCCCTCCGTATCGAGATCGCCGAAGCGCTTCCGGAACCCCCGATCCCTCACGATCGCGTCCCAGCCCTCGGTGTCATCCACGAGCGACTCCCGAATCTTCAGAAGCGCTGGCCTCGGCGGCATCCAGATTCCGCCACCGCAGAAGCACTCGCCCGGGGTGATGTGCAGGTAGAACCCCGCCCCGCCGTGCACCGCCTCGCTCTGCATGCGCGTGCCGATATCCCGATGGAAGAACCAGCACGCCACGTGGGTCTTGTACGGCGACTTGTCCTTGCTGAAGCGCACATCGCGATGAATGCGGAACGCCGACTTCTTCGGCGAACCGATGATTTCGGGGGCGATGCTGGCGAGCTGCACATCCATCTCTTCGATGAGCGCCGCCAGCGGCAGCTTCAGCTCCTGTTCGTACTGCGCCCGGTGTGCTTCGAACCAGTCCTTGCGGTTGTTCTTCTTGAGCCCACGAAGAAACGTGAGCGCCTTGGGCGAAAAGCTGGTGAAGCTGTCCATGGTGGGCGAGAGCGAATGGGAGACCGTCGGATCGCCGCAACTACGAGGCGGGGAAGAGAAAGCGCAGGAAGAGGCCGGTCCGTTCCCCCCACGCACGTTCGTCGTGCAGCGCCCCGTCCGCCTCCACATACGCGAGATCCCGACCGAGCTGCCAGCCTTTCCGCAAAAGCATGCGAGAGAGCAACCGTGTGCCCTTGAGCATGCGCGTTTCGCCGGTGCCCACGTCCAACCAGATCCGCAAATCCGGACGATGGCCCTCGGCCGCCAGCTGCCGCACGATCCAGCGATCGTCCCACCACACGCTCGGACTCAGCAAACCGAGCTTGCCGAACACCGCCGGATGGGTAAGCCCGAGATGCAGGCTGAGCAGCCCGCCAAGCGAGCTGCCAGCCACCGCCGTGTCACGCGCAGTACGCCGTGTGCGCCAGGTGTGATCCACCCACGGCTTTATCTCGTACACAAGCATCTGGCCATACCGATCGGCCATCCCGCCAGCATCGTGCATGTTGTCGCGCGTGGGCGTGTACTCGTCGATGCGATCGCGCCCGGCGTTGCCGATGGCCACGATGATGATCGGCTCGATCACGCGCGCATGGGTGAGGGCACGCGCGGTGGTATCCACACCCCACTGCACTCCGAACGGCGACAGGGGCAGGTCGTCGAACACGTTCTGCCCATCGTGCAGATACAGCACCGGATAGCGCCGATCCGGCTCCTCGTGATAGCCCGGCGGCAGGCATACGATCACATCGTGCGACTGCGGCAGAAACCGCGAGCGGATGTCGGGAAAATGCAAGAGCGACCCCGCCGCCACGAAGGCGGGCGGGGTCGGATGCAGGTCAGGATCGAGGCCGGCGTGGTGCACAGCGGGAGTCTAACGACCCCTCACACCACCCGGTCGGGCAGCCCTTCCCCGGCAACGAACGCGTCCACATTGCGGAGCGCACGCATGCCCATGTTGGTGCGCGTCTCGATAGTGGCGCTCCCGAGATGTGGCACCAGCACCACGTTCTCGAGCTCCATGAGCTCAGCGCTCACACTCGGTTCGAATTCGTACACGTCGAGCCCCGCCCCGGCAATCCGGCGCTCCTTGAGTGCACTCGCGAGCGCGGCCTCATGCACCACATCCCCGCGCGCCGTGTTGATGAGATACGCGTGCTCGGGCATGAACGACAACGTCTGCTCGTTGATGAGATGCCGCGTTTCGTTCGTGGCCGGGCAATGCAGACTCACGACATCACTGCCGCGCAGCAACTCCTCGAGCGTGCTGACGCGCTCCGCGTTCGCCGGTCCAGCCGTTGCCGGATCATCGATGCGCGGATCGCGCGGCGCATGCCACAGGATCTTCATGCCGAACGCCTCGTGCGCAATGCGCGCCACCGCGCGGCCGATGCGGCCGTACCCCACGATCCCGAGCGTCTTGCCGCGCAGCGTGCGCCCCAGCATGAACGTGGGACGTAGCCCACCCCACGCGCCGCTGCGCAGATGGCGCTCACCTTCGCCCAGCCGGCGCATGATCATGAGCATGAGCCCGATCGCCACGTCGGCCGTGTCGTCGGTGACCACGTCGGGCGTGTTGCTCACCGCGATCCCGGCGCGGCGCGCCGATTCGAGCGCGATATGATTCACGCCCACACCCACGTTGGCGAGCAGCTTTGTGCGGATGCTGGTCGTGTCGAAGATGCCGGGGTGCCACTTGTCGGTCACCGTGGTGACCACGATGTCCGCCTGCTGCAGCACCTGCACCAACTGTTCGGGCGTGAGCGCCACATCGGTGCGATTGAAGAGCGCGTCGTATCGCTCCGCGATCTCCGCCTCCACCGCCGCGGGCATCTTGCGTGTCACCACCACGCGCACGTCTTTCGTGTTCACGCCTGCACCCGCCACTCGGCCAGTGCTGCGCCCACGCCGCTCCCGAGCGTGATGTCGAAGCCGGCGTCGACCAGCGCCATCTCTACTCCGGCCAGCGCGCCAGCGAGGGTGAGCGCGTTCATGTCGCCGAGGTGGCCGATACGGAACACCTTGCCGGCCACTTCACTGAGTCCGCTGCCAAGCGCGATGTCGTAGCGTTTGAACGCGATGTCGATCACGGTGCGCGCGTCCTTGTCGGCCGGTACCACCACGGCGGTGAGCGAGTTGCTCGCGATCTCGGGGCGCTTGGCGCACTCCTCGAGCCCCCACGCTTTCACCGCGGCGCGCACGCCATTGGCGAGACGCCGGTGACGCGCCGCCACGTTCTCCATGCCTTCCTCGAGCAGCATCGTGAGCGCTTCGTCGAGGCCGAACAGCAGCGACAGCGCGGGCGTGCTGGGGAAGTAGCCCTGCGCATTGTTGGCACGCATCGCGCGCAGGTCGAAGTACGCGCGCGGTGTGGTGCACGCGTCCACCCGGGCGAGCGCCTTCTCGCTGGCATACAGAATGCCCAGGCCGGCCGGGAGCATGAACCCCTTCTGCGACCCGGTGATCGCGCAGTCCACGCCCCAATCATCGAATCGGAAATCGAGGCTGGCGATGGAGCTCACGCCGTCCACGAAGAGCAGCGCCGGATGCTTGGCCCGATCCATCGCCGCGCGTACCGCGGCCACATCACACGTCACGCCCGTGGCCGTCTCGTTGTGCACGAGCAGCACGCCCTGAATCTCGTGGTTCGTATCGGCCGCGAGCGCCGCTTCAATGCGCTCGGCGTTGGCCGCCTCACCCCAGGGCTCCTCGAGTACGTCCACCTGGTAGCCGAGGTTCTTCGCCGTCTGGATGAACAGATGCGAGAACTGGCCGAAACGCGGGGCCAGCAGGCGCGCCCCGGGATTCACGGTGTTCACCAGCGCCGCTTCCCACATGGCCGAGCCGGTGGCGGGAAACACAAAGGCCTCACCCTTGGTCTGATGCACTACCTGCGGGAGCCGGGACAGAATGGAGCGCGTGAACGCCGGGAACGCCGCGGAGCGATGATCCTCCATCTGGCGATGCATTGCGCGCTGGAGGCGATCGGGCACCGGCGTGGGCCCGGGGATCTGCAGGAAGTGACGACCGGCCATGTGTGGAGTTCGATCTGTTGGAAAGGGAGGGAGCAGGCAGCAGGGATCAGGGAGCAGGAGGCAGAAACCTCGCGCTCACTCGACTACGTCTTCTGAGGCAACGTCTACGGGGACGGGTTCGCTGGGAATGGAGGCGTCGGCATCGCCGTCCTCGCCGATGGCGCCGTCCTCCTCACCGTCCTCCTCATCTCCGGCGTCCTCTGCGGTCACGGCATCATCCATCTCAGCGGGCGCATCGTCCCGCTGATCGGGGTCGAGCACCCGCAGCAAGCGGCCGCACAGTCGGGTGAGCCGTTCCTTCTGTTCACCGTTCAGCTCACGCATGAGCGCCACCACGGCGCTGGCCCGTGCCGGTGCCGCATCGGCCAACAGCACCCGACCGGCTTCGGTGAGATACACGGAAATGAACCGGCGATCGACTTCATGCCGCTCGCGCCGCACGAGATCGCGCGCTTCGAGCGCATCGATGATGGCGGTCATCTGCGCCTTGCTGCGGCCGAGCGCTTCCGCCAGCTCCTGCTGATGCGTGGGACCACGTTGCTGCAGGGTGTCGAGCACACCGAACTGCGACGCGGAGAGACCGAACGGATGCACGGCGTCATCGACACGTTCCGCCGCCAGCGCCGCGGCGCGCTGCAGGGCGCTGTACGCATCGAGCGCGCGTTTGCGTTTCTTCTCACCTTTGCTCATGTCGGTCCTCGTCGCATCGGGAACGGAATGGGGTGTCCACGCAGAAGGCACTACTGCTGTGCGCCGCGATGCCGCTCGGCCATACGCTCCGTGAGCACCATCGACAGAGCCATGATGGTCTCCTGCGGATTCACACCGAGGGCCGTCGGCAGCAGCGAGCCATCGGTAATGTACAGGCCACGTGTCCCATGCCGCTCGCCATCCGGGGTGGCGCCGGATGTAACAATGTCGGTCCCCATACGACAGGTCCCATTCACGTGAGCGGAGAAGAGCGTGAGGAGATTGGGCGAGACGGCGCCGCTGGCCAGCGCATCCGCATCGCGCGCCGAGCGAATGGTGAGCGGATGCGCGTGCACGGTCTCGACGGCCTGCGCACCGGCGGCGAAGTGTACACGGGCCATCGCCGCCAGCGACGCGCGAACGCGCTTCTCGTCTTCCTGGGTGAGACGATAGGTGATGGAGGTCTCGCCGCGGCGGTTCACCCGAACACGCCCGCTCGACACGGAACGTTCGGCGCCATCGCGGGTGAGCCCGATAAGCACGCCGAGGTGCATGTTGCGCGCCATCTGGGCGGCATGCGCCGAACCGAATCCGGGCATGGCCGCCGCGGTGAAGGACGGATGCAGCGGTGGTGTTTCGAGCCAGAAGCCGTAGTCCGTGCCCTGCCACCGGATGAACTCGTCGCACATGGTGGTGAGCGGGATCCCCGAACTGACGTCGATCGGGCGGTCGTACACGCCGTTGACGCTGGTGGTAGGGTGCAACCGCAGCCACTGCCCCACCCCGCCGCCGCCGAGCCCGGACTTCTGCAGGAGCACCGGCGTACCCACCGCTCCCGCCGCCAGCACCACGATGGGGGCGTCGACGATGATCTGCTGGCCACCGGGCGTGGTGGCCGTGACCCGCTTGCGGGGTGGGGTGCCCGTACCCGTGTCACGTTCGACGACGTCGACGCGCTGCACACTGGCCTCGGAATAGAGCGTGGCGCCGGCCGCGAACGCGCGCGGCAGATACGTGAGCAGCGTGGACTGCTTTGCGTTATGGCGGCACCCGTAGCTGCAGTACCCGCAGCGCACACACTGCTGCGCGTTGATCATGCCGCTGCGCACCCGCCAGCCGAGCGCGCGCGCGCCGTCGAGGAGGAGGCGGTTGTTGGCCGAGTGCGCGTCTTCCGGCACCAGACCGGCGCGCACGTCGCGCTCCACCCGATCGAACACGGCGGCCATCTCGCGCGGCGTCATGCCATAGGCCCCGTACTCGCGCGCCCACTGCTCCAGCACGTAGTCGGGGGTGCGCAGCATGATCATCCAGTTCACGAGCGTGCCCCCGCCGGCAGCCGCGCCCTGCAGCATCGTCACCGACGCATCGTCGGTGGTACGCAGCCCACCATCAGCGAAGAGGCGTTCGGTGAGCGCCGCTTCGTCTTCGTTGAAGTCGGCGGGGGTGAGCCACTCGCCCCCCTCGAGGACCACCACCTCGTAGCCGGCTTCGGCCAAGAGCGCCGCACTCACCGCGCCGCCAGCGCCGGTGCCGATCACCACCACGTCAGCGCGACGCTGCACGGTGGCGGTAAGCGATCGGCCGGCGATGACGTTGGCCGGAAGCGGCTGGGGGGCGATCGCGCCGGGGAGCACGACCGGTCCGCGCGCCACCGGCTCCGTGGGCGTTTCCTTCTCGCCGGCGGGGAGCGGCCCTTCCCAGGCGTACAGCTGCCGGCGCAGCTGGAAGGGGCCGCGATAGCCCGTGGCCGCGGTGACCTCCGGCCGCGCGTAGTGCATGAGCAGCACCAGCCGGCGCACACTCTGCCACGCCGAGCGAATCGGGGCGAGCGGCGAATCCGTCCAGGCGTCGAGGCAGCGCCGCTGGGCCTCCGGCGGGAGCGAGGCGAACGCCCGGGGGCGCTGCCCGGCGAGTAGCACGGCAACGGGTGACCCGAGCACATCGAGCGCGGTCCCCATCAGGCGCCCACGATGCGGCGGCAGCGACTCGAGCCGATGGACACACCGGGCCAGCAGCTCGGCGCGTGTTTCGTTCGCCGTCGGCGCCCCCTCGAGAATGACATCGGCCAATACGCCGAGGGTGCCGAGCTGGGAGGGGGAGAGGGTCATGTTGGGAGGGTACGGTGTGGGGACGCGGAGGGCAACCGGAGGTACTGAGAGCTGTGAGCTGAGAGCTGACAACCGAAAACTCCCCGCCGCGAACGAGATCTCGGTCGCGGCGGGGAGTTTTCAGCTTTCGGCTTTCAGCTTTCGGTCTTCAGTCAGCACTCGACGGCTGTCGGTTCCCGCCCTCAACTCCGCAAGCTGAACTCCCGCACCGTCTCCTCGTGGGTGAGCACCCAGATGGAGTAGCCACCGAAGAGCGTGCCCCACGGCCAGCGGAAGAGACGGAAGGCGGAGACGACCAGAATGACGTAGCGCGCCCAGTTCTGGTGATTGAGCAGCGCGAAACCGGCAATGAGGCCGAAAAGGCTGATGGCGCCGATGACCGCGGCCGCGATGACGCCGGTGACGCTGCCCACCACCATCACGATGGGGTTGAGCGTGGCGATCGACCCGAAAATGCTGCCGAAGAGCGTACCGAGGGCAGCGAGCATACCCAACGCGCTGTACAGCAGGTTGACCAGCGCGACGACCTTGATGTGAGAGCGCACCGACGACTCCAGATGTTGGGGACGGGAGTCACTACGGAATCGGCGGCGTGGCGTTTCAGGCAGCGCGGAGAGGTACGAGCTGAGAGCTGAGAACCGAGAGCTGAAAACTCCCCACCCACGCGAGCATCCCGGTCGCGGCCGGGGAGCTTTCAGCTTTCAGCTTTCGGCTTTCGGCTTTCGGCTTTCAGCGCTCACCGCCTTCTCCGAGCATCCACCACGCTCACCAGCGCCACGCCGCCGACGATGATGGCCATGGCGAGATAGGCGGTGGCGGGGAGCCGTTCGCCGCCGAGGGCCACGCCGAGGAGGACGGCGACGAGCGGATTCACGTAGGCATAGGTGCCCACGGCGGCGGGGCTGGCCACCTTCAGAAGCCACATATACGTGGAGAAGCCGATAAGTGAGCCGAAGGTGATCAGATAGAGTAGCGATAATGCCGAGTTGAGCGTGACCGTCGACGGGTGGAGCCGCCCCCAGTCCCCGGTAACCAGCGCCAGCAGCCCCAGCAGGACGCCGCCGGTCAGCATCTGCATCGCAATCGCCAGGGCGGCCGGCCGCGCCTGGTTCGAGCTCCGCGAGTACAGCGACCCCACCGTCCAGCTCAGTGAGCCCAGCGTGAGGGCGGCGGCCCCGAGCGGGTCTACCGCGCCCCCGCTTGCCCCGGCGGCCGCGCGCGACGACGGGAGCACCAGCAGCCCCACCCCCACCAGCCCCACGAGCACGCCCACGACCTGCATCACCCGCGGGCGTTTCCCCTGCCAGGCTTCGCACAGCACCAGCCAGAGCGGCACCGTGGCCACCAGCACCGACGACAACCCCGAGCTCACCCGCTGGCTGGCCCAGCTCACCGCCCCGTTGCCCACGAACAGGAGCAGCGCGCCCACGATGGCCGAGTCCCGCCACTGGAGGCGCGTCGGCGCCGGGGCGCCCCGCCACCGCGTAAAGGCGAACAGGGCGCTCCCCGCGATGAGGAACCGCATCGACGCCATGGCGAAGGGCGGAATGCTCTGCACGCCCCACTTGATGGCGAGGTACGTCGACCCCCACACCACGTAGATGATGAGAAAGCCGCCGATGAGCTGCCACTGCGGCACCGTGGCCCCCTCGCCCGCCTCCAGCTCCGTATGAGCGGCGGTGACGCGCGAAATCGTTCGACTGGACACCGGGGAAGCACTCACGACGCCGTCGGGGGGCTGATGGGAGACAACGGGGTGGCGTCACGCGGACGCAGGGCGCGCAGGGCCGCATCACCAGCGGCGAGGCCCCCGATGAGGATGTAGAGATAGAACGTGTAGAAGCGCCACCAGAGCAACGCGGCAACGAAGATTCCCGCTGGGATGGCATTGGACAGCGTGGCCGCGAACGCGCCCTCGATGAACCCGCCACCACCCGGCGCCGGCACCACCACGCCGCCATAGAAGAGCGCGAGGGGCCACAACACGAGCGGCGCGAGGCTGTCCATCGTCAAGGCAAACGCCGGATCACCCAGAAACACCAGCATCGGCAGCGTGGCCACCTTGAAGCACACGTGCAGCACGCTCCCTCCGAACGCCAGCCCCATCAGCACGGGATTGGCGGTACGCAGTGACTGCACCGCGCCGCGCAGCGCGCGCAACGTGCGCTGCACCGCCCGCCACCTTGCCGCATGGAGCCGCAACGGCGCGGCCCATCGTGGGGGCGGGCCATGGGCGTTGCGCCGCGACAGGAACCAGCCCACCGCGCCGGCCCCGAGCACGAAGGTGCTGTAGCCCCCCACCAACGCCAGCAGGCCGCTCGTGCTCGCGCCGCGCCCCCGGAACAGCACGGCGAGCACCGTGCACACCAGCACCAGCGACCACATCTCGAGGAACAGCTCGAGAAAGAGCACCAGCACGCGCTGCGCCGGCCCGGTCCCGCTCTCGGCCAGCACCAGAAAGCGCGACGGCTCAGCCCCCGAGCGGGCCGGGGTGATGGCCGCGGCAAAGTCGCCGGCGAGACACACCCGCAGCGCCGTCCCGAACGCCAGTGGAATGCCGCACGCGCGCGCCGACGCCTGGATCTTGAGCGCGCGCGTCACGATCTCGGCGGTCACCGTCGCCAGCGCCGCGGCGTGGACCGGCCACGCCAGCCACGGCATCCCTCCCGTCGGCCAGTGCCGCGACACCACCCACGCCGAGATCCCCAGCATGGCGGTGAACGAGAGAGCGGTGAGGAGCCAACGTTTCCACGACATGGCGCGCAAGATACAGCAACCGGCCCTGCCTCTGGCGATCGGGCGCGGACGGCTGTCATTTGAGGGGTCGCCGGTGCAGATGCCGGCCCCGCCTTTTCTCCCTTCGCGAGGTGAATCGTGAGCACCGAGTCCTCTGCTGGTCTCTCCCGCCGCCAATGGCTGCGCAACACCGGCCTCGGTCTTGGCGCCACCGTGGCGCTCCCCGGCTTGCTGCCGGCGTCGGAGATGTCGCGTGTGCTCGGTGGCGGGCTCCCGTACTCGGCGCTCCTCGAGCAGATGGAGCGCGACGTGACGACCGCCCGCCGGGCGGCGGGGCCCATCCGCCTTTGCTACAACGAGAACCCGTTCGGCATGTCGCCCAAGGCGAAGGACGCGCTCATGGGCAACTGGGCGCAACACACCTGGTACGTGCCGCCCGTGCGTGAGGAACTCGCGGCAACGTTCGCGAAACACGTGGGGGTACCGGTGGACCATGTGCTCGTCACGCAGGGCTCGAGCGAGGTGCTCTCCATTCTCGCGCTCGCGTACAACATGCACGGCGGCGAGATCGTGGCCCCGTGGCCCACGTTCGAGGATCTGCCGCGCTGGGGCGAGACGCTCGGCGCCACCGTGCACAAGGTGCCGCTCGATCATCGCTTCGATCACGACCTGTATCAGATGGACGCGAAGATCAACGGCAACACGAAGCTCGTGTTCGTGTGCAACCCGAATAACCCCACGTCCAACCTCGGCGACGACAAGGCGCTGCGTGACTTCATCTCCAACGCGGCCAAGCGCACCACGGTCATCGTGGACGAGGCGTATCATGATTTCGTGACGGACCCCGGGTACAAGAGCATGACCGATCTCGTGCTCAAGGGCGAACCCATCATCGTGTCACGCACCGCGAGCAAGATTCACGGGCTGGCCGGGCTGCGCATCGGCTTCGCCATCGCGCGACCGGACATCATCAAGAAGCTCTCCCAGTACGTGAGCGGCGATCCGAACGTGTTCGGCCTTACCGCCGCCAACGCGTCGATCATGGACACCGAGTATCAGGCGTTCGTGAAGGCGAAGAACGCCGAAGGTCGCACGATGCTGATCGACGCCGTCACGAAGCTGGGCAAGAAGGTCGCGCCGTCGCAGACCAATTTCGTGTTCTTCCAGACGGGCAAGCCGGTGGAGCAGTCGCAGCAGTACTTCGCCGCGAAGGGCTTCACCATCGGCCGTGCCTTCCCGCCGTACACCGACTGGGTGCGCGTATCGATCGGCACACCGGAGGAGATGAAGCAGTTCGTCGGTGTGCTGCCGGGGGCGTTCGCGTAAGGGCCGGCTTGGGTTGAACAGCTCGTCGGAGAACACGGAGCCACGGAGACACGGAGAACAGCACACCTTTTTGTAGTTCTCCGTGCCTCCGTGGCTCTGCGCCTCCGACGAGCAGTTCTCTCACCCCTCGCCTTTCACGTCCCGCGCGGCTTCGCCCGTCTCGTCGCCTCGGCCGTGAGCGGGTCGTCGGGCCACGGATGCCGCGGGTAGCGGCCGCGCAGTTCCTTGCGCACCTCGAAGTAGCTGTGCTTCCAGAAGCCGGCGAGATCACGCGTGACCTGCACGGGGCGCTGCGCCGGTGAGAGCAGATGCAGCGTGACCGGCACTCGTCCGTCGAAGAGCGTGGGCGTGCTTGTCCAGCCGAATACTTCCTGCAACTTCACGGCGAGCACTGGCGCGGCCGGTTCGCTGTAGTCGAGTGCGATGCGCGATCCGCTCGGCACCTCGAGATGCGTGGGCGCCAATCGATCGAGCGCCGCCCGCTGCGACCACGGCACGAGGGAGAAGAGCGCTTCGTGCCAGTCCACCTGCTCCAGCTGCGCCCACGTGCGTACGCCATCGAGATACGGGCCAAGCCACTCGGCCAGCGTGTCGACGAGTGCGCCATCGGACACATCGGGCCAGGTCGTGGCGTCGTGATGATGCACGAACGCCAGCCGTTCACGTAGCTTCTGCACGCCCTCCCGCCACGGCCAGGCGCTCACCCCGACACGTTGCAGCTGCTCCACGAGCGCGGTGCACACGGCGTCGGCATCGGGCTCGCGCTGCGGCTTCTCCTCGAGCGTGATGGCGCCGAGCTTCGTGCGCTCCACCGCCTTCACGCTGCGTGAACGCTCGTCCCACGCAACGACACTCGCGCGCACGAGCTGTTCCCCGAAGTCGGCACGAAGGTCGTCGAGCGACAACGGTGCCGCACGCACGATACGGTATTCCGGTGGCTGCCCCTCGAGCTCGGCCACCGCGAGAAACGGCTCGTCGTACATGCTGTCCCCCTTCGGCAGCGCCGCGCCGCTTCCGTTGCGCAGCAGGTAGCGCCCTTCACTGCCGGCGCGACGCTGCGCCACACGGTCGGGGAAGGCCAACGCGAGCAACGTACCCACGTCCGCGTCGTCCCACGTTGTGTCGTTCCCGCTGTTCGATTTTCCGCTGTCCCAGCTTCCGCTGTCCGAGCTTCCGCCCTTCACCCGTTTCACCAGCTCCCCCGCACTCTGCCGCACCCGCCGCACCCCGTCCCGGTCTGCGTGCGCACCGTACGCCGACGCGGCCTCACGATCGCCATGCAGGAACTCCGTGCGCAGACGCAGATCGGCCGGCGCCCGCACGAAGCCTTCACCGCGCAGCACGTCGCGCTCCTCGAGCAGTGCGGCAATGGACGCACCGAGCACGAGCTGTCCACGTTCCGCCGCCACGAGCAGCAAGTGGGCCAATCGCGGCGCGAGCGGCAACGCGGCCATGCGTTTGCCGTGCGCGGTGACGCGACCCAGCGGCCCCTCGTCGCTCAACGCGCCGAGTTGGGCGAGCAGTGTGCGCGCCTGCGCAAACGCTGCGGCACGCGGGGCATCGAGCCAGCGCAGCTGCAACGGATCGGCGATGCCGGCGTCGGCAAGTTCGAGCGCCAGCGACGAGAGATCAGCATCGATGATCTCGGGGCGGGTGCTGGCGAGAAACCCGTGTTCTTCGTGCACATCCCACAGTCGATAACACGCACCGGGTGCCACACGTCCGGCGCGTCCGCGGCGCTGATCGGCCGATGCGCGGCTCACCCGAACCGTGTGCAGGCGCGTGAGCCCGGCGGTGGCGTCGTAGCGCGGGACCCGTGACTGACCGGCATCCACCACCACGCGCACCCCCTCCACGGTGAGGCTCGTTTCGGCCACGCTCGTGCTGAGCACCACCTTGCGTGTGCCCATCGGGGCCGTGGCGAGCGCCGCGTCCTGCTCGGCGAGCGGCATGGTGCCGTGCAGCACGTGTACCCGCACGGTGGTAGGTACCGAACCGGCGAGACGTTCTTCTACACGGCGCTGCTCGCCCATGCCGGGCAGGAACACCAGCACATCACCGTCGTTCGCGTCGAGCGCCTCACGCACCACACGACTCGTAGTGGCCTCGATACGCTCGTCGGTGCGCGGCGGGCGATAGTGCGTCTCGATGGGGAACATGCGTCCGCTGCTGCGCACCACCGGCGCCGCTCCCTGGGCGTCAGCGAGGAGCTGTGCCACGGCGTCGCCGTCGAGCGTGGCCGACATCACCAGCACCCGCAGATCGTCGCGCACCTGCTGCGTTTCCAGCACGAGCGCGAGCCCGAGATCGGCGTGCAGCGATCGTTCGTGGAATTCGTCGAACAGTACCGCGCCGTATCCCTCGAGGGTCGCGTCGGCGGAGAGCAGCCGCGCCAGGACCCCTTCGGTGACCACCTCGATGCGCGTCTGCCTCGACACGCGCGTTTCGCCGCGCACGCGATACCCCACCGTCCCGCCGACCTGCTCACCCAGCTGCTTCGCCATGTAGTGGGCAGCGGCACGCGCGGCGAGCCGGCGCGGCTCGAGCATCACCAGCTTCTGTCCGGCGATCCATGGCTCCTGCAGCAACGCCAGCGGCACGCGCGTGGTCTTGCCCGCGCCAGGTGGCGCCTCGAGCACGGAAACCGTGCGCGCACGCAAGGCGTCGCGCAGCGCCGGCAGGGCATCGTCGATGGGGAGGGCGAAACTCACTCTCTTCGCCGCCCGCCTCGCCCATCGAGCTGCTGCGCCAGCCACTCCTGCGCGCGCTGCAGCACCTCGTCGGTGCCGCTCCGATACCCGCGCAAGGTCAGACGCGCATCGATAAGCGGCGAGATACCGACGCGCTGCCACTGCGAACCATCACTGCGGCGCAGCTCGGCGGCCGGCACATACACCGTGAGCTTGCCTGGCAAGACCACCGGGACGGCTTCGGCAGGAGAACCTGCCGTACTGCTGCCAATGAACGTGATGTCGGTGCTTGCTTCGAGCATGAGCGCGAGGCGTTCCATCGCGCCACTCGTGCGTTCGTCCACGAGGGCAACCAACCGGCCGGCGAAATGACCGGCGGTGTCACCTCGCACCACTCGCGACCGCACCTCGCGTTCGTCGGGGCACTGTGCCGCCTGCTCCCGCAGCGACAGCGTGAGACACGGCGTCGACTGATAGCGGTGCAGCTCGCGCGCCACCACCGCCACCGGCCGCTCACGCACCGCCTGCAACACGGCAAGGCCCACGTGGCTCGAGTCGGCCAGCGCCCCGCGCAGATCCAGGACCCACGCACGCGCCGAGCGATGCCGCGAGAGCTCGGCATCCACCGTCTGCTCGGTGAGCCGATTCACGTCGAGATAGGCGATGCCGTTGGGGAGCGTGAGCGAGGCCGACTGCGCCGGGCGCTCCACCTGCGGCTGCAACGCCATGTACTCGACGCGGCGCGGAATGTTGAGCTGACGCTCGCGCCCGGTCACGTCACGCAGGCGATACAGCGTCCCCCCCACGGCGCCGCGCGGCATGAGCGTCGCGAGCTGCTGCTGACGCGACCAGTCGTTGGGGGCGGACACGGCGCGTCGCCGTTCCTGCATCCAAGCGGGCACGGGATAACCATCGGCGGCCACCACTTCCTGTCCGACGCGCAGGTCGAGCGCGCGCGTGACCGAATCGGGGATCACGTCGCTGATCACGGCGCGTCCGTCGACCCAGCGCACACGAAATGGCACCGTGGCGATCCCCTGCACCGTGTCTACCGTGGCGCCGCGCACACTCACCTGCGCATCGTCGAACGAGCTCGCGAAGCTCACGAGCGCCGCGGCATA
>Ga0164292_10000753_pt1 | contig 25743 bp, 21 predicted proteins | sample GEODES117metaG_FD_111486 | JGI IMG/M metagenome (GOLD analysis project Ga0164292, IMG submission 111486) | Eutrophic lake water microbial communities from Lake Mendota, Wisconsin, USA - GEODES117 metaG | ecosystem: Environmental > Aquatic > Freshwater > Lake | place: USA: Lake Mendota...
CCATACTCCCGGGCATACTATGGAAAGCACCACTTATCTGCTGATTGATGAAAATGATAAAGAGCATGGTATCATTACCGGTGATACGCTTTTCATTGGTGATGTAGGAAGGCCAGACCTTGCGCAACATGTGATTGCCGATTTGACTGAAGAGAAATTGGCACGTCATCTTTATAACTCGCTTCGAACCAAGATCATGCCTATGAGCGATGAACTTATTGTTTATCCTAACCATGGTGCCGGAAGTGCTTGTGGCAAAATGATGAGTAAAGAAACGACAGATACGCTCGGGCATCAAAAAGCAGTGAATTATGCACTACAGCCGATGACAGAAGATGAATTTGTAAAATCTATCCTTACCGGCCTTACAGCGCCTCCGGGTTACTTCCCCAAAAACGTATTGATGAATATTCAGGGATATGAAAGTTTAGATACGGTGATGGAAAGGGGAAATAAAGCGCTTTCTCCTGAAGCATTTGAAGTTGCTGCGAACGAAACCGGCGCATTGGTATTAGATACGAGGGATGCTTCTGAATTTGTAAAAGGGTTCATACCCAGAAGTATCAATATTGGTTTGGATGGAAGTTTTGCCCAATGGGTAGGAGAGATGATACCGGATATCAGGCAACAAATATTATTGGTAACCGAAAATGGAAAAGAAGAGGAAGCCATCATCCGCTTGTCGAGAGTTGGATACGATGGCGCTATTGGTTATTTGAAAGATGGCTTCCAAAGCTGGGTAAAAGCGGGAAAGGATGTAGATGTGCTAAAAAGGATTAATGCTGAAGAATTTGCCAAGCAATATGAACATAAACCATTGCTTATTGATGTGAGAAAGAAAAGTGAATTTGATTCAGAGCATGTATTAGGTGCCGTAAACATTCCTTTGAATGAAATCAACAGGCACCTTGCAGCATTTCCAAAAGACAAGCCGTTTATTTTGAATTGTGCCGGAGGTTACCGTAGTATGATTGCAGCTTCAATGCTCAAACAGAGGGGATGGGATAATTTCGTAGATGTGATTGGCGGGTTCACTGAAATTAAAAAAACAAGTGTTCCCAAGTCGGAGTATGTTTGCCCTTCAACAATGTTATAATTGCTTATCCATATTCTAAATTTATGACTCTGGCCTTTACCGGAGTCATTTTTTTGTATGATGTTTTGCTTTTTCTAGGTATATAGCATTGCTTATTGACAACTTAAGTCAATCCTTCACACATTTGTGAATGTAACCAATGTTACCTTTAGGTGTAAAAAGGGGGTGCATATTTGCATATCTCTTAAACGAAAAAAATAAACAATATTATTATGTTCTTTCAGCACATTTACGACAAAAGCCTTGCACAGGCCAGTTATTTCATCGGTTGCCAGAAGGCAGGTGTTGCAGCAGTTATTGATGCAAAACGGGATGTGGATACTTATCTTGAAATTGCAAAAGCCAATAACATGAAGATCACCCACATCTTTGAAACACATATCCATGCTGATTTCCTGGCTGGCTCCAGAGAATTGGCGGCATTGACCGGTGCCGATTTGTATTTATCGGATGAAGGTGGTCCGGGTTGGGAATATGGGTTTAAACATATCGGTTTGAAGGATGGCCAAAAAGTACAATTAGGCAATCTCACTTTTGAAGTGATGCATACACCCGGCCACACCCCGGAGAGTATCAGTTTTCTTTTAACCGACAATCCGGCTTCGCCAAAGCCTGTAATGTTGTTTACCGGCGACTTTGTGTTTGTAGGTGATATCGGTCGTCCTGATTTATTAGAGAAAGCTGCAGGAATTACCGGCACAGCAGATGCAGGGGCGCATCAGATGTATCATTCCATCCATAAATTCAATGCCCTTGCCGATTATATCCAGGTTTGGCCGGGCCATGGTGCAGGAAGCGCTTGTGGCAAAGCATTGGGTGCGGTTCCCAGCACTACTGTTGGATATGAGAAAGCCAGGAATTGGGCTTTCCAGTATGCCGATAATGAAACAGGTTTTATCAAATACTTGTTGGAAGATCAGCCTGAGCCTCCAAAATATTTTGCCATGATGAAACACTTGAATAAGGTAGATCGGCCTTTACTAACGGAAGTGCCTAAACTAAAAGAATTGTCTGTTGTTGAACTGAAAGGTGCTATGGCAAAAGGAATTAAAGTGATTGATGCAAGAAATAAGGTAGATTTCGCAGCTGGATTCATACCTGGCAGCTACAATATCCAGGGCAATAATTCATTTGCCACCTGGGCGGGATGGCTGTTGAAATATGATGAGCCATTCATGCTATTGGCAGACGAAAACCAGTTAGATGACCTCACCCGTAAATTAATGCGTATAGGCTTAGATAACATTTATGGCTATGTAGGTTCCACTGATGTATGGACGGCAGCTGGTGGCTCCTTAGAAAAGGCCAATGTGATTTCTCTGGCAGAAGCCAAAGAACTGATTGCCCATAATGGGGTTCAGGTGATCGATTTAAGAGGAGCCTCCGAATACCATTCCGGACATATACCCAAAGCCGAAAACATCTTCGTAGGTACACTGGCCGATAACCTGGATAAAGTGAGCAAAGACAAAAAAGTAATCATCCATTGTCAAAGTGGCGACAGGGCGGCCATTGGTTACTCTATCCTCGCAAAAAACGGATTTAAAAATGTAGCCAATTTTTCCGGCAGTATCAACGAATGGGTGAATGCAGGTGAACCGATCATTTCTTAATAAGAATATTTTAAGTTATTATAGGGCTGCTGTTAAAAGCAGCCTTTTTTATTGTGGAAGTGCAACAAGCTTGCATTTTAATTTCTTTTTTTAATTTGCGTGCTATTTTTTTTCTGTGTTCCCGCAAATAAGATTTTTGTTATCGTGTACACTTGGAAAATGAGGTTATCATTTATTTAATGAGATCATTTCATTTAAGATCATTTTAGAACTGACGTTAGTTTGTTAGCAATTTATATTGAAGTATCACTAGAGGTGAATGTAACAAAAGTTACCATAGAGTCTGCAGGTAAAAAATAACTTTATTCCTAATTGATCTTTTAAACTATATGATATGCCTGCTAAAAAAATTATTATTGTGGGGGGTGGCAATGCCGGACTTTCTGTTGCTGCTCAACTCTTGAAAAAAGACAGAAGCCTTCAAATAAGTATCATCGACCCTTCGTCTAAGCATTATTATCAACCTGCCTGGACATTGGTGGGAGCTGGTATTTTCGACATCAATAAAACTGTTCGCAATGAAGCGGATTATATTCCCAAAGGAACTACATGGATCAAAGACGCTGTGGTAAGTTTTTTACCAGATGAAAACAAGGTAGTTTGTTCAAGTGGCAAATCTTATGAGTATGATGCCATGATTGTTTGTCCGGGTATTCAATTAGACTGGGGCAAAATTAAAGGCTTCAAAGAAACATTGGGTAAAAATGAAGTGAGTTGTAACTACTCATTCGATTTGGCTCCTTATACCTGGGAGCTCATCAAGAACTTTAAAGGTGGAACAGCCATATTTACGAATCCTGTAAGCCCGGTGAAATGCGGTGGGGCTCCGCACAAAATCATGTACCTCGCCTGCGATTACTGGCGCAAACAAGGGATACTGGATAAATGCAATGTTCATTACTTATCTGGCGCAAGTGTAATATTTGGCATTAAAGAATATGCAGATACGCTCTCCGAAGTGGTTAAGAAGGATAATATCAAAGCCCATTTTGGAGTTAATGTGGTGGAAATAGACGGCAACATTAAAACTGTATTTTACGAAGAGAAAAATCCGGAAGGTATTCCCGTGAAGAAAGAAATGAAGTTTGATATCTGTCACGCTGTACCCCCGCAATCTGCTCCAGACTTTCTAAAGAATAGCCCCCTTTCTGATCCAAAAAATCCTTACGGGTATGTTGAAGTCAATATGAATACTTTGCAACATAGCCGCTATGATAATATCTTTGCCCTTGGTGATTGTACCAATGCACCTTGCAGTAAAACAGGAGCAGCCATCCGGAAACAAGCGCCTGTTGTGGTACAAAACGTATTGGCGTTATTGGCAAAAAAGCCCATGGCCGGCGATTACACCGGATATAGTGCCTGCCCGATCCCAACACAGTATGGCAAACTCATGCTGGCAGAATTCGATTACAGCAATAAACCTACCATGACTTTTCCTTTTGATCAGGCCAAACCAAGATGGTCGATGTGGATACTAAAAACTAAACTATTGCCCTGGCTTTATTGGAATAAAATCCTAAAGGGAACGGCTTAAAGTAGGTTATCTTATAATTAAATTCATCAATTTTCAATTTCTATTACCCTTCCGAACTAGTGCTTGAAATTTTGCGCCATTTGGCATAATGATGTTAATTCAGTGGATAGGTTGTGCTGTCATGAACCTATACATGAGTTTTAGAACAATTTCCTAAGCTTTCCATAAGATATTGAATCCTTAAAGATTACAGCCTTTAACTATGTAACCTTTGTTACCAAACAACAGTATGGTGCTCTTTATTTTTGCAATATCAAAATCACACTGGAAAAATTATCCTATTTGTGGTAAACGAATTTTTAGGAGTAAGAGGTGAATCGGTTTAGTTGACCAGGTTAGATTCAAAGTTTTTGACACCTGCGCAGGTAATCGCTCTTTACCATTTATGTTAAGTAGATTTTAGGAATAGTGTGCAAAAAAACAGAACAATATGAAGCAGTTGATATGGAACAATTGGAATTTTATGCGGTTTATCAGACTAGGTTTAGGCATTGCCATCATCATACAAGCAGCAATAGTAAAAGATGTGTTGATGGCAGTTCTGGGAATTTTATTAACTGCAATGGCAGTTTTTAATATGGGTTGTTGCGGAACCGGGGGTTGCAGTACCCCAGTAAAAAAAGCAACCGGAACTTCAAAAGACATTAGCTATGAAGAAGTGGATTAATCATAATATCCTGTTCCTTATCGGAGCATTTGTAGGTGCAGTAGCAGGATATCTGTACTGGCAACAGATAGGTTGCAGCTCGGGCACCTGCATGATCACTTCAAAACCCTTCAACAGCACGGTTTACGGTGCCATTATGGGAGGATTGCTTTTCGGGATGTTTAAAAAACAAAATAATCAACCAAAAGACAAATCAGCAAAATGACCTTTGACGAAATTATACAATCGGATAAACCTGTTCTGGTAGATTTTTTTGCAGAATGGTGTGGGCCTTGCAAAATGATGGCTCCTATTCTAAAAGAAGTTAAAGCAGTTGTTGGCGATGCTGCTACAATCATAAAAGTTGATGTTGATAAAAGCCCACAGGCAGCTAGTCAATATATGGTTCAGGGGGTTCCTACCCTGATCTTATTTAAAAATGGAAAACCCTTATGGCGTCAAGGCGGTGTTGTACCAAAGGCAGGTTTAATAGACGTAATAAAAAAATTCACAATTTAAAATCTAAAACAATGGGCTTTTTACAAAATTTATTTGGCGGCGGGCCAACAGTCGACTTAAAATCAGTCATCGATAATGGGGCTTTACTGGTAGATGTACGCGAGCCGGGAGAGTTTGCCGGGGGTAGTGTTAAAGGTGCTGTGAATATTCCCCTAGGCAGCATTTCCTCGCAAATAGCCAAATTCAAAAACAAGGAAAACATAATTGTGTTTTGCCGTAGCGGTAACCGTAGTGGTCAGGCCAAAATGATCCTGGAGCAAAACGGTATCAAGAATGTGGTAAATGGTGGAACTTGGCAGAACGTATCACAATTTGTATAATGAAAACTGCAAAGTTTATTTCGCTGATCGTATTGGCAGTTGCTGGATTAACCGCTTGCTCTAATTCTTCTTCGGGTGATTCGATCCCTGAAAAGCAGGGTTATGTTTCAACCGATACTGGCAAAGTGATCATTGTAGATGTACGCACAGCTGAAGAATGGAATCAGGATGAGCATGCCGCTTGTTCGGTCAACTACCCGTTGGATGAATTGAATGCAAGTATCGAAAAGTTGAAAGCTTAAGAAAAAATGATAGTGATTTGCCGCAGTGGAAGCCGGGCTAGTGCTGACAAAAATATGCTGTAGCAAAGTGGCCTCAAAGCAGTAGAGAACAAGGGGGCATGGCAAAATATTTCCTGCCCTTAAATTAATTCACTTGTATTTAAAAACGATATGGAAAAATTAAAGATTCTAATCCCAACAGATTTTTCAGTTCAATCTGAATATGCTTATCTGATGGTAATAAAGCTGGAAGAGAAAACTCCTATTGACATTCACTTCTTACATGTTCTAGCGGTACCCGACTCGGTAACAATGGATGCCAATGGCAATATTCAAACCTGTGGTGAAATAGATGTAAAACATGTAACAAAGCAAAAAGAAATTGCAGAACGGAAACTTGCTGATTTCAAAATGCAATATGGAGAGCGCATCAACACCCATTTGGTGTTAGGAAAAATTACTGATGCCATCATAGATTTCTCGGAAAACCATCGTTTCGATGTGATTGTAATGGGCAGGAAAGGTGCTCGGGGATTAAAAGGGAAATTCTCAGGCACTGAAACACAGATTATTGCCAGAAAATCTAGTATACCTGTGCTTTCCATGATGTGCGACCGTTCAGATCTTGACATAAAGAATATAGTACTTGTTCACGATTACACTAATCCTGAAAAAATCGATTTGCAATTGATGCACAAATTGATTGCATTGTTTCATACAAAAATACATCTGCTTCAAATTACAATCGGATCAGCATCAGATGAAAAACAAACGATAAAGGAGAACATGAAAGCATTTGCCGAACTTAACCATATCCAAAATTATGAATGTCATGTAATCAGCGACAAAGATGTTGAAACTGGTGTTGTACATTTCAACCAAATGAATGATATGGATATGGTGTGCATCGGTACACATGGTAAAGGCAGTCTATTTCACCACAGTGCCACAGAGAAACTCATCAAACATCTTTTTAAACCCATTATTTCATTTCATTTAAATTAATTCCTAAGAAACAATGAGAGAATTCATTACACAAACCTGGTCGTGGTGGTTTTCTGGCACCATGATAGCGGGAATTATGTTTTTCCTTCTGTATTTCGGCCAGTCCTTTGGTTTTTCGGCCAATCTCAGAACCATTTGTGCCGCCGCAGGTTTAGGAAAAAAAAACAAATTCTTCGACTTTAACTGGAAAACACAAACCTGGAATTTAGTTTTTCTTGTAGGTGCCATCATAGGGGGGATTATTGCAAAGCAATTTTTATCATCCGGCAGTCCGGTTGACATTTCCCCTGAAACCATCAACGATTTAAGCAAACTCGGTATATCGGCTCCGGTGTCGCTGCAACCCACTGAGTTATTCAGTTTAGAAGCCATCCTTTCTATCAAGGGATTTTTAGTATTGGCCTTTGGTGGACTCATGGTTGGGTTTGGTTCCCGATATGCAGGAGGTTGTACATCCGGCCATGCCATCAGTGGCTTATCCGATTTACAATTACCCTCACTCATTGCCGTTATAGGGTTCTTCATCGGCGGACTGGTGATGACCTTTTTTATACTCCCTTTAATATTTTAATCCTATGAAGTTTATTAAGTTTTTAATACTAGGTATCGTTTTTGGTATTGTTATGGCTAAATCGGAAGCCATATCCTGGTTCAGGATTCAGGAGATGTTCCGCTTCCAGGCCTTTCACATGTATGGAATCATTGGTACCGCGGTAGTATTGGGCGTTACTGGTGTTGCACTGATCAAGAAATTTAAAATTAGAGATTTTCGGGGCAACCCTATACTATTTCACCCTAAAGAGAAATCAGTAGTTCGCTACCTGCTTGGTGGAACAGTATTCGGATTAGGATGGGCATTGAGTGGCGCTTGCCCTGGACCGATGGTAGTGAATATCGGATATGGTTTTATAAGTATGGGCATCGTTTTTCTATTTGCCATTGTAGGCACTTATTTATATGGATATTTTAAAGAGAAATTACCTCACTAATAAAAAGTTGTTTTCTGAAATTGCTGTAAATACCAAAAATGAGAAAATGGTTTCTGGAAGCGAATCTCCACTTCAGCAGTAAATAGGTACAAAATTGTATTCCAATTTTCAACTGAGAATACCCTTACCTCTGATCCTAAAACCGAAGTGGTATGCTGAGGTTTAGGACTAAATATAGACGTGATTTAAATATTTATTATTCTGGTGAAAATAGTATGAATGACGATGAGAGGCATTCAATTTGTAGCCTGCGAATTTTCTATGAGCGAACGGAATATTTCGAAAGCTAAAATCATCCCAGAATCCGGTTTCATTAAAGTAGGCATCATTCAAATTTTAACCAAAGAGGAAGGAGGTTGGAGTTATATCAAATTCAGATTTTAAACTCATGCTTGTATGCGGCAGGATATAAAGTGTACTATAGAAAAATGAAAAAAATCGTTTTTGCAATTATCGCATTGATCATATCTGATGTGGGAAAAGCTCAACACCAGGAGATAAATGAGAAACCTGAAATGTACAAGGGAAAAAAACATGAGACGGAGGATACCATTTCGCTTTTATCTGCATTCAAAAGGGGGCACTTCAATGGTCATTTTCGGTATTATTTCATGAGTACCCAAAACCAAAAAGGACTAACCGATTATTACGCTCATGCAGTTGGAGGTGGCCTTCGTTTTGAAACCGCCATATTCCATGGTTTCCAATTTGCTGTAAGCGGATTTTACAGCTTCAATATCGGCTCACCTGATTTAGGCAAACCGGATAGTACCACAGGTCAGATGAACCGCTATGAAATTGGATTGTTTGATGTGGAAAATCCCTACAACAAAAACGATATCGACAGGTTAGAGGAATTACGTATAAAATATAAGTACAAAAGTTCTAATATCACCTTTGGGAAACAATTGATCAATACCCCGTTTATCAACTTACAGGATGGCAGGATGCGGCCAACCGGTGTTGAAGGATTCTGGCTCGAACTCAACGAAATTAAAAATCTTAAAATAGAGAGTGGCTGGCTTTTTTCCATGTCACCCAGGGCAACAACAAAATTTTATAGTGCCGGGGGCTCTATAGGGTTGTACCCAACTGGAGTCAATATTGATGGAAGTAAATCGGGATACAAGGAAAATTTGAAAAGTAAAGGCATTTTTCTTTTAGGCAGTCATTTAAGTATTGGTGAAAAAATCAAATTACACGGTTGGGATGTATTTACAGAAAATATTTTCAACACAGCCATGTTACAGGCGGATGTGATTTTTCCATTAAAGGGTAAAAATGCGGTTTTTGCTTCAGCACAATTCATCAGGCAGGATGCAGTGAAAAGTGGTGGCAATGAAGACGTGTCGAAAGCTTTTTTTGAAAAAGGGGGGAAATCCATGACGTTTGGTGCTAAAGCAGGCTGGAAGAACAAACAGTGGGAAACCAATATCAATTATAACCGCATAACTGCAGAGGGCCGGTATCTGATGCCACGTGAATGGGGTAGGGAACCTTTCTTCACTTTTTTACCCAGGGAACGCAATGAAGGATTTGGAGATGTACATGCTTTTATGGGTAAGGTATATTGTGACATGGCTAAAATCAGACTGAAAGCTTCATTGGCGGGTGGCTATTTTAAAATGCCGGATGTAAAAAACTATCGTTTAAATAAGTATGGCTTACCTTCATACGTCCAGCTTAATGCAGATGCGAGATATGCATTCAATAATTTTCTAAATGGGCTGGAAGCACAGTTTTTAGTGGTGGGTAAATGGAGAACCGGTGAAACCTATAACAATAAAAAATACGAGTTCAATAAAGTAAATATGATGCTTTTCAACTTTATAATTAACTATCATTTTTAAAACGGTCATGACAAATAAGATCACAAGTTTGAATCCCGACTTTGAACCAGCCTTGCTTATGGAAATACAGCAATTTGGAGAGGTTAAGTACTTTTCTGAAGGCGATATTATCATGGATTATGGAAAATATATCCGTATGATGCCCATCATCGTAAAAGGCACTATCAAGGTTTTGAGGATGGATGAAACAGGCAATGAAATCCTGTTGTACTATCTTTCCAGCAATGAAAGTTGTTCCATGGCTTATAGCTGCTGTATGGAAGCAAAGAAAAGTGAGGTGAAAGCCATAGCGGAAGATGATGGTGAACTGATTGCAATACCCCACCTGAAACTGGAAGAATGGCTCTGTAAATATCCAAGCTGGAAAAGCTATATCATGCGAAGTTTTAATGAGCGTTTTTTGGAATTGTTGAAATCAATTGAAAGTATCGCCTTTCATAAATTAGATGAACGGCTTATTGCATACCTGAAAGAGAAACAACGTCATACCGGTTCGAGTGTCATCAAAGCATCTCACCATCTTATCGCCGACGATTTGCATACTTCAAGGGTGGTTGTTTCAAGGTTGCTTAAACAACTGGAGAATGATAAAAAAATCATCCTTTACAGGAATGAAATAAAATTGCTGTCTGGTTTCAATTAACCAATTTCGAGGTTAAAAATGTTTTTCTGCTCACAACATTTGGTGCGATCTTCCTATTGACGAGCGATAAGGCACTAATTGCTAAATGACATATTTGGTGCTTATTGATAGAGGAGAAGGGCATAAAAAAAGGACAAACCGTTTAACCGATTTGTCCTTACTCGTTGGGTTACTAGGATTCGAACCTAGACAAACAGAATCAAAATCTGTTGTGCTACCTTTACACCATAACCCAGAAAGAAAAACTTGTTTTGGGAGTGCAAAAATAAGGGTTGTTAAAAAATGTTCCAAAAGTATTTTATGCCATGTTTCTGCACTTATACCAATTGGACAAACAATATAGTGCAATATCGGCTATCGCCTCATTGTACTATTTGTTTGATACCATCGGCATATACTCCCGAAAGCATTCGGGATAAGATTTATAAAATATTGGCATATTATATAAATCACATTCGTATTATTTGCAATTGATCAGGCGAATTCAGCATCTTCCTTTTCTTTAAGCGCCTTGATGAGGTCGAGTGCTTCAGTAACCACATCGCACATGATTGTGATTAATGAGCCGGGTTGGGCATGATGATAGGCATGCATGATAGCATCTTTTTCTTTGTAAATGATCGTAATAGGAATATCCTTTGGTTTGGTTTCATTGATACCCTCAACCAGAAATTGTACAATTTCTTCTGCGGTTCGTCCACGAAGGTTTTTATCTTGCCGGATGATGATCTCATCAAAAGACCTGCCCGAAATCCTTCCCAATTCTTTGATGTCTTCATCGCGCCTGTCGCCGGTTCCGGAAATGATGCCCACTTTTGGAGTTCCTTCCATCTTGCCAACAAAATCACAGAGCAGTTCAAGCCCTGCCGGGTTATGCGCAAAGTCTACCAGAAATTTAAAATGTTTGAATTCGAACATGTTCAATCTGCCCGGTGTTTGAGCTGCAGAAGGAACAAAAGTTTGTAAGGCTAAACGGATATCTTCAATAGCGATATTTCTCCAGAAATAAGTGCTCAGTACCGCAGGCAAACAGTTCATGATATTGTGAAGAGCTTTGCCGCCGTAGGTAACCGGCACTTCAGTTACTTTCACTACCCTGATTTTCCAGGTACCTTTCATGATGGTGATGTAGCCATTTTCTAACACTGCCGCATAGCCGCCAGATTTAGTATGCGAAATGATTCGTGGGTTTTTTTCATCCATGCTGAAGAGGGCGATGTTGCAGGTAAGGTCATCTTTCATCTGGTATACCAGGTCGTCATCGGCATTGAGTATGGCATATCCGTGTTTGAAAACCGTTTCGGGAACCACCTGTTTTACTTTCGCCATCTGTTCCATACTGTCGATGCCACCTAAACCTATATGATCGGCACTTATATTGGTTACAATCGCCACATCACAATGCTGAAAGGCTAGACCGCTTTTCAATATTCCTCCACGCGCACATTCGAGCACTGCAAAATCTACTGTAGGGTCTTTCAGTACGAATTGAGATGAAACCGGCCCTGTACAGTCTCCTTTCATCATCAGTTGGTTTTGGATGTACACACCATCGCTTGTGGTATAACCTACTTTATAGCCTGCGGTTTTGGTGATATGTGCGGTAAGCCGTGTGGTAGTGGTTTTGCCATTAGTGCCGGTAATAGCAATGATCGGAATAATACCTGTACTTCCTTTCGGGAAAAGCATGTCTACCACAGGCTCTGCCACATTCCTTGGTAGGCCTGCCGAAGGATCAATGTGCATCCGGAAGCCGGGTGCTGCGTTTACTTCCAGGATGGCACCGCCGTTTTCGGTAACGGGTGTACGCAAATCGGTGGCCATGATATCTATGCCGCAGATGTCGAGACCGATGATCTTGGCGATACGTTCGCACATCATGATATTGGCAGGATGCACTTCATCGGTTACATCGGTGCTGGTGCCTCCGGTGGAAAGATTAGCTGTCGGTTTCAGCAACACCAGTTCTCCTTTCGGCGGGATAGTATCGAGAGTATAGCCTTTCTCATCCAGCATTTTCTGCGTAAACTGGTCGATGGTGATTTGTGTAAGTACCTTTTCGTGCCCATATCCGCGGCGGGGGTCCAAATTGGTTCGTTCAATAAGTTCATTGATGGTTGCTGAGCCATCACCAGTAACGGAAGCGGGTGTACGAAGTGCTGCGCAGATGAATTTATAATCTATCACCAACACCCTGAAATCGTAGCCGGTGATGTATTTTTCCACGATGGCACTACGGCCGTAATGTTTAGCTGCTTCGAGTGCTTTTATGGCCTGATCCCAGTTGCTGATATTGGTGGTATTGCCTTTGCCGTGGTTACCATCAACGGGTTTGATCACAATCGGGTAACCGATGCGGTCAATCGCTTCTTTAAGCCCTTCTTCAGTGCGCACTACATTGCCTTTTGGAACAGGTATCTCTGCTGCTTCCAGCAGATTTTTGGTTTCTTCCTTATCGCAGGCAATATCTACTGCAATATTCCCCGTAGTACTTGCAATGGTGGCACGTATCCTTTTCTGATGGATACCATAACCCAATTGAACCAGTGAATGCTTGTTCAGCCTGATGAAAGGGATGCCTCTTTTTGCCGCTTCTTCTACAATACAACCGGTGCTGGGGCCCAGGCGGGTATCTTCCCTGATTTCTCTTAGCAATTGAATGTCTTCTTCCAGTGTATATGGTTCTTCAAAGATGAGCGCGTGGGCGATACGTACTGCAGCTTTTGCTGCGAATACGCCGGCATCTTCCTCCATATAACTGAACACCACATAATATTCGCCTTCCTTTCCGGTGGTTCGGGTGCGGCCAAAACCGGTGTCCATCCCCGCAAGGGTTTGTATTTCCAACGCAATATGTTCAATCACATGGCCCATCCAGGTACCTTCATCCACCCGCTTGAAAAAACCACCACGGGTGCCTTCCGAACAACGGTGTTCAATAAGCGAAGGCATCATGTTTTCCAACCTCTCCCTGAAACCGGCAATGGCATTGGTGGGCATCTGCTCTTTATCTTCCAGGTCGAGTTTCATCTGGATGAGTTTAGTACGCCTTACGCTCCAGTAATTAGGGCCTTTCAATACTTTGATTTCTACAATCTTCATTTTTCGTGTTTATGGGTTTTTGATGATGCTTGATTCGCCTTCTAATTTGAAAAGGTAAAAATTCAGGTCAGTTCAGATTTTAAAGGCTTATACCTGCTCTGATGTTGGAAATTAATACAATCCGCTTGCACCACAAAACTAAAGGCAGGGGAATCTTATCAGCTTATTGTCGTTTTAGGCATATCAAATGTTACATTACAAGTTAAAGCTATCCACAGTGCTGGATAAGTTTTGGATTCCCTTCAAAGCTGAATTTTCGTAAATTTGTATTCATCACAAAAATGATTAGATGGAATTTGCAAAAGGAAAACTACTGGCTATCGGCGGTGCAGAAGACAAAGGTACCAACCTGGAAACAGGAGAAATTCAACGCAATAACCTCAATTTTTTTGAACTGGGTATCCTAAAACGCCTTGTAGAAGAAACCGGCGGCACCCATTCCCGTATCGAAGTGATTACCACTGCCAGTATGATTCCGATAGAAGTAGGCGAGAATTATCTCCATGCATTCGGTAAGATTGGTTGTTCGCATATTGGTGTGATGAACATCCGGAACCGGGCAGATGCTGGATTAAATGACTATATTCAGCGGATCAGCAAATGTGATGCAGTGATGTTCAGCGGCGGAAACCAGATGCGCCTTACCAGTACTTTTGGTGGCACCACTTTACTCGACATCATCCAGCAGCGGTATCAAAATGAATCCGGATTTCTGGTTGCAGGCACTTCAGCAGGAGCCATGGCTATGAGCAATACGATGATCTACGAAGGCAATGCTTCAAGGGCTCACCTCAAAGGTGAAGTACGCATCACCACTGGTCTCGGTTTTATGGATGACGTAATTTTTGATTCTCATTTTGAGAAACGGGGACGATTCGGCAGGCTCGCACAAGCAATTGCAGCTAACCCTTCCTGTATTGGAGTAGGTTTGGGCGAAGATGCCGGGATGCTTATCACCGACGGAAACCGGATGGAAGCTATCGGAAGTGGCCTGGTAATGATTTTAGACGGTCACGAAATCCGCTTCAGCAATATTGCAGATATTCCGGATGGTAATCCCATCAGTTTAGAAAATCTTCAGGTGCATTTTTGTGAGAAAGGCAATGGTTACCTGGTGAAAGAACGAAAGTTTATTATTGATGCCATTGAGTCGTTGGATAACAAACGGGTTAGGGCTACAGGTTAAGGAGATGTTCCGGATGATTCCGGTACGATCATCCGGTAGCCGATACCATGCAGGTTTTCAATGCGTATTTCCCCATCCATAACAAAGATCTTCCGCAGCCGGGATACAAATACATCGAGACTTCTTCCAAAAAAATAACCGTCCTGCCCCCAAATGGAAGTGAGTATCTGTTCCCGCTTCAATACTTCATTCCGGTGTTCCAGAAAAAAATTCAGTAGCTCGGCTTCCCGTTGGGTGAGTTCGATCATTTTGTTTTCATGCTGCAACTGGAAATTGGCCGGGTCGAAAAGGTATTTACCCGCAGCTATCAACTTTCGGTTAACCATACCCGTTTTTTTGCTTCTCGTGATGAAGATTTCAATTTTCAACACCAGCTCTTCTATGCTGAATGGTTTAACCAGGTAATCATCGGCACCGATTCTTAATCCTTTTAATTTGTCTTCTTTCAATGTCTTGGCCGAAAGGAAAATGATAGGAATATCCTGGTTTACCTTCCGTATCGATTCTGCCAGTTCAAAACCATCCATGCCCGGCATCATCACATCGAGTATGCAGAGGTCGTAACGGTTATGGTTAAATGCTTTTAAACAATCAGCCCCATCTGAAAAATGATCTACTTCATAGTAATGCTCTTCCAGGTTTTCTTTGGTAAGCAGGGCTAATGTGGCATCATCTTCCCCGTATAGGATTTTTTGCTTTTTCATGGCTTATTGATTTGAACCCTGATGATGGTACCATTTCCGGGTTTGCTTTGAACAGATAATTTCCAATGATGCAATTTACAAACCTGCTGCACATAATACAAACCAAGCCCAAAGCCTGTTACAGCAGATCTTTTGGTTCCCGGTATCCGGTAAAATTTTTCAAATACCTGTTTCTGGTGTTTCAAAGGTATTCCTATTCCATTATCCGAAACTTCAATCTGTATCGCCTGCGTGGTGCTAAACAATCTGATTTGTATATGCGGTTGACCTTCACAGTATTTCACCGAATTATCCAGGAAATTATAGATGATATTCGAAAAATGAAAAGGGTCCGCTAAAATCTCAAGTCCTGTAGTTTCTTCCTCAAAATCGATAAAGGCCTCCGGATATTTCATCTGCACCGATTCGATAGACTGCCTGATGAGTGAACCCGGAAGAATAAGAGATTTTTCCAGCACATTCGGCTGACTGTCGCTTCGTGCTATGTTCAAAATCTTTTCGAGATGCTGATTGAGTTTATTACCCTGATCTATTATCATCTGGCTGTATTTCTGCATCTTTTCATCAGCAGCCAATGTTTCGCTTTTTAAAATTGAATTTGCTGCAATAAGCATCGAAGCCAAAGGCGTTTTGAACTCATGCGTCATATTGTTGATGAAATCTTTCTGCAGGTTTGCAAATTTCTGTTGCTGCAAAATGATGTATATGGCATAGAGATAGATGAACAAGGCAATAAGCATGATTACTGAAAACAGGATCCAGGTTTTGAGGGAGGAAAAAATATAACTGTTGAACTCCGGAAAACGAACAGCAAAATAATATACAAGATGACTGGCCTTTGGGAAGAAGGCTGCCTTATTGATGGCTGCCGTATCTGTTTTGCCAATGTGCACATACCTTCCATACATCATGGCATCTGTTTCACAATCGTAGATGGCATATTCAAAATTGGTGCTGATGCCCTTACTTTTGAATTTGCTGGTAAGGATCAGTTCGAGCACACCTGCATCAAAATCATTACGCAAGTTGACGATATAATAATCGGCCGATTTTTTTTCGATGGGATTGCTAGCCTGGTTTTGATACCCATAGTAGGCATTGATTTCACTGGCTACTTCAAGAAGGGATACCTGTATATTCTGGCTGAACTTCTTTTCTTCGTAGCTGAAAGCCTGACGAAGCAAATAAACCTGCATGGCGATGATGCCAATGAATGCGAGTGTTCCCGCAATCACAATGAGTTTAAGTTTATTTATTTTCACTGCTGAACACGTAATCTAACCCAAACGGTTTCCATTTGGTCTTGAAAGGGTCAATAAAAATAGTTGTAAATGAAACGGTCGCCCGGATAAGAACTGCTGCCCACCACCTGAACCGTTTGGGGATATTTAGATCTGCCGGGCCACTCCGTGGAAACCAAATCAAATTCGTCTCCATATAAAAAATCACCCAGGGAATTATAGGCCGAATTGAAAAAGATGACCGGTATCCTTGGAGATGCGAAATCGATATAAGTGGGCAGGATATTGGTGTTGCTGATCGTCTTGTAATTGGTATTGCCCAGTATTTCGAGGTCGTTCGGAACAAACAGCCATGAATAATGCAAACCGCCAATGTTCAATTTTGACAGAGGGTTGATGAGGCTGCTGTACCCGAAGCCTTCCAAGCGCGCAAAACGGGAAGAAATGGGGTTAGGGTACACCACCTTTAAGGCTTCTAAAGAACTGTCTGCCCGGTAGCGCACCGTGTCGAGCCTGAAGGGGGTTAGCGGGTTCCCGGGTGCCGTATTCCGGCTCATCCGGATCGTCAGGACGGTATTGCTGAGGTACTGGTATTCGCGCACCATTGTTTGGCGGAAAAGGGTACCACCCAACTGGCTGGCAGTTTGAATGGTGCTGTCTTTTTGAATGATGCCTTGCGGGCTATAAACAAAAAAAGTACTGTCGTTATAAGATGCACCCGCTCCCGGATTGCCAGCCTGATTTTTAGGTGAGATGATGAGGGATGGTTTTGATTGGTTGCCAGTGTAAATGAAACGGAGGGTGTTGGAGTCTGGGTAGGCACCCAGGTCACGGATGCCAATTTCCTTCACCCTCTTTTGCGGGTCGTAATAGAAACTAAAAACAGTGGTGGTGTCTGTGAAAGAAGTGGTGGCATAAATGACTTGCAATTTTCGGATAAGCGTTACCGTATCCCGTGGTAAGCTGTCAACCGGGGTTACCGGCAAGGTATCTGTATTGGCTGGTGGCAGCGGGTCATTCTTGCTGCACGAATGGAGGGAACCGGCAGCCAGAATGGCAAAAAATAACAAATGCCGGAGCACCGGTTTGATCGTTGTATTCAATCTGGGCTTTTGACCTGCCGGAATCGTTGTTAGCAATTTTTTCATTTTATTGGCTATCGTGCTTCAACAAGATAATAATTTTTTTTTCCTACCTGAACCAGGATGTATCGGTCATGCAATAAATATGATTGGTCTACACGCAATTGCACATCATTTATTTTTTGCCGGTTGATGTTTACTCCGCCATTTTGAATCATTTTTCTTCCGGCACCTTTGCTTTCAAAAATCCCGGTTTCGGTAAGAAATACCAGCAAATCGGTACCAGCGGATAGTGTTGCCTGTGAGAAATGGGTGCGAACAATTCCTTCAATGGCATTCAGGTCATCAACACTGAGTTCGCTCACGGAAATTTTTTGATTAGAAAATAATTTCTCAGTGGTTTCGATAGCTTTTTCGTAAGCTGTTAATCCATGTACGAATAAAGTGGTTTCACGTGCCAGCGTTTTCTGCAAAAGCCGTTCAGCCGGATTTTCGCGGTGTTGGCTGATCAGTGTATTGATGGTGGATTCATCCAGAAAACTAAAAATCTTGATCCAGCTTTCTGCATCTGAATCGGATGCATTCAACCAAAACTGGTAGAACTGATAAGGACTGGTTTTCTCCGGATCAAGCCAGATATTTCCTTTCTCTGTTTTGCCAAACTTACCTCCATCTGCTTTTTTGATGAGCGGGCAGGTAAATGCGAAAGCTTCTCCTCCTGTTTTCCGGCGGATCAGTTCAGTGCCGGTAACGATATTGCCCCATTGATCGCTTCCTCCCATTTGTAACCTGCAGTTTTTATGCTGATAAAGCCAGTAAAAATCGTAGCCTTGTACCAATTGATAGGTAAACTCTGTAAACGACATGCCCTGTTCTCCTTCAAGTCTTTTTTTTACACTGTCTTTCGACATCATGTAATTAACGGTAATATGCTTTCCGGTATCTCTTATAAAATCTAGAAAACGGATCTCTTTAAACCAGTCGTAATTATTCAATAGTTCAGCACCTGAAGGAAGTTTATCATCAAATTGAAGGTACTTTTCTAGTTGAGCTTTTACTCCGGCTATATTTTTTTGCAAGGTGTTTTCATCAAGCAAGTTGCGTTCTTCACTCTTCCCACTTGGGTCGCCAACCATGCCTGTTGCCCCACCAACCAGGGCAATTGGTTTGTGCCCCGCTTTTTGGAGATGAACCAAAAGTAATATGGGAACAAGACTGCCTATGTGCAAACTGTCGGCTGTTGGGTCGAAGCCAACATAACCCGAAGTCATTTCTTTCTGAAGTTGGGTTTCAGTTCCGGGCATAATGTCCTGTATCATACCCCTCCATGATAATTCTTTAATCAGATTTTCTGTGCGTGTTAAATTTTTCATTATGCGGTTAATGGGGGTAAAAATAAGCATATTGCACTAATGCTTTCTTCTTTTGGAAGGGTAAAGGCTAATGCCAGGGCAATTCTGTAATCAATAACCTGCTTTTTTCCTGTTTAATCATCTGTTTAAAACGGAAACTTTTTGTTTAAAAAAATGAATAATCGTAAGTTTTAAGTTGTAAATTTGAGTACTTCAATTTTCGAAACACAATGCTTTTGCACAATTTTTTATATGAACAGGCGTTGCCCGTGTTTAATTCGTATAACATCCAATTTTACTCATTAACACAATAACATGAGGCCCTATTTCGCCGCTGCACTAATCACTGCTTTGTTGTTTAACAGTCCTGTAAAAGCGCAGTTCAGAACTTACTCCAATGAATTTCTCAATATTGGTGCCGGGGCCCGTGGATTAGCGATGGGCAATGCTCAGGTAGCAACGGTAAGCGATGCATCAGCAGGATATTGGAATCCGGCGGGGCTTACCGCGGTTAAAAATAATCCACAGGCCAGTTTTATGCATGCGGATTATTTTGCCGGCATCGCCAAATACGATTACCTGGCTGTTGCTGTTCCGGTTAAAGAAAAAAAGCGAACGCTTGGCTTTTCTCTTTTGAGATTTGCAGTTGACGATATTCCGAATACGCTTTTTCTGGTAGAGCCAGATGGAAGCATCAATTACAATAATATCCAAACTTTTTCTTCAGCCGATTATGCGTTTCTTTTTTCTTTCGCACAGCAGATTAAAGAAACCGATAAAGTTAGGATTAGTGTAGGAGGAAATGCAAAAGTGATTTACCGTAAGGTTGGCCAGTTTGCCAATGCCTGGGGTTTTGGCCTCGATGCCGGGGTTCAGTTGCAAGGAAAGAAATGGCATGCAGGATTGGTAGCACGCGATGTTACCACTACTTTCAATGCCTGGTCGTACTCCTTTACCGATAAGGAGAAAGAGGTGCTTTACCTCACCAATAATGATATTCCGGTGAAGTCAACTGAAATTACTGCACCCCGGCTTGTATTGGGAGGGGCTTACCGTTTCAACATTGGAAAAGCAGTGAAATTGCTTGCAGAGGGTAGTCTCGATTTTACTTTTGATGGCAAGAGAAACACGCTCGTAAGTTCCGATCCGATAAGTATCGATCCTCATTTGGGTATTGAAGCGGCTATCAAAGAGGTGTTTTTTGTAAGAGCGGGGATCACCAATTTTCAACAGGCTCTTGCAGATGAAGATACCCTTAACCAGAAGAAAGTATGGATTTATCAGCCCAGTTTAGGTGCCGGCTTTAAAATAAAAAATGTAACCCTCGATTATGCATTTACAAACCTTGCCAACCAAAACAATCCATTGTATACCCATGTGTTTTCTATCAGCATCAACTTTGTAAAACGTAAACAGGATTAATCAATTCTCCAGTCATGAAAAAATACGTATACACCAGCTTTTTGTTCCTGTTGCTCGTTCCATTTGCCCATGCACAATTGAACAATAGCTGGATTGATTATAATAAAACCTATTTTAAATTCAAGCTGGCTAAAGACAGTCTTTGCCGCATACCACAGCCTGTGCTGGCTGCTGCTGGCCTAGCTTCAGTGAATGCAGATCATTTTCAACTCTGGAGAAACGGAGAGCAGGTTCGTTTATACACTTCAGTTAGTAATGCACCTCTTGCTTCTAATGATTACATCGAATTCTGGGGCGAAATGAATGATGGCCGCCCCGACAATGAACTATACCGCGATGCCGACTTCCAGCTTTCCGACAGGTATAGCCTCGAAACGGATACCGTCGCCTACTTTCTTACAGTGAATAACAGTACGCCCAACCTCCGGTTCAATACAGTAATCAATACAGCTCCTAGTGCAGCTACTCCTGATGCTTATTTCATGCGCAGCATCGATTATCATTTTAAATCGCAGATCAACCGGGGTGAAGCAAGGCCGGTAGGGGAATATGTGTATTCCTCTTCTTATGATCCAGGAGAAGGTTGGACGAGCAACGCTACTGCACCATGTTGCGACCTTACCAAGGAGTTTTTCGATCTCAATGTATATGCTGCTGGCCCTCCTAATAGTTTAAGTTTTCGCATAAACGCCGCCGGCAGTGCGCCAAACACAAGGAACCTCAAGGTGAAATTGTTTCAGAACGAAATTACAACTGCTCCTTACAGCAGCCCCATCAGTATGCCATTCTTCAATTACAGGAAAGCCGAAATCAACAACCTGCCTTTGAGTTTGTTGCAAAGCCCTTCGTATCTGGCCGTTTATATGAATGGTACTTCTGCTTCCAGTTTCGACCGTATTGTTGTGGCTAGCCTTGGCATCACTTATCCTGCTACCTTCAATTTTGCAGGTCAACGTTATTTCCCATTCAATCTGGCTCCTTCTGCTACAGGCAATTATCTGGTGATTGATAATTTCAATAATGGCAGCACTGCTCCTGTACTTTACGATTTTACCAATGGAACCCGCTATGTTGGCGAAATTGCCTCCACTCCGGGAAAAGTTAAATTCGAATTGCCCGCGTCCAACCAGGCCCGCAAGTTTATACTGGTTAGTGCTGAAGGTACTTATACTGTAAATACGCTTACCTCAAAAACCTTTGTGAATTTAAATCTTGCTTCCAATCAAGGCGATTATCTTATCATCAGTAATTCCGTTTTATTTAATGACGGCAGTGGTAATGATTTTGTAGACCAGTATCGCCAATACCGCAGTTCTTCCAATGGCGGTGGCTACAATGCTAAAGTTTACGATATCAACGAACTTACCGATCAGTTTGGTTATGGCATAAAGCATCATCCTTCTGCGGTGCGCGATTTCATTCATTTTGCTCACGACCAGTTCGCTAACGAACCACAATATATTTTCATCATAGGCCGGGGAGTGAACTATATCGATCAGAGCCAACATGCTGCCGATCCGGTTGCTGATCAGCTGAACCTTGTTACCACTTTTGGATGGCCTGCTTCTGATGGTCTGCTATCTGCGCTTCCCGGAACCAGTTTGCCAGTTGTGCCTGTTGGCAGGATTGGTGTGGTGAACACCACCGAATTACAAAATTATTTACTCAAGATTCAGGAATATGAAACCGCTCAGCGCACACCAGGCTCCTCTATAGCTGAAAAAGGCTGGATGAAAAATATTATTCATGTTGCCGGAGGTAAGGACAGCAGCGAGAATGAACTGTTCAAAGGCTATATGAACGCTTACAAAATGATTGCTGAAGACACGTTGTATGGCGGTGAAGTAGAAACCTTCGCAAAAACATCAACCGGAGCAGTGCAGCAAGCCAGCAGCCAGCGCATCGAGCAGTTGTTCAATGAAGGGTTAGGATTTATTGGTTATTTCGGCCATTCTTCGGCCAACACTTTTGAGTTTAATCTCAGCAACCCCGATCTGTACAACAACCCTGGAAAGTATCCCTTTTTTAATGTAAGCGGATGTAGCGCAGGTAATTTTTTTACTTTTGATCCTCTTCGGTTATCCGGCAACTTAAGTCTTTCAGAAAAATATGTACTTGCTCATGAAAGGGGCAGTATCGGCTTTCTGGCAGATACCCATTTTGGTATCGGTCCATACCTCAATTTTTACAATACTACTTTATATGAATCATTTTGTAAATCCATGTATGGAAACAGTATCGGTAATCAGGCAAAACATGTGGTAGAACAATTGGGTGGAAGTGATCCCAACCTGAACTTCTATACGAGGATACATCTGGAAGAGATTGCCCTACATGGCGATCCGGCCATCAAAATCAATACATTTCCCAAACCGGATTATGTGATCGAAGACCAGTTGGTGCGCATCAGTCCGAATATCATTTCTGTAGCCGATAATAATTTCAATGTAAAAATCAAGATGCTCAATATCGGTAAAGCAGTGGGCGATTCGATGTGGGTTACGGTGAAAAGGAAATTACCCAATGATACCATCAGGGTCTTGTACAACCAACTCATCAGGGCCACTAGAAATGTAGATTCATTGGAATTGAATGTACCCATTGTACCCACTAGCGATAAAGGGTTGAATCAGTTGATTATAACCCTCGATGCCACCAATCGCATTGATGAATTGTATGAAACCAATAATACGGTGACTAAAGATTTTTATATTTTTGAAGATGAACTCAGGCCTGCGTTTCCATACGACTATGCCATCATCAATCAACAGAATATTACTTACGTAGCCAATACAGCCAATCCGCTCAGCGGGCAACGCCAGTATGTGATGGAAGTGGATACTACTGAATTGTTCAATTCCCCTTTCAAAAAAACATATAATAAAACCGGAGTAGGGGGCATAGTAGAATTTACTCCGGCAAATATTACTTTTACTGATAGCACTGTTTATTACTGGAGGGTGGCCATGGTTCCGCAGAATAGCCTGCCATATATCTGGAACAGCCATTCCTTTATTTATCTGCCCGGCAGCTCAACCGGCTTCAACCAATCGCATTACTATCAGCATAAGAAATCGATTTATGAGAATATCAATCTTTCTGCAGACCGTACATTTAAATTTGATGTAGTACCCAAGAGCCTTACGATCAGAACAGGATTATTCCCTTATTTCAATTTCGACCGGATCAATGTCAACCTCGATTTCGACCAGTTGGAATTATATGGATGTATTTATAATGCCATCCAGTTTTATGTATTCGATACCACTACTTTGCAACCCTGGTACAATTACAACGTATCGCCAACCAATGCAAGGTTTGGCAGTTACCGTGTTTGTGCTTCCGGAACGGATACTGCACGACGCTTTTTTGAATATCCTTACAACAACCCTGCTTACCGCCGAAGTGCGATGGATTTCATCGATCTGATTCCTAATGGCATGTACGTTGCCATCACCAATCTTGGCAATAACAACAGCAACAGTTCTTTTATCGACCAATGGAAGGCAGATACCACAACGCTTGGTTCGGGTAATTCACTTTATCATAAGCTCAAATCGATCGGGTTTACCCAAATCGACAGCTTCACCCGTAACCTGCCTTTCCTGTATTTTTTCAAGAAGGGAACTAACAGTTACGTACCAACGCAAATAATAGGGCCACAGGATTCCTCTTATATCGACAAGAGCTTCGCCCTCGCCACCAGCAGCAGCGAAGGCACTATCACTTCCGCAACTTTTGGTCCGGCCAGGTCATGGAGTTCCATGCATTGGAGGGGTTTGAGCAACGATCCCAATCCTCAGGCAGACAGTGTAAAAATCAAAGTTTGGGGGGTTAAATCAAATGGTATCACCGACCTGCTTGCTACTGTTGCGCCTGCACAGGATACGAGTCTGGCCTTTGTTGATGCCACGGTTTATCCCTTTATCAAATTACAAATGGAGAACAAGGATTTACAATATATCACTCCACATCAATTGCGCTACCTACGTATCAACGCTTCACTTTCTCCGGAAGGTGCTGTAGCCCCTGAATTATTATATCGCTCAAAAGACACAGTAGATCAGGGCGAACCCATTCAGTTTGCATTAGCCTTCAAAAATATCAGTCAAACAGCATTCGACAGTTTACTTAAAGTGAAGCTGATCATCACCGACAGGAATAATGTTCCGCATGCGATCTCCATCCCTAAACGAAAAGCGCTCATAGCCGGTGATACATTGGCGCTTGAATATGCCATTGACACCCGCAACTATCCGGGTAATAATACTTTGTTTGTTGAGTTCAACCCTGATAACGACCAACCCGAACAATATCATTACAATAATGTGCTGTACAAGGATTTTTATGTACGTGAAGACCTTTACAATCCTTTACTCGACGTTACTTTCGATGGCGTACGCATACTCAATAAAGATATTGTTGCATCCAAACCTCATATCATTGTGAAGTTGAAAGATGAAAGCCGTTATCTGGAATTGAAAGACACTTCCCTGATCAGTTTACAAGTTCGTTACCCCGACCAAAGCCTGCACACGTATAGTTTTGGTGATACGATGCGCTTCAATCCGGCCAATTTATCTACGGGTGATAATACCGCCAGTATCGATTTTATGCCTTATTTTCCGGTAGACGGGGAGTATGAACTTATTGTTTCAGGCAAAGATGCCAGCGGCAACAAAGCCGGAGAAATGGAGTACCGCATTGTGTTTTCAGTGATCAATAAGCCGATGATTTCGAATATGCTCAATTATCCGAATCCGTTCACTACTTCAACTGCGTTTGTATTCACGGTTACCGGAAGTGAAGTGCCGCAGAATATCAGGATCCAAATACTTACCATTACCGGTAAGGTGGTGAAAGAAATTACGAAGGATGAACTGGGTCAGATACATATCGGACGTAATATCACCGATTACAAATGGGATGGTACCGATATGTACGGTCAAAAGCTTGCCAATGGTGTTTATATTTACCGGGTACTCACCAACCTCAACGGCAGATCGCTGGATAAATACAAAGCATCTGGTGATAATACCGATCAGTATTTCAACAAAGGATACGGTAAGATGTACCTCATGCGATAAAAATTTCCATATTAGTAAAGTATTCCTTTCGGCTGCAGACCTTCTGCAGCCTTTTTTGTTTTTACCTTCGCTGAAAAATCAACATGGCAAAGATTGGTATCAATATCGCAACGGGAAGCCTGCAAAAG
>Ga0164292_10000754_pt1 | contig 25743 bp, 42 predicted proteins | sample GEODES117metaG_FD_111486 | JGI IMG/M metagenome (GOLD analysis project Ga0164292, IMG submission 111486) | Eutrophic lake water microbial communities from Lake Mendota, Wisconsin, USA - GEODES117 metaG | ecosystem: Environmental > Aquatic > Freshwater > Lake | place: USA: Lake Mendota...
AATAAAAATTGTAAACAATTCCTCAAAGAATACGATTGGTTAAACGAGTTTGCATTTAATTTGGATCTTGAAGAAATTAAGTTTTACTATCCATTTAGTGATGAGACAACTATGAATGTTTTATTGTGGAAATACAAGTACGATAAAAGATTACCATTTTTACAGATGAACATTGATGATATTAATAATGTTAAAGAATATTATGAATCAAACTATGAGAATGAAAAAGAGGTGACATCTTATGTTAGAGTTCCTAGTAAAGAAAAGAGAAGAGACATATTATTTTTCCATGGGGCTAAAGGTGAGTTGTCAAATGAAATTGTAACATTACAAAATAATGTTTTTAACTCAAGAATAGATTTAGATGAAAATAGATATTACATTTCAAGTAATATAGATTTTGATAGAGAGTTAAGTATTATTTTTTACGATGGTGATAATTTTATATATTCTTCAGTAAGTCACATAAAAAAAGGTTTTGAATATTGGTTTTCACCTGGTAGACACCTAAATACGGTAAATGACTTAAATGTTAAAATTTACGATGGTTATAGATTGATATATAAAAAAGTGTAAAATAAATTAGATTGGTACTGATAATATTTGTATATTTGTAAAATATTATTTATAGAAATACAAACATGATTAACAATATTGAACTTATAAAACCATTACTTAACTTCACTGACGATGGTGATTTCTATATGTTGTATGTATTCAAACGTAAGAAAGATCAACCTGAAGGTGAGAGAGACAACCACCAATCAGTTCGTACCATCAAAACTTATTGTGTTGATTCTATTGAATACTTGGAGAAACGATATGATGAGATTAAACAACTTTGTGAGATGTTTAAGGCTCGTGCATACATTCACGTTCAGAAACAAAACCATAAGGATGTTTCATTGGAGATGATGATGTCCTTGGCTGAAAGAATTAAAAACGGACAACACATTCAGAAAGGTTTGTTTGACTCAGTTGTTGGACAAATAAAGACCAACGAGAAGAGGTGGATTGTTGATGTTGATAGTAAGGACAACAAAGAGTTATTAAAGGTTAAACTTGCAATTGACAGTTGTGCTCCTTTTGGGAAAGATAAAATCATAAGTGAAATCCCTACCAAAAACGGATATCATTTGATTACCGATAGATTTGATGTCTTGCAGTTTAGTAATGTATATCCTGATATAGATATTGTAAAAAAAAACCCAACATTATTATATTATCCTAAATCATTATAATTTATAACATTTAAATTTTTCTTTTGGATGTCGTAATATATTTATAAGATATGTATCATTATGTTTATAAATTAGAATTACCGAAAACAAAAGAATTTTATTTTGGTAGTAGAACATCTAAAGTTGAACCAACTAAAGATGTTTATTATATGGGGTCTATGAGGTCTTGGAAAACAGATAAAAAAAAATTAATTAAAACTATTATTAAATGTGATTTTATTAATAGAGAAGATTGTATTAGATATGAACGAGAGTTAATCATTGAACATATTTCCGATAAATTAAACAGGAATGCCCATATTCCTGATGTTGGTTTTAAAACTGTTGGTTTGGGACAATATATGGGTGAAAATGGTAAAGTTTATAGAGTACCAAAAGATGATGAGTTAGTTTTGAATGGGACATTAAAACCATTTTGGTACGGTAGGAAACATAATGAAGAGTCAAAAAAGAAAATGAGTCAATCAGCTCTTGGTAAAAAAATTACCGATGAAACAAAAAAGAAGATGAGTGAATTTTGGAAGGGTAAATTAAAGACCTCCGAAACAAAAACTAAAATGAGTGAATCCGCAAAGGGTAAAAATAATAATTATAAAAGATATTTAGAACGAACCGGATTACCTCACGCTAAATCTAAACCTGTTTTACAATTTTCATTAGACAATGAATTTATTAAAGAATGGACGAATGCTTTAATTGCTTCAAAAGAATTAGAATTATCTTACAAAGCAATAAATAATTGTTTAAGGAAAGGATATAAAAAGTCACAAGGTTTTATTTGGAAATACAAATAATTTTTAGTATCTTTAAGAAATATAAATAAGTTTTATATTACCCAAATACATTAGAAAATGGATTATAAAAAAATAAAAAGAAAAGAATGTTTATTTGAGATCATTAATGATGTCACAAATGGCATGGACATATACAACCATAATGGATCTTTTTGGTTAATTAATACCGAAGAATTAAAATGGATGGTTGAATTTACTAAAGAAAAAACATTGTGGTATAACTACAATTTATTTAAATCTTTATTTAAGGGAATATCTTTAGATCTTATGGAAAATCAAGAATATATAACCGAATGGTTTGAGTCAAGATTTCTTAAACCTGAGGTGGTTGAAGATACCATTCAAAATGGGGTGAGACACACCAGCATAACAAATGCTAATGCTGAGAAAAGAGTTGAAGATACCATTCAAAATGGGGTGAAACACACCGAAGAAAGTAATCCGTGGATGTGCATGGGTGTTGAAGATACCATTCAAAATGGGGTGAAACACACCAATAAAGCGATTATCCGTATTAATAGTGTAGTTGAAGATACCATTCAAAATGGGGTAAAACACACCAATCGTACGTTGGAACCATTGAGCATTATAGTTGAAGACACCATTCAAAATGGGGTTAGATACACCTCTACTTACTATTCTGAACAACCCGATTCAGTTGAAGATACCATTCAAAATGGGGTGAAACTCACCTCAGATATAGGGAAAGAGAACGCAACACGAGTTGAAGATACCATTCAAAATGGGGTGAAACACATCAAGGTAAATCATCATCCATTGCATCAGATAGTTGAAGACACCATTCAAAATGGGGTGAAACGCACCAGAAGGAACTTCAGGAAGAAACACCAAAGAGTTGAAGACACCATTCAAAATGGGGTGAAACGCACATCTACGGTTGGTCATCTTCATCCGGAACTGGTTGGAGATATTATTCAAAATGGGGTGAAATACACCCGAATGATAGAGGAAGAAGATTCGTTTGAGGTTGAAGATGCCATTCAAAATGGGATAAAATACATCTCCAGTTCTGTTGGAAACTGTAAATATGATGTTGAAGATATCATTCAAAATGGGGTGAAAGAAACCATCCAAAATGGACAAAAGAACAAGTTGAGAGTTAAAGATACCATTCAAAATGGGGTGAAGGAAACTGAATTACATAAAGGGGTTAGACCATTGGCAGTTGAAGATACCATTCAAAATGGGGTGAAACGCACCAATCGTTCAAGTACAGATTGTCCCAAAAGCGTTGAAAATACCATTCAAAATGGGGTGAAGTACGCCTTTCCATTGTCAAAACTGACAGTCACTTCAGTTGAAGATACCATTCAAAATGGGGTTAAAGAGATCGGGGATATTTGTCTACGACGAAGCAGCGTTGTTAAAGACACCATTCAAAATGGAGTTAAACACACCGTTATTGGTGACATCTTTAATGATTGTGCGGTTGAAGATACCATTCAAAATGGGGTGAAACACATCGAGATTGGGTGGGCACAATATAATAAAGTTGAAGATGCTATTAAAAATGGGGTGAAAAACACCAGTCCAAAGATTTTTGAAAATAAGAAGCTTGTTGAAGATACCATTCAAAATGGGGTGAAAAACACCCTGTTTTTGCCTGAATCGATTCAATCAGGAGTTGAAGATACCATTCAAAATGGGGTGAGAAATATTTCCCCAATGACACAATATATTGATTGGCAAGTTGAAGAAATAATCCAAAATGGGGTGAAAAACACCATAGATCTTAAACTTTCACGAGAAAACACTGTTAAAGATACCATTCAAAATGGGGTGAAACACACTGAAGATGGTGATTGGTTAGATGGTGATGAAAGGTTTAATGATATTATCCAAAATGGAGTGAAACACACTTTAGGGACAGAATATATGCAAAAATCAATGGTTAATGATGTTATTGAAAATGGTATGATTAATTTAAAGAAATAAAAAATGATAAAAAGAGAACACTTACAATTTATTTACAATCGTCTTATTAACATATACGGTGAAAAACCTACCTATGACTACATGATCAGATTAAAAGTCATATTGGATGAAATTGAATTAAAGGAAATTAATGACAACATTAATAGGATGAAAGTTGAAAACAATGAAAGATCTGAAGTAATTGTTAAATGTGTTGACAATTGTACCTGTATGTCTGTTGACAAGTTCAATGATGATACCGATTATTACATAACGTTTTATAAAACTTATGGGAATAAATCTTTGTGGGGTAGAGTTAAGGAAGCTTGGAAAACCATTAGAGGTTTAAACTCAGATTTAAATGAAATTGTTTTAACCAAAGAAGATTATCAAAAATTAAGAAATTTTTAAATATGGTCAAAAAAACTTTTTATCAGATTAATAAATGGTTTGAATTAAATCTTGGTTGGTTTTTTGTGAACGGAATAAAACAAGAAGTTTGGGAAGAATACTTACGTAAAAAATATAAAAATGGAAATAGAAAAATTTGAACAGGCAAAAATAATCAAAGAAAATCTTGATAGATTGGAAAGACAAAAATACAAACTAGAAGGTGCTCTTAAAGGTTGTGGGTTGGGGGTAAAAATTGAGTTTACGAATCCTGGACCGTTTATGGTAAAAGGTGATGTAAGTTTTAATAACAAGGAGATTATCATAGAAATGATATCCAAAGAACTTGAAAGATTGAATAAAGAAATAGAATTGGTAAATAAAGAATTTGAGTTAATATAATTGAAATGGATAAACTACAACAACTATGTAAGTATATCTACGATTCTTCTGTTATGAGTTATAATGGTAAAACCAACCCTAACAAACAGGTTCTTAACATTAAACAATTGATCTTAACTTATATTAAGAATGAAATAACACCATGTGAACTAACGGATCAGGAAAAAATATCTTACATTATTGATAATGAAATGGAAATTACTCTTGCGGTTTCAAAAGGTCATCAAGCCAATAATGGTGATCAATATCAGGAAGCAAGAGTTAAGATTAAAGAATATCGGTTAGAATTAGGTTTAATAAAAAAATAAAAGTATATTTGTAATATGGACAAAGTTAGAATTTATTTAGATGATGTAAGAACGCCAGTGGATCCAAGTTGGATCGTTGTACGTTCTTATGATGAGTTCGTTCAAAAGATCAACTCAATTGGGTTGGAGAATATTGAATTAATATCGTTGGATCACGACTTAGGTGATAGTGCGATGGCGGAATGGCACTACGGTGTTGTGAAAAACTACATAATCAATTACGATAACATCACTGAGAAAACTGGTATGGATTGCACCAAATGGTTGGTTAACCAATGGTTGGATGGTAAACCTGTAGTAGAAGTTGTGATCCACTCTGCAAATGCCGTAGGTAGCGGTAATATGATGGGATACATCAACAATTACAGACACTTGAATAGAATGCCTCAGAATTGTGTGAGAGTTCATATAGAACACACCGTATAAAACAAATGAAGAAGATAAAGATTTATTTGTTTGTCTGTTTGTACTATCTTAATGTGGTAAAACAATCTATATTAAATATATTTTTAAAGAAATGAGTGATTTAGAAAGATTAGAAAATCAATTAGAGGAAATTGAAATGGTTCGTTATAGAATGGAGAATGAAGGTTTCCACTATTGTTTCAAACATTACTCATCATTCAAAGAAGTTCAGGATGAAAAGTTCCACGAACTGAGAAGAAAGTATTTGGAGGTATCTCATGAACTTGATGAATATGTCCATTCAACGATCAACACATTGAGAGATAAAATTGATGGATTGGAAGACATCAATTAAATAAATAAAATAATATGACACTAGGAGAATTTATTAAGAACTTTAGTCATAACAATATCATTAGGTTACATTACAAGGAACCTAGTGGTACTGGACTTGTATTGAGAGATTGGAACGATGTTTCAATGGACCACGAGATTTTAAAAGGTAAGGGTAAAAACCGACATTACATTAACAATGAGGTATTGGGACTAACGGGAATTAATTTCGGACAGGGATATACTCATTATCCTGAAGCAATTAACATAGTAATTGAGAGATTAGAAAACCAACCTATGATTGAGGAAACTCCTGACGAAACTGAATTTAATACCGAAAGTTGTGAATAAATTAGATAAACAATAGAAAAATATGAACAACCTAGATAAATCATACCAATCACTCCTTCAAGACATTCTTGATAACGGAGTAAAAAAAGAAACTAGAAACGGAGGAACATTATCTGTATTCGGTAGACAGATTCGTCATAATATGAAAGATGGATTTCCACTTCTTACAACCAAGAAGATGGCTTGGAAAACTATGGTAACTGAATTACTATGGTTTTTAAGAGGTGATACCAACATCAAATACCTTGTTGATAATGATTGTCATATTTGGGATGGTGATGCTTATAAGAGATATGTTGATAGTGATGAAGTAAGATGGCCAAAGAGTAAAGAAGATTTTATTGAACATATCAAAACAGATGATGAGTTTGCTAGAAAGTGGGGTGATTTAGGTCCTGTGTATGGTAAGCAATGGAGAAGTTGGCATACAGGTTGGGATGTAGTTGAAGATAAGAGTAAAGAGGCAGGTGTAAGAAGGATTGAGTACGGAATTGACCAAATCGCAAACCTAATCCGTGACCTTAAAACAAACCCAGACTCAAGACGATTGATGGTTAATGCTTATAATATTGGAGAACTGGACACGATGGTGCTTCCACCTTGTCATTATGGATTTCAATGTTATACAAGAGAGTTGAGTTTGGAGGAAAGATATGAGTTGATGAAAAAATTAGATAACTGGGTGTCAGTTCATTACAAAGAACCTAAAACAATGGAATATATGGATAAACATAATATCCCAACCAGAGCAATCTCTTTAATGTGGGTCCAACGCAGTGTCGATTCGGCACTTGGATGGCCGTATAACGTCAGCTCATATTCTTTGTTACTTATGATGTTGGCAAAACAAGTCAATATGGTTCCTGATGAGGTTATTTGTAGTTTAGGTGATTGTCATATCTACTTAAATCATATAGATGGTGTTAAAGAACAATTAACAAGGGAGTCATATCCATTACCGAATGTTAGATTATCTGAAAGGGCAGTAAATGATATTTCAGAATATACTTTGGATGATATTGTTTTAGAAAATTATCAATCACACCCAAAAATATATTTCCCGTTATCAAATTAATTTTAGGTACACACTGATGATTTATGGTGTCAGTATTCTGATTTACCAAGTGTAATGTCTTACGATATGCCAAAAGAAAATAAATACCCCGATAATGCAGTATGGAGTGAGGAGAAGGGTTATTATGCCCATCTTCTTCCATATGCAACAAATGTTGGGTCTCCGGTCATAATTCCTGATAATGTATCAACTTGGAAAAATGAAAAGATCCTTAAAACCAATCATTACTTCAATAAAAGGTATGATGAGATAAAGGAAGAGTATAATAAATTGGTTGATGAGTTTGAGTGGAATAGAATGGTTTACTCATCAAATTACAATTTCCAACCTGTTGTTGGGGAAAAATATTACCTATACCGTAGAAATAATGGGGAATATTTCTTATCATTAATAAGACCAACTGAATGGAGACAAGAGTTTGTTGGGGAGTTTGAACTGGACTCAGAAAATAAATGGATTAAAAAAAATTAAAATGTCAAAATTAAACGAAAACATTGAATTATTTAAGTGTTATGTGAGAGCATCACACTTCACAAAAAAAGAAGAAGATAAGGACGATTATCACAAAGCTTATGCATTTGCAGTTCAATCATTGGCGGGTAAAATATTAACATTTCATGTTATGACTGATTATGGAATGTTAAGATCAAGAGTCCCAATATCTGAAATTTTTATGGAAATACCTAAAAATGATATTCCATTTGATTTTAAACAATTATGGGATTGTTTCTCTGAAAATGTAAGTGTTATTACCTATGATTATCTTTATGAAAAAAGATGTCAGGTCGCATTAAAAGACGGGTCAAAAGTTTGGGCTACTTATCTTATGACAGTAGACTGGTATAGAAATCCATATTCTGATGAACCATCTGATTATAAGTGTGGGCATATACTAATTGCGGATGATGGTTATCTACTTTGTCAACCTAACAACAGAATATATTGGAAAGATTCAAATTGGGTGACCAAACCATTCCCAATAGAACCATCAAGTTTAAAAGTTGATACACACATTGAGTCAGTGGAAGCTCAATCGGATAAATGGGTATCTGAAGATTCAAACAACTATTATTACGAAATAAAAAACACAGAAAATAAATTATAATATTATGAATTACGGAAAAGAGTTTAGAAGTTTTGCAAAAAGCGAAGGGATTAGTTCAATGGCATTAGATCAGTTTGAAGCGTCATTAACACCATACATTTTGGAGGAAAGAGAGTTACGTGCGACTCAAATTGATATCTTCTCAAGGTTGATGCGTGATCGTATATTATGGTTATCAGGACCTGTAAATCAAAATATGTCTGATATTGTACAAGCTCAATTATTGTTTTTGGATTCTGTGGAGAAGAAAGACATTACGTTGTATCTTAATAGTCCTGGAGGATCTGTGATGTGTGGTCTTGGTATTGTTGACCTTATGAACTATGTTAGTTCTGATATTGTCACAACTAATTTAGGTATGTGTGCATCAATGGGATCTGTTTTACTTTCTTCAGGTACCAAAGGTAAAAGATCATCTTTAATTCATTCTAAAGTAATGACTCACCAAGTAAGTCATGGTACACAAGGAAACATTCAAGACACACGTATTGATCAGATGGAAGGTGAAAAATACAATTACATCTTATTTAAAATTTTGGCTGAGAATTGTGGAAAAACATTCCAAGAGGTGTTGGACTTCTCTGAAAGAGACAGATGGTATAACTCAGATGAGGCAATGGAGTTTGGGTTAATAGATGAAGTTATTGGAGTTGATAAAAGTAAGAGTATTACAAATTACTTAGATGGATTTGATGAATACTATAAAAAGGAAGTATTAAAAATTAAAAAATAAAAAAAATGACAGAAAAAATAATTTTAAAAGAAACGGTTACTACGGGTAGACCTGTAGTAGAAAAAAAACCAAAAAAAAGGACTTATAAACCTAGAAAGAAAAAAGTAATAACTGAAGAAAATTTGGATAATCATCAAGTTGATAACTCAGAAAAACCATATGTTACAAAAAGTGAAGAAAATAAAATAGTAAAGAAGGTTGGCAAATATTGTATTGGTGCTGGCGAAGGGTTTTGTATTCATTTTGAGAAAAAACCAAATTGGTTACATAGAAAATGTATGAAACTATTTCTAGGATGGAAGTGGAACGATTATAAAACTAAATAAAAAAATTAGTGTAATGGGTAAAATAAATGTCATTGATGATTTAAAAGGTAATTACGAATATTACCTTACCATCGGGAAACTTAGAAAGTTTTTGGAGGATCATCCTGAATTACCTGATGATGCTCTTGTTCTTGCCCAAAGAGTTGAAGATAAGTATTATGAGCAACACGGATGGGGTGTGGTATTGAAAGAAGGAGAACAGTATAATATGTCTATGACCCATAATGCCCGAATGGAAGAAGAAATCCAAAGGAGAAAGAATGGAGAAGAACCAATGTACTATGTGGATGATCCTTCAAAACATATTCATGAGTTAACTGATGATTTGAAAGACCAATACCATCCTGCATTTTGTTGTGTAAAATATACAGATGACGACAATCTTTATTTGGATTTACACTATTAATTTTGTATATTTGTATTATGAAATTAACTATCATATCAGACACACACGGAAAACACAAACACGTACACCACGATTTACCTGGTGGTGATTTGTTAATCCATGCGGGTGATATTAGTTCTATGGGTTACGAACACGAGATACGTGAGTTTGCTGCTTGGTACGATAAAATCGTAACCTATGACCATAAAGTATTCATTGCAGGTAATCATGATTGGGGTTTTCAAAACAATGTTGAGAAAGTAAAAGATATATTAACAGGGTACAAGACTATTGAATACGTCCAAGATGAGTTAATGACTACACAAGATGGTGATGGTCCTGAAGTTAAAATTTGGGGATCTCCTTGGCAACCTGAGTTCTACAATTGGGCATTTAACTTACCACGAAATGGTGAAGAGTTGAAAGCAAAATGGGATATGATTCCTGAAGGTATTGATATATTGATTACTCACGGACCGGCTTGGGGAATATTAGATGATGTTGAAGGTAATCGCAATGTTCACTTGGGTTGTGAATTACTTGCGGAGAGAATCAAACAAATCAAACCTAAGATCCATATCTGTGGTCATATCCATACTGGTCATGGACACTACTTTGATGGTCACACACACTACTTCAATGCGTCTGTATTGAACGAACGATATCTTTATTCACATACTCCATGGAATATTGATTGGGACCCTATAACTAACGAAATTAAATTTATATAATGGAACAACCAAGAATAATCAACAACAGAATATTCTATGATGAGAGAGGATCATTTAGTCCTCTTTCGTTGTTTGAATTAGACAAGGAATGGAAACAAAGTAATATTAGCGTGAACCCAAAAAAGTTTACATTAAGAGGATTACATTATCAAACAGGAGAAACCTCCCAAGCAAAATTGGTAAAGGTCATTAATGGTAGAATTTTAGATTTTGTGGTGGATTTAAGGAAACCACTTAGATCGTATAATAACTGCCAATTTTTTGAAATGAAAGGTGGTGATGAATTAATTGTCCCAAGAGGGTTTGCTCATGGGTTCATAACATTGGAAGAAAATACTATAGTACAATATTTGGTTGATAATGATTACAGTCCAAAAACTGAAGGATCGTTATTGTGGTCTTCATTTTCTGAGATTAAAAATGAGATATTAAGGTTAGATAGTACGTTTGATGAATCTAGTATTATTATATCAGAAAAGGATTTGGTTGTAAAATCATAAACTTGAGTATATTTATTAATAAAAAACTATGGAAAAAAATCTAACAGAAAAATTGTTTGAAGAATTAAAAAAACAAGGTTTATACGAACAGGAAGATACAATTGAAGACAAAGATGACAATAATGAAAATGATTCAGAGTCCGAAGGAAGTAATGATCAGTTTTGTGAAATAGTTTGTAAGTTATTACATTCACAAACACAAGTACATATCCTTCATTTACAAACAACTTCATATTCAGAACATAAAGCACTACAAAAATATTATGAAGGTATAGATGGATTAGTTGACGGGTTAGTTGAATCATATCAGGGTAAACACGGATTAGTTAAAAATTACAAAACTTTTGATATGGTTGATTATAAGTCAAATGATCAATTAATTAAGTACTTTAAAGAGTTATTGGATGTTATTTCTGATAATCGTGATTCAGTTAAAGAAAGTTATTTGCAGAACCAAATTGATACTGTAGAAGAACTAATAAATTCTACTCTTTACAAATTAAAATTTCTTAAATAAATGATTAAGTCAACTTTGAATGAGAATGAACAAATATCTTCACAACACGAAGATATAGATAGTAAATTGTTTTATTTCTTAATTAGAAGACTTAAGGTTAACGAAAGAAAGATAGGTGATGACTGGGGAGGATTAAAAGTTAAGGAATACAAATTTGAAGGGTTGCCAGGATATGGGTTTAATGGGTATATGTCAAAAAAAGACATGGAAAATAGTATTGTAAATATGTTATATGAAAATGATATGACTGATTATGTTTACGATATGGATGAACAAGATCCTGAAAGAGTAAAAATTATTAGGACAATAAGAAAATTTTTAAATTTTATGTTGTCAGATCAAAAATAAATTCGTACATTTGTAGAAGTATTAATTAAAACAAAAAAATAAAAAAATGGTAAAAGGTTCAACAAAAGGTCGTTACATTTGTAAAGTTGGTTTTTTAGATGTTTATGCGATGGAAGCTATTAAAAAACAATCTGGGAAAGGTGATAACAAAGAAGTCGCTTCAACTACTTATCAAATCGTACATGGTAAGAAGATTAAAGAACGTGGTCTTAAAAACAAAGACATGGCGGTTGAGAAAGCCTTGGAATTGTTAGGTGATAAAAGAGTTAACTACGGGTTATAAAATTAAGGATTGTAAAAATAAAGTCGGACTTAGATCCGACTTTTTTATTTTTTAAAAGATATGTTAACTATTATACTTTCGGATAGATCTCTACCTAACATTTCAGTAAATGATCTTTCAAAGTGTGAATTAACTGAGGTTTTTAAATATTCTTCAGTGACACCAACCATATTACCTGTAAAGAAATCACCTGATTCTCTATCTATTTTGTTATCAATTATCTTATCAACTTTAACAATGTTTATGTCTACCTCAGGCATTTTCTCATTGAATCTAACTCCTGTGTAGTAAAACGATAATCTTAATCTTGGGAACCAACCAACTCTGATTGTTTGTAAAGTATGTGAGTCAATCAATTTATCAATTGATTCAGTAAAATTGTTATTTTTATTTACAACTAATTGTTCTGGACTAATAGAACCACGTCTTATCTGATCCATCTCATTACGATCACAAATCAACATTTGTTTTCCTATCTTACTATTCCATCTTGTTGGTCTTGTATTCCTCATCTGTTTAGATGTGGATGATGAATATGAATTAGAAGTTTCAAACCATTTTTTATATTTGTAAATGTATATAGGATACCAATTATATGAAAGAACGACATAACCCCAATCACCTTTACCGTCTTGTTCCCATCTACCTTCTAAGTTAGATCCTTTAAATGGTAGTAGTTCTGAGACTCTTTCGGATGCGTTTGTGTTGGTTACCTTTTTAGTTTTTAAGTTGTGATATTGTTTAAGTTCACTTGTTTTAGTGTCCTCGTATCTGCCATCTTCTCTATAATTCTGAGTGTACCTATTTGAAAGTTCGGTATAGTCCTCAGGTTTAAAACCAAATGAAGACATATTACTTTGGATAAATTTACTTAACTTTTCTGATGATGGTTGAGCGGATTCTTTAAACTCGTTTAAAAATTTAAAGAATATTATTTCTCTTTTGGTAAAAGCCTTATCGTCAACCTCTTCCAACAATACTCTTTTTATAATACTATGTAATTTAATATCTTTCATACTTTATATAAATATATTAAAAATCATAGTTTTTAGTATATGGTAATATTTATTATATAAGAATTAAAAATATTATGGACAATAGGTTAAATTATTACTTATCTAAAGTTGAAAGACAATTAGATTTTCATAGGGGATTACATTTATTTGAGATGGAGACAAATCCTAACTTCACAAATAAAGCGGTATTCCTAAAGGAAAGTCAGAATGAGTACATTACTAATTTATTTGGTAATAATAAAACTATTAGAGAGAGTTACGAAAGGGAGTTTAATGGTGACGTAATTGTTGAATCAACATTCAATCCTAAAAATGAGGTTGATAAATTCTTTTCGTTTCTAAAAGAAAGTTTTGTAAATGAAGTTACAAAGTCAAATATATTATCTGAAGAAGAAGACGACGATTGGTCGGGATGGGGATGGATTAAAGATATTGATAAAAAAATTGATGCTGAAAATCAAAAAAGAAATGACGCTCTTGCAAAAATGACACCTGAACAAAAGGCGGCGTTTTTAAAGAGTGAGGCTGATATTAAAGCTAAAAATGATAGTGCGGCATATTCTGTTGTTAATGCGTTAAAAAGGGCGTTTGATCTTGATGGTGATAACGTATTTGATGACTACGACGGAACAAATGAAGATGATGCGGTTAAAGCAATAGATCTTATTGTAAATAAAAATATTTTAGATAAAGTTAATGAAATAATTGCATATCAAATTAAACCATATGGAAATCTTAGAGCTTGGCTTAATGCTGAGATGTCAGACTTTGATCCGACTCAATACCGAGCAATTTGGAAAAGATTAGAAGGTTTGGGTTATAGTGGAGCCAATTATAATACTTTTTTAGCGGCTGCGGGTGCTGGTGTTGATTTGGTTAAAAAAGGTTTTACATGGTTAAAAGAAAAAGGAATACCTTGGTTCTTTGAACAAATGAGAGATATTCTTATGAGTACAGGTGGGGCAATACTACAAACATTATTAGATTATACAGGTGTTGGGGCACTTGGGGTTACCGCGGCATGGGCGGCATTAACATTATTTGATGTATCACAAATTGCTTCAGGTATTGGTTCTTGGGGTAAATTATTTTTTAGCGTAATTGGTCTATGTACTGCGGGGGCATTAGCAAAAATCATTGGTAAGTTCCTAAAACCATTTTTTGGGGCGGGAGGCACAATTGGTTCATTTTTTCAAAAGATTGCCAAACAATCTTGGTTTATTAAATACGTTAAACCTTGGGTTAGTAAGATTGGTGGTGCGTTGAGTTGGGCGGCGGGTCTAATAAAACAAGCGGGTACATGGGTAGTTGAAAAACTTGGTGCGACAACTATTGGTGGCATGGTTACTAAAGCTGCTGCGTGGATGGAACAACTTTTCCAAGGTATAGTGAAATGGTCTGGTACGGGAGCTGCGTCGGAAACCAAACTTGCGACCGATCTTGGAATTAAAAAATTGACTCAAGATCAAATTAAAGCAGATGCTAAAAAAATAACACAGAAAGTTATATACGATCCGGCTAAAGATAAAGTAAAAGGATACACTGCGGACGCTACGGGTTATGTTGCTGGTGATAAAGCAAAGACCGCACTTGAATTAGGTTATGGTATTGGGGATTATAAAAAAATACTTACAAAAGATTTTAAAGGGGCGGTTAAATCAGGTGATTATGCAAAAACTGCGGATAAAGGATATAAAGCATATGATCAATTTGGTAAACTTATAGACAAAGGAACCCAACTTGCTAGTAATGATGATAATGTGGTCAAAAAAGCTAATGATATGGTTAAAGGAGTTACCTCTAAAGCGATTACTAATAATTATGTTCAAAAACGTGCATAACCTATTTTTTGGTATGGTTATCCCAAAACTTTTTTAGTTCTACTTTATTATATTTTTTGGATTTGTTATCCCAACCACATGAATGGCATAAATAAGGATGTTTATCATCCTTTTCTTTTTTCCATGAGTGATCACATTTTGAACAATGGATCTTATTTCCAAATAGTATATCGGCTTGTTTCTCTGTGATTATAATTTTCATATATAATAAATATCACTACAATTCCATTATAAAATTCACTATTATATAAAAAAATCATTTATCATGGCACACCCATTAATACACGCAAAAAGTTCAGTTAAGAAATACGGAGGTAAAGAAGAAGATTATATCCATTTACATAATTGGTTGGATGAGACCAAAGCATGGGTTGGAAATTCTTTACACAGGATGTTTAGACATCATTCAGAGGGTATTTTTGAGATGGAAAAGATATTTGGGTCCTCATTCATCAATAGTGATGGTAAAGTCGTTTATACACGATATGTGGGGGAAGATCACATCAAAGAAGATTGTAATAATTATATTCCAAGTGCTCACGATTGGATAAAGGCTATTGAGTCAAACGAAAGACCAATGTGGATGATACGTACAATGAAGATGAAATTTGACGATTAACTTATATTTATTATAAAATAGTATTATGAAAAGATTATTAACATCATTTTTCCTTTATTTAGAACAATTTAATACCGACGAGGCATCCGTTGATTTTAGCATGGAAATAACTAGTATAGAATGGTGGGATGAAAAAGTATGGATTAATGGATTACGTAAAGACGTTAAAATTCCGTCTAATTTTTTACCACTTTTTGATATGATTATAGAAAAATATGGTCATAAAATATGGTATGGGTCTCAAAGTGAAAGTGAGGAGGAGTATTACCGTTTATTTATAAAATTTAAAGTGGAATCAAAAATTATGATTATTACTAGTGAAATAACAGAAAATGGTGAAGAATCTGCTGGTGATAGTTATGAATTAAATGGTAACGAGGAAGTAAATTCATTTTTAGATGAACACAACCTTGAATCAATTACGGTTAAATATGAAGGCGGTGGAGATGATGGACACATTGAAGATAAAGGTGAAGGAAATAATGGAGTTGAATATGATTTGAGTGCGGGAATGGAAGACGTTGTTTATACTTATTTGGAACGATCATTTGGTGGTTGGGAAAACAATGAAGGTGCTACTGGAGTAATAACTGTAACTAAACAAGAAATTGAAATTGAACATATTTGGAATACTAGAGAACAGGTTGACAGTGATTTACATCTTGAAATAAAACTTGAAGATATAGAATGAGTAATAAGATAAATAAAATAGCTCAAGCAATATTTCTTTATCTTGAAGACATTGGTCCCTGTGAGGTTTTGGTTCATTGTTACGGTGATGAGATTGAAAATGTAGGATCATTCCAACCTACAGTTTTGTTTGATGGTCAAACACATAATAGTAATAAAAAAGTACCTATGATTGGTACTTTTCGTAATTTCTTTATGGAATATACTAAAGATCATATGCATTTATTAACTGATCTTGTTGACTTTGATCTTAATGATAATCACGAATTAATTTTTAGAATATATCCTGAAGAGAAAAAAATAGACATTAAAAGTTATTGTTATTTTATGGAATACGCGCCACATGAATATCAGGAAAAAACTCCTGTACATATTGTGGAAATGATGGATGATGACGGAGTTAGTTGGTTTAGTGTTGATTTTTGGGCTGGTCATAATGATTATGGGTTTAACTATCTAAGGGCGGATGGTGATGCTGATCCAGGTTTTATAATGCAATTTGAGAACTTTTTTGTTAAATTTTTAAATAGTAATAAAAATGGGTGGAATACAGAAGCTGGTTCTGAAGGTAATTTTAATGTTGACAGGAATAAAATTGATCTTGAGTTAAATATAAGAGATGAAGTGTTAAAATATAGCGGATTCCATAAAGAAATTAAATTGTGATATTTATAAGTTATGGGTAAAAATATAATTATTGAGGAGTTGGATAGGATAAAAACTTTAATGGGTATCATTAAAGAAGGCGAAGAACTTGATGGTGGACCTCTAAAAATTAAATATACTGCGACAGAAAAAAAATCTTACGGTAGTACATCACTTATTGTTGTGAAAGGAATAAGTAATGATGATAAAATATTAATACAAAATAATCGTGATAAAGATATTATCCTTGTTAAAGACGGTAAAGAAGTAAAAATTGGTAAAAATACGTTTGTATTTAAAAATCCTACTTGGGACCCATACATTTTAAATAATGATGGTAAATATAATGTTCTTATTGGTAATGACAGAACTTTGTCATATCTATTAAAATATGATAAAGATGGTGACACTTATCAAAAAACTCTTAGACAGTTACTGCAAAAAATTTATTCAACCAAGACAGATGAGAATGGAGATACAATGTATGGTGAGTCAGTTAAGGATGAAAATTGCAAAACCAATAGAGGTGTTATACATTATAGAGGTGTAAAATATGGTGAAAATTTTTCTTTAATATCTGATTGGTCAATATTAAATTATTTTGATACAAACTCGGAAGTTATATCAAAGTTACTTGAAATATATGCAAACAAAACAAAAACAAGTTTAGAAGGTAAAAAAGACATTTTTGAAGATTTTAAAACTAAATTTTTAAGTTGGTTAGTAAATAACAGTGAAGAAATTTTAGGTCCTGAATCTATATATTTGGATGATTTAGAAGAATTAAATTGGAGTACATTAAAAAGAGGTATTACCAATGAGCAAAATGCGATTAATGTTTTAAAACAAATATATAATATTGAAGAAGGTGGTTTAACTGAATATTGTCCTGGATCAATTCAAGACACAAGATATGGGAGAGATTTAAAAGTGAATAGTGAAAATTTATATTACCAAATAAAACCATTAAATGGTAAACTTAAACCAAGTACAATTGATGGTTTTAAATATGCGGTACCAACAAACTCCATGAAAATGTATAATCCAAATTATGTTGATTTATTGATGTTTATAAGTGACAATGGATCTAACTATGTGGTATTTGAAAACAAAGATTATGAAGTTGTAAGTAAAGGTGGGTTAGTGTTATTTAAAAATGAACCATTATTTAATGTTTAATTATGAAGATTATAATAAGTGAAGAACAATTAAAAACTTTAGTACACCTCATCAAAGAAGATAACGGGAAAATTAATGTTATGTTTGTTGGTGATAGTCATAGTGCTGGTGATGGATGGACATGGAACTACTTAATTGCTAAAGACCATCCTGAATGGGATGTAACTCAGGTTGCTAAAGGTGGGATGAGAACTGATTGGATGTTGGAAAACCTTACAACAAAATTAAGTGAAAAAAAATATGATTTAGTTTTCATTTATGGTGGTGCAAATGACGTAATGTCTCCACAACCAATAACAAAACCAATTGGTAATATACAAAAAATGGTTGACTTAGTTAATGGTCAAGGTGGAAAGGCAATTGTATTGGTAGGATTTGACAGTGAAACAATATTTAATCCGGAAAAAGTTAAACCAACTAAATATTGTGATAGAGAATGTATGATAGCTTATAAACCTAAAAGAGTGAAATACCAAACTGATTTGGCGACTAGTATTACTGGAGCGGTAGTAATACCAAAATTAGTTGGTGATATGAGTTGGAGTAATGATGGTGTTCACGTAGGATCTGCGCAACACAAGTTAATGAGAGATCAGGTTTATGCTAATATGGGTGATTTAAAAAATATAACGGTTGGTGCTAATACTGATAGTAGTACTAATACTGAAACCCAAACTGCGTCCCAAAGACTTTTTAAATCAATTCAAACCATATTATCTAAAAAAGATAATATGGAAAGTGGAGCGACACCTGAAGATATTAAAACCATGCAATTTTCCTTGAATGTTATAAATAAAAGCGATTTACCAATGACAGGTCAAGTAGATGGTGAAACAACACAGGCTATTGAGGACTATCAAGAAACCAATAATTTAGAACAGACAGGTAAATTAACACCTGATACGACAGGTGGTATTATAAGCGATTTATTATTTAAAATAACAGGTAAGAGATATACTTTTGGTAAAAGTGATAAGAGTAATAAAAACTTTAATCCAATGGTAATTGAAAATCCAGGTATAAAAGTTAGAGAATACCCGTCAGATATTGAATCTAGATTCAAAAATGCTGCTGGAGATAGTTATGAAACGTTTATGTCTGATGTTGAAGAGATTGGGTTAGACCCAAAAATTGCAATCAGACAATTATTTAGTGAGTCTGCATTTAGTCCTGATGTTATGTTATGTAAGAGAAATTCAAGTGCGGGTGCTAAAGGTATTGCTCAGTTTATGCCGGGAACTTGGCCAACTTATGGGGGTGGTGGTGATCCTTGTAATGTTAGTGATGCGTTGAAAGCGTATCCTAAAATGATGAAAGTATTATTGAGTAAATTTCCAGGAAGACTTGATCTTTCAATTGCGGGATATAATAGTGGTCCTAACTTAAAAGCATATTCAGAAGCGTTTAAAAATAAAACGCCATTTACTGAACTTAGAGGTAAAATACCTGAAGAATCTTATAAATACGCTTCTTCAATACTTCAACCATAATGATTATTAGTGAATCAAATATTGATAATATTAAACATGAGGTTGATCAATCTGTTGAGGAGTTTGGTCTAATAGAAACATTAAAAAGATATAAGTTTCCTATTAAGTTGGCTGATATAATGTTTCAAAAAACAACACCATTTACTAACGAAGAGTGTAATGATATATTAAGTTATTATATTTTTAAAAAGAAAGTTTTACCAAGAACTTTTAGTAATAAGGGTGTTGATGTTAAACTTGATATTGATAGCATGGTGGGATCTTGGACTTTTGAAATTACATTTAAAAAAAGTAAAGAAAGTATGGGTGGTTACGCAACTATGTTTTGGGATGGTAGTGATATTTTACCAATAAATTTGATTTTTTATAATAATTGGAATCGTAATTATGAAAATGATCCACAATTATATTATCCTGTTGAGATTAATTTTGAGTTTTATAAAATATCCGAGTTATTAGATTGGTTTAATTCAAACTACTACGATAGTATTATTGATACCTGTACTGATTGGTTAGAAGAATGTAGATTGGAAATGTTTGAATGGTTATCAGAAAATGATCCTGACTATATTGACTAATTAAATCAAAACCCATATAATTAAAATATGGGAAATAAAAGTAGTAACACAGGTGGAGGAATGGGTTTAGGAACCATTCTATTTTTAATATTCTTAGTCCTAAAACTTACAAATTATATTGATTGGTCTTGGTGGTGGGTAACTGCTCCATTGTGGATTAGTGCGACATTATATATTTTGATTGCAACTATATATGTTAGTTTCTTTCAAAAAATAAGAGGGAGAAGAAAATGATACTTGATCAGATAGTTGAGAATTATCCTGATGAGGAAATATTAAAGGCTGATGGTCTTGATGATGGTATCATAGGGATAGAAGAGAATAGTATGAGGTTAGTGTATTCCAAATCAAAAGTAATTGAAATACTAATGAGTGAGGATATGACTGAGGAAGACGCTCTTGAACATTATTACTATAATATTGTTGGGGCTTATGTGGGTGAGAAAACACCAATTTTTGTTGAAGATACTTATTTATAATATTATGGAAAAAACACCAGTAGATGCACTTATCAAATTTATTCAAGAGGAGAACCCAACTAACGATCAGATTGTAGAAAAATTAAATAATCTAAAATCTGTTGAAGAAAATATTGTTAATAGAGCATATTTAAGTGGGTTTTATGATAAAGAAAGTAAACGAGGACAAAACAATAATTATTACAAAGATAAGTATGGTCCAAATTGGTTTACTAATATAACAAAAAACATTAAACACATTTGATAAAAGTATTACCGTTACATATTTTTAAGAACGGATTCAATAACTCCAATGTTATTTTTATCTTGAACGGTTTTTTTAACTTTGGACTTTAAATAACGAAGGCTATCCTCAAGTTCTTGACGTTTGTTTTTAGGCTCAACATTAATTGTTGAACTGTTATTTACAGTTGATTTAACTTTAGGTTTAACATCTGAGAAGATAAAGTCAACTGCGGACTTTGACTTTTCAATACTACTTGACTGAGCAAGTGTGATCAAGAATACAATCACCTTACCTAACATAGTTAATACACCAACGACGATGTTGTACAACACGTCAATAACTTTCATCACAATATCTTTAATTTTCATATCTTTCATACTTCAAAGATAGTGAAAACATTTGACTTTACAAAATAAAAGAACTATCAATGGGCAAAATGTTTTTTGATTTAACTGGTATTTATCATTATATGTCAGAAGATTACAATTTATCACCATTCTTTAAAAGAAGAATTGACCATCATAAGTTTGAAAAAATGATGAGGAAAGGTATCGGTTATATTTATTTTGAATCAAAAAGTCTTGAAGAATTTAAATATAAATTAGTTAAGGCGACACTAGAAAATTATATACATTACAAATATAATATTGAAATTGAAGATCAACCTCAGGATGATGTGGATAATTTTATTGACTATATGATTAAAACTTACGATTCATTACTTAAGGGTTATTATTATGACGAAAGAAAAAGTAGAGGTGGTATAAACGAATCTATAAATAACAAGTTAAGTAAAGAAACAATGACGGAAACATTCCAAGACATTGTTGACGAAACGTTAGAGGAAATTAAACATAATTGTGAAGAACTGGATACCAACGATTTTCCTGAATGGCTATCTGATGAGGAAGGTTATAGACCTTCAGCTTGCGATGTTGTTGATACTATAGATAAAATAAGTATTGTAAATATAGAAAGAAGAAAAGGTATAAGTACCATTCCAATGTTTGAAGTTGATTTAAATTTAACTTTTAATAGTATATCAGAATGGATTGATTATGATGATTTTATTTATCTTATTGCGGATAGAATAATTAATAAGTGGAGAATACATTTTATCTTTAATATTAAAGAACAGGAGAATAGTAATAAACGAGAAATGTGGGAATACGCAAGGACACTAAAAAATGCAAGACAACAGGGATCTAAATTAAGATTTCCTAAATCCGCAATTAAGGCAAACCCAATGAGGTTTAGACCATACAATAGATAATGCCAACATCAAGACCATTTGCATATAATACAGGGTCATTAATACCTGGCACCGACCAAGTTGGTGACTTAGCTATTGGTGTTGATCCGTTAGATTATACAGGTGGAATTGGTGGTGTTAGATGGTGGGAAGGTCCTGATGAAGATTTGGGTTATGTTATATGTAGACCTAACCTTAGTGGTAATCAACCTAATCCTGATAACGTACCTGCTTATGTTAGATTTTATAGATCTAAACTTAAGACAGAACAATCATTTGTTGATTTAGTTAATGGTGTTTATGGACAAAGTTTTACAAATGGGAATGATTGTAAGTATTATTTGGAATCGTTAGGTTTTTGGAGTTCATGGGTTGTTGTTCTAACCCCAACACCTACGCCTACACAAACTCAAACACCAACTCAAACACCTACGCAAACACCAACACAAACCTTAACAAGTACACCGACACCAACACCTACAACTTCGTCAGTGCCAGCTAGTGGTGTTACATTCTTTCAGGCATTTACTCAAGGAGTTGCGCCAACGTCAGCTATGGAAACTGCTTGGAATACATTTAGAAGTCAATTAACTGGTACCACATATACACAATTTGTTTGGTCAAGTACCAATGGAAGTTCAATAACGGTTTCCGACCCAACAAAAGTACAAACTCTTGCAAATAACTTAAGAACTGCAACTGTTGGAAATGTTACAATCGGAGCCAATGTTTGGTTTGTTGGGACAGGTTGTGGTACCCCTAAAATTGGTGGTGTTGCGGTTGAGTTCTCAAATGTTGGTAGTTGTACTGCGAGTAGTACATACGCACTTAGACCTATGATTAATAATGCAAACTGGGGTGGAACAAATCAATCTACGGTTGGTGCTCCATCACAAACAATAACTTTAACATTTAGTTAATATGGAAACTTATAACGTAATAGAAATATCAACAAGGGATATCATGTTGGAAAACGCAACACAACAGGAATGTATTGATTGGATTAACACCTATGGAAATATTATAGAATATACGATAGTAGAGTATTTTTAACTATATTTATGGAATAATGAAAGAGTTAATTAGAAAAATATTAAAAGAAGAAAAGATGAACCCAATCAAAAAGTTCTTCTTTGATCATTGGGATGAAATGAGATCTAATGGTGAATATCCGACTATTGATTATAGTTTGATTGGTAAACTTGGTTTTAGAAAACGATCAATAGAGATAAGTGATTACTATACTGAATACATTGGTGGGGAAAGTGTTGGTGAAGAGAATTTATTGGATTTTTTATCGTCTCAGGTATTTCATTCTGATGACCTTAGTTTTAGAAGACAATGGGGTGATGAAGATTTAATATTCACGTTTAAGTTAAGTAATGTTCGTGTTGATAAATATATATTTGGAGATAAAAACATTGAGGCTGATGTTGATATACTTGAAGGTTATATAAATTTAGACGAATATGATGAAGATCAAGATGAATATACTCAGGTAAGGTACAACATTTCAAGGGGTAATAATGAAATAGATGATATGTCTACTTATTTTGATGTACAGGATGAGATTAAAACAATAGTTCAATCATTTATTATTGACTTCGCAATAAAATATGGTACAGAAATTACTGATGCTGATGTGGATATATTAAAATAATTTGTATATTTGTATAATTAATTATGTCAAACAATATTCAAACATACGGAAAGATGAAAACTATTGAGATTACAATTCAAGAGATATGGGCTGCGACAAGACCTATTGTTCAAAAGAGTAAGAAATGTTACACTCGTAAGAAAAAACATAAGAATGTGGATTAATACCATTGACCTGAGGAACTACGTCTCAGGTTTTGTTTTTATGTGATATTTATATTTTATATGAGAGATCTTATCAGGAAAATATTGATGGAAGAAAAGGTTAATCCTGTGAAGAAATATTTCTTTGATCTTTGGGATGAACAAAAATCTTTAGGTGAGGTACCAAGATTCAACCCAGTAATGGTAAAAAAACTTGGTTTTCGTAGTAAAGCAAAGGATATATTAGGTTATTATAGAGAATATATGGGTAATGTATATGACCTGAGAAAAGAGTTTGAAAGATATCTGACCAATAGAGAGGAGTTCAGTACTGATGACATGGAAGATGCTGGTGTTTATACAGGTGGATATGATTTTTCATTTAAATTTCCAAGTGTTTTTGTAAGAGAAGAAAATAATCAAGTTGAAATATTTGTTGATTTTGATATTACTCACGGTAGTGTTACATTAATAACAAATGGTATGGAATATGATTTAACTGATCATGAATCAATAACTGAAGAACTTTGGTGGGAATTAGATGTTGAGATAAAAGACATGATTAATGATTTTGTTCAAAGTACCGCACATTCATTTGGAATAGAATTTGATGACATACATATTCAATGGGGTTAAGCTAACCAATTTCTTGGGGTAGGTTCATTAGTTAACGGTATTATATCAATCTTACATTTTGCTGGTATTAAAGAACTAAATGTTCCACGAAACATATTAACCAAATCATCGCACCATATTTTATCTATATTACATTTAGCAATAATATCAATTGTTAATATGTATTCCGTAACGTGAGCCCTCATATCCAAATCTTCATAATTAAATGACTCTCTACTAACAGGTCTACTAACAGTGGTACGGTCAAGTTCATATCTTAATATTGGTTTATCAAGTTTTTTAAGATTAATTGACCTAACGTGAGATATTGCACCATTACTCATTTCAATTAAGAAATCTTGGAATAAATGAAATTGTTTTTCAAGGTTCATAAATACAATAATACCAATCACATATGAGATAATCAATTACTATTTTGTTAAAACAATTTTTAAATATATTTATACTATATGAAAGACCGTTTTAATCCATTTTTACTTAGAAGACTGAAACAAATTGATGATCTTATTGATGAGGTTTACCATGAAGTAACACCTTGTGATTACGATGAAGATAAGTTTTATATATACTTCAGGGAGATAACTAATTGGGTGGTAGAAAACTTTGTAAATAATAACAATTTAGAGGATGATAATATTGCAATTGATCTGCATCATTTAATAAGAGAAAGATATTATGAGGAGTTTTTGGATTACTTTGAAAACGCACAATTAAGTTGTGATGAATATATAAATGAATCTGAAGATAAAGATGTTAAACCATCAGACCTAAAAAAAATTGAATTTATTGCTGAATATATTGATGGAGTGAGTGGTGAATATTTAAGTAGGTCAAATTATAAACCTTGTTTTGTTTCAGTTACCGTAGGTAGAAATAAACTTTATTTGGTTGCAATTGTAACTAAAATAAAATATACTATGGATAAGTACGAATCATTTATTCAAAAGAAATTACGAAATACCTTCAAAGGTGTGGATATTATTGTTATGACCATTGATGACAGATACGACGACAATGACAATAATCGTAAAAGTTGTGAGGAGCATTTTAATCGTTTAAGTAAACTTCCTAACACAATTACTATTGAATTTTAAAAATATGAATTTATTTGAAAACATACAAAGAAT
>Ga0164292_10000759_pt1 | contig 25647 bp, 46 predicted proteins | sample GEODES117metaG_FD_111486 | JGI IMG/M metagenome (GOLD analysis project Ga0164292, IMG submission 111486) | Eutrophic lake water microbial communities from Lake Mendota, Wisconsin, USA - GEODES117 metaG | ecosystem: Environmental > Aquatic > Freshwater > Lake | place: USA: Lake Mendota...
ACTATCATTAACCTGCGTCATAATATGCTATTGGCTCTGGGGTGTTATTTGATAAAACATAACAATGATTGCTTACTAAATATCTAATTTGATTATAGTTTAATTTACTTTTAAATACTATATCCTTAGCCATGTTTATATTAGTTTTATCTTCTGATTTAAGCATCATACTAATTGATTCTAACATATCATCATCCACTTCATGTATCCATCTAGATGGATGTGTTTGAATAGCATTTAATTTTTTACTTAATAACTTCCTAGCTGTTTTATCACTATTGTAACGGTAAAGAAAATCAGGTGGATCTAATTTACTATTATGATCCATTCGTTTTTGCCAACTATAATTAACCATATTGCCACTCATAACTTATTATTTAGCTGATTTATTAGATATTAATGTTGTTCCACTTGTTGTAAGTGAATTTATTAATCCTGTTCCTGATGTTGTTGTTATTATTGTTCCTGTTAGATTAGTATAATAACCTGAGTTAATACTTGTTGTATAATGTCCTCCTGTTATATTAAATCCTATTTTCTCAAACTTAGATGGTTCTAGTTTATATCTAAAATTATTAGCGAAATATTTCCTATACTTAAGACACATTTTACTATTGAATATAATTTCTTTAGCTACAACATTATCCGCTTTAAGTTCTGATGTTAACATACTACAAACACTCTCAAACATATCATCATCCATTTCGTGTGTCCATGTTTTGTTATGTTGTATAACCCATAATCGTCTTTTTAACTTACGTTTAGCAGCATTTCCATCATCATGGCTCCACGTTGAGTAAGCATTACCAGTACCTGTACCTATACCAACATTACCACCACTATATATAGTGTAGTTAGGATTATTAACAGTCAATGTACCAGTACTTGTTCCTGTAGTCATTGTTCCTATAGTATTAGTACTTGTAGTACTACTTGTACCTGTTATACTATGGTATACTTGTTTCACTTTGTCCAATAAATACTTCATAGGTACTATTTTGTGTATTAAATTTAATATAGTTTTCCTTGTTTTCCAAAATCTCAGTTACTGGAGTTGTCATCCATTTAAATGTACCCATATTAAAATCTAATACTAAACTACGTCCAATACCTATTACATCATATTTGGAGTTAAATGTTCTATCATCATTCCATTCAACCCAATCAATAACACCTCCATATTTAGTTGTGTTATCTCCTACTCTAATTACTTTATATTTCATAATCAATAAATTTTAATCCATATAATAAACTCATCATATCCATTTCTTTTACAGCCCTATATTTAGGCCATCTATATTCACGCTGTAGTATTTTAATACCTGCTTGTTTCCACTGTTCGTTTTGTTCTAGAGTCATTCCCCAATCCATCCACCAACTGTCTTTCCTATCAATTATATCCTCATAAGTAACATCTGGGTGGCCAGCAATTAAGAACATTTCATCTATAAGTTGCTTAGCCACCCATTTATCTTTTTCATGTTTGTTCATTAGTCAATAATTACTTCTTTAATAAGTGTTCTACTAGCTGGTACCCATTTCTGAATAGCTGATTCTAGTAATTCAAGTGCTTTTTCTTCATTATCTTTACATAAATCAATGAATTGTGAACTACCATCTTCATCTAATTTAATGTAATACCAAGTGTTTACTTGTCCGTTTTTGTACTCAACTTCTTTTTCGAGTGTGAATTTCTTTGCCATAACATTTATTTTATAATTAATAATAATTTATTTACTTAGGTCAGCTGTTCTTTCATTATATTGTCTTTGAACACGTTCAGCATCATGATCGGCTTGACTATTTTCCCAATAATGAGCATTCTCAATAAACGATTCAAATTTTTTCTCTAACACACTATATTCTTGAGGTATTTCACGGCCTTCTCTATATACTTCTACTTTATATTTATTTCCTTTTTTACCTAATACTTTAAATCCACAAACCCATGTTGTATCATATTGTGAGCGACCATATTGAAGCTGAATTGTTTTATCTCTTCTAATAATTTGATATTCTTTCTCAGAATCTTTATAATTCCAATCAAGTTGACTTGTCTGTTTAAATGTCTTAATTTCAAAACCAAGTTGTTTCATTGACTCTCTAACATCAGTACTTATCTCAGTTGCTAATTTATTAAGTGCACTATTTAATGTGTTATAATCCTCATGGAACGCGTGAGATGCTTTTTCTATTGCGCTATTTTCACCTCTCCACTCAAATAATTTAGTTTCAATTTTATCAAATTCATTAGTTAAAACACCTAAGTCATGTAAGTAGTTTTTATAATCAGAATCATATTTTGAGTATTCTCCACTACGCCAAGATAACTCAGCACATATTGGTTTACTATCGTATCTATGTTTAACACTAATATTAATTCTTTTAATATGCTCATTACCATAAGTGAACTCAATTCCATTACCTTGAAATGTAACTTCATTAGCTGTTATATCTGTATTTTGATATAACCATTCATTTACTCTAGACTTTAACTCATTAATAGCTGGTGTATATACCTCATCATTATATTTATCACCTTCAGCTTTTTTAGCATCTAATTGACTCTTAAGAGCGTTGTATAAAACTTGTTTTGTATTCATAACTTTTATTTTTATTAGTTTAAGTGTAACCAATTTAATTTATCATCAGGCATTACTTGTGTATAAACAACTTCTGGTCTGTTTGGAACTGCAAACGTGACATGGTCATTTACTCCTGAATTTAATTCTAGTAAAACTAGTTCTAATGTTTCCTCATCCACCCAAGGTGAACCATCAATATCTACTACATGGCCTACAAAATATTGGCCATCATACTCTTCAAAATCTTCTTTAGTAAAGCTCATTTAATTTAGTTTTATTGTAAAAAATAGTATCAAACAATCGGTACATATACTTGTGACCACAATCATCATCATAATCACTATCTTCTTCTACTATAATAGCTGTACCTAAAATTTCTGATAGTTTACCTGTGTTGATTTGATTCCAATACCCAAATCTAAGATACATGTCATTTGTACCACCCATAACTTGTGAGATATCAAACTCACCTAATTCACTCTCAATTTTCTTTAATACTTCAATACTTAATCTCATAACTTTTATTTCTTATTATATAATAAATTTAACTAAATAACCGCGGTCAATCAAATGTCGTATTGACTCATGATTGCCTCAGTCACGGTCAATTCCGCTTCAATTAATTCTAGTAAATATTCGTAATCGTTTTCCATACTTTCTTATTATATAATAAAGATAGTGTAGGAGCCGCGGTCAATCAAACACAACCGTGTTTGGATAGTATGGCTTTTAATGATGTAATGTCTTCCTTACTATATGTCTTTTTATTAATACGTTCACATATAGTAGCTGCTTGTTTAATATCTCGTTCAATGTAAGCGATACGAGCGGTATGGTCACCTGGTTTACGTACCCAGAAATGTACCCTATTCATTAGACAGGTTTTAGTTAAACCTACTAATTTTCTATTTTCATTATGTTGTAATTCTTCTTGGTCAATACCTTCACCTAGTACACTACTTAAATCAATGTTGTACTTTTTTAATTCTTGTCCTTTCTTATCATGTCCAAGCAATTTGTCTGCAAATTTTTCAAATGGATTTTTAAACATTGGATTAACATATAAGATGGATTCGTGAATAATAGTTGTCTACTATAAATATAAAAAAAATGCCCCAACCGTAGAAACGGTCAGGGGGTAATAAAAATTAAAAGTATGAACCTTCTTTATTTCATAGCCTCATTCGGGCTGAAAATTTCATAATAACACATCCACTTATACTTCCTCTCTATCCTATTCGCTTCACGTTCATGTGGATGATTTTTATAAGAATAAATCTTATCTAATTTATGGTACTCACGTTTTATACTCTGATGATAATGAGTAAACTCATGAATTATAGTCCCTATGAACCCCATAAATGTTCTATGCTTTTGTTTGAAAACATGTATTTCATTCTTCCATGGATCATACCATCCAGCATATTTCTTACCGGTCCTATGGAATACTAATCTTGGATATGTACCATTAATAGTACTCATCCCAAATGTTTTCTTACACCAATCAAATATCTTAACAGCGTTTTTCCTATTTATCTCTATTGTGTTCATGGTCTAGTTGTTTTAACATTTTTTGAATTTCAATACATTCCTCAAACATATCGTTTTGAGCAAATACATCTAAACAAGTATTTAATGACACAACCCATTGATCACGTTCTAAAATAAATTCAATAACATCGTTTTTTATTTTAGCTACAAACGCTGTAACTTTTTTACGTCTTCGTTTATCGTTAATCGCTTTATGTATTTGTTTATATATCTCAGTAGATATTAATATGTCTTTATTTTCAATTTTAGACTTAAATTCACTGACTGAGTTAAATTCAAATACCATCTTACATATTTGTATATAAATATTTTATGGTAAGGAGTATTAAACATACTCCTCAACCAATTCCCAAAGCGATTCATTAATCTTTAAATCCTGGCTAAAGTTCTTAACTGCTCTAGCTTTTCTAATTTTAGCGCCTGATGTATAACTACAACCACCACTAATTAATTTCTCTTGAACTCGGTTAAACACAACCCATAAGTTATTACCCTCATCCGCAACACGTTCAGGCACTAATAACTCATCTAAATTCACTTTAACACCTTCACCAAAACGGATCGCAGCTGCTTTTTTAGTGAACGTAGCGATTTGTTTATCACTCAATTCAACGTTTTGCAATTTGTTAATTTTCTCAACTAACCCTGGAAACGATCCAACCGCTTCACTTACTTTAGTCTGTAATTCCTCAAATGTATAACCCATATGGCGTAATTTAAAATCACCATAATTGGTATCACATACTACTAATCCATTAGAACATACTAATCTAAATAACCCAATTTGGAACTTAAATGAACTCAAACCATCATGGCTATTTGTTAATAGTATTTGAGGAAATACATTATCACCATCCGAACCTTCAATTACAATATCCGGATTAAAAAACTTAATCATGTGGCGTTGGAACCCTTTAGTACTAGCCTTACGAGCTTTGATTTCAACCGCTTGAACCGGTTTCCATCCTAACTCCATCATGTCGCTAATTACTCTATCAGTTGGAATGTGCACGTAGTGTTCACTTAACCCTGACTTTTGTTGTGTTTGGAAAATACTTGGAGCGTCATGTTTAATTTGCTCCATGGTCAATTCTGTAAATGCTTTCATATTCATAACTTTTTATTTTTATTATATAATAAATTTACATTACAAACCGGGGTCAACCTAGCTATTATAACGATCGACCATGGTTGCTAATTGTACAGGACTCATTGCTCCTGTTTGTCTATGAACAATTTCCTCACCTACTTTAAATATAAGGGTAGGAACACTTGATATACCATTAGTCATGACTACTTCTCTATTATCGTCCACATCTATTTTTCTATAGTCACTTACTCCTTTTTCATTCATTACTAACTCTACTATTGGGCCAAATGCTTTGCATGGTCCACACCATGGTGCTGTGTAATACTCTACTGTTAACATATAATTTATTTTATTTTTTTCCAAAATTGATACCATTTCTTTTTAAGTGTTGGTTTACAAATACTAAATGGATTATCTCCAAATGATGTTACACCTACATACTTTGATGAAAACATATTTAAAAACACCTCATGATACTTTTCAGGTATTTTACTAAAATCAGCTTTTATCTCAATATTCAACTCAATTGCCCCATCATCAACTGTAATTAATTGTAATGAATTATAGGTTTGAACATAATTAGCTGATTGGATATTTAAATGCCCTCCACCTAAAAATATTTCACTATTATTTTTTTTCATATTGTAAATATAATTTACTTGACTTTGGAAACCAAATGTTTTTCTTTAAGTGCTATCACATGTTTACAATTACCCTTGCTCCTCCAAAAACCCATACATGAACAAGTATATTTATTTTTATTTGGATCGAACATAGTTTTATACACCCCAACTGAACCTTGTATATGTTCAATTACTTTCTTTTGTTTTGGTTGTATCCAAACTACATCATTGTAAGTTGTTTCTGGATGTACTTCAATCCATTTAGGTATAATATATTTTTTACCATCATCAGATATATGTAACCCAGGATGGAATGAACCTTCCACTTCGTATTTGTGGGCGCGTACAGTTACTGATCTAATCTTATCACGTTTGGGAGAAAATGATGGTGGTGTGGTTGAGTAAATAATCTCACTCGTGGTCTGTCCATTATCATAAACAATATTCACATCGTATAACATAACCTTAATTTTATATAATAAATATAATAATTGGTTTACGGTCAGACCTTAGAAATAAATTCTGAGCCTGGTTCATGGTCTTCATCAACTATACCTAGTTGTTGTAAATGTTCTTTGAAGTGGTCATCCATTTCCCAATCAACTTTAGATTGGAATGTAGATGGATTATAATCTTCTATGTGTTGTATTTGTTTGTTAGTAAAGATATTACCAACATATAGGAAATAATGGTTGTAACAAAGTAGCTCTAAATTATCAAGTGACCAATTTTTTTTATTATTATCTTTAAAATTAAGTATTAAGGGTACCTTATAATCAGATACTCTACGTTCTTGAAATTGACATTTGTTACAACATTCTTGTAAATAACTCTCTTGTATTAATCTATTCTTTAATTTCTCAGGTGTATATGAGTCAATAGGTACTCTACCTTCAATTATATCTTTTAGAGCTGGTTCCTTACCTTTATTAGTTAAGAATTTAGATATGCCTTTACCTGATTGGTTCTTATGTTTATCAAATAATAATATTCCATTGTTATCAGAGAAATTCTTAGCCCATTTTTTATAGTGGATGTATGAGCAATGAAGGTATCTAGCCGCAGCGCGGTTCGATTTAGTCATAGCCATCGCTCGTTCAATATCAGATTTCAATAATGGTTTTGGTAACATAACTATTTTTCATTGTCTGACTTTAACTTAGATAATATGTTCCAAATATCTTCAGGTGTTTCAGATGGTACTACTTTATCTTCATCATCAAATAATTCATTAACTGTTCCATCTGGATTAAACTTATCATATAAGTAAAAATTAATTACTTCAAATCCTTCCTTACCAAAATGGAGTAATATAAGTGAATCTATAAGTTGTAAAAACATTTCATTATAAGTAGAAAAATCTACTTTTAACTCACTATTAACTAAAGCAGTTCTAACTAGAACCGCTTGCATTGCCATTATAATACTTATAAATAAATCTTTTTGTTTATCTAAGTATGCTTTTTTCTTTCGTTTAACAGTTGAGTTTACTTTAAGTAATTGATCAATTGCTTTCTTTATATCATCATAACCTTCCATATCACTCCTATTTTATTTTTTCTATAACATCTTTTATCCTAACACATTCCTCATATTTCTCTTCCTCCACAAATCTATCCATACAGGATTGTAATGCTTGTTCCCAGTCTCGTTTTTCAATTTCAATATAATATTCACTTCTTCCTAATTCAAATAACACTGCTGTTTTAGATTTAGTTTTAATAGCGTCTTTAATACCCTCAAATGCTTCTTTAAATACAGCTGTTGAGAATACTTCATTATTACTTAACGCTTCAATATCTGCTTTACCTTCACCATTGATATTGACTATCATCTTAGGTATAGTTCTTTCAGTTTTCTTAGCCATATTTACTATTTGTTATAAATATGAGTTAAATCATGCTCATAAGTAGTTAATGAACGAACATCTATTTTAAATATACCTAATTCAAATTTACCTATTTCACCTGAGTCAGCTATGATTTCAGGTAGTTGCATCAATATATTAAAATGCTCTTGATCCAACTTAGAACCATCAAACTCAATTATTATGTCATTATCAGGAACCGTGTGTTTAAATAATTTTAAACGTTGTTTTAAGTCAATTTTAGTGCTGGGTTGTTCCAAATCTAAATAATGTGATTCAATAACACACATTTCATCATCAGTATATAAAGTACTACACCATGGTTCTAAAGCACTCATTAATTGTAAAGTACATTTATCAACTACAAACCCAATATTGTACTTATGAGGTATAATTGGTTTCATGTAAGCATCATGCTTAACAAAATGTCCCCACTTACGAATAAAGTTTCTAGCGTTTTTATTTGTTGTATGAATCCATTCTTCACTATTCTTACCTGCTGCACCTCCAGCGTGTGTATTAAACCTACTTCCTCTACTAGTAAAGTGATAAACTAAAGCATCCCATGATTGAATTACTTGATAACCATTTAATATAAAACGATTAAACAAATCACTATCTTCTTTAGATTGAGGAGCAAATAACTCATCATGTCCTAAGAAATCTGATTTATACATACACCAAGGTGCAAATATACCTTCAGTTGTTTTATCTTCTTTTAATGATTCACTCTCAGTATACCATTTATCAAAGCTAAATTGTTCAGCTTCAATTCCAAAATCAACAGTTATCTTCTCTACTCCAGACGGGTGTAATGGTGGTTCAACTCTTGTAGCACTTACTACTACACCTGGTTTTAAGTGTTTTAAAATGTTTTTATCTAAATCTTTACACGCTACCATATCAGCATGAAATGCAAATATAATTTCTGTTCTAGCCATCTCAATACCTTTATCAAACATACCTACGATACCAATACGTTCAGGTCCTGGATTGTGATATGTAATTAGGTCTTCATCGTTTAGTGATTTAATCCATTCTTGAGTACCATCTACACTAGCATCATCTAAAACTAATACTTCATGTTTGGTTTCTAAATTACGAATTGAAGTATAAGCTAACTTTAAAAATTCTAAGTTATTTCTACTTGGTAATACAAATGTTATTTTATCCATTGAAATAATTTTTTATATAATCTTCAATATTAATAGTTGGTTCCCAACCTAATACTTCATTAGCTAAACTATAATCACATAATGTGATTTGAGCTTCACCTGGTTTATCATCTTTATATTCTACTTCTTGGTTAAACATATCAGCTATTTCTTTGATTGAATAGTTTTTACCTCTACCTAATTCAAATATATGTCCCCAAGCATTATTTTCTTTAACTAATAATAAAGCATTTACAATATCATCAATATGAGTAAAATCTCTACGTTTAGTACCATCCCCATATATTACTAATGATTGATGTTCTTCAATTGCTTTTTCCCATTTGCCAATCACAGTACAATATCCGCCTTCTTTTAAATGATGAGGACCATAAACATTATAAAAACGAGTTATAGATGCTTGTAAATCAAAATGCTGTTGATACAATTGAATAATTTCCTCACCTACATCTTTACTAAATGTATAAGGATTCTTAAACTTACCTGAGTGATGAGAACTACTACCAGCATATATAAGTGGTATATTATTTTTAGAGCAATATTGAGCTATTTGTAAAGTACCATTAGCATTAGTTGTAAAATAATCAATTGGATTTATAAATGATGGTTGTATTCTAGCTATAGCAGCTAAATGGTACACTACATCAAACTTACCCCATGCTGAATAATCAATTATATGTCTAATATCAAAATCAATATACCTAACTCCTGGTTGGTGATTCAATTGAGTACCTGTTTTATAATTATCAACTGATACTATTTCATAATTTTGTTTTAATAGAACTTTAATTAGATTTGTACCTACAAATCCTGCTCCACCTGTTATTAATGCTTTCATAATTATTTTTTTAAATTAACTATACAAAAGAAGACCCAAGCTTGATTTAAATCAGTTGTAATATCTGTACCCCACTGTCCGTTTGGTAATTGATGTTCAACTAATCCCATAGCTGTCACTTCATCATCTTTAAAATTTTTAGTTAATATATCATACATTTCATTTTGATCATATTCATATAAATGAGTACCACCATCATACTTCCAAATTGGTGTTTTACGTTGTGGAGTAGTAATAATAATAGTTTCTGAAGTACAATATCTTAAACTTTGTAAATAGTCATCAATACGTTCTGGAGGTAAATGTTCAAATGTTTCTATTGATGTACAAACTTCAAATTCATTTTCTTTAAAATGGTTTTGTAAGTTAAATATATCACAAACTAAATAATCACAATTAGGACTAGCTATTCTAGTTTTAGCTTCCTCTATACCTTCAGTATCAATATCTATCCCAACTACTTTTTTAGCTCCTAAACTTAATAATATACCAGCACCATATCCTTTCCCTGTCGCGGCATCTAATACAGTTTTACCTTTAGTCCAATGGTTAGCAAATATATATCTGTCTATTGATGTTGATGAAGCTGGATATGATAATCTATCTAAATCTTCAATTGGTGTATTTTGACTTTCTTTCATTATTTATTAAATCGTTTTATAAATTGTTCTTCACTAAATACTCTTTTATACCCATATCTAGCTGCTTGACTACATTCAGTATAAAATATACTATCATTCTTAAGTAAGTTAATTAGTTTCTTTGCAGTAACCAAATCTCCTACTTCAACTGTTAAATCAGGATGACATACTTCTTGAGTATCTAATCCATGATAACCAATACAAGGTATACCTAAATAAGCACAGTTTAAAGCAAATGTACCTGCAGCATGTGTTCTCATTAGGTGAACTCCATATTTGAATTTACTTAATTGAGTAATCCAATCTCTCCAATTTAGATAAGGTAAATGAGTTAATAATTGTTCTTCACCTATTTGTTTTCTACCCATTGATGGAGCAAATACTTTATCTGATATTTCACTTGCTACAGTATAAGAATCAAATCCACCATACCATGAGACAAAATTTCCTCCTACTATTACTTCACCTCTGTATTTATCAGGCATTAAAGCATCTACATCAATAGCATCTTCTATCATTAGTGATTGAAGTACCCTAACATCCTTATGATTAGTTAAACCTTCATAATATGTTTTATCAACTATGTTATGGACAAAAATAATATCCGCTGATGTTAAAGTATTAAAGTACCATATTTGTTTAGGCAAATCATAATCTTGCCAAAACCAATTAGGTCCTTCTTGCATCACAGCTACTTTATTACAACTTTGTTTTAAATTGTCTATATTAAAGTCAGGATTCTTTTTAGGTATAATAACAATACCTAAGTCATAATTCTCTTCAGGTATAGATTTTATATTGTAATGGTCAGCATCTAAAGCAACCATCCAAGCGAACTCAGTTCTCATGTTATCATGATTACGGGGTATCTTACCTTGGAAGAGCATTTCAGTAAAAAAAGCTATTTTCATTATTCCGTTATTAATTCTTTTTTAATAAATAAGAAAAATTGCATTTCCTCATCTGGTTGGTCTAATAATGTTACTTCATATCCTAATACTTTACCAAAACCAAATAATTCATAGTTTGGAATAAAGTTAATATGTTCAAATCTAACATCACCATCAAATAAAGGAGTGCCTGTATCGAAGAAATATTTTTCACCATACCAATGAGAATCTAAACCATCATAGTCTGTATTTGGTTTACTAATCATAAAACCATACTTGCTTATTCTAGCTAACTCACTTAAGAAACCATATGTTGAGAACATATGTTCTATAACTTCAAATGATATAGAAAAATCAACTTCATTATCTTGTAATGGTAAAGGTTCTTTATTAAAATTAGCTATACGAGCATCAGGTAAATTATCTACTATATATTGGCTACCATCAGCCCTAATTATAGTTTCAATACCTGAAAACATAGGTAATTTTTGTAAGTCTAAAGGAGGAAAACCACATCCTATGTCAGCCATTGTTTTCCATTTTACTAACTCATATATTTTATTTAAGTGAGTTAATGCTTGAGCCCACATATGAGGTGAGTGACTACCTTGTAATGGTATTTCAAAACTATTCCAAAATCTATAATTCCATTTATCAATGTTCTCATGATCGGATTTAAGTGTTCTTACCATCTACAAATTCTTTTATTGTGACAAAACTAATTTCATTATTAGTGACCAAATAATCAAGACTTGATTTAAATTGATCAAAGTTATCTTCATTCCAAACATTGTCATTCCAATCTCCAAATATATGAGATTGAAACATTATAGCATTGTTATTATGTATTTTAATATCAGTTTGATGAATGCCATCTGCTCCATAAACTGTTTTACATGTACCCCAATCTAAACCTCTATTATGTTCATAATGTATAGCTGAGTATTTAAAAGTATTTTTTAATGCTTCAACACTAACTGGACTAGCTAACCAACCTGGATTTCTCCATCCATGTGGTAAATAGTTTACACTATTCCATTCATTAACTAATAGATTTAATCTGTCTGCTACTAATGATGGATTATTTAATTCATAAAATTCACATTCACCAAACTTATTTTTATCTGATGTTTGATGAAAATGTCCATGAGCGGCTAATTCAAATATACCCGCATCAAGTAATTCATCAACCCAATTTTTATTTTCAGATAATTTAGCATCACCATGATGGTTTGAAGGTATGAATAAAGTAAATTTAGCTCCAAACTGTTTATTTAATTCAAATAAATACTTTTCAGTTTTGTCTCCAAATATTCTCCAATCCTTTTTAGGATTAACATCATCAATAGCTATAGTTAAGTTAATCATATAGTGTTGTAATAATTGTTTTGACGTTCTTGTCTTTCAATTGTTTTTGGATGAATTAAATCATATCCATAAGGTAAGTTAGCTATCGTTTTCCATCCTATTAAACGCTCATGTACTTTATTTACCCATTCAATATTAGGTTTATTAGTACATATACGAGTTTGGTAATCAGGATAATTAACATAACCATTTTCATCTACAAACCACCTCCATTTATCAATATGTTCTCTAGTTAAACCATCTACAGTATTAATCCTAGGTACTGATATAACATCTACAATGCCTTTATTAGCGTCAAGTATTTCATGTATGTTAAATAATAAATCATCACTTAAATACTCATCAGCGTCTATAAAGAATATCCATTCATTAGTACAAATGCTTTTAAGATTATTTTTAAATGTAGCGAAGTCATTATTTAATGGATGAATATAGTTTATTAATTTATATTTACTAACTATATCTTTAACTTCTTGTGTAGCAGTAATATCTAATTGAACTACTATCTCATCCTTCTTTTTAATGTTTTTATCTAATTGTTTTAATAGACGTTCTAATTCAATATGCTCATTACAAGCTGTAATAGCAAAACTAATATTAGCCATAACTTAAATTTTAAATTAACCCAATGTAAGCACAAGCCTCATCAAATGAGTTTTTATCAAATGTTTGTAGTGTTTTAGGATCTGATTTGTAAGTGGCTCCCTTGAACTTTTCTTTTTCTTCATCTGTTGTTTCAATAGCCTTAATACCTGCCCATCCCCAAGTCTCATTATTTGTACCATTTACAAATACAGTACCTTTATCATGGACATTTATAACTGTTGGATACCAAACTCGTTTTTGATCATCTATAAACTTAATATCCTTATACAACTCAGGCATTACTTCTTCTGATTCAGTTACTAATTGACTTCCTTCTAACATTAATTCGTTAGTTGTAAAGCCACAGCCCATACAACTCCAAACTGTTATTTTTTCTATTTCATGCTCATAACAAGCATCTGAACCGCATTTAGCACATATAACTAATTTATCATTCATAATAAATATATTTTATAATTTATAATTTTCTATTTCATTATCATAGTGTAATCCTTCATTACCATTTTGTCCTATAATATCCATTCTTTTTTCCATTTCCTCTTCGGCGTATTTTCTCATTTCCTCTACTGCATCTATATTACGTTCATTTCCTTCACTATCATCCATAGGGCCAAAGAAATCATTTTCTAATTCATCAAGACTTTCATATCCCTCACTATCTTTTAGATAAGCATGTCTTAATGTATTGTCATCATCTTCTACTTGTTCTAAATTACTTTTTAATGCTTCCCAACCTGATGGAGTTAAATCATAATTATTAGATCCAGCTATAAATCCTTTTAACCATATAATAAACTCTTTACTAGTCATTATGATAATCTTTTAAGTTTAGGTAATTTAATTTCTACTTGTTTAGGTATTCCATCAAGTATAGTATCTAATACCTCAGCCATTTTATCAAATGAGAAGTTAGTTTTAGCATAATGTGTTTGACGTTTAGCTAACTCAGCATACTTATTATAATCCTTATAATTATTTTCTAATGCATCTGCTACATTAGCGTCATTAGGTGTAAACCATTGTGCTTCAGCTAATATCATATTTTTAACTACAGCTGATGAATGTACATTAGTTAAACCACCTCCTACAAGTGTATTAAATTCTGGATTTAAGAAATCTAAATGTCCACTCCAATTACTAGTTATAATAGGTTTTTTAGATAAACTAAATTCAAGTAATGGTCTACCAAAACCTTCACCTTTAGTTAAACTAATCATAGTCTTAACTTTATCATGGTTATATAAGTCATTCATATCCTTATCATCTAAATCACCATGTAGTAAGTAAATGTTTGGTAAATCGCCTTTAACTGTGTTTTTAATGGCATCTATCTTCTTGAGTACATCATCTCTATCTAAAATAGAATTATTAGCACTACTTGTTTTTAATAATAATGCTGGTTTTTTCTTTTTATTTTTAAATGTTTCTAAGAATGCTTTAATCATATAACCTACATTCTTTCTATCTTCACCTATTTGTCCTTGTAACCAATGGCCCACAAATAAGAAACAAAAATCTTCTTTAATCTCATCTAATGATAAAACTAAATCTGTTTCTTCTAACTCAGTATCTGGTATAGCAAAATATTTATTTAAATCAGCTCCCTCAAATAATACTTCAATTGGTTTCTCTAATTTAACTACTCCTAATATTTGCTCTGTTTTTGGATCTTTTTTCTCAAATGCTGATTCCTCAAATGTTTTTTTAGCATGGTTAGATGATACTAATGTTAAATTCATTCTATTAATACCTTCAATCCAACTTGGATCACATATAGTAGTTTCAATACCAGCTGTAATACCAATATTAAATTTACCTACTGGTTGGAATTCATTTGGTACTGTAATTTGAATCCAAACATCAGGCTGTTTAGGCAACTGTTGTTCCTTCCAAATCAAATCATATAAGATTTTATCATCTGGATTATTTAAATCTAGAGCATTGTATGCTGTATTGCCCCAACGTTGAGATAAAACTCTAACATCGTATTTATCATACTTTAAAATTGCTCTAACTATATCTCTACTTCTCGCTCCGTATCCTGACATTGTCTCTACTGGACAACTAATAAACAATAATGGTTTCATAACTACTAATATACTAATTTGTGACGAATATGTTTTCTTTTAAGTGGCTCTATTTTTATTAACTCGAATTTAGGTTTTGGTTTCCATGTAGCCAAAACTTCATCAACATGTTTTACAACATTTTTACACATGTTTGAAGCTGACATGCCTGATTCTTCTGATGTAACCCACTCACGAGCCGCATCACAAACTTCTTTATAGTAATCTGGAGCGTTCATTTTTGTATCATATACATTCTCAATCATTCTAGCTGCGTCTTCAAAATTAGCTCTATCATCAAATATATAAGGTGTTTGAACTGAACCTTGAATACTTCTATTACTTGGGAATACTGGATAAGCCCATTTTCCTGCTAATTTATAAGTACCATAATGGTTAGAACAGAACTCAGAATCAAAATCAATCCATTTACCATTCTCATCTTTGAAACGCATTTGGTCTTGCATACCACCTGTAACATTTGCTATAATTGGTTTACCACACATCATAGCTTCAGTTAATGATAATCCCCATCCTTCATTTGAACTTAATAATATAGTAGCATCTGATATGTTATAAATTAAATTCATATCATGAGATGGAATACGACCGCTTGAGAAATATATTTGACTACATTGTTCTTCTGTAAATAACATATCTCGTACTGCATATAAATCAGTACCATGTTCATCAATAGGTTGAGTGTGTAATATAAAAGCACATTTATCAGCTTTATCTTTAGGTAATTTATCTAAAAATACTTTAAATGCAGCTAATGTATCTGGAACTGACTTACGTCTAATATTTCTAGAATTGAACATTAATACAAAATCATATTTTCTATCTCCAAAGATATTTTTTCTAACTTCATCTAATTTAACTTCATCAGTAACAGGATAGAATATATTTTCATTTATACCATGCGGCACATAACTTAATACTTTACCTTTTACTTTATCACCTAACGCTATTTTATTAATGTTAAGTGTTTGTTTAGATATAGCCATTAACCCATCACATGATTCATAAAATGCTTCATTATATAATGGTGCTGGATAGTCATCCCAAATATTAAGATAAATCATAGGTACTTTCCTTCTAATTTCATTTTCAATTTGGAATAACCAAGTCCAATATCTTGGATCAGTGAAGAACATTATTGTGTCTGGTTTTTCAATTTCTATTAATTGACGAATCAATTGAGCATCACCATAACCTGATACAGGATAAATAAAAACGCTAGCATCATTAATATCATTATGACTATTAGTGTCAGCGCTTAAATCTAAACGTTTACCTTTGTCTGGATGATCAATAGCACCACCTATATTAACCCAATTAAATTTGTGCGATGTGCCTACTACTATTTCTCTAGCTATTGTAGCTATGCCTGAGGTGAATCTAATATCATCACTTAGTAATAATATTTTTTTTCTGTCTGCTTGTGGAATGTAACCTTCTTTCATAACGGATTTAATTTTTTATTGTTGACTGCCTGATAGAGCTAAATTAGTGTGGTTATGTATTTCTTTTCTAAATTCTTCATTAGTTAAGTATGAATGTATACTTCTATCTACTAATTTTTGAAGTGAGAACTTTGTTCTAACACACATCACTTTAAATTCTTCAAACAAGTCTTCGTTTACTTTTACGCTTGTTAATTTGTTGTCTCCCATAATAATATATTTTATATATATAAATATACGTATTATCTATAAGGCGACATTCTTATCACAAAGTTCTTTATTATTGTTGAAGGGACAGTAAGTGCAAGATTCTTTACTCACTATTTTAGGATGGTCTTTATTTATCATTTTACCTTCAATATCAAAACATTCAGTTAAGAACATATTGAATTTATCAGCAGCTTGTTTGCGTTTAATCTTACCACTAGGTGGTTTAAATGAACTAATATAAGGTATAGTAAATGAATCATTTTCCCATATTTTTCTCTTCAATATAAAAAACTCTACCTCAATTTTATCTATATCAATATTATATTGTTTAGCAAAGTATTCTTTATATAATAATATTTGAGCTAACTTAATATCATCTTTTTTAGCTTTATCATTCCATCCTGACCTGGATGTTTTGATGTCATAGATATAAACTTTATCTAAATCCTTATCATATAATACAAAATCAATATAACCTTTAAGGAATAAATTTTTAGATAGACCTACCATTAAAGGTATTTCAATGCCTAATAAAACAACATTACGTGTAGTGAAAAACTGTGAACGATGTTTTTTAAACCATTCAAGTATATTAATTCCATCCTCATAAAACTCTCTCATTTCATCTGGATTAGAGAAATGTTGTTTAGTTTTTTCAAACTCAGTTTTATAAATTGATTTAAAACGCTCATTAAACATTCCTACTATATCTTCTCTATCAGCTGCCGCTCCACTTTGTTCATACATTACTTTTAAATAATGTTGCATTGTTTCATGAACTGCTGTTCCAAATATAGTATAAATTGAAGCTGTGTATGCTGATAATCCTTTAAGATAAGCTAGCTCCCATTGGTGAGGACATCTACGCCACATTGAGTATTGAGAGTAGGATACAGTAGACTGATATCTGTAATCAACTTCTTTAGGTTGATAATTCTTTATTTTAAGTTCAATCTCAGTCAACTTTATCTTTGCCACTTATAACTTGTTTTATTTTTTCTAAATATAGGATCGCGTCCATATGTTCTTGTTTAGCATGTTCAATCCATTCTAATAATGATAGATCTGTTCTGTCTAAATCAACTCCATATTTTGCTTTACCTCGTTCTGAACGTTCTATGAACTGTTCAATTATTGATGTTACTACTGAGTCTAATTGCATAAATTAAATATAGTTAACTTAATGGGGGACGCCAAGTTATATATTAATTGTTATAATCGATCGTATTGTCTAATTTATTTTTCTTCTTAACATAGTCACGATCAACTATATTAGAGAATTTATCGAATCGTGAGTTAGTATAATTATGTTCCGAGACTAAACGATTATCTGTATCTCGAATCATATCATCTAACATACGTTCTATGTTATTACAACGTCCTTCAATTTCTCTCCATAAATTTTCTTTTTGTTCTTCTAATTGCTTGATTTGTTTTGCTGACTTGATAGTAGCAATTGTGAACCAAACAAGCATCCCAACTACTATCGCAGCTGAAATTCCTAATGTAAATGTTATCATATTTTGTTTTTCCTTTTTTTATTTGTACTTGACGTCCCCACGTTAAGTATTGTTTTAAGTTTTTCATCTGTTAAGGCTGATATACATTCCTTAGCTTCTCTAGTACTAATCTTATAGTAATCAGCTACCTTACTTAGTATTTCCTTATCCCATTTGTTGCTAGGTTTAATATATCTAAAGAATGTTTTCTTTTTAGGTAACACATCACAATAGAAATTATAAACATGTCTACGAGACGCATTAGGGTAACGTTGGATCATATTAACTACTTCAATATAAGTAGGATCCATACTTACAAAACGATGAATCATATAGATATTAAATACCTCTTTATCTTCGTCTGTAAAACTATTCCAAGGACGTTTACTAAATGTTATCTCGTTTAGCCAATCAAATAGATTCATTGTTATCTAAATTTTTAAGTGGTTCAGGTAAAAACTCTTCATTAACATGTCCACATGCAGAGCATGAGAATACAGGTAATGGAATAAGAGCATCTTGTGCTGTACCTGCTAGAAATTTGTTTGCTTTTCTAAGCATAAGACCTTCTTGGAAAACTGTTTTACCACACTCATCACAAGTAATGGGAGTTGTTTTCTTTAGGTCAATGTTTAATTTTACTTGTTCTTGACTCATATTTTGTTTTTTGTATAAATGTTTAAAGATATATTTCCGTTATCATTTTTATAACTCATAATAGTTAATACACCTGATGAATGTTCATCCAACCAATTTTCCAATTCTTCAGTATTAGAATTTATATGTTTACAATACGCGTTTAAAATAGGTATTAAACCTGATAATGGTTCAAATATTACAAAATGTGTAATACCATCTTTTCTCCAACCTGCTTTAAAATAAGTATCTACTGATGGTATAATTAATCCTGTTTTATTAAGTATATCACCTGCTAATTCTTTAGCTGTATCATTAATATCATCTAATAGATATTCATATTCTTTATCTTTAACTTCATCATATGAAATGATATTTGATGACTCACCTGGTTCTCTAACTTCAAAATATATTTCCTTATCTCCATCTGTGTAGCCAAAGAATATCATATGGATCATATCTTCATATTGGTCATATATTTTATTAATAAACTCTGTTACTTTATCTATATTATCAAAAGTTTCATTTGCTAAGTCTATTAATGTTTGTCTATCTACTTTTTTAAAACTAACATTAATCTTATCTGTAGTGATATTTTCATCTGTTATTTTACATGCTTGCTCAGTGACAAATTCTATGTCACCACAGATGTCTTTAAAATTGTTTACAAAATCTATTTTACTCATGTGTTTAATAATTTAGCTACACAACCCATAAAACATATTTCTTTATCAGGTATAGTAGTTGAATGGAATAAATATTCTTCTATTATTATAGTTGCCTCAGGTGATGAAAAATCATTATGTAATGACTTATATAAACCTGTAAAATCATTTATATCATTATTAGCTATAATTTGTCTAATAGCATTAAACGATGTTTTCTTTTTAGATTTAGCCTCACTAACTATTTGTTCTACATAATTGCCATCAGTAATTTTCTTAACTACTAATTTACCTCCAATAGATAAACCCTGAATTAAACTTAATGCTCGTCTAATATCAGGATATGTTTTCTTAACTATTTCAACTACATCTTTAATATCATACTCTACTTGTTCTGTTTCAAGTACTTCTTTTAAACGCTTAGCTATTGTTTTAGGCTCAGGAGAGTTTAATGCGAATACAGTTAATCTAGACTGTAATGGATCAGTAATACGTTCTACAAAGTTACAAGTAAATATAAACCTAGTAGTTAAACTAAATGATTCAATAACATTTCTAAGTGCTGCTTGAGCATTTATAGTTAAAAAATCAGCTTCATCTAATATAACAACTTTAAGTGGTTTAAATGTAGCACCTGAAGCAAATTGTTTTACTTTATCTCTAATTGTATCAATACCATTCTCATCAGAACAGTTTAAGTAAATAAAATCACAATTAATGTTTTTTACTATTAACTTAGCTGCTGTAGTTTTACCTGTGCCTGGAGGACCATAAAGTAATAAGTTAGGGAAATCGTTTTTACTAATCCATTCTTCTAGACTAGATATAAAATCATTATTACCTAAATAACCTTCTAATATATCGGGTCTATATTTCTCAACCCATAATGTATGTTTACTCATATATAATCTAATATAACTTCAATATCTTTAGGAGCCAAAAATTTTATCATTCTCATTTTATTAGGATGATCTAAAGGTTTAGCCTCGGTTTCGTCTTGCGTCCATATAAGCTGTCCACCGTTGGCTAATCCTTTAAAGTATCCATAGTCACTATAGACTATAAACCAATCTCGTTTCTCGTTCTTTTTCTTAGATTTACGCTGTCCAGACATAGTATAACATTCTGAATCCAAAATATAATACATAACCTAAAAATGAAAGTATAACTACATTAGTTATAAATTCTAGCCATTTAAATTTTTTCATATAATTTTATTTAATTAATACTTCTCCATCTAATAATTCTATTTCCCAAGGCATATTTGTTGGATCATAACTTAAAGTACAAATACTAGCGTTAACATAAGTTGTATGCTCATCATAATCAGTATCATGTCCTTCATGAATATGTCCTGATATGTGAAGTTTAGGTTTAATAAAGTTAATTGCTTTTCTTAAATCTTCACATCCAACATATTGTCTATCATAAACTGTAAAGTCTAATTTATAAGCTACAGGACCATGAGTGACAACTATATCAGTATCTGTTGGAATTGCTTCCCATACTTCTTTAATTTCATCTCCTCTATACTTATTAAACGCCCATCTGTCACCATGAAACCAAGGTGTGATAGGTGAACCCCAAATATTAATACCGTTTATATTAATTGAGCTGTTTTCAAGATAATGTATATTGCCACTAGATTGGATATTAGATAAAATATCAACCACCCACGTCGGTTTAGTTTTTTGATTATTTTCATAGTTAAATTTTGGATCGAATGAACGATCGTGATTACCAGCAATAAACACTACTCCATAAGTGTAGTTAGGTGCTACCATTTGTAACCACTCAATAAAGTCTTCCACTTCACCTTTTTTACCTGTACTTGAAAAATCACCAGCATGGATAAGTAAATCACCATAAGGTAAATTATTAGGGAAATTAGCGTTACTAGTTAAACGCTCATGAAAACCATGAGTATCTGATATTGCTACTATTTTCATATATTAAATATATTATTGTTTCCCCGGTCAATTATTTATTATTTAGATACTGGTCATGTTCTTTTTCCATTAGTAATGTAAACGGTTCTAATGTTTCCTCAAATACTTTTTTAAAGAATTCATCCATGTTATAGTTCCTTCTATCAATTAAGTCCCTGATGTAAGTAATTTTCTTTTCATTACCTTCAATATTAGCATTATGTTCATGAACACGAGCATACATTTTAGATATTGCTCTAATATTGTTATAATAACTTTTAGCATTATCCATTAATGCTTTAATTTTTTCATAGTACTTAAATGTTGTGGACGATCTAGTATCTAAAGCATATCTCATTCTATAACTTAAAGTAATACTTGGATGAACTAATTTAATAGGAAAATCATCATAATGTATTATAATAATATCTTTTTTACGAATCATTTCATCATTAAAAATATCTAATTTAAATTGTCTAGATCTTCCTAAGTCTTCATTTACTTCCTCCTCCCATGTCTTTCTTAACTGCCACATATGAGCTTTAGGATCAAATTTATTTGTTAATGGAGTACCATTATCAAAATTATATCCTTCATTAGTATTATATAAATGAAAGAAATTTTTGATAGCGTTATACTCATCTTCAGTAAATGTATCTGTTAATGCTAAATCAAAATCACCTATATTATCCATAGGTTCAAAACCTAACATTTTAAGAGATAAACTACCTGTTAAACAAAAATTCTCATTCATTGCTAAAATAGGTAAAATATATTTTTCAAATATATCCTTGTTAGATAATGGATCTAAGATATTTCTCTTAAATCGTAAATTCATTAACCCTGTAGTGGAGTCAATATTATACATTACATTCATAACCTTTTATTTTAATTATTCTGTTTCGTGATTCATAAAATTCACAAATTCAAGAGCTGCTTTAGGATTTACTTCATTTAAATGTTCTAAAGTTAACTCATATCTTCCATTTTGTACTTTAGAAATGAATAACTCGTCATGTAAACTATCAACTCGATTTCGTAATTGTTCTTTTTCAATGTCTCCACCAACTAAAACTTCTATTTTACTTTGGCTTTCTAGAGTATTTATTTTATGGTTTTGATAACCTGTTATTACTCCAAATATAATTACAAGAGCAATTACTATTATAAATGATGATTTGTTCATATTTTATTTATTAAAATTAAAAAATTTATTTTTATAAGCATCCATTTCACCCTTAGTTCTTGGTTTTGATTCAATACGTCCAACTACTTTAGCTTTCCGTCCTCGTGGTTTACCTTGGTAGTCACCTTCATTATCAGCACCCCAATTAGTGTCCCTAACTGTTTTATAAAACGCTTCCATGATTCGTTTCCTATATTCAGGATCGTTTTTTGGATATACTGGCTGTAAATTCATGGACTAAATATAGTCTATTAGTCTAGGTCATCGCCTAAGAAATCTTCCCCTTTATAGTCAGGGTGATTTTCTTTCATATAATCAATTCCACGTACCCAAAATGTAGCCACTATAGCAGCTAATATAAAACTACCTCCAATTCCTATTACTATGCCCATTATTTTTTCTTTTTAAATAAATCAGATAATTTTTTACCCTCTTGTGTTACACGACCATTGTCGTCCATCATTGGGGCTGTGTATACTTCATATGCTAGTAAAGCAAATGTTAATACTATAGATATAATTAGTCCCACCATCTTTGAATGTTTTGTTCTAGTATTTTAAATAATAATTTATGTGCTCGTTCTTCATTTATCTTAGCGATATTAAATGCTATTTTTTCTTTAGATGCTTTTAAATCAGGAACCATTCTATATACTAATGGGTACTTTTTAAAGTAATCAACATAGTGTTCTGAGATGTATTCTATTTCCATTTCATAACTGCCAGGATGAGACTCACTAGGAATAAATTTTAATTCTGATTCATGATAGTCAAAGTATTCTCTTCCATAATATCCATCTTGTACTTTATCTATTAGACGAGTACATAACATCATTATTTCAGCATCACGTTTAGCCCCAATATATCTGTTTTTACTACCAATATATTCAGCTTGATTCTTTAATTTGAATTTAAGTATTTCATAGATATAAGAATGATCCCAATCTTGATCTCTCCATATGATTGGAGCCCAACGATATAAGTTGTATATGCGTTGGAAAAAATGTTTGAGTTTATACATATCCTAAATATAATGAATTATTTAGGTCAAGCCAAAATTACTTTTTTGGAAATTTGAAACCAGTTAGTTTCTCAACATCTTTAATTTCAACTCTGTTGTTATACAATCCATCTGCTTTGGTTGTACTATTATCAAATATAAACGCCATCCATTCGTTATATTTCTTAACATATATTACTTTCCAGCATTTAGTTGGAACTGATGTAGTGCCTATTTTTTTAGCTACTCCAACTGAACCTGCCCAAATATGAACTGAATCGTCTTTAATAGCAATTCCACGAGTCTTCATTTCTAATTCTTTCCAATCACCTCTATTTAATGCCGCGTATTGAGCAGTCATGTTACTAAAATAAAATGATTCCTCATTAGCTATTTGATCACATGATGCATCAGCAGCTGGAAAGTTATGTCCACGATCAAATCCAGCACCTGTATAATCAGCTTGTAAATTTGTTTCAGTTGGTAATTTTGGATCAGGAATAAATTTGTCACCACGTTTAACTTTAACATCACATGTTAATGATGCTTTAGTAATCCACCATTCTACCTTAACAGGATAATGTTTAGACTTGCTATAAGTTGTTTTATATGCTTTATGAACTAGGGTAACTGTGTCTTGACTGTAAGATGTGACAGTGATTAATAACAATAATGATAATATATACTTCATATATATAAATATCTATAATTGCATCTTAGAACCAATTAGGAAGAAACTAAGTATAGGTGAACCGGGTACTGTAGATACCATTGCCTTATAATCAGCTTGGAAACCAAAACGTTTACTTATTTTAAATGAATAACCACATCCAACCAATCCGTTAATATTATAATTCCAAGTATTACCTGTACCTGTATTATATGAGTAAGGTGAGGACATTATAAACACACCTGGTGATAAGGTTGTTTTGGGATTTATCTGATATGGTTTAGTCCAAAATCCAGTTAATGATGACATAAATGAGTATGTATAATCAACTTCTCCTTTTAATTTGATATTAATATATGAAGCATTAAATCCTATAGTACCATACTTAGGATGTGGTTTAATATATGTGTAACCACCGAAAGTCATGTTAGTACCATTAACGTTAGCTATAGTATATGAATACGCGTTAATTGCCTTTAATTGACCGTTTTTAAATACTAATTCACTTCTATTAGCAGATAATGCAAATGATTTTAAATCAGCCCATATCATACTTGTTACGCCCCAACTTGATTCACCTGTAGCTGATGATTGGTTCAAACCAAGTGATATAACAGGAGTAAATCCACCTGTAGCGTTTTGTCCTACAGTTAAGTCTGAGCCTATCATTATAGGATTTATCGCTACTTTTTTCTTATCTTCCTTCTTCTCTTCCTTTTTTTCCTCTTTCTTATCTTCCTTCTTTTCTTCTTTAGATTCAGATTTACTTTCCTCTTTAGACTCACTCTTACTCTCACTTTTTGATTCGCTGCTTGAACTTGAACTTTCGCTTTTGCTCTCCCCACTTGATGTAGATGAAGAGGACTCCCCACCCGATGATGAGGATTGGGAAGATGAGGAGGATGATTGGGAGGAGGATGATGCTCCAGATGTTGATGCACTCGAAGCAGAAGTTGAAGCGGCGCCTGATGCTGCTCCTGAAGCTGCTCCACTTGCTGCACTTGATGCTGCTGATGACGCGGCTGAGGAAGCTGCTGCGCTTGCTGCTGATGAGGCTGCTTGAGCTGCTACTTGAGATACTTGTTGAG
>Ga0164292_10000761_pt1 | contig 25640 bp, 17 predicted proteins | sample GEODES117metaG_FD_111486 | JGI IMG/M metagenome (GOLD analysis project Ga0164292, IMG submission 111486) | Eutrophic lake water microbial communities from Lake Mendota, Wisconsin, USA - GEODES117 metaG | ecosystem: Environmental > Aquatic > Freshwater > Lake | place: USA: Lake Mendota...
CCCCACCCCCATCCAGCGCCCGCACAAACGCCCCCACACTCTCAAACCGCTCCTCCGGCCTCGCCCGCAACGCCCGCATCACCGCCTCGCTCACCCCCCTTGGCACCGCCCCGCGCACCTTCCTCGGCGCATCAAAATGCCCCCTCGGCACCTGCCCCGTCAGCAACTCATACGCCACCACCCCCAGCGCGTACACATCCAGCCTCGCATCCAGCACCCCGCCCTTCAACTGCTCTGGCGCCATGTAACCCAGCGTCCCCACCTGCGTCCCCGTCAGCGTCAGCCGCCCCGTGCTCTCATCCACCGGCAGCGCCAAACCAAAGTCCGTCAGCCGCGCGCACCCGCTCTCATCCATCAGCACATTCTCCGGCTTCAAATCCCGGTGAATCACCCCAAGCTCATGCGCCGCCGCCAGCCCCGCCGCCATCTCCTTCACCAATCGCACCGCCGCCTCCACCGCCAACCCCTCCGGATGCTGCGCGATCACCTCCCTCAGCGTCCCTCCTTTCACCAGTTCCATCACAATCGCCGCCCCCCCTTCCTCCAGCGCCTGAAAATCATGCACCATCACCACATTCGGATGTCGCAACTTCGCCATCCAGCTTGCCTCCCTGCCCAGCCGCTCTAAAAACAACGGATCATTCGCCACCTCCGCCGCCAGCACCTTCACCGCCACCTCCCGATCCAGGCTCACCTGCCTTCCCAGATACACCGTCCCCATCCCCCCTCTCCCCAGCCTCCCCTCAATCTCGATCCCACTCAACACCACCCCCTCCTGCACCCTCACCTCATGCGCCATCCCCTGCGCCATCAGCGCATCCGGCATCAACCCCGCCAGTCGGCGTCGTCGGGTCTCTCCATTCGCAGATTCCGCCATCACCCCTCATCAAATCCCACTTCCTCCTGTCCCGCAAGCACATCCCTCCCTCATCCCCCCGCCTGCAACACCCGCATCAAATACCCCATCTCCTCCTCCACATCATCCCCCTCCCCCTGCGTCTCCCGCACCTCCTCCCGCAGCGCCTCCCGAAACCGCGCCCGCATCCGGTGCACCGCCACCTTGAACGCCCCACCCGTCAACCCCAGCACCCTCGCCCCCTCCTCCGCCTTCCCTCCTCCCGTCTCCCCCGTCAAAAACGGCCGCATCACCTCATACTCCCTCTCCTTCCCCGTCTCCTTCGCACGCCTCTCCACGCGCTCCAGCGCATGGTCCAGCACCGTCAGCGCCCATTGCCGATCATACAAATGCTCCGCACTCTCCCCCGCCACCTGCTCCACCTCATACCACGCCTCCGCCTCTCCCCTATCAAACGCCACCACCTGCCCGCCTCCCCGCTTCTGCCTCGACTGCCGCCTCAGCTCGTCATGCACATGCCGCTGAAACGCCGCCAGCAAAAACGTCCTCAACTTCCCCATCCCCGCGTCCGCCCGTTCAAACAACCGCTTCTCCACCAACTCCATGAAAAAACCCTGCACATAATCCTCCGCATCCTGCGCGCTCGCCCCATAGCGCCGACTCCACGCATACAGCGGAAACCAATACGCCCGGCACAAATCCTCCATCGCCCGCTTCGCCGCCTCCCCCTCCCCTTGGGATCGCTGCACCAGACTCCATCGAGTCGGTTGAAAAGTCGCAGCGGGATTCTCAGACATCACAATTCACATTTTTTTCGTAACCGCGGCGTCTCCTTGTCGAAAACACTAGTGAGATGAAACCTTCCTTCACCCCGCGCGGACTTGCCATTGGTAGCGCCTTCCTCCTCCTCCTGCAACCCGCCCTTGCCCAATCCCCCGCCGTCTCCAAGCTCTTCGCCGGCCAAATCACCACCCCCAGCGTCGAACCCCAATTCGGCTCCGCCATCGCCCTCTCCGACCGCTGGCTCGTGATCGGCGAGCCCCTCAACGACGAAACCTTCGAAAACGCCGGCGCCGTCCATGTCTTCGATGCCACCTCCGGCAGATACCTCCGCAAACTCGTCCCCGACGACACCCCGGACAGCCGCATCTTCGGCACCCCCCTCGCCATCCATGGCGACCTCCTCATCGCTGGCGCCTACACAGACTCCGAATCCGCCCCAGTCTCCGGCGCCGCCTACGTCTTCGACCTCCGTTCCGGCCGGCAACTCCGCAAACTCAAAGCCAACGATGCCGATAACGTCGACTTCTTCGGCGCCTCCGTCGCCATCTACGGCAACCGCGCCCTCGTCGGTGCCTTGCTCGACGACCAACTCGGCAACAACGCCGGCGCCGCCTACCTCTTCGATCTCGATACCGGCGCGCAAATCGCCAAACTCACCGCCAGCGACGGCGCCGCCAACCACCAGTTCGGTCAAGCCCTCGCCCTCAGTGGCAACGTCGCCCTCATCGGCGCTCCCGGTGCCACCGGCCTCGTCGCCAACTCCGGCGCCGCCTACCTCTTCGATATCGCCAGCGGCATCGAAACCAAAAAAATCACCGGCTCCGCTGCCGTCGCCGGCAACCAATTCGGCAGCTCGGTCGCCCTCGACGGCACCCTCGCCCTCATCGGAGCCCCCAACAACGCCGCCCTCGGTCTCGACGCCGGCATGGCCTACTTCTTTGACATCACCACGGGCTCCGAACTCGCCCGCATCATCAACAGCCTCTACGGTGGCCCCGGCGAGCTCTTCGGCTCCCGTGTCGCCCTCCACGCCGGCATCGCCCTCGTCGGCGCTCCCGGGGCCAACGCCTTCACCGGTGCCGCCTATCAGATCGACCTCCGCTCCGGCGCGGTCCTCCGCCGCTTCCTCGCCCCCGATGCCGATCCCGATGATCGCTTCTCCGCCGGTCTCGCTGTCTTCGGAACCCAAGCCGCTTTCGGCTCGCCGCGCGATGCCGACCTCGGCACCAGCGCCGGTGCCGCTTACCGCTTCCGCTCCCTCGTCGGCACCCTCCCCACCAAAACCCTCGCCAGCACCGGCAACTTCGCCCCCGCCGTCCCCGGCGCCTCCTTCTCTGCCCTAGCCAATCCCTGCATCAACCCCGCAGGCCGCTACATGCTCGACGCCCGCCTCCGCGGCCCCAACACCTCCGCCGGTCGCGACCGCGGCCTCTGGTCCACCCTCGGCAGCCCCAACGAAACCCTCTCCCTCCTCCTCCAAAGCCGCGCCCCACTCGACCCCCTCGGTCCCGCCTTCACCGGCACCCGCATCGCCGCCCTCTCCGGCATCGCCATGAATCAAAATCAGCACGCCCTCCTGCAAGTGACCCTCTCCGGACCCGGCACCGGCCCCGGCCGCAATCAAGCCCTCCTCACCGACAACGGCACCGCCCTCGCCCCCATCACCCGCACCGGCGTAGTTCTCCCCATCCTCGGCGGCGCCTCCCTCAGCTCCATCCGTCAGACCGCGCAAAACCGCAACGTCGCCACCCCCCGCGTCGCCCTCACCTACCTCCTCCGCCGCGAACCCTCCCTCGCCACCGCCGCCTCCGACTCCGGCCTCCTCTTCGCCGACCACGCCACCGGCCTCCTCATCGACGGCACCGCCCGCGAGTCCACCCCCGCCCCGGTCGCCGGCCTCTTCGGCCAGTTCACCGGCCGCGTCGCCATCTCGAACCTCAGCGCCGTCTTCTCCGCCGACCACATCCTCAACGCCACCACCACCGTCCGCGCCCTCTTCAAACGCCCCGCCGGCGGCCCCTCCGACCTCGTCGTCGACTCCGGCGTCGCCGCTCCCGGCACCGGCGGCGCCCTCTTCCGCTCCTTCCTTGGCGAAGGCGTCACCACCTCCGACGCCGCCCTCTTCCGCGCCACCCTCTCCGGCCCCGGCGTCACTTCCGCCAACAACGAAGGCCTCTGGCATCAAAGCGTCGACCTCGTCGCCCGCAAAGGCTCACCCGTCCCCGGCCTCTCCGCCGCCATCACCTGGTCTCGCTTCATCGGCTTCTGGCCCGTCGCCAACAACGGCATGATCTTCCTCGCCACCATCAAAGGCCCCGGCATCAATGCCTCCAACAACACCGGCCTCTGGGCCCTCCAGGAAGACGGCACCACCCTCAGCCTGCTCCGCCTCGGCGATCCCCTCTCCCACGCCGACCGCCCACGCGTCCGCACCCTCCAGCGCATCGATGTCGACCCCGCCTCCGGCCGCTACACCGTCCTCGTCTCCCTCACCGGATCGCCCACCCTCAACCAGGCCCTCCTCGCCGGCTCCCTCGCCCTCGGCAATCCCGCCGACCAAACTTCCCTCCGCCTCCCCCAAATCAAACTGCGCAAAGGCCTGCCCTTCACCGAGCTCGACGGCTCCACTCACACCCTCCGCAGCCTCTCCCTCCGCCCCACCACCGACCCCACCGGCAGCGGCGCCAAAGGCCTCGCCCACATCCTCAACGCCAACGGCCAAATCATCCTCTCCGTCGTCGCGGGCGACCGCGCCACCCGCCTCCTCGGCCACCAAGAAATCTCCCTCAAACCGTAACTCACACTGCTTGCAATGAAGCCCCTCGCCTTCGCCCTCCTCCTCCTCGCCACCACCTCCCACGCCGCCCTCCTCCACCGCTGGTCCTTCAACGCCCCGCCTGCCAACACCCCTTCCGGCACCACCTTCACCGACAGCCTCTCCAGCACCCCCCTCACCGTCAGAGGTCTTGGCGCCACCCTCGACGGCACCCGCATCATCCTCCCCGGCACCACCACCAGCGGCACCCAGGAGTCCCAGATCGCCGCCTACCTCAACCTCCCCAACGGCCTCATCTCCTCCAAAACCCACCTCACTGTCGAAGTCTGGGCCGCCCCCCTCTCCGCACGCTTCTTCCAGCCCCTCTTCGACTTCGGTCGCATGAACCATCCCGGCGATGGCGCGGGCGCTCCAGGCGAGTGGACCGGCACCACCCCCGCCTGGCCTCCCACCTCCGAAACCAGCGACGGCATCGCCCTCCTCTTCAATCGCTTCACCGATCTCAACACCCAACGCCAAGGCTCCCGCCTCAACAACGCCAACCCCGTCTACCTCGACTCCAACCTCCCCACCACCGCAGGCACCACCTACCACTACGTCTTCACCTTCACCGACACCCCCGCCGGCGGCACCATCGCCTGGTATCGCAACGCCTCCCTCGTCGCCTCCACCAACGTCGATTTCCACCTCTCTGACATCGAGGACGTCAACAACTGGTTCGGCCGCTCCCAGTGGAACATCCTCTCCAATGCCCACGCCGCCTACTCCGAAATCCGCCTCTACGATCAAGCCCTCTCCCCCTCTGAAATCACCGCCAGCCGTGACGCCGGGCCGGACACCCTCCTCCCCCCGCCCGTCCTCCAACCTGACGCCGCCACCCTCCATCCCCTCCAAAAAATCCGCCTCCTCGTCCTCGCCAACGACGCCCCCGGCACCTACCCCGCCACCATCGAAATCGTCACCCCGCCCCTCCACGGCACCGCCACCCCCGACCCCGCCGGCCGCATCCTCTACCACCACACCACCGGCACCCCCGTCTCCGACTCCTTCACCTACCGCGTCAACAGCGCCTCCGGCTTCAGCACCCCCGTCTCCGTCACCCTCACCTTCGCCACCTCCCTCCGCATCCCCAACACCTCCCTCAACGTCCCCTCCTCCCCGCCCCCCACCACCATCTCCCACGAGCCCGCTTTCCCCTCGCTCACCTTCGCCCAGCCCGTCGCCATCGCCTCCATCCCCGGCGACACCCAGCGCCTCTTCATCGTCGAGCGCATGAACGGCATCCGCGTGATCCCGAACGTCACCGCCCAGCCCCCCACCTCGTCCGTCTTCCTCAACCTCGCCGCCCTCCTCGCCTCCCGTGGCGAATCCATCAGCAACACCTACGACCAGGGCCTCCTCAGCCTCGCCTTCCACCCCCAGCACCTCCTCAATCGCCAGTTCTTCATCTTCTACAGCGTCCGCATCGGCACCCAGGAATTCTTCCGCATCTCCCGCTTCAACACCCTCCTCGGACAGCCCAACGTCGCCGACCCCGCCTCCGAACTCATCCTCATCCAGCAGCTCGACCCCAACGGCTACCACCTCGGCTCCGACATGCACTTCGGCACCGACGGCTTCCTCTACATCGCCCTCGGCGACGGCGGCGGCCAAAACGACTCCCGCCAGGTCTCCCAGCGCATCAACCAGGACTTCTTCTCCGCCATGCTCCGCATCGATGTCGACAAAACCCCCGGCAACCCCGAGCCCAACCCCCACCCCTCCGTCCCCACCGACGCCGGCATCGCCCGCTACTCCATCCCCCCCACCAACCCCTTCTACACCACCAACCCCACCGTCACCTTCAACGGCGCCTCCCTCCCCGCCAACTCCGTCCGCACCGAATTCTTCGCCGTCGGCCTCCGCAGCCCCTGGCGCTTCTCCATCGATCCCCCCACCGGCGAAATCTGGCTCGCCGATGTCGGCCAAATCACCTTCGAGGAAATCAACCTCATCACCCTCGGCGGCAACTACGGCTGGTCCTTCCGTGAAGGCACCGCCAACGGCCCCCAAAACTGGCGCGCCCCCGTCGGCTTCACCTCCATCCCACCCCTCTACCAATACGGCAATCCCACCCCCGGCAGCTACAACCGCTCCGTCACCGGCGGCCTCGTTTACCGCGGCACCCGCATCCCCTCCCTCACCGGCGCCTACATCTTCGCCGACTACCTCACCGGCGACATCTCCAGCCTCACCCGCAACGGCCCCGACGTCTCCGTCCAGCGCGTCACCGGCGCCTCCAACATCGTCGCCTTTGGTGCGGACCCCTCCAATCAGGACCTCCTCATGGCTGACATCGCCACCGGCATCATCCGCCGCCTCGTCCAGGGCAGCGACGACACCGCCTTCCCCGCCACCCTCTCCGCCACCGGCCTCTTCGCCGACCTCACCGATCTCTCCCCCGCACCCGGCCTCCTCCCCTACACCCCCAACCTCAGCTTCTGGAGCGACCACGCCATCAAACGCCGCTGGTTCATCATCCCCAACGACGCCGACCTCACCTGGATCCGCAATGGCCCCTGGTCCTACCCCGACGGCATGATCTGGGTCAAACACTTCGACCTCGAACTCACCCGTGGAAACCCCGCCACCTCCCGCCGCATCGAAACCCGTCTCCTCGTCAAAAACGCCACCGGCAGCTACGGCGTCAGCTACCGCTGGAACGACGCCCAAACCGACGCCACCCTTGTCCCCGACGCCGGCCTCGACCTCCCCCTCGACATCATCGAAAACGGCTCCCCTCGCGTCCAAAACTACCGCATCCCCAGCCGCTCCCAGTGCCTCTCCTGCCACAACCCCCAGGCTGGCCACGCCCTCAGCTTCGACACCCCCCAGCTCAACCGCCACGCCACCATCCACGGCCACTCCGGCAACCAGCTCCAACTCCTCCACACCTCCGGCTACTTCTCCAATACCCCCGACTCCCCAAACCTCCTCCCCCGTCACGTCCGGCCCGACGAAACCGCCTTCTCCCTCGAAGCCCGCGCCCGCAGCTACCTCGCCGTCAACTGCGCCAGTTGCCACGCCGCCACCGGCGGCTGGGACGCCCGCCTCCATCGCACCCTCGCCCAAACCGGCACCCTCAACACCCCCGCCATCAACAACGGCGGCAACCCCGCCAATCGCCTCATCGTCCCCGGCAGCCCCTCCCACAGCATCATCCTCAGCCGCATCGCCGCCTCCAACGGCTTCACCCGCATGCCCCCCCTCGGCAGCAACGAACTCGACCAGCCCGGCATCACCCTCCTCACCGACTGGATCAATCAACTTGCCTCCCGTCAAACCTACGACCAGTGGCGCACCGTCCACTTCGGCTCCGACCCCTCAGGCGATCCCCTCCTCGACCCCGACAACGACGGCCTCACCAACCAAGCCGAATTCCTCGCCGGCTCCCTCCCCCTCACCTCCGCCTCCGCCTTCACACTCCAATCCAGCACCGCCAACGGCCTCGCCACCTTCGACTTCACACTCCCCCCGAATCGCACCTTCCAGATCGAAACCTCCACCAACCTCCTCGACTGGCACCTCTGGGACATCCCCGGCAACAACGGCCTCCCCTCCGCCTCCACCACCACCCAATTCTCCACCCCCCTCACCCCACCCAACCGCTTCTTCCGCCTCCAAATCAACGAACCCTAACCAGTCGCCCCCCTTCGCCCAGCGAACCCTCCCTGCGACACCAAACCCCTCGAAGCTTCACCAAAGAACGGACCGTCCCAGATTCGTGTCCTTCGTGAAATTCGTGGTTCCCCTTCTTTCTGCCAGTCTCTCCCCCATCCTGTAAATCCCGTCCATCCTGAAATCCTGTCCAAAAAAACCCTCATCTAACCCTCTGCGTCTCCTCCCCCTCCGCGCCTCCGCGTGTGCCCAATCACCCCCCATCTTCCATCTTCTATCTCCCATCTCCGGCGCCCCAGCGCCCTCCCTCCCATTCCACTCTCCCAACAAAATTATCATCGCCAGACCCCGAGTCCCCCTTATACTCGCCCCGTATGAAACCCCTCCTCATCTTCGTCGGCCTCCTCATCCTTCTCGCCCTCGTCGTCATGTCCGGCTACAACGGCCTCGTCTCCACCCAGGAAGCCGTCAACACCCAGTGGGCCCAGGTCCAAAACGTCTACCAACGCCGCGCCGACCTCATCCCCAACCTCGTCAAAACCGTCGAAGGCGCCGCCAACTTCGAAAAATCCACCCTCACCGAAATCACCGAAGCCCGCGCCTCCGTCGGCAAAGTCCAGCTCAACAACGCCCCCACCGACCCCGCCCAACTCGAGCAATTCGAAAAAGCCCAGGGCGCTCTCAGCGGCGCCCTCGGACGCCTCATGGTCATCGTCGAACGCTACCCCGACCTCAAAGCCAACACCGGCTTCGTCGCCCTCCAGTCTCAGCTCGAAGGCACCGAAAACCGCATCACCGTCGAGCGCGGCCGCTTCAATGAAGTCGTCCAGACCTTCAACACCAAAATCAAAAGCATCCCCGCCGTCTTCTACGCCGCCGCCCTCGGCTTCAAAGAACGCCCCTACTTCCAAGCCAAAGAAGGCGCCGAAGAACCCCCCAAAGTGGACTTCAACTTCGGCGGGGCCAAACCCGCCCAGCCCTAAGCGGCCGCATCCTCCAGCATGCCCCGTTTCGCCGTCCGCCAAGTACGTTGTTCACGCTTCAGCGTGTCATCCTCCCCCCCAGCGAGCGAACCCAGACTCAGCGAAAAGCCACCGCCCCTGAAATGACCCGACTCCTCACCGGCCTGTTCCTCGCCTGGCTCGCCGTCAGCGCGCCCGCCGCCGAAGTCATCCCCCCGGCCCCCAAAGCCTTCTTCAACGACGCAGCCAACGTCGTCCCCGCCCCCGTCGCCTCCCAGCTCAACGAAACGCTCGCCCAGTTCGAGCGCGACTCCTCCAGCCAGCTCCTGGTCGCCATCTACCCCAAGATGCAGACCGACTCCAGCATCGAGGACTACGCCAACCGCCTCTTCCAAGCCTGGGGCCCCGGCCTCAAAGACAAAGACAACGGCGCCGTACTCCTCGTCTTCATCCAGGACCGCAAAATGCGCATCGAAGTCGGCTACGGCCTCGAACCCCGCCTCACCGACGCCGAATGCTTCCGCATCATCGAAGAACTCAAACCCCACTTCCGCTCCGGCGACTACGCCACCGGCCTCACCAACGCCGTCACCGGAATGATCAACGCCACCCAAGGCGAATACACCGGCACCGGCAAAACCCTCGCCGAACAGGGCGACTCATCAGAAGGCATCATCCTCTTCATCGTCATCGCCTTCATCATCTTCATGGCCGTCTTCCGCTTCATCAGCCAGCTTCGCCAAATCCAGCGCGGCGTCGTCTTCGGCCCCACCGGTCGCTACACCCTACCCGACGTCGCCGCCTCCTCCTGGTGGAACACCAGCAGCAGTTGGGGCAGCGGCGGCAGCAGCAGCAGTTGGGGAGACAGCGGCGGCTCATCCTTCTCCGGCGGCGGCGGCAGCAGCGGCGGCGGCGGTGCCAGCGGCGATTGGTAACCCCCCATGAAAACTCAAAAACTCCTCTTCGAAATCCACGATGCCGAAATCACCTCGGCCATCCAGGCCCTCGAACAAAAAACCAGCGGCGAACTCCGCGTCTTCATCACCAGCCAACCCACTGACGACGCCCTCGCCGCCGCCTGGAAGGCCTTCGCCCGCCTCGGCATGCACCGCACCGCCCACCGCAACGGCGTCCTCATCTTCGTCGCCCCCGAAGCCCAAAAATTCGCCCTCATCCACGACGAAGGCTACGCCGGCAAAACCACTCCCGCCTTCTGGCAAACCCTCGCCACCCAGCTCCACCAGGGCTTCCAATCCGGCCACTACACCCAGACCCTCGTCCAAATCATCGCCCAGTGCGCCGACCACATGGCCCAGTTCTTCCCCCACCAACCCGGCGACACCAACGAACTCCCCGACACCCCCATCCGCGAGTAGCCCGGTTCTCGAACAGACGGTCAAAACACCGTCCATGAAGCGCCCCTGAGCCCGCGCCCCCCCTCTCGACACCAAGATTGCACCCCGTCCCACCATCGTGTAAATCTCCCCCACATCCCCTCACCGACGCCACCCCGGCCACGCCGCAGCCCCTTTCCCCGCAATCAAACTCCCCATGGCCACGCCCCCCGCACGAGTCGCCGTCATCACCCGCACCATCGACCGTCCCGAGTTCCTTCGGCGCTGCCTCGCCAGCCTGCTCGCTCAAACCTACCCCCACTGGCAGTGGGTCATCGTCACCCCAAACCCCGAACCTACCGTCACCCGCCTCTTAGCCGAAAACGCCGCCGCCCTCGCCGGACGCGTCATCGTGCTCCCCTACGCCGCCACCACCCCCGGCATGCGCGGCCTCCCCCTCAATCACGCCATCACCCACTCCGACTCCGAATTCATCACCATCCTCGACGACGACGACACCTGGGACCCCCGCTTCCTCGAAACCATGGTCGCCCTCCTGGATCGCCCCCCCGGCACTCTCGCCGCCGGCGCCATCTGCCAAACCGAAGTCATCGAAGAAACCTCCCTCCAGGAAGGCCTCGTCCCCCAGCGCACTTATACCCTGAACCCCCATCTCCGCTCCCTCTCCCTCGCCCAGCTCGCCGTCGTCAATCAGTTCTGCATCCACGCCTTCCTCTACCGCCGCACCGCCCTCGCCGCCACCGGCCTCTACCCCGAAGACTACCCCGTCCTCGAAGACTGGCACTTCAACCTCCGCTTCCTCCTCCACCACGACGTCATCGTCCTCCCCGAACCCCTCACCTACTACCACCAGCGCCCCCACGTCACCTCCACCAGCGAGGCCAACTCCCTCTTTGGCGAAATCGACGCCCACAAATTCTACGAATCCAAACTCATCAACCACCACCTCCGCCAGGACCTCGCCACTGGCCGCTCAGGCCTCGGTCAACTGCTCGCCACCGCCGCCCAAAACCGCGTCCTCCAGGACCGCCTCCACACCATCGAAGGCAAACTCCGCATCATCAGCGAAAAAACCGGCAAGATCGACGCCCGCACCAAGGAAATGAAGAGCGCCCTCCCAGCCAAACGCTGATCTACTTCTTCGGGTTCGCTGCCGCGTAAGCCTCCGCCGAAACCCATCGCCGCTCCCAGTGGTCCTTCACAAACCACCGCTTCTTCGCCGCCGGATTCCGCTCCTTGAAAATCGCCCTCGCCTCAGCATAGCGCGAGTCATCATTCTGCCTGCGATACGTCTCATCCATCTCAATCGCACTGTCATAGTTTGGATGCTCATGCACGAACACCAAGTCCCGCGCATCCACCACCACCCCATCCTCAAAGGCGCGGAAACTGAACTCATCATCCGAATAAATACCCGTGTAAGCAGGCGGCAAAAACCAGCCCTCCTGCACCATGCGTGCCCGGGTAATGATCGCCATGCAGAACAAATCATCCTCCCGATGCCCATCACTAATGCGAAGCACCTTCGACTGCTTCACCGGCGCCAACCGCTGCTCAAACAGAGTGTCCCAACCCGGCAACGGCAGCCAGTCATCCGACAACTGCACCAAGATATCCCCCGTCGAACACTCCGCCGCCAGATTCCACGCGCCCACGCACCCCTTCCCCTCCTCCTTCACCGTCACCACCGTGTGCCCCACCAACCCCGCCGCCGACTCCGCATCATCCGGATCGATCGCAAACAAATGCTCCACCCGCTCCGGCTTCTCCGCCGCCTCCATCCAAAGCTTCTTGCAAGCCAAAGCCCGCCCCACCCGCGTCCGCGTAGCATGAAGCAAACTGATCTTCGGCGGACCAAATAGACGTTTCAGAGAGTTAAGCATGATCGTGTAAAAAGGGTGTCTTGGCCGCACCTGCTTCAGGTGTAGCGATTATCCGCAAACACCGCAGCATCATCCCGGACAAACGCAATGTCCATCTGCCACAACGCCCCATCCTTTTCTCGGTGCAGCACATCCGCCATGTCCGCGCACCGGAACCCATGCCCCGCAAGCAAAGCGCACATCTCCGGGAACGTCAGACAATCCGGACTGATCTTGAAGTTGTAGCACTCCATCACGATCACCCGCGTCTGCTTCAAGACCTCCACCGCCCCCTCCAAAATCGGCACCTCAAACCCATGCGTGTCGAACTTGATCAAAAACGGCCCCTTCAATCCCCTCACTTCCATCTCATGATCCAGGGTCGTCACCGGCACCACCAGATTGTTCTTCTCAAAAGGCGTCGTCGAAGCCAAACCCCCATAAGGATCCGACACATTGAAGTGAATCTCCCCCTTCGTCCTCCCCGCAGCCGCCATCGCCACCTGCACCTGCGCCCGCCCCTCACCAAACTTCGCCAGCGCTTCAGCATGACAAGGCTGCGCCTCCACCAGCAGATACTCACTGCGCGGAAACCACTCCAACGCCAGCTTCGTCCACTGCCCGTCAGACGCCCCAATATCAATCACCGTCTTCGGATCTTCCCCGGACAAATGCAGCCGCTTCAACATCCCCGCCATCGTCCCCGCCCGCGCCTCCACCGCCGACCCCAAAGCCCCCAGCCGCTGCTCCATCGCCTTCCGCAAAGCCTCCGTCTCCTTCCTCCCCCGCTTGCTCTCCTCCTGAATCACCTGCGTCAACTTCTTCACCTCAGCAGCAAGCGCCTTGCCTGAGTCGTTGCGGGACAATCCAAAAAGTTGACGAAGAGAAGGCATAACGAAAATCACTCATTGCTAGCAGACAAGACCGCCTCTGACCACCGCTCATCGCAAGGTCGCCCCAGTTCCAAAGACTTCCAAAGCCACTCCACCCCGTCATCACACGCAAACGCCGGCGCCATCGCCGCCGCCCGACGCCTAAACCGCAACTGCTGCTCCGGTCTGCAAATCCACTGCACCGCCTGCCGCAACGCCTTCCCCTCATACGGCACCACCACCCCCAAATCATGCCGCTTCACAAACTTCGCCACCCCACTCTCCGCATGACCCGTCACCACAATCGGCAGGTTCCCCACCGCCGACAAATACAACGTCCGCGACGGCAAACTATACCGCGCGATCTCCGGCAAATCATCCTCCTCATCCATCGTCCCCGTCGGCACCACCGCATACGGATGCCCACGCAACGCCGCCACCAACTCCTCTTCCGGCAAAAACCCCCGAAACTGCACACTCGACTCCAGCGCCCCATGCTTCACCCACTCCGGCGACTTATGCCCAAACGCCGTCAACGCAATCTTCGCCCCCTCCACCGTCGCCGCCAACTTCTTCAGCCACCGTTGACTCCAAATGTTCCCCAACAACACCCCCGTCGCTGGCAAAAAAGCCTCGGGCGGCAAATGCAAAAGCGTCCGCTGCCCCAGCGCCGCATTCACCATCGGCGGCACAAAATGCACCGCATGCCCAAACTCCTTCTCATACAACTCGCAAAACTCCGGCGAGATCCCCAACCGCAACTGCGCCCCATCCAACAACCGCTTCATTAAAGCCCTCGGGATCTGATGCGGCCCATCTCCCAAATGATGATCCATCAACCAAACCACCAACGGCGCCCCCGTCAAAGCCTGCAACGCCAGCGTGTTCTCCACATCCCCCCCGCAATACGGCACCGACAACAAACGCGTCACCTCACTCCCCTTCAAAAGCCCAGCCAAATCCAAGCCTCCCACTTCCCCCGGAGGCAAACAAATCTGCAACGCCCCCAGCGTCTTCCCCCCATACAAATTCATGCTCCGCACATGAATCATCCCCGCCCCATCCCCAAACAATCGCTCCAACAGCACCCCCGTCCCATGCCGCTCATTGATCTCCGCCGCTGTCACAATCAGCGTCGCCCCCACCACCCCCACTCCTTCTGACAAAACCTCCGCTCTCGGCTTCTCCACCACCTCCGCCTTGGCCACCGTCTCCTCCTTCGCCTTCACCTTGCCCTCCGCCTTCTTCGCCTTCTTCGCCTTCTTCGCCTTCATCACCGCCACTTCCGCCTTCAAAGCATCCCGCCTCCGTCTCACCGCCCGATTCACTCCAAACAAAAACCACAGCGGATTCCGACGAATCTTCTTCAACCGCTCCTCCACCGCCTTCAGCTCATCCTTGGCCGAAAGCTTCACCTCCTGTCGTCCCAAGATTTCCTTCACCCGCTCCCGCTCCGCCGCCTCCTCATCCAGCAGCACCCGCCCCTCCTCACACGCTTTCCTCAAAGCCACCCGCGCTTCTTCAATGGTCGACCCCACCTCATCCACCCCACCCCGACTCCCAGCCGCCACCACCTCCTCGTAAAGCTTCGCATACGCCGCCGCCTGACGCTCCAGTCCATACTCCGCCTCACACTTCCGCCTCGCCTCCACTCCCCATCCCGCCCAAATCGCAGGCTCCCGAATCATCTCCAACAAAGCCGCCCCCAGCGCCTCCCCATCATTCGGCACCACCAACCGCCCATTCCGCCCGTCCTCAATCATGTCCGGAATCCCCCCCACATCCGCCCCCAACACCGGCACCCCGCACGCCATCGCCTCCATCACCGTATTCTGCAGATTGTCCTCCCGACTCGGACACACAAACAAATCACTCGCACTCAACACCCGCGCCATCTCCTCCGCCGTCGCCTGCTCCCCTAGCAAAACCAAAGGCAACCGCGTCTCCCTCAGCGTCTCCCCACTCTGCCCATACGCCGCAAACACCACCCTCCCCGCCTTCACCGCCCCCGCCATCGCCTCATCAGCCAGCACCATGTCAATCGCACGCCTCACCAAATCAAACCCCTTCCGCGGCTCCGCCAAACTCTGCGCCCCAATCAAAATCACCAAAGCCTCCTCCGACAACCCAAAAAACGCCCGCGCCTTCCTCCGATCCGACGCCCGAAACACCTCCAGATCCAGCCCATACGGAATGCACTCCACCCGGCACTCCGAAAACAAAGCACTCCGCCTCGCCTCCTCCGCCAACCACCGACTCGGCGCCACAATCACCGGCTTCGGCACCCCGCTCAAACACGCCTTGCTCAACGCCAGCGCCCGCTCCGGAATCACCCGCCACTCAGCCCTCAATTGCGGACACGCCTCGCACCCCTGCAAAAACCCCTCACACCCAGCCGCATAATGACACCCCCCGGTAAAGGCCCGCTCATCATGCAGCGTCCAAATCACCGGCTTCCCCGTCTGCAACAACGCCCGCAAACCCTCTGGCGAAACAAAATGCCCCACCCAGTGCAAATGAATCACCGCCGCCGCCGCCACCCTCTCATGCCCCGCCACATCCTCACCCGGCCACGGCAGGGAAAAATACGTCGTGCTCAGTGCCGTCCTCGCCCGCAGCCTCAAATCATTCGTCAACGCATCCCACCCCGCCGCCTCCGCATCACTCCGTTCACCCCACACCACCACCGCCTCATCCGAACTCAACTTCTCCCGCACCAGCATCCCACTGTCCCGCCCCTTCCGGCGCAGCCCCTCGTGCAACCGATACCCCGCAATCGCCGCCCCGCCGCCAATGTCACTGGTGCTGACAATCAAACTCCTCATGCACTTGGCTTCCGAGCCTCCATGAACAGCGAGTCCGGCTTCCGCACCCGCCCCGCCTCATCCGCATCCAACTCATAGCCCGCAAACCCCGCAATCCCCGACTCCACCGCCGACTTCACCTCGATCCCCTCAAACCCCGCCTCCGCCAGCAACCTCCCCAGCGATAGCCGATCATACATCCACTGATGCACCTCCCCCCCCAACCGAAACGCCCCCACCGCATTCGCCTCCGGCTTCACAGCCTTCGACTCCACCTTCCCTGACGCCCTCCAAGGCTCCACAAACTGCCTCACCTCCCAGCCCACCCGCTCAAACACAAAATCCTCCGCCGGCATCGGATCCTGCTTCCAATACTTCATCATCTCCCCACCCGACCGATGCCGCGCGAGTTGATCCACCAGCTCATGCGTCATCCACTCATGCCTTTTCACCGCCCCCTGATCTCCCGCCACACCCGCCTCCAGTTCTCTCAAATAAGCCCGCACAATCCCCTCCAAATCCGGCACCACCACCCGCAAAATGCCGCCTTCCGCCAGCACCCGATAACACTCCCCAACAAACCGCGGCGCCGCATCCTTCGGCAAATGCTCCAGCACATGACTGTGATAAACCACCCCGCAACTCCCGTCCGCAAACGGCAACGGCTGCGTCAAATCATGCGCATGCACGGACGCATCCGCCGGCACCACATCCACATTCACCCACCCGGCGCGAAAATGATGCCCACACCCCAAATTCACCATCGGCAAAGCCCCGTCCGCCCCCCCTATCGCCAGCGGCGCACGCGGCCGTAGCGCCACCTCCATCCGCGTCCCCTCAAGAGTCGCCGTTAACAACTCACAAAGCTTCTGCGCCTGCCGGTGCCCGCCAAACTGCTTCACCTCCGCCAAAGCCTCCTCCCTCGCTTCCTCCACCCGGCCCAAACGCCACAGCGAATACGCCCGCAAATACCCCGCCCCATAACTCCCCGCCCCGTTCAACGCCTCCAAGGCCCCCGCAAAATCCTTCCCCCGCACCAACCCCAACGCCTGCGATTGCTCGGGCGCCACATCCGTCCCCAACTTCTTCAGCCCTGTCCGCTTCAAGAACCCGTTGCTGCTCCAAGTGAAGTTGTATCCAAAAAAATCACACCACTCCGGCAGGATCTCCCACTCCGCAAAATTGCGATGCAAAAACTTCTTCAACGCCCGATGCGGCCCCGACGCCCCCTCTTCCATCGATGACAAATCACTGATGATCCCATCCTCCACCACCACCATGTCCTCGGTCGTGATCAGATCCTCAAAAAACTCCAGCACCGCATGCGTCGTCTCGTAGCTGTGATCCGCATCCTCAATCACCAGCCATGGCCTCGGCAACCGCTTCAGCACCTTCTCCGTCAACGTCCCCCCAAGATTGCGACCATCCCCCTCGTGAAACGTCACCCGCTTGTGCTTCACCGTCGCCACCCGCACGATGTCCACCGAGTGAATCTGACAATCCAATCCAAAGGTATCGCACAAATCCCCAAACCACAGCGCCGACCCTCCCTCCTTCGAACCGATCTCGATGATCGTCCGTGGCCTGAACTGCCACAGCAGCATCGGATACAGCGCATAATCAAACGGGTTCTTCTGCAGTGGCGTGTCCTTGTACTTGTAGTTGTGCAGCGCATTCTGGATGCTCGTCAAAGCTGCCAGCGGCATCCCACTCCGCCACGAACGCAACCCCGTCGGCACATGCTCAATCTTGGGCCGCTCCAACGCCGCCTGCAAAACCTCCACCCGCTTCTCAGCATCCCCATGCCCGCCCAGCCGCACACACTCGCGATAACTGCTCAACGCCTCCTCATACCTTGCCGAAATCTCCTGAATCCGCGCATGCAAATGATGCGCCCCCGGGCTTGTCCGGTGCTCCTTCGCCGCCTGCTCCGCCACACGCAGCGCCGCCATGTTGCTGCCCCCTTTGAGGAGACGGTGGGCTTCTTTTTCGAGTTCAGAAAGGGTCGGCATTGATAGAGGAGATTGGCTAAGGTCTGCGCCCACCACTACGGCAGCGAATCGCGCGTTCAAGCTTGAACAACCACCTCAGACAACCCCAAGCCCACGTCCCCCGAATCCCCTCCAACTCCTCAGTCAACCGCCCCACCCGGGCCTCCAACTTGTCCCGTTCCACCCGCAACTTCTCCGCATTTCCATTGCCAGCACTCGGCACCGCCAAAATCTGCTCAAACAACCCCGCCCGCTCACCCGAACAACAATCCACCCCCAACACCCCCAAAATCGCCTCCTCATGCTTGCTCGCCTTCGCCCTCGCATGAGTATTCACAGGCGCCCGTTCACCCGCTGCCGCAAATTCGCGCCGAGACGCCTCAATCGCCATCTCCACCCACCCCAAAACCTCTGCCTGCATCGGCTCCGAAGCCGGCCCCAACTCCATCACCAATGGCGTGCTCGACCCCACCATCGATTGTATCGCCGCCCGGCTTAGCGACTCAAACCTCCCCATCCCCACCATCGCCGTCTGCACGACGCGCATTGTAAACCCCACCGGCACCCCAATCAACTTGCACAGCCACTTGGCCCCCAATGCCTCCGGCACCCCCAGCACAATCGACGTTTCAGGATTCAACAACCGCCACGTCGTGCAACTGCTCGAATGCAACGCCAGCAACCTCGACTTCACCAGACTCACCGCCAAACACTCCACCGGCACCCGATCAATCTCTACACTGTGAAATGCCCGATACCCCAACTCACCTAGCCGCTCGACCAGCATTCCTGGCTGCCCAAAACAATGCCTCGGATGCCCCTTGATCCACAGCCTCGTCTCCGCAGTCAAATACGGCAAAACCGCCGCCAAAAAATAATTCACCTCATCCTCCGCCTTCGCCGCATAGCCCGCCTCAGTCAGATTGGTCAGCAACACCACCACCGACGGCTTCTCAAAAACCTTCGGATCATACCGCCGCATCATCGCCTCCACCTCCAACGCCTCCGCCCCTCGCCGCACCACATCCACGTACTTCCCCGCCTCAATCCTCCCCACCGCCAGCCCACCAAACAAACCCGGCTCCGACTCGATCGGCAAAATCGACTGCAACTCATCCACCGCCAAATAGCCCGTCGGCAAAATCGGTTCCGCAAACCGCACACTGCTGTTGTCAATCACCCCCAACCCATCCCCCACCGTGATTCGCCTCGCCAAACCAAACGCATGCATCACCACCTCATTCAGCGTTTGCGTGTTTCGCGCGCAAATCAGTTCATCAAAAGAACGACACCCAATCCGGCGCAACACCCCCGCAAAATAACCCGGCAACGACAGTTCCCGCCGATACAATCGCGCATCCAAATCATGCGTGCTGCACACCTTCACAAAATCATGCTGCTTCGCCAAAACCCGACATGTCACATCCACCTCCTCCGCCACCTCCGGCGCCATAAAATCCCCTAAAACCAGCACATCCTCAAACACCACCCCATCCCCCACCTCCCCAGCCCGCTGCCGCAAACAAGCCAGACCCACCAACAACTGTTGTGGACCCTGAGCAATGAGCAGTCGTCGTTTAATCATGACGAGAGAATGTAGCCTAACACCCTCCAAGCGAAGTCAAATCACAAGCCGTCATCCAAATATTGGGAAGCGATGATTCCCTTTTCGCAACGCAAGCAAGGCAGGCCTCCCAAGACCGGGTAGGCAAGCATCGATTGATCAGAATACCAGAACCCTTGACGTTCGACCAATAGTCCCCCCGCGACTGGGCAATGCCAGTCGAGATTATCGGGCTTGTGATCAGTAGCCTTTTCTATCACGGTCAGCGCCGTCGGATTCTCTGGATTCGCACTTAGCGGAAAGAGACGATGCACCACCACCCGCATTCCAAGAGCCTCCGCCTGCCCCGGCAGATCCCGGCAGTAGCCATGCTCATCCATGCGCGCACGGGCTTTCTCTCCGGCCAACTCATAAGCTGGCTCAAGCAACACAAGATACCTTCCGGTCACACGATACAATTCAGCCAAAATCTCCCTCTCTCTGCCCCGATTCGGCTCAATGCTGTGAGACGTATAGACCACATCTATGGCATTATCAGAGAGTGGCAAATGTTCCAAATCCGCCAGGGCCAACTTGACACCCTCTATCCCCTGCTCCCCCAACCAACGCCTCGCCCAATTCACTCGGGACCACGAAATATCCACACCCATCGCCGGCATAGACTTGCCAATGGCTTTTAACACGTAAGAAAGCGTTGTTGCTTCCCCTACCCCAGCTTCCAATACACTTGAGGGCATCCCAATCTCAGCAAAAACTTTTTCCAACTCGGCCGCGTACGTCTCCCGGAAGGCACACCGTTTCGGATCACGTTGGCTCCGGACGTAACTCCCAGCTTGCAGGTCATAGGCCGTTTCAATAATCTCGGCAGAGTTCTGCCCACCCGACTGTTCCCTCAAGAGGGCCGCAATGTTCTGGCCATCTCGGTAAGCTTCCCGAAGCTGGCTCCCACTCAGTATTTTAAACTTCATTCCTTTTTCTTTACGTTGTTTTAACACCATCGAATCGATTTTGCCATAAACCAGCAGTTCTGAGTAACATCAATCCATCACTCCTCCAGCAGCAAATCCCACTTCAATGGAGTGCCCTTCACTGCATCCTTCACAAGCCTCCTACCCGTCACCACCTCTAAAAACTTCGGCTCCAACCCATGCCCCGGACGCACCACTCTCAAATTAGCTTCACTCAAAACCTCACCCGCCCCCACATCCTGACTCAGATAAATCGACCTCCGCCTCGTTACCGCCCCCTTCTCTGCCTCAGTCGGCCCGTAATGAATCCTTCCCAGCGCCTGCCATGCCCGCTCGGTTTCCACAACCAACGCCTTCATCTCCTCCGGCTCCATCGAAAAGGCCGAATCCACCCCTCCATCCGCCCGCGCCAAAGTAAAATGCTTTTCAATAATCACCGCCCCCAGCGCCACCGCTGCCACACTCACCCCGATCCCCAACGTGTGATCCGAAATCCCCACCTCACATCCAAACATCTCCCTCAAATGCGCTAGCGTCGCCAAATTCGAGTTCTCTGGCGTGCTCGGATACGTGCTCGTGCACTTCAACAACGCCAGCTCAGAACATCCCCCCGCCCGCAGCGTCCTCACCGCCTCATCAATCTCCGCCACCGTCGCCATCCCCGTCGACAGGATCACCGGCTTGCCCGTCGCCGCGACCTTCTTCAACAGCGGCAAATGCGTGCATTCAAACGACCCAATCTTGTAGGCCGGCACCTCCAGCATCTCCAAAAAATCCACCGCCGTCTCATCGAACGGACTGCTGAAACACACCATCCCCAACTCAGCCGCCCGCTTCATGATCGGCTCATGCCACTCCCACGGCGTGTGCGCCTCGTCATACAGCGAATGCAGCGACCGCCCCTTCCAAAGCGACCTCGGATCCGAAATCACAAACTCCCCCTCCATCACATCCAAAGTCAGCGTGTCCGCCCGATAGGTCTGCAACTTAACACACTGAGCCTCCGTCGCCGCAGCCGCCTCAACCAAAGCCAGTGCTCGGTCCAGGGAACCGTTGTGATTACCTGAAAGCTCAGCGATGACAAACGGACGGCAGGACCGACCGATGGAGACTCCTTGTATGACCATCGTTCAGGTCTAACCAGCGTTCCGCATTGAAGCAAGTTCGCTTTTCGCCCCACCCTCCTTTCGGCACAGTTCGAAGGCCTTGGCTGCCACATTTCAAGACTCCGGTGCACGCTGATCCGTGGCAATCTCAAACTCAATCAGATCAGACATCCGCGAAGCCAGCATTTCCGCTTCTGCAGCGGAAGGACCTTGGACCAGTACCTTCCCAATTCTGTCTGTCCCCTTCCGTAGGCGACTCACCACATCCCCCGCATGGGCTGTGACCTCGACCTCCAACACGTTCGCAAGGCTCATTACTTCTTGTGGCACCCGCGACGCCACCAAGATTCCGTCCTTCTTGGCCTGCAGAATACTCGCCGCGCAAGGTTGAATGCGTCGAACAGTCAAGTCAGGCTTCTCACCAACCGCCGCTCGCAAGGCTTCTTTGACCCAGTCAATGCCGGTGAAACACTGCACCAATTCCGGCAGGCAGGTCGCCCCAATTCGCGCACCCACCTCAATGATCCGAACCTCACCAGCCTCATCCACAATCAAATCAATGTTTGCTGGCCCGACCCCAATGCACAATACCTCAACACACCTCGCAACGGTTTCCTCCAACTTGGCTCGTGCTTCATTTCTCAGATCAACGGGAAAAGAGTGCCCAATCGGAACCATGTAAGGAGGCTCCGAAAGAGTGTCATTGTGCGGCAATACCAACTGGCACCGTCCGCCGAAACTAAATGACTGCGCACCAAATTCCATGCCTTGGATAAATGCCTCTACAAGCAATTCACCTCCCGGGGCATGCCTCATCGCTTCTTCAAATGCCAAAGGCATTTCGTTAGCCGCGCATGCCTTGACTACGCCGCGACTTCCCGAACTGGCTGGGGCCTTCACCACACAAGGAAAACCCAACTCCGATGCTGCACGTTCCGCCTCGACCACCGTCCGGACAACACGGAAGCCAGGTTGGGGAACCCCAGCTTCCGCAAAACAGCGACGCATCTCAATCTTGTTGCTGCATCGCCGCCCCACGGCCTCTCCAACCCCCGGCAAGCCAAGCGCGTCAACCACCGCCCCCACCGTCGGCACTCCAATGTCACTCTGCAGGGTCATCACGCCATCCACCCCCGCTTGTCGCGCCAGTTTCACCACCGCCACCACATCTAAAACATCAATCTCATGAGCTTCATCCGCAATGGCCATGCCGGGCGCTCTCGGACTGCGATCCACCACGACGGACCGCCACCCCAGCACCCTGGCCGCATGAATGGCAGGCAGCTGTCCATACCCTCCGCCAACAATAAGTATCGTTTTGCTCATGATCGCATCGATTTTAGTCCACTGTGTTCTTTCACTGGGTCACACGCTCCATCAAAGGCCCGCCAAATGATTCCCCAGTCTCGACTTCACCCTCCCTTGTCATCCTGAATAACAGCTCCGCCCGCACCCAGTCCTCCTCCGTGTCAATATCAACCACCCGCCTGTAAGGGAGGATCACCGGCACCGAAACAGGTGAGGCAATCAACTCCTCCCCGTTCAAAAATGAGGCTGCCTTCCCCCAGTAAAACTGACCGGCATCATGATATCGCTCCTCCATGTCCTGGGATCGCGTGAGCCGGTATTCCGGCTGCAGCATCTCGACCCGTCCATCCTCGCGAATGCGGATCGCACGCTGGATGGGATACGGGTACTTGGCCACCGAATAGGCAAAACTAGCCTCATGCTGCTCAAGCAGATTCAACCCCCGCCGAAGGTCGTCGACCTCCACAAATGGCGCGGTCGCCAGCAGGAAACAGACCTGCGTCGGCATCTCCTCGCCTCCTTCCGCCAGCTGTTGAACGCAATGACTCATCACCCTTCGCAAACCTGTGTGATCGTCCGCCAGTCCTCGAGGACGCAATGCCGGCACTTCCGCCCCATGAGCGGCCGCCACCTCTGCAATCTCCTCATCATCAGTCGAAACCAGCACCTTCCGAAACAGTCCGGATGCCAACGCTGCCTCGATCGACCAGGCAATTATTGGCTTACCTCCAAAGGGTCGAATGTTTTTACGCGGAATTCTCTTGCTCCCACCTCGCGCCGGAATGATGGCCACTCGGCGGAATGGGTCGGTTGTAGGCGTCATGCTGTTGCACTTCATAAAAGCGTTCGTCCCAAGTTCAACCACTCCTTTCCCGATTCGCGCAAATCCCCCCCTCTCTGCGACTGGCCAGGCACCTCCTGAGCTGGGTCAGCTCCCGCATATCACACGCTCGGTTGATTCAATACCACAATATCGAAAACCCCGCCCGCAGCCAATGGGATAAAGCTGGAGGTCTTGTTCTCCTTGTGCCAGACATGAAGACCGCAGTCCAGTGAGATGTTGTTGAATCGACTCGAAAAACGGCTCAGACGCCTCACCTTGCTCTGCCCCACAAACATGAACTTCCCAAATTGCGCCAAGCCGCGCGTGTATCCAGAAAAAGTGCAAGCCTCCGTCGTGCCGCGGTGGACAGCGTAGTTCATCGAATTGCAAAACCAGAGATGCTGGCCCTCAAAATGGATCGAATGCGGTTGCTGCAATCCTGTTATCAGGGTGCGCTTGATCCGGCCGCTTGACGGGTCAAGCACCACGATGGTGCCGTCATTCCAAACCTCGTTGCGCCAGACTCCCTGGCGGGAGAACATGGAAACATAGAGTTCACCCCGGTGGAAACACGTGTCATTTACATGATGAGCATCCCTTCCACTGCCGGGTTCCCCCGCCAGAACAAACTCGCCGGTCCGTTCAAGAGTCTGTCCATCATAGATGCCCACGCGGTCAAACTGAGTTTCCGTCACATAGTAAACATTCTCCTCAGCGTTGTGCGCGATTCCGTGGAAGTCCAACTTCGGCACGGGCGGATGCCGCTGCACCACCTTGAAATCGAAATCCAACCGCACCAACCCTTCGTGCTCAAGCACCGCAACAATCGAGTCTTTTCCCACGGAAAGACCGCGCACATCACCTTGAAAAACATGTTCAGCCTGCTTGGTAAGGGCATTGACACGATAAATCCCTCCGTGATCACCGATGCACGACACCAGAAGCTCACACTCGGGTTGATCATTGATCTGAAACTGGGGCGCTTCGACGAACTGCTTATTTGGAACAAGCCCTAAAGACGACAATTGCAATGCCACAGCCTCAAAGTCCTGGGTGCATATCACCACAAACAAGGCCTCACTGGGCAAATCCATCAGCGCTTGAACCGCTCGCACGGGCCGGCCGAGAAACTCCTCGCCTTCGCGCTTGGGGTCGTTGTCGATGAAAAACTCGGGCACAACGGGCAGCTCTGCCAAAAACTGTGCGGCGCTTCGCCCGGCTCCAAAGATGACAACTCGCTTGCCCGCGATTTGTTGTGAGAAAGAAAAGAATTTCTGGAGGTCGGTCATATCCTTCCGATCGGTTAGGGCAAGGTGGGTAAAATGTCGAATGCAAATTTTAACACCTCCCTTCAAGTCCGATGAATTGTTGATTTTCCTGGCTTTGACGCAGAAAGCATGTCAGTAGAAAGTCACCCCAAAATAAGTATCCTTAAAGATGGAAGCAACCCCCGGTTTTGTCATTTGGCTCTACGGCCTCCCATGTTCGGGAAAATCCACATTGGCCAATTCATTGATTCACTGGGCGCGGCAGGAGGGTTACCCGGCCTTGGGCTTGGATGGAGATCTGTTGCGCTCGGGAGTCTGTGCTGATCTGGGATTTTCCGACGAGGATCGAACGGAGAATGTCCGCAGGACATCCCATCTCGCCAAACTGGCCATGGATTCCGGTTTTGCGACAATCGTCTCTCTGGTCACCCCAACCGTCACCTTGCGTGAACTGGCCATGAATATCATCCCAGCCGAGCGACTTCTCCTTGTCGCTGTGACGTGCCCCATTCAGGAATGCAAACGGCGCGACGTGAAAGGCATGTATGCCAAGGCCGCTGCTGGATTAATGAAGGGCATGACCGGTGTCGATGGCGTGTTTGATCCCGTCCGCCCCGGCGAATTCGAAGTGAACTCATTAAATCAGTCCATCGAAGAGTGCAAACAGAGCATCATTGATGAGGCA